>Ga0179591_1265404_pt1 | contig 14270 bp, 21 predicted proteins | sample CZOMad2_1_08_16f_FD_182891 | JGI IMG/M metagenome (GOLD analysis project Ga0179591, IMG submission 182891) | Vadose zone soil fungal communities from Angelo Coast Range Reserve, California, USA - CZOMad2_1_08_16fungal (PacBio error correction) | ecosystem: Environmental > Terrestrial > Soil >...
TAGGATTTCGCGAGCCGATAGTAGAGCGCCGGGGCGCGGGCAACCTTCCTCGTGGGAAAAGGTCGTGGCGATAGAAGAGGGAGTAAGTAGGAACATCAAGGACAGGGGGGAACCCCCGAAAAAAAGGGGCAGAGACGTCCCACCGGGAAAAAGGAGAGGAAAGAAGAAGATCCCGGTTGAAAGAGCACGACGTAAGGTCAAAAGCCGGATGTAGTAGAGTGCACAAAAAAAAAAAAAGTCGAAAAAAGGGGTTCCCGACTGGACCAACAAAAAAACTGGGAAAAAGGTGGGCTCGGAAGGAGTTAACCGAGACAAAATTGCCAGCGGATAGAGGGGGAGGGAAACGGTTTCTTCTCACCTGACGAACCAGATTGAGGAAAATAAGATGAGACTTACTGGGTCGAGTCACCCGACTCCGTCGAAAGAACAAATCACACAGAAGGGATCACTAAAGCACAACAGGGCGATATGATAGAGAAACAGAGTATAGCAAGCAAAAAAACTCGACGCGGAATAACTTGGGCCGCGCAAGCCGGCGACCAATCAAAAAGATTGGTCAAAGAAAAAAGAAATTCGATACCAAGGGGGGGAGAAACTGGGGAAGTACCGTAAAAACACAGATTGACTATGGAAAAGATCAATAAAATAAGAAAAAGGGACCGGGACAAAATAGACATAAAAAAGGGGAAAACAGGACTCCAAATCATGTGTAAAGGGGTTTTTTCACGAAAGTTCAGTCGAAGGGGGGTATGGCACGCGCAAAGCGGAGCCGGTACAGGAGGGGGGGTAAACATTCACCATAAAAGCGGGGGAAAAAAGACCCCGAGTATAAGGATAATCACGAGGGACGAAAAACAAAAAGGCGGTTGAGACGTAGAAATCAACAACTGAAAGAAGCAACGCTGAGAAGAGTTGGTGGGCGGGAAGGAGCAGGGCAAACACAACCAACACCCCCCGAGGCCGGGACATATGGCTGCTCGCCAGAGCGAGCAGAGGCGTCTATATGAGTGTAAACTTTCACAAGCGTAAAAAAAAAGGAGGGGGTCCCGGGTGAGGCAAACCCAAAACCGCCACAGCCAACGGGAGCCTAGAAAGAGAAAAATCGGTTCCCGACGGGGGGGGAACGCTAGAAAAAAAAAAAAAAACCCGGGGGGTGTTGTGTGGGCAAGGGAAAAAGACCAAGGGGAGGGGGGACACGAGGGACATGCAGGACAGAAGTTCTTAAGAGAATCTACGTTGCGAAATGTTGGGGGAGGCCCCGGCCGGTGAAGCTAAATTACCGCTGAAAGCCCACAAACCACCGACACCATGAAAGGTGGAAAGGAAAAAAGACGAAGCCTGTGGCAGAGGGTCTCGCGAAGCTGCCAATTGGGAAAAGAAAGGAGGAAAACGGGGCCCTGACAGCGAAATTGTGCTACGAAAATTTGATAGCAGGAAGCACTAAAGGTAAAAGAGCAGCCGCTCCGAGGGATGGGGGTCTGTTGGGATTGGCTGGAGAAACCGGTTGGGGGTCGGCACAAGCCTGCCCTATTGGGAAAAAAAGGGGGGGTTCGTGGAATGCACAAAAAGAAACGAACCCGGAAGGGGGGTGGAAAAAGGTGCCAAACGCCCGTGGGGAAAACGGGAAAGACCCGGGATCTTCCGCGAAGAAAGAACCAAACTGCACCGGCCCGCTCAAAAAGACTTTGGGCGAAACGAAAAAAACCACTGGGGTGTGCAACAAGGTTAATCAAAGGAAAAGGTGGAAAGGTCCGGCATCTACGAAAGCGGCGGAATCGCCACCCTACCTTAAAACACGGAAAAAAAGCAGGCCCACCGCGACAATGCCCTTGGAAAAAAAAGGCGCCGGGACACCGGAACCGCTAAAGTTTGGTGAACCTCATGCTTAGAAAAGGGAGTGCCCGGTTGCGCAAAAACAGGAAAGGGGATGAGAAGGGGCAGCGGAGAGACGGTCATTCCAGGCCGGGTGGGCATTAAGTGTTCAAAAAATTTTTGCCAAAAGGACAATGGGAGTGGGGCGGCGAGCCTAACAGGGTGGGGCTGGTGACAGGAAAACAGGCGCCGCAGCAAGGAAAAAGAAAAACTCGGGGGTATTGACATCGGGCGAAGAAAGGAAGACAAAAAAAAAAAAGCGGGCGCGAAACAAAGCCTGCCAACTTAAGCCCCGACATGGGGGGTGGCTGGAAATGAGGGTCGGGGCAAGACAAGACCCCACAAGGGGACCTCGGTATCAAAAAAATCGTAAAAAAGCGGAGGCGTTACAAAGGAACCGGACAAGAAGCCCATTTCATCCAACGTTCCACAAAAAAAGAAACAAGCAGATCAAGAAAAGGTTCTGGAAAAAAAACTGATGGTGTGGGCCTTGTGGGATAACAGAAGATTTTAACAACGCCAGGGAGAGGGTGACACGGAAAACCCGGCCCGAATCAATTTCGCGGTTAAAAACAAAACCCTTTCCGTGAAGGCAAGAAGAATGGAACGCCACAAATAACTTGGGAAACTTCCCACAACACCCTAAAGGGGGGAAGGAAAAGGGATGAAGGAGACTTCAGAGGCCTTTTGCAAGGAATCAGCACTTACGAAAGGTGGGGGGATTAAACGCAAGGGGAGGGGCCGGGTGGCTTGTTTTTGTATTGGGGAAGACGGGTCCAGTCTCCGGCGCAAAAGGGTTTCGGAAAAAGGGAAATCCACAAGGTGGGAATTGGGGGGAACTACAGGACTCTGAAATCGTCAGAGACCTGGGGGGAAGAAGGCCCTTTGCCGAAATGCTTAACGGAACTTGTTGAATAGGGGGGAGTTTTGGTAAGGGGGGGGGCGGGGGTGAACAGCTACAGGGACAAGGGGGTCCCCGTTTGGGGGGGAGGAAAAAGAGTAACTAACTTTGGGTTCTTTTGGTGGAAAACCAATCCAGTTGTTTAGGGAAAAGCGGATAAAAGTGGTTACTGGCGGAGCGGAAAAGAGGGAAGTTGACTCGTAGGGGGGGGACTGGTCGAAGCGCATTGGGGGGGAAAATTGTTGCAATTACGGGGAACGACACGATGCCCGGGGAGAATGCGTCACATCGGGAAAAGGACACATAAGGGGCGAACCAAAAGAGGGGGTCAAAGTAGCGGGGGAGGGTTTGAAGTTAGGGGTTGCTCAGGAGCCATCTTAGAAAAGCGTAGGACCTCGCATGGTCAGGGGGGGGAGCAATCTTAGAAAAGGTCGCGTTGGAATAATCGGCATGGTGACCGTAAAAGTCCACTGGGGGGAAACCTTCGCGAAAAAGTTTTGAGGGAAGAACGATTGGCAAGAGGGGGGGGAACCGGGGGGGGAAGTTCACGACCGTAAAAGGGCACTGCGACAATGACTAACACAGGGTCTTGGGCAGGGGGACAAAGGTTGCGGAGGGGGTCAGAGTCCGGAGGAAGGGGAGGGGAGCGCAAAAAGGTCTTCCCCAAGAGGGGACGGGCAGGACCCCACGGGAAGGGGGGGGGCAGATCAGGGAGGGGGTCTAAAAATCTCCTTCCGGGAGGGGAATTGACTTTGTTTACAGGGGATGGAACAACCAATAATATGTGAAAACCGGATGCAAAATCGGGACATTGGCTCAACAACTAAAAAAGAAAGTCACAATTTTCTTTGAAGGGCTAAAAGGGGGTGGCAAATTAAGAGCTTTACGTTGGAAAAACTCAGAGAGGATCCCGCTAGTCAACTGTCAAAAGTGCAAAAAAAAAAAGAGGGGGGGGGGAAGAAGAGCGAGAGGAACCTTGAGACTCTGCCCATAATATCGCTCTGTAACTGGGGGGTCAGGGAGAGGCTGGGATCTTGGAAAGGGGGGAATGCAAAAAAACGACTGAGAACAAGATCGGGGAGCTCAAAGGGGAAAAACATTGTTTCCAAAATGTTGCCAACGGAAAAATGAAAAAGGAAAAAAAGAGGAGAATCGCATGAGTCGAGGCTTGGGGGTAAACACACGTCCGCGTTGTGGGGGAAAAAAACTAAGAGGATCTTGGCGACTGCCAAGACTGGAGTTGAAGAAAGAGAGGGGACGCGACATAGCAGCAAACGGACCTCATAACCCAAGTATCATTAACGGGAAGTGATCCGGGGAGATAAAAAAAAGGAGAATCAAAGTGGTCCGACTTTGTCCAGGGGACCCGTTACTGGTGACCTGGAGGGACATCTTATGAAGCCAAGTAACTGCGTACCGAGGGCCGGGGCTTAAGGAGGAGGGGGGAACAGAGAACCAGATTCGCAGGTCCCTCCCTGTCAACTTGGGACAGCAATAATAGAAGAGGGGAAAGGGGGGGAGGGAGCGTTTGGTTGAGGAAAGCAAATGAGACGACACAAAGTCTGGGGAAATCATAGGGGGAGGAAGGACGGGGGGTGCATAAGAGAAGCCCCCTCTCATCCCGGTACTCGAAATGTCAAGGGGAAACAGTAAGGAAAAAGAAAATGAGGCAGGGGAAGACCAGCTTCGGCTTTGGGGGGACGGATTTCCAGGAGAGCGAAAAAAGAAAAGTCACGATAAGGAGGGGTACTTAGGGGGAACAGTAGGAACGCAGCGCCACTAAGGGGAAGATGGGAGATGTGGTAGAAAGAGAAGTTCATTGGTATGGACGGGACCAGAAACGAGAAAGGAGGGGAATTGTCAAGGGAAGAAAAAAAAAACCGGGCAAAACAAAAATAATCAACAACAACACGAGTATTATTACACTAGAGAGGGTTGGTTTGGCCAGGTATTTAGGGTCACAAGCCGATTAGCAGAGGGGAATTAGAAAAGGTACGTGGAAATCCGCCACCCATCAAAGGTGAGGGATGTGGCGTTCCTCCAAAGGTTGTCCCTGGGAAGAGCGCAGGGACGCTGTTTGGGCAAACGAGGAAAAAAAAATCAGACCCAAAAAAGCCAAGTTGAAGCCTTCCTTAGTCACGGAGGTTAGGAGGAATGTACCAAGTAACAAACGGAAAAGGTTGGGACAAAAAAACGCGGGGCAAGGGGTGCGGAGCGGATGGAAACAGAAAAAAAATGCACCGTGGCCGGATCACGTCGCCCGAGGCACCGGTGAAAAAAAAACTGGTTGAAAAGGGACCGGGGAAAGGGCGAAGCCACGGCACCAAGAGGGGATCTTCAGATGGAAACCAGGTCCCGACGCGAAGATGTGTGAAAGAAAAGCGCCGGGGAAGCAGGAAAAACGCAAGTTCACGGGGGGGCAAAGCCTCATCCATGGGGAAAAACAGAAAGGATGGAAGAGAAAGAAACCCGGAGGGTGGGAAAAATTGGTGCGAGAAAAGGGGGCCAGGAAAACATGCCCCAAGGCCCTCAAGGCGGGAGAGGGGGGGCTTCAAACGGGGGGAGGACGGGGGGGGGCCCAAGGCGCTGCTAGTCGGACAGGGCCCAACTCAAAAAAGAGAGGAAAGCGCAGCCAAAGAAAGAACACGAAGCCAAGACTACGCAAATCCAACAGAAAGGATTTGAGCAAAAAAGAGGGACTCGGAAAAGGTTCACGAGAAAAAAAAAAGAGGGCTAAGATCAGGGTACGCCACAAACAAGAAGGTTTGGGCAGCCAAAGAAGAAGTCCCCAAGAAAAAGCTGGAAGGGTACAGAGGCCACACTTAAAGAAATCAAAAGAAAGGAAGGTAAAAAGAAAAAAGATAAAAGAAAAACCTCTTGGGGGAATAGGAGGAGGGAAGCAAAGAAAAAAAAAAGGGAACAGGAGTTGAAAAAAAAGACTTGACCGGGGCTAGTACTACGACGGAAGAATAAACTCCGCCAGGGGATAGCCTGAAAAGGGGGGACGAAACAGGAACGCTGCCGTTTGGGGGGGGGTTTCAGGGGGAAAAAGGGGGAGAAAGGGGACTAGGGGAAAAATAAAAAAAGGTCCAAAATGCCATTCTAAAAAAGGGGATGGAAAGGGGAAGACTATACTACAAGAAAAAGAAAGATTCCTGTCGGGTCACGGCAACAGGAGCATCACAGAAAAGGACGATTTCCCTGGCCATCTACTGCCAGTGATAAATTAAAGAACAAATTCTATTTAGAAGGGGGAAACTGGCATCAAAATAAAGACAAGCTGGCGGGAAGGAAAGAGGGAAATTCACAAATAGTTAAAAAAAAAAAGAAACACCTAAAGAAGGAAAAGGTGTTTCTCAGGGTACAGAAAGGGGGACCGTACGGTCTTGGGAAAAAGTACCAGGGGACTAGTCAAGAAAGGGGGGGAGCAGATAAAACCTTTGGGTCGGAAGAAATTCCGTGTACAGGGTCAAATAAAAAAAAAAAAAAAAAACCGGAACAAAAGAGTCAACGCGGAGAAAGTTTGAAAGTAAAGAGACTTTCCTCGATAGCTGAGCTTCCGAAGGACAGAAGTTTCGTACTTCTAATAGGACATCACCAAAAGCGGGGGAAAAGAAACACTAAACGGACCAGAAAGGGGAAGGGACTTGGAAAAAAAAAATCATCGGTTGTCCGCTAAATTAAAGCGGGGAAAAAAACTCGAGGGACCCTAAATGGTAAATCATCGAAAGAAAAAACGAAAAATAGGAAAAAAGATAAATTTACAAGGAGACAACCAGATCTCAAGGAAAGGAAATAGCTGCAACACAGGGAGGATAGTCCCCGCCGAATCAGGCCCATGGGAAAATAAAAGATCGCGCGCACTCACGAAGTGGTAAAAAAAACAACAAGAACACAAGGGGGACATGCGCGAGTCTACTGAATCGCAAAGAGAGTGCGGCAAGCAGCTGCGAACGCGGGGGAATGAGATGCACTTGAATCACCCCAACGAGGGACAGCAAGGGGAAAGAGGGTGCTCACGTTAAAAAGAACAGGACCCCTTCAAAAAACTAAGAGAAACAGGGACTGAGCGCGCAAGTCGCCGAACCCTAATGCCAACGGCGGGAAAAAAACACAACGGGAATAGCGCTTGGGGGGGGGCTGGCCCTGGGGAGGTTCACACTCCGTCAAAGGGTTCGGTAGTCCAAAAGGGGGGTGCAACTGGCGCTTCATAAATAAAAAAGCCGGAGAACGAACCCAAGAAGGAAAAAAACGTTGAAAAACGCCGCACACCAAACCGAAAGTTGTGTGGGGAAAATAAAAAGGGGGGCCTACGCAGAGTCCCCATAAAAAAGGTGCAAGAAGACCGGGGGAGCCCGTTGGGGCCTCCCATTCGAACGGTGGCAAACAAAGGAGGTGTGAAGTTGCAAAACCACGGAGCCCTGGTTGGGAGGGAGGCAGGTCCGTCGCCTCCCCCAAACCTGGAACAGAGTGGAAAAACGTGTGGACCTGGAAGCAGCAATGGAGGAGGGGGGGGGGGGGGGGCGTCAGGTACAGGGAAAAAAAATGAACGGCCGACCATATGGGAGGGGAAATCACCAAGACCCCGACACAGCAGTGCCGAAAAAAAAGTTGCGGCTATGCGAGGTGGACGGGGGGATGACGGGACCTCCCGGGAGGGGGGGGGGAAGGTACCCTCGAAGAGCAAAAAAAACGAAGGCCGGAGAGGTATCCCAATGGGGGGGGCTCATTTTGTAACATGAAGAAGAAAGCAAAAGAGGAAAGCCAAACCAAAGTTGTTCGTATCTCAGAGGGGGACACCAGTTGGAAGACCTCAACGCCTGAATGGGGTTGGAGCTAAAACGGAGGGGAAGGGAACTGGGGAAGTAAGATCTTTTGTAGGAGGAGGAACCTGCCGTTTTGCAAACAGCCCAAAAGGGCTTTCCGCCAGAGAAAGCCGAGGTCGGTGCACCGTAAATAAGTAAAAAAAAACTTCAGGAATGCACAGTTCCTTAGTGAGCATTGGAACTAGCTAAAACCTCGCCGTAAAAGAAAAGCAAACCCAAGAAAAAAGACGGGGGGCAAGGGGGAAATAGTGTTCCAAAAGCCAAAAAGTGAGGGGAGGGGAAATTATCCAGAAAGGGGGGCTGCTGGTGCTTGTCTTAGTGTTGGTCCAAAAGGAGCCCTCACGAGGGATTGGGCCGGACAGAAAAAGGTTGGGGGGGGAATTGGATTGAAAAAGGGGGGGAAAAATCGTGAGAAACTAACCTCAAGTAGACTTGCAAAAACCTTGGGGGGTGGGGAAAAAGGGGGGGGGGTTTATTGCAACCGGGAATCTCCCGGACTTGGGTAAGGAAAAAAAACTGGTGGTCATTCCCTGCCTTTGCAAGGGGGGGAGAAAAAAAAGGGAAAACCAACCGGATTGCACGCAGCGGCGGGGAACGACAAAAGGGTGTTGGGAATCCCGCTGTTCAACAACTAACCACAAGCGGCGAGGAGAACCTCCGTCGTAGGAAAAAAAAAAAAAAAGTGGGAAAAGGAGACACCACCGGTGAAAGGGGTCCGATACGTGGGCGAGGGGTCCCACTTGGGGAGCAGGGGAAAAGAACGACAAACTCAAATCCACATCCCCGTGATGGAGTTAAATGTCAGGGCAAAAAATTTTGTAGGGGTGGGGTGAAAAAATCGTAAGACCCTAGAAAAAAAGAACAAAACCAGAAAATTAATCGGAGAGGGAGATTATAGCGCGGGCGCAAAGTTCCATCCGAAATCCCGTACCTCCCGAAGTTGTTTCGGGACGTATAACATAACAAGGGGGGCAAGGAGGGAAAGAGTGTCAAGAAAAAATTTTTGTGTGAAGACCAAGTGAAAAAAAGGGCTGTTGGCGGTTTTACTTACAATCCCCACGTTTGTTGCAAACTTGATGAGGGTCCCTCCCTAAAAGGGATGCAGGACCCAGAGTGCCCATCCCTCTGACGAGCCGAAGGAGAAGCACTTTTGGGGGAGAATGCAAACTGCCGAGAAAAGGAAGATTCCCTCCCCCTTTCTCCCTCTGGGAAGGTGTAATCTCTCCCCACAACCGAAAGTACTTTGGTGGACGGAAGGTGGGGGGAAAATCTCCCTATCGTCAGGGGGGGGAGCCCGCGTCAAATTGCCGGAAGGGGAATGTGAGCCTGGTAACACGGGGAAGCAAGCCCCGCCGTGCCATAGGGAAGATGAAAAAAGAAAATTGTAAAAACCTTCCCAAAATGGGGGAAACACATGGTCCCGTGTTTTTTTTTGGTGTAAAAGGGCGAAAAACGGCCCTAGTGATAGTACAAGGGGTTAAATCGGGTCAGTACAAGGAAAAACAATGACCCAAGTTTCCAAGTTGCTGACGCAGAAGGAGGGGGGTGGTTACCCGCCTTGCCAACAAACCCTGCGCCCCAGTAGTGGGGTGAATGGGTTGGGGAGCTCAGCGTCCCCCAAGATACTCGAAAAAAAAAAAACCTCAGAAATTCTGTCTCAGGAAGTTTGGGGGCCTGATTTTGACTTTTGTGGTGGCAGGAGAGCTAACGAGAAGTCCATAGTTGCTCTCAAGGGTCCCGCGCAATAGCCAGCGGGTCCCCAACTCACAAGAAGGGACGGGCAACTGGTCAAGGGAGAAAACTACAGTCTGCCAAAACCAGATCAAAAAAAGGCCTAAGAAAATGGAGGGCCAAGGATTGTTGGGGGCTTGGTGTGCATGTTTTGGGGTGGTAGGGGTTCATCGCGAAGAAAGAAAAAGACCAAGGGAGAACGTGTTTTGGTGAGCAGGATAAACACAAAAGTGGTTTGGTGACCGAAAGTGGGTGGTGGGGGGGGTGTTTTGCCACGAGGAAAAAACAAATCAAGAGCGAGGCTGTGAATGGGGACGGTTGGCGATGGCGACGAGGGGTTAAAAACAACCGGATCTAGGAGGGGTCAACACCAACCACCAAGACAAACGGAGTTAAGATGAAACAATCTCTAGTCACAAGGGGGGGGCAACCTCTGGGGGTCCAAAAAAAAGACTGACGACCACAGCCCGACAATGGTGACCTTTCGTGTACAAGAAAAAAACAGTCTGGACCAAACCTCGTGGGGGGGAAAAAACCGGGGAGCACCAACGTTTCAAAAGGGGGGTCTCAAAAGAAAAAGTGGAACCCCATAGAAAAAATGCAAGCGGGGAGTCGCGGTTTTAGACTGGTTTGGAGCTGAAAGACACGCCGACCAAGAGAGAGAAACAATGGGGGGAGTATTGTTAAATTGGTCTCTTAAAGACATCGGGTAAGAGGAAAGAAGACACCGAGGAGGTTCGCCATCCAACGAAAGGAAGTGGTCGAAAAGAAGGTTTCCGGACAGCAGCGGGCAAAAACATGACTATCAGGGGTCCTCAAAGAGAAAGAAAACCACAAACGACTGAAGCGGAATCTGAAAAGGGGACAAAGGGGTTGTATCACTTGTTGCCCTGGAAAAGTAACTAACAATAGGAAAACGACATCAAGACAGGGGGTGTTTTCTCATCAAAAAAAAAAAAAGTGCCACGCCCGTACGGTGAGGTTACAACGACTTGGCATCATCCTTAGGGCAACGCCAGAGAAAAACGGGGGGGCAACAAAAAAAACATTCACCAGAAACAGGCGGTTCCCACAAAGTCTAGGAAGAAAGAAACGATGCCGGAAACCAAAGCGGTGGAAGAGAGACACCAGGCCGCGGAAAACGCTGAAGTAGAGGGGTCGGCAGACGAGGCCACAGGGAAAAAAACCTCTCGGCCTGCGAAGAAAGGGGGGGATAGGGGAAGCGCAGCAGCGTCCATATGATTTTTCCAACTCCGAATACTGGGGGGGAAAAAAACCAGTGTGGGTCAGTTTGAGGGAAAAAAAAAAACCTAAGACGCCCGTCGCATTAAAAAAGCACTCACAAGCATCCAATGTGTCTGGTGTTTGGGACTCGAAAGAGAGGAGATAGGAAACAGACGACTGAGAAACCTTAGTCCTTAGAGGCGAAGAGAAAAGAAACGAAATTGAATCCCGGTGAGGAAGAAGGAAGTCGGAGAGCAACCTACACCTGGAAACATGCCCATTAAAGCCAGATGTGGGGGGGGGAAAAAAAAGGGTAGGCACGGCCATCATCACAAAAACACAGAGCAATACCAACGGGGCCCTGACCAGCGGGCAGGGTTGCACGGTTTGCGGGGGAGGAAAGAAAATAGGAATCCCACCCCTTTAATGTGCGGTGGGTTAGGAACACCCATTTTTGTTCAATGAAAAGACGGCTGGGCACGCCTACAGAAAAAAAAAGTTGTGCAAAGGTTTCAAAACAAACAGGCAGCCGAATGACAACCGGGTTGTGCCGCTGCCAAAAAGAAGCAGGAGCGGCCCGAAAAATGCACCTACACCCTGGCACGCGAGAACCTGTGCAGGAGGAAAGAGGTGGGGGAACCCCCTGGGAAGACAAACACCAGTGGATTACGGCAGCACGCTAAAAAATGTGAGAAGAACCCCGAACCCGAAGACAGAAAACCAAGCAGCAAACCGACCGGCTGGGGGGAAAAAAACAAAAATGCCAGTACCGCGCCCTGAAGAAAAGTGGGGGTATCCTTTTGTACGCATTGCGAATCGTCCTGCAAACAGGGGGGGGGATGGACCAATTTTTCAACCAAAGAGGAGCTAGGTACATACGCAAAACGGTCAATTTCGGCCCCTGGTTGGGGGAAGGTAAGGCATTTGTGACCCCGAACAAGTGGGGGGAACGGAAGCGAAAATTGGGGGGAAGGTGAAAAACTGGAACAGGTCCACCCGACATCCTAAAAAAAAAACGAACGGGGTAGTCCGGCTTCCGCCAAAAATGCAAAAAAAACACCAAAGTAAAGTGGTCGGTCCGCCCAAAAGGGGAGAACTACCCCGTCGACCCTTTGGGGGTTGGGACAGAGCTTGGGAGGGTCGCACCAAGCAAAACAGGGGGAAGAAAGAAATCAGTTTATTCGAGACAGATGGGGCGAGAGTGACCCATGACAACCGCCCCCCCCCCGGGGATCCAACGCATCCCCAGTTCCCACGCCGAACAGATAGCCAAAATTTCTGTCAGAAGGGGGGGGGAAGTGACTGGGGTGGACCAATACTCATGGAAAGCACCCGGTTTTCCCAAGAAAAAAGACCTGACGCCAGAGAACATGACTGTTTCCGAAAGGAAACGGGGACAGGAAAAAAAAAAACCGTTTCACGGGGTGGGCGCCCACGAGGTCAAAAAGAAAAAACGCAAACTCTTGGCACTTAAAACCAGGAGAATTGCAGACCCTTATGTCGGGAACAAAAAGGCACCAAAAAAAGGGCAACTTTGCCCAAGCGGAAAGCTTAAAACGAAGAAAAAGGGGGTGGTATGCCACCGCCGGGGGGGGACCCGTTTTTTGGGGAAGAAGCAGGAGAGGCCTGCCGTCGGCGTCAATTTTTTAGACGGCAGCAACGGGGAAGACACATGAAAGAACGTCCAGATAAGTGTCAAGTATGACGACTTTCAAAGAAAGGCATTCAGCAGTCCAAAGGGAAGAAAGGGTCAAGGGGGTGTGCAGGTTCCCTGTTTGTGGTATGAAAAAAGAGGGCCAACGTTTGATGGATTCGTTTGGGCAGGGCAAAAGAAAGACAAAAGGAAAGGTTTCAGTTGGTTGCCCACCGTAAGGGGGGGCTGGCCGCTATCTGGTAGTTTTGAAGTGGGGTTAGAGTACGTTGAAAAAAAGAGAAAGCCGCCGGTGACAGAGAGGGGACCACTTACACAAAAGGGTTGGGCCACTTTTTCAAATGGGGAGGGAAGGAAGAAGGTAATCAAGGCTTGTGGCGCGGGGACGGGGGAAAAGTTCGGTACGAGACCCCCTTTGTGCGGCAACAGTGGTAGTCAAAATATGGGGTGCACCGTGGAGACCCCCGGGTAAGGGGTGGGTGTCGCGAAAGTGGCGTATGGCTGGAAGGAAATCCAAACGGAAAGAAAATAGCCCTTAGGCAACAATATACCAGGGTTGAACACGAGAGTCGAAAGGGGGGTATTTGGTACATCGTACCGGGAAGCACCCGGGTTTGGGACCCCGCAAAGTTGAGAGGGAGGCAAAGCCTTTTTGCCCATCGATGTACAAGAGGGTTAACTTCGACCGCCAAAAAAAAAAAAGTAGGGGCCCTGGCTCCAAAAAGAAAGAAAACCTGTAAAAGAACACTTTGGCACTGGGATTTTAAAAAAAGGGGACGGTCCATCGGTTGCCCGGCCGCAGTTGGGGTAGGGGGGGGTCGAGTCCCATCGGGCCAAAGAGCGTGGGCGTCGAGAAAGGGGGAGAAATAGACGCAGGATGGGGGGATCGAAGAAAAGGGAGGGGGGGCAAATGCTGTCTTTTAGCGCCCGTTGTTCTTTAACAGAAGAGGGACTAATGTTGGCAGTAGGGCACTCGGGCCATTTAATCCGCCGGACCTCGCACAGGAGAAAGGAGGGCGCGCCGGTTTCAGGGAGGTATAGAGGGAAAATTTGCAAACCCCCTCTGGCGGCGTATCGCCATGTGGTCAGCTCATCTGGGTGTGGGGGGATAAGCGAACCGCAGCCTGAGACTCGATGGGAAGTTCTAAGAGTGGCAGCACGCGGGGAAAGTACTGAAAAAAACCCCGCCAAAATCCACCGAGCAAGCGAGGGAGGGGTATCTAAGGGCGCAACTAAACAGGGGGGGGGGGTTGGTGGAAGCAAAACGACTTGCCTCGCCATATTTAAGGAAAGAACTTGGGGGGGGGGAGAAACAAAATTTGACGTACAGGTGCTTCCTAGGGGAGGAAAAAAAAATACCCCAACCGGGGCCCTGGTGAAGCTGGGCCAGTGAGCAAACCCAAAAGGGGAATAGTTGGGGGGTGGTAGACGAAAAAAGGAACAGCTAAGTTCAATTAACATTCCCCCGGGAAAAGAATTGAGCCTAGAGGTAGACCGTCCCGGTTCGACGCACTTGTGTTCCCATTTGCCAAAAGGGGAAGGAGGGATAAGACCTGATTCTGGGCATGAATTGAAAAGGGGGACATGAAGGACTGAACATCGGGCCCCCAAATTCCCGGACATCGAGCCAGCCTTTAAGAAAGCGCCGCCAGGCCTAACTTGGGCGGAGAAGGTGGAAAGGGGGGGACACTTGTGGGCGATAAGGGAAAAAAGTGACAAGGCACCCAAAGGCCAAAAGGCTCGTCCAACGAGGGGGGAAAAAGAAGCCTCCGCTCGCGCCGTTAATTGAAAAAAAGGGGGGAACAAAATTCAAAGTACAGCGCCGGAATCGTGGCCGCTCAGGGGGAGGGTTTTTTGTCGAGGGGTCGCTGCATCTCAAAGGAAAAAAGGAGAAAAAGGAAAAGAATAGTGGAGGAGACCCGGCAACAGGGCAAACAGGAGGAAAGCATCACGAGTGGGGGCCGCCGTCCGCGGGGCCGACATGGGAAGGTTTCAACAGTGGTTGAGGAGAGCAGAAACTAGTAAAGTGAGGGGGGGAGGGAAAAGAACGACAAACGGCAACAAA
>Ga0179591_1311570_pt1 | contig 14270 bp, 12 predicted proteins | sample CZOMad2_1_08_16f_FD_182891 | JGI IMG/M metagenome (GOLD analysis project Ga0179591, IMG submission 182891) | Vadose zone soil fungal communities from Angelo Coast Range Reserve, California, USA - CZOMad2_1_08_16fungal (PacBio error correction) | ecosystem: Environmental > Terrestrial > Soil >...
GCCGAGGTAACCTGCGGTGAACTTGAGATTGTGAGGATCCCTAAAAAACCAGGGGTAGGGCAACAACGGGGTCTCTAACAAGGGCGGGGTGTGTAAAACGAATGCGGAACCAGTGGGCCAAAAGAAGTGGAGACCCCACGGAGGAGCGTTCAAAACGGGAAAGGCTTCAGAGCGGCCTTCTTAGCAGTGCGGTGGGTCTGGCGATCGTCACAAGTCTCGGGAGAAAGCAAAAAATGAGGGGGGTCATAACGAGCGGTCAGAGAAAGGGGTGATCGGCCCTGACTGGGCTTCCTCGCGGGGAGGGTTAATAAAAAAGGAAACCACATCGGAAGGAGAGGTAAGAAGATGAGGCCCAGAAAAATGGCAAAAGGGAGGTGGGGCGCTGATTCCACACAGGCTGCGGAGAGGGGGTGTAGACACTGTAAAGGAGGAGAAGAGGGGACGAAAATTGCTCGTCTAAAACAAGGGAGGGAAAGGGAAATAGAACATCGGCGAAGTGGTAATAAGGCACTGAGGGGAGGGGATTAGACCGCAATCCAGAGGACAAAAGAAAAGTGGTTGCAGCAGGAGGACGAGCCGTAAGTAGCGCGCGGTCAAAAACACGTGCCTGTGCTGCGCACCACACGACGGGGGAAACGAAGAAGGGCCACCAGCGCAAGAGGGCTCAAGTGAAACCGGAGGAGATATGAAAGCCCTATCCAGGAAAAAAAGCTAAGTAATCAGATCTATAAACGATTTGCGGAACCATGGGAAGTGTAACAGGGAAGTTAGCGTCGATTCTGATTAAGGAATAGACGCACTTCCAAGCTCCTAAAATAAACACCTAGAATCTACTCACTCCGGATTCCCTTAGCTTGAAGCCATTCAGGAAAAATAAACCTCTTTAATCCTGACAGATCATAGAAGGGGAGCCAAAGTTGTTGGTTTCAGGGGGGAGTCTCAAGGACAATCAGATTTTGGAAACGCGTGGGGGGAAATGACATTATCCTTTTTACACGAAGACGGCAAAAAAAACTCAGGGAGACGCTGCATGAAAAGGAGGGTATCAGAAAAAAAACAAAGGTATTAAAATAATAGTACAGCAATATCTCTTCTCCTCTGGGGGCCTGCTCGGGTTGAGGGGCCTCGACCGGGGTCTTAAGAAAGTCTTCTGTCTTCCAACTAGGGGAAAAAACTTCGGGCAGGAAAAGTTCCCCCTGAAGAAAAGAAAACCAACTTCTGGAGAATCTTCTGCCTGCATCACTGCGGAAGCGGTCGCGGGGGCACGTTGGGGGGGGGAAGGAAAGTCGGCAACGAAGGGAGCGGAATGTATGTTTGGTTCCGCAGCAACTGCATTGCTCGGGCGCGAAAACAAAAAGAGAGAAAAAGTAAGAAGACTGTTCAGCTTCACATGTTGCACCGGGACGTGTGCGGGCGAAAATCCTGGATCTAGGGGGTGGGGGGACGCGTAGGGGGGGGACTCTTATGGGCTACTCGCCTCAATTTTGGAAAGGGAGGAAAGGATGGTCTCTTGATTGAGCTTAGGGAAAAGGTATGGAAACGGTCGTGGTTCTCATTCGGCCTCCCCGGTTGGGGGCCCTCTCAGCTGGCTTACATAGGAAGCAAAGAATAAGGGGAGTCAAAAAAAAGTCTGAAGGGTGTAGTCGATCATAGGTCGTGAGGAAGATACTCAGAACTTTCCCGAGGGGCACCGCTGTTGAAGGGTCTAGGGGGAAGTAGAGGACGGTGTCAGGTCTTCGTTGTCCCTCAAGGATTACGTACGAAGGGTCTCTCCAATTGGAAAGGTAAAATCAGAGAAAAAAGGAACTCAGGGGTGCTGGGCTCAAGTATGCTGCCGATCCTGAAGAGGGGGGTGTCGCACTAGCGAGGGAAAATGGAAGCCGAGGTCCTTGGCATGGTTTCCACTACAAAGGGAGAGAGACGGGCATCTCTGCCCGGGGAGCCCAAATCAGGACGCGACCTAAAAAAAGCCTGAAAGAAAGTATTCTACAACCACCGCTGGCAAAAGAAAGAGACGATCCGGAGAAATGCCTTCCGAGGGCAACGCGAGGGAGAACTCGATCGCGGGGACAATTGTACTATTCAACAGCCCCGCTCCACACAAAAAAAAGTAGAACTCGAGACGGAGAGAGAAGGGGACTCAAACTCTGCTCTTAACGGTGTCACCTCCGAATCGTGTAGAAGGTAAAAAAAACGGGTCCGCTGGGGAAAGGGAGGAGCCTAAACGACGCCAAACATCACCTTTCTCAAGAATCGCTCGGTTGTAGAGGGGCGTCGAAAGCGGAGCCCTGGTAAGTCGCTACAGAAAGGAAGGCGGCGGGGTTAGGGGCTCATGGGTCAACTAGAGACTATCGGTTCCGGGGAGTCGCAGAAGGTGGTCTAGCTGGAAAGGGCAGGCGCAGCAGGATCGGACCGGGAGTCTCGAGGGCGCGAAAGGAAAGACTCAAAAGGAAGGCCGGTGAATCCAGATCAGTCAACTTTAAAGTCGTAAAAAAAACAGGTCATAAAAAATTCGGAAGCGTGAAAGGGCGAAAGTCGTGGTAAGGAATTCCGCTCAGAGTACGACTTCCACTGCTCCTGCGGCCAAAACGCCGGGGGAAAAGGGAGGAAAACAACGGGTAAATTTCTCAGACTCAAAAAAGTACACAAGTAAGGAACAGAAGGGAAGGACCCGGAGGGAGGTTTCTTTTCAGTCGCGGGGGCAGGGCTCCGCGTTACGCAGGAAACAACAATAAATGCCGTCAGGCCGAGGGGGAATTAGAGGGGATTAGGAGCGAGGCCTGTAACACCTTCGTGAAAAAAACAATGAGGGGAAGAGAAATCTGTACCGGAAAGGTCAAAGTATCAAGAAAACCATGCGTGAAGAGGAGAGGAGAGCCCTAAGCGGCGGCTGTTTTGGAAAAAAATCCCATGCGGGAGAGCTAAAACACCACAACTTATGGAAGTAAATAGATATGATCACCGAGGAATTTGTAAAGGAGGGGGGGGGAATAAAGCGGGGGATCAAGGGCGAAGGGGGCCCGCGAGAAAAAACCTGAGATACGGTACCTGACGAAAAAATAGGCTGCTTCCACCGTCCCGAAGGTTTTGAGGGGCGCGCAATCGGAAAGGAATCAAAAGTAGAGGAATCGAGTCACGGGAAGAGAAGAGGGGAAGATGTGGGAAGGGAACGCGCGGCCCCCTGCCCTCAGGAACCGACGCCCGCCCTCCCGCGCGTTGGTTTTAAAAACCTCTCAGGGGAAAAATCAGCTGCGGCACTCCCCCACGAAAGTCGGCGAGGGAGGGGGGCAAGGAGGCCCTTCAGAGCGTCAGCGTGGATCATACGTATTCATTGGAAGTCGTACATTTGAACTTCTGGTAATGAGGTCAGGACCCGAAAGATCTTGAGAAGCGCCGGGAGGAAACTTGGAGGATGGGGACGACATGCAGGTGTGTAGGGCATGGTCTACCGAGCGTTGATCTGGTCACCCGAGTTTGGGGTGCTTCTGAAAAAAGGAAAACAGAAAAAGAAGGTCTACCCGGGACCTATCTTCTATCGGACGAACGGAAAGGGACGCTCTACAAGGGACGAGAAAGACGAGATTCATACAAAAAAGAAAGACTACCCGGGGCCTATTATCATCTTGTAATAAGCAAAAACTTGGGGGTGAAGCACTCGCGATCTGAAAAACTATGGGAAAATTGATATGATGGGCGGAAACGCGCGTAAACTCGCTCTTAGGAAAAGAGACACGTTTAGCACTATCGAAGGGGGAGGTATCTTAAAAAAAAAGCTGAAAGAGTAACTTCTCATCAACTCAGGGGGGGGAAAGAAAAAGACTCGGACAGACTTGGTCGCAGATGGGGAGAGAAAAGACTCCGGGAACCCCGGGCGGGCATACTCTGGAAGCGTCTACGCATCGTCTGAGTAGGATGCGGTGGGTCGAGGGGAACGGCCGGAGCTTCGGTAGATCAATTGGGTAGGCCCGAAAGGAGCTATCTCCGCGGTAACTCACGTGAAAGGTGAATCGTGAAAAGGGAAAAGCGGTCTTCCCTCGGCGGGGGGGAGGGAGAACACGAGGGACCACCGATCAGGAAACGGCAGAGGATTCATTATGGCAAAAACCCGAAAAAACAAAGCATGGTGATGGCGATCAAGACAGATACGCGGTAAGAAAGGAAAGCGTCCGGGGATGAAACTAAACGGAACCTTCGGACAGAGTGGTGTCATGAATTAATCTGTCTGGGGAGAAATCACTTGGCGTGGAAGGAGACTGCATCCAGACATGAAAATGGAAACCAAAAGCAGTTTGCAGCATGATTCGCGAAGGCGTAGCATCGGTCCACCGAAAGGCAGGCATGACCATAAAGGCTGTACAGCCAGCCGGGAAAGAAAAAGAGGGCCCATCAATCTCAGAAGAGATTAAAGAGAAACGGCCGACAACCAACACTGGCGGCTCCGAGAAAGCGATGAGAGCTCATTTGGAAAAGGTTAACGAGTTCTCTTCTGGGATCTTTTAGAGGTTATTATTCGAACGAGGGCCCAAAATCTCGCTGAACCTAAAAAAGAAGTCGAACTGCAAAAAGGAAAAACTTAAGACGTTCCTTAGAACCACCCTGTCCCCTCGGTCCCTCTGAAGAGACTTGACTACATGAAAGACTGGCAGCTTCGGTTGGAACCACACTGAGGGGAAAAAAATTGAACAGGAAAAAAAAAAAGGAATCAAATTTTAAAAGAGTGTAACAAATAAGTCATTATCTTGTAACATCTATACGACGCTTGAAACCCGATCATGAAGAGAGAATCTTCGTCTGAGAAAGGAGGGTCATAAGAAAGCTTCTTCCTCGTGGTGAATCCGCCCGCAGACTATCGTGTGGAAAATCTTCTGGATGCGGGTCCACGCGAAATGAAAAAGCTGTGCCGGTCGCCGGGGGGGACAACTCCTTGCCCACACCCCCATACGTAGGATCATAGTACGAATGATCAGTCGGGAGGTCGTAGGGGGGGGGGGGTGGCATCCAGGGCCGTCATCCTTCCTGGTCTCTGACAAAGAGGGAGGGTCGTGCCTTCTCAGTGGGGAAAGGCTCGGGAACCGATCCAGGAGCCGCAATGTTTTCATCATTATGTGGGATCACCTCGTGTAATAGCATTAGGGCGTCGCCGCGTCCTTGGGGTAACGGGGAGGCAGGGCAAAGTTTCATGCGATGTCTCCTGTCCGATGATTCGGACACCGTGGGATGGTCGGCTTTGCGACCAGGGAAAAAGCCCGTGGAAAACGGTGGACCTCTATGCGCTACGCGGCTAACTTAATGCGGGAAACAAAACCTGACTGTGTCGTAGAAGAAGGGATCCACACAGCTGCCCAAAAAGGGTCCCAAAGCGCTATTGACTGTTCAGTAAAGCAAGGGTTTGAAGACTTTCCTTCTCGTTGACAAGGGGGAAGACGCCGTAAGAGAAAAGAAGCTCCTGTGAAATCACAGCGGCCAAACCCCAAAAACCACCGCCAACCCAACACAACCCCGTCCAAGAAAAAAACCCCCAACGCGCCACCCCCCCCACCAACACCGCCCACCAAAAGCCAAACCCCAAAAAACCCCCAAAAAAACCCCCCACACAACCTAGTTCATTTTTCGGGATTACATAAAGCCTTCCTTCATACAGAAGTTTTTTGAAAAGGTTCTTCCTTTTTCTCATCTAAAATTAATCCGATTCACTTTAAATTCACAACTTGATAGGGGAGATCCGTCTAGGGTGACCCAATCATGGAGACCGTAGACTCCACTCCTGGACCGACAGAGACGACACCACCGCTGCAAAAGGAAGATCCCGGGGGGAGGGAAGGTCGTTGCTCAGAGGGACACTCTTCTAAATCGCACCATGGTTGAGAACCCGTCCCAGAACCAAAAAAAAAAAAAACCGCTCTATAAGGTAAATCTAATTTCAACACCGTCTCTCCAGAAGCGAATCTGTGGAAAAGCACTATAGTCTAAGGAAAAAACACAAGGTTAAGATTCGTAGGTCTCTCTGCGTCACCAGACCATAGGAATAAAATGTGCTTCTAATAGAAGGGGTCTCGCAAGGGGGAAAAAGTTCTGGAAACGACTTATCCTCGAGTCTGTTTTCGTCCGGGGCTCATGGTCTTGGCTTATATAGTATCAGTGTCCTAGGTCAAACTGACGGTTGTACTATCTGAAGACTAGAAATATCTTCAAAGGAAGAGTGTGGCTAAAGGATTTCACTCCGGAGACATCCCACGTGGCCGGTGCCATAAGAACGAGAAATTAGACGTCATAGCACAATGAGGGAAAAACTTCAAAGCGAAAAGGTAGGGGAGCTCTGAAAAGACCAGAAGTCGTGGAAGTGAAACATCTTCCAATTACGCCAGTCCACTGATAAGAAAAGGAAAAAACTAAAGAAGAAGGAAGGACACCAAGGTTACGTAATTCTCACAAGGGGTTGAATTGGGCCCGTGGGGAGGGTGACCAGAGAGGGAGGAAACCGAGGTCTTCTTTTAGGTTCCAAGTGTCTTCGGCAGGGGAAGGCGGGGCAGGCCCACCCTCCTTCAGGAAAAACGCTTTCCACAATGGAGAAGGAGGGTCTTTTAAGAGTTGCTCTCCTCTGGGGGACCTCTGTAAGTGCCCAGAGAAGGGACCGGCTCAGGAAAGCACTCAGGCTGCGAGAATCCCGCTCCATGGAGAAATCGCAGCGAAAAAAAGCTTTTGGAAAAAGTGCGGGATCGAAACAAAACGGAGGGAGGTAGATCTCCCGCATGTATCGCGGTGTCAACAGACGGAGGAGGGGGAAAAATTGATGTGAGGGATGCATATCGGCTCATTTACAAAAGAAAGGGCTTCGGAGAGAGGAGCGGGTCCGGGGCCTCCCGAGGGGATCAGTAGCGCACCTCGGCGAACGGTATCAAGAAGTAATCTCGATCCGACGCCACGTTGAAAGGAGAGATTCAGAGACAGGCGTCGGCGCGAAAGATACCAGAATGAAAAACCCTCCGAAAAGCCGGTCCGCGTCCCCCTCTCTGTTTCCAACTTACGGAGGAAAGAAGAACATCTCCGAAACCCAGGCTAAGGTAAATTAAGTGGAAAAGTGGCATGGCCTTCTAACGGGCATTTTAGCTACCTTCCCAGGAGGGGGACGTCCTGCCCAAAGACTGCTGGGGCGAGCGAGCGCTCAAGAAAGAAAGCGGTCGAAAAGTGGCAGTCGACCGGAATGCTTTATCTGGTAGGCAACCCGGCCTTCATTGTGGTAGCGGAGGGGAACGGACACCCAACAGGCTGCCAAAAGAGAATAGAGATAGGAAAACGACAGGGGGGAACACGGACCGATCGACACTTAGCGACTCGACCCTATAAGAAGCTAACATGAAAACCGACGACAAGACCGCCGGATCATAGACCGAAGAAAACTGGAAAAGCCTCAAAGGATAGGAATGCACGGTTATATCGGGGCGTAGGTGACGTCCATGCCCTCGATCTCTATTAAAGAACTCGCACGACGGGAAGGAAAGTATGAACGGTCAGCGTTGGGACCTATCGTGAGCATCTGGGGGGGGGAGAGTATTCTAGCCGGAACTTCGGACGAAGTTGAAGGGGGGTTTGAAATGTTTACTTCTCGAGGAGGGGGGGGGGGGGGGGGTGGGAGGGGGGGGGGGGAGGGCGGGGGGGTGGGGCGGGGGGGGGGGGGGGGGGGGGGGGGGGGGGGGGGGGGGGGGGGGGGGGGGGGGGGGGGGGGGGGGGGGGGGGGGGGGGGGGGGGGGGGGGGGGGGGGTCTCGGGCACGCTTGCCCCGCAGGGGAAGCTCGGGCGTTTTCAGCTTTTCTTGGCCGTCGGACGGGCTGGGCAGGGGCACTCGCTCAGAGTGGGGGAAGGGAACTGGACAAAAAGCGGGACACTTTAGGTTCCACTTCCCGGCTCTTACCCTACCGCGGGCTTAACCTTAAGAAAACGATCGGGAGAAAAAAAAAAAAAAAAAAACAGTATTAAGAGGATTCTACCCCCAACCTGTAGGTGATGTCTCTTATAACAACAGCGCACGTCGGGGGAGACCGAGGCGGGGTCAGGACCAGGCAAGTTGAGGAAAAAAAAAGGTCAACTGACATCTCACCAACGGCGTGTGAAACAGCCGGGGCAAAGGAGGGGGGGGAATGCGGAGATGAGAGGAATCCAAATGATCGAAAAAAGCAAGGGGCAGCGCGGTAGAAGGGGAGAGGTCCCCGTGCTCCTTCTGACACCAAACGAAAAACCAGTTGTAACGGCACGGGGAAGAAAAAAGCGCATCAAAGGGGAGGCGATACAATAAACGCCCTCCCCTCCGGGACGCCAAAAAAAAAAAAGCGGGCGGGCCGCAGAAGCTCGGGATTGGACCATGTGAACAGGACACCGTATTTCTGCAATCGGGGGCGGTAGGCGGAGAAGGGAACAAAAATCACTTAAGCGGCAAGAAACGGGAGTGAGAAAACGGCCGAAAAAACGGTCAGACTTTCGTCTGACCCACCCTCACAAAGCGACCGAGGGATGATGACAGAGCATAAGAGGGGGTGCGTTGCCAGGAAGAAACTCTTCGCAGGCCTCATACGTTTGGGAAACGCGGTGGAACAGAACAAACATGATTGTACACTATGGGTCTCGGAGGGAAAAGAAGACATTGGGGAAGGAAAAAGTTGTGTAGCTCTAAAAGAAACAACAACAAACGGGTAGGAGACACATATATAGCGACAGCATAATCCTGGCCGCTTCGTAAGAGGTCCCCAAAAAGAAATTTACAGGGTGCTGCACAAGCGTTCAATAAAACGTCTGATGCCCCGCTCCAATTTGCCCCCCTGGCAACCGACCCGACGTCGGGGGAGAAAAAGCGTCCTGAGAGGGGGGGTGAGAAAAGGCGGCACGTCATGGCCGGGCAGCCGGGGCCGTGACGTCTTCAAATTTGGGGGGGCTGGGGAAAAAAGGACAAGGCCGTTCTGGGCCTCGACTAATCCACGATTCTCGGAAAGAATTGTTTCCTCATTAAAAGGTTTCAAGCAACTCTTGGCCTCGCAGGGAAAGAAGAGGTGGGTGGGTAACAAAGTTTTCTGGCGTGCATGATCAGGACTCCCGGTTAAATGCTCTCTGTGCGCCGACCTGGACAGGACCGGCCAAAAGGACGCAGGGGGGTCGGAATGCGCCCGGTTTACCTAGAGCTTCTATAACGAATGAAGTCAGCTTAGGGCTCAACAAAAAAGAGTGATTTGGGGTCGATCACAGGGGAAGGCCTATCATCAGAAATTCCCTGAAGTGCCCCGTGGTCCCCCTCGAGACGAATTGGGAGAATAAATGTTCATGCAAATCGGGAAGAAAGGAAACTTCTTCAAAGAAGGGGATACTAGGATATAACATAAGCCGTCTACACTAAGTTCAAGACCCGCGCCTGGTGGGGGGGGCCAGTGCAAGGGGAGAAAGGTACATGCGGTGTTCCGGGGGCTCAGCATGAAAGCTGCGGCATCTGATGAGGGGGGTGGATCATGGATTACACGAGGAATCAGTCCTGGGCCTAGGGGCTCACTTGAGATCGACAGGGGAGCGACTTCGTAGTCATGAGAGACGTCCTCCGCCTACAATCCACGACCACCGCCTTAGCAGAGCAAACGAATACCTCGTCTTCTCCTGCTCAAGTGTTCATCCTGCTCCTTCAGCGCCCTTGGAAAAGATCCCGGACACAGTCTTTACTCGTCTTCCTCCTTTAGTCTCCGGTTCATCGCCCCTCGCGACTCTAGGGGGGGACCCGTGAGACTCTGCTTGTTCTCCTGGGACTCAAAGGTTGCTTTGGGTCCGGATGAGAGGGCAGGTGGCCAAATAGCAAAAAGATCATCACCTGCTCCATCCTCAAGGGAGAGCAAAAAGGACCAAGAAGTCGTCAACTAACGCTATAATAGCTTGCGGGTGACGTCTTGCATGCCATGGCGGGGCGGTAACGTTGTTAGAGAAACTGGCATTTCTCGACAGGGTAGGGGAAGGTATCTTACGATCGGGAACTGCTAGTCCTATTAAAAAAAAAAAAACAGCCGGGACCCCCCTGCCTTGTGGGCACAAAATATCAAAGGCAGGCTACGGCACCAGAAGACAAAAGCCGTCGCTAACTCGGTTAGTGACTGGATAGGCGTCTACCGCTGGGTTAGGACCGGAGGAAAGAGTGGAAAATCGAAAAGGCCCGCTGGCCGACGGCATGAAGGTAAGCTGACGGTTCTTAAGGTCTCTCACTAAAAAAACTGCGAGGGGGTGAAGGTTTATTCGAATTACGTGATGGGGAACATATAGGTACGCGGACCGGAGGAAAGGGTTTAGGGGAAAAAGGCGGCGTTTGTCACGAAGAAGAACCTTCGGCCATCCATGAACCTGAAAGGGAGGGTTAAGGAACCTCATACGGAGTACCTTCACTCCAAGTGCGCGCATCGGAGGAAAATTCTGAATGGGGGCCATCTTAAAAAAGAAAACCGAAGAAGTCGAGGAGAGTCCATTAAAAAAGGGACACGATAGCTCCCCTCCCGGAGTACGCGCTGACGTTTTCCAAAATGGACAACCATGCCTCCGAACCAAAGGGGTAGAGAGATCCCGGGGCGGGGGGGGGTCGAACAGCCGGGGAACGGCGGGCGATGCATAAAAAAAAAGAAAAACGAAGGGACGACAAAAGAAAAAGACAATGTCGTTATCGTGTGACAGGAGCCTTTTCCGATTAAAGTGAAAAAAAAAGGTGTTTCCGCGGGCGCGACCTCGGGCTCCGGTATCCACGGCGCTTAATCTAACGTGGGATCGGGCGGGAGCTTGGGGGGGCTAGGACGGCGAACTCGAAGCACAAAATGCCCCTGACCATCGAAACCCGCCGCCCTCCGGGTCCAAGTCCCTATATGGTAAACCCATCAAAAACGGGGACGGACTCCCACACTCTAAGGGAGCGAAAACAAAGAAGGAAGGTGCCCCAGGAGGAGGCGGCACGGACGTCGACTTCATGGGGGAATTAGTAAAGGGCGGAAATTTCCGACACGACTGAGGGGAAAGAAGCTGAGGATCAGAGCGCGCCGTAAAGTCGGGTTTGAGCCTAGGGTGATCGTCTTTATGCCAAAGTCCTTCACTTGGGGCTTCGGCGGGGGGCGTCAATCGGCGAAACGACGTCGACGGATCCTATTCGGGCCGACTGCGCGACAAAAGGCAAAGAACTACAGGGGGCCCTTGGACGACGCACGCCCCTATCTAAAAGACCGCCAACATTCTGGCAGGAAAAGCCTCCAAGCGGGGTGCGAACGCAACCTGTTTTCTCCTCAGCTAGCTCGATCCAATGGCTCTGAGGACACTGTTATATGGTGGAAAGGCAAAAGAAATGCCCTCGATCTCTGAAAGACACTGCGGCTTACACGTTGGCACGTGGTGACCAAAGCGGGAAAAAGATTTCTATAATTATGCGGAACCTCTCAGCGTACCGAAGTTAGCGGGGGTGGCAAGACCAAAATGGCGCGATACTGCCGGTGCAAGAATCTGGAAAAAAGGAGTCACGATCTCGCGTCGGTGAAGTCTTTTTAAGGTATTCTCTTCCTGCGGCGGTGTTAAAGGTAGAGAGGGGATGGGAACCCAGGGCTTACCGGGAGAGAGGCGGAAAGGGGGCCCCATTGAAAAAAAACATTACTCGGCTTCCTAGAGTCTTACAGGAAAACACTATATTGATGAACACCCAGATGTTCCTTCAGCGATTATAAACCAGGGAGGTGGCGATTAACCACATTCTCTGTGGAACGTAGGTTATAAGATGAAAGCGGCGTCTGTCGTTAACCGACTGCAAACGTATTGCATTAACGTGAAGAATCGCTGTAGCGGTTGGTTCCACTTCGGGCAGCGGAGAACCAGACAGATAAAAGCCAGGTGGCATCAGAGCGCGGAGCTTATCTGTGAACGAGGTCACAGGGAAGGTCTTCATTCATGAGCACCACGACGCGGGGTGACATTCACTGTTGCAGGGGGAGTCCAGCATCGAGCGCATAATTTATTCTAGGGGACCTCGCCATCCACAGGAGTACCCACAACAATCTGCAGGGAAACCGGAGACTAAAAACTAACCAAATTCAGGAACATTTATCGGAAGTATAAGAAGGTCGAATTCGACTAGAGGGCGCAGCGGGACGAAAAAGTAAACATTCATCGGAAGATAACAAGGGGGCCCAAGCCTCGGACCAACCCGTTTAAAGATACCTCAACCGTGAAAGAAGGGGCCATTAAAAAAGCGAAGGGTGTGACGCGTTTTTAAAGGCTGTCGATGTCGGCATCATAAGTTTGAATTGGTAAGAGGCTGAAAAAAATGTAAAAACATCGGGCATTCGAGACAACAATTCTAATAAGAGGAAGAATCTTCGCAAGGGGGAATTTCAAAAGAAGACCTCAAAAACGGAGAGGGGACCAAGATGGGCATTCAAGATCCAGGGAATTCTTCCTGAGGTGTTGATCGCCGGAGCCGATCTGGTACAAGCAGTCAAAAAGTGCCTACACGCGTTTCGGGTCAAAAATGAGGATGACGCCGTCATCGCGTTTGGGACTCCCTGTCAAAAGAATACTTCGAAAGATCTGCGAACCGCGTAAGGGAAGTCGGGGGACCCTTTTGGGGTCAGCTTCACAAAAATGTCCGGGCAAATGCGTGTAGTTAAGCTTCCAGAGGTCTTTGGAAAATGTAAGAGTCTCGGGAAGTCCCCATCAGATAGCAAAGCCGAGATACCTGTTCAGAATTAGGGTTGCAAAAAACCGGGAGGGACGGAAAAGTCGCGGGGAAAGGGTGGGTTTGTGATGTGGCGCGGGAGGGATGTCTCGCCTCAAGGGCAGGCGCGAGGGCGCTGGGACTTTAAAACGTTCTCAACTGGAAAAGTATGATCAGAATACGTCAAGGTGGAAATCTCTCGGATCGCCTCTCGACAACTGGTGATGAAACACCTGCAACGGGAGGTTTGGGATCGTCCTGGGAAGAAAACTGAAAAAAGCCCGTTCCCAAATAAAGTGTGACTATAGGTTCCTGCAATCGGGTGCCTGACGGTTCAAGAATTCGTTTCTTAAAAGAAAATTAGAGAACCGCGATGGACCCGAAACGGTGTGCAACTCACCGACATGCAGGCGGGGCGTCATCAGCTGCCGGGCATCCTTCTGGTTTCATCCGATCGGGTGGGAGTGGGGGAGCCTCTAGGGACGGAGTCCGGAACGATGGCCACCCACGTTAGCGAAAAAAAACCGCTAGCTAGCCGTCTAGTATGAAAATCATTAGAGCTATACTCCGCAACTTCAGACTATCCCAGCACCACCAAATCCTCCGGAGACAGCTAAAAGTCTAAAAAAATCTCACGTATTTTATCCCTCTTCGTCGGAAAGTGGGTCTCTAAGGGAAACCGGCCCGCCTTCTAAAGCTATCGTCCTATTTCAGCGAAGTGAATAGATGGGGGGTCAGGTTCAAACAACGCCAGACGAAATCGGTTTTCAAACTTGAAAGAAAATGAAAACGTGTCAGAGGACGGCTAGGGCCTTCCCACGACACACTCACACCTTTATCCATCTCAAATGGGGGGAGGGCAGCGCTCACCGCCAGCGTCGCATTTCGGTGTCTTACACCGGGCTCTGAGAATCGGGGGTGTGTTTGCGGGCCGCTCCATGTTCGTTTCTAACAATGTCGGGGTAGGGAGCTCCGAGGGGGGGGGAGCAAGTGGGGAGACCTCTCGGATATCCGGGTGTTTTCGAAGGTGAATTTCACGCCTAACAAACAATTAAGGCCGGGGGGAACAAGGCACGGAAGAAATCCCCAAAAACGCAGTTCAAATCACGCGCTTGATAACGGCTTTCCGGTGCGCAGGAAAAAAGCCTACCAATAAAAAGACCGGCAATGAAAGTCCACTGCTCGATACGGCCACGCTGCAAAAAAGCTGCATTAAGGGCAACTGAAAACCGGTAATTTCTCTCACAAAAAAAAAAAAAAAGAAGTTGAAGGGGGAGTACTTACCAGAGAGGACGCAAAGAAGAATGTGTCTTCTGGTGGCGGGGCCCAGGTCGCGTGTCAGGGTTCCGACGCCTGGACGAATCCGGAAACAACCCTGAACATAAAAAAAGTGGATCTCAAAGGGGAAAAGGGAGAGACCGCGATACTGATTCCCACCCTGAGTGAAAAGAAAGGAACACAGAAAAATCTGGGAAGCGTTTGACCTGATCACAACGTCGAGGAGCCCGGGGGACCAATGCTGCCTCGGGCATATGCATCCCGCCCGGTGGAAGGTTTTTCCAAAAAAATAAAGA
>Ga0179591_1325442_pt1 | contig 14270 bp, 21 predicted proteins | sample CZOMad2_1_08_16f_FD_182891 | JGI IMG/M metagenome (GOLD analysis project Ga0179591, IMG submission 182891) | Vadose zone soil fungal communities from Angelo Coast Range Reserve, California, USA - CZOMad2_1_08_16fungal (PacBio error correction) | ecosystem: Environmental > Terrestrial > Soil >...
TTGTACCAAAAAACTCCTAGACCCCCCACAGTCTACGATGAGCAAGAGACCCTGAGCCTCGCTGTCTTGCACTCAAACAAGAGGAGGGAAGGACGGCAGCGCGCTGAGTGTCAAACTGCACCGGCTGGGCGAGATCCATCAACTCTCAGTTAAAAGTGGGGGGAAGAGGGTCGGCTCGATCAACCGTAAAAAAATTCACGGTGGCTAAGGTAGGTAGAAAGTCAAGCAAAAAACTTGTCCTGCGCTGGGACGCCGTGAACGCCGTCTCGGCAGAAATTTGCTATGGAGAGTAGCGGAGCGCCGAGACGGTCGAAGGTCCTGGGAGGGCTTCCAGCCGGTACCGCCAAAAAATAAAAGGTAGAGAAAAAACTCGCGCTCAATACAAACACAAGCAAACACACACTACGCCGAACGGAGAGACAAGGCTGAAGCAATTGACCTCAGTGGAGGAAAACCGCAGCGGGCCGTAGGCACACGGTCCGCTCTTGAAAAAAAAAAAACCCACGCCCGCGCCCCAGCGCGACAAATTGGGATCTTTGGGAAAAGTCGAGCAAAGTGGTCGAAGTACGCTCAAAAACAAAAAAACGGAGAGGTAATAAAGTAGGAGTATCTACAGACTGCAAACTTACATAGAAAACGGGGTTTCTCTCCAGGGTGAGTTGTGTTCTGGGAGACAACATCGGTGGCCGTGCGGGCGCCGGCGGGGGAAAAAGGCTTCATCAGGGTTCGAAGGTATGACCATTTGTTCTGCGTTGGGTTGCGTTGAATGATTGGGGTTGGTTTTAGTTGTTTGAAGGGGGGGATGTCGGAGGGGTTTCCATTTGTTTCAGGCAGGGGCGGGGCCGTTACTCCCTAATGGAACATGTCGATAGGACGCGAAATCATGAATAGCTCCATTTGTAGAAGGGGCGGGAAAGAAGAAGGCTTGAAGCAAATGAGGGAAAGGTTTGTTTTCGGGAATAGAAAGGACGGGCTCTGGGGGGATGCCTTATCGTCTCCGACCGAATTCCAAAGGGTCTCGTTGACAGAGGGGGGGAGAGTAGCTGAGTTCTAAACAAGGGGGAAAAAGGAAGAGATAGCGCTGGGGGGGGTCGGCTGTCCGCGCTGAGTTTATCGGCAGCATATGAGCACGTCTCCTGGTCGAGATCCACCCACCCAAAAAAACAACCCCCGTAGTGAATGAGAAAGAGGGGGGGAGGGTCAGAATGGGCGAAGGGGAGTAGTACATTAAAATGGGGGGGCCTGCGAAGCTTGAGTCTGTTGGCTCCAACGCAGATAAACACAGCACTGGAAGGGGGTAGGCAGGGCCAGTTAAGTGAAGGGAAAGTAGGTAGCGTTAATGGGACGGTCCATTTGGGGGGGGGGATGAGTCAATGTCTTAAAAACCAAACCGACGGAGCTAGGGACATGAGGTGGGGAATTCGTGGGAGGGGCAAGAGGAGTGCCTTGGGGTCAAGGATTATGGAATGGAGAACTAGGAGAGGGGGTTTGTATACTCACGAAGTCTGTGACGATACCCGAGGATGACAAGACCAAGTATGAGGGGTTCCGTTAGGCGGGGGGAAAGCGACAAGTTGATCTTAAAAAAGTGGTGGGGGGGGGACGAGTAATGGGGGTTCTAGAAAAAAGAAGCCCGAGCCGTCCACTAAAGCGGATCGAACAAAAGAAAAAAGGAAGACGGGTTGTGAGGGATTTGGGGGGGGTGGGGGAGACCTTTGTCCGGGACGGTCAGCTAATGTGCAAGGCGTCTTTAATGAAGGTCTATAACGAATCGGATTTTTCGTAGCGCGACTGGGCAGGGCAAACTCAGACCGACAATTACCGGAAAGCCTGGGGTGTCAAAGCGAACTACTGACGAAGGAACAAAAGCTTGCGCTGGTCAGTAGGTTCTGCCAAAACGTGCGGCGGTTCAGGGGGGGTTAGCGGAGAGATCCGGGAGGGGGTGGGAAATGCTGGAGAGGTTCTGCTTCCTGGGTCAGGGGACAGCAGGGAGAAACTGAATGGGAAATGCAGCAAGGTCAAGGGCGTCAGATCCTTCTATGAGAGGTAAAGTCTTCTAACGAGGGCGTGCCGGGTTGCATTTGTTAGGATGGCTACACCAGGCCGGGGCAAAGAGTATGTGAAGATAACCCTGGCGGGGATGAAAGATAAAACACAGGGTCTTGGGGGATGGTCGAAAGAAAGGGTGGGTTTCTGAGGGACTTTCTGAAGTCGTCTCGACCAGCACGACATGAAGGCCTTAGCCTGCGCGATAAGACAAGAGGGCCGGTCAGTGCCGGGTAGCTGTAAAGAAGTGTTGTAAAATGTGCACTGGCCTGCCGAGGGATTATTTAATCAATTGAACGTGAGTGGCTAATCGCAAAGACAGTAGAGAAAATTTGCGGCAGGGGAAGGGAAAACAAACGAACGGGGGGGGAAAGTGGAGGGTAGAGAAGGGGCGACAGCCTACTCACTCTCGAAGCGAGATGTGCGGGGGGACGGAGCTTAAGGGAAATTTAAGAGAGGAGAGAAATAGACAAGAAGAGTCAAAAAGGGAGACCAGGCCTATGTGAGTTGGAGGGAAGAACGGGTCGTTGGTAGTCGGGAGAGTTGGGAGATTGGAGCTGGGGGAGGATGAGGCAGCAGGTGGGCCCGAGGAGAGCCAGGGGGTGGCGGGGGTATGGCGTGTGAGGGGAGGAATAGTAGAGGGAAGACTGAATACAGGTCCGGGCGGGGTGTTCGGGAGTGGGGCAGGATAGTTGAGGGGGGAAAGGTTAGGGGCAACGCGGGGGGGGGAAGAGTTGGTGGGGGAGGGAAGTTGGGGGGCAGTGGTGGGGGGATGTGTAGGAAAGAAGTGGGAAAGGTCGGAGGATTTCATTTAAGCGTGGGGGGAGGAGGGGGAGGAGGGTGAGGAAGGATATCGTTTGATAGATAGGAGAGAGGGGTGGGTGTTTTGGTTAAAGAGGAGGAGTAGATTAGGCATGGGGTGGCGATATGAAGGAGAGGGGGAGGGAAGAAAGGGTGTGAGGGGGAGCACGTAGAGGAGTGGGCATCTGGATAAGAGGAGGGGGGGGGGTGGCGCAGGAGACCATGGAGAGGGGAGGGGGGGGGATGAGACAGGGGTGTGAGGTTAGGAGAGTAGGAGGACAGATAGAGCCTGGAGGGGAGGAGGGTGGGACGGAGTGATGGGTGGGGAATGGTTGGGAGTTGGGGTGACGTAGGAGGGTTCCGGGGGGTGGGCAACGGGGGAATTCGGGAGGGACACGAGGGAGTGCGGTGGGCGGTTTGATGGTGTGTATCTAGGAGGGAGAGGGCGAGAGGCAGCTAATGAGTGGTGGGTGTCGGGGAGGTAGGGTGAGAGGGTGACGAGCTGTAAAAGGGGTTAAGATGTGGGGCGGGGTTGGATCGCAGGAGGAGGGGTGTGGAAGAGGGCTGGGAGGTGGGGGGGCGGGGGGGGGGGAGGGGCGAGGGATCCCGATGTCAGGGGGGTTTTGGGGGGGAGCCCGGTCACGATGCGGTGTAAGGGGGGGAGGAGGTGAGGGCCAATTTGTGGGTGAGGGGGGAGGGAGGGATTGGTTGGGAGGGGGGAGGCACATACGGGAAGTCGGTGGAGGCGCGAGTGGGGGGAGTGCCAGTGGATGGGTATGTGGGTGGAACGTAGGGGGAGATTAGAGTGGGGGGTGTGAGGGTGGGGGTTGAGGGGGAATGGGGGGGTGGAAGGTGGGAGGGCGGCGGGGGAGAGACGGCAGGGAGGGAAGGTATGAGGGAGGGGGTAATGGAGGGCTCGGGGGTGAGGGAGTAGGAGGGGAGGGTTAGGAGGGTAAAGGAAGGAGGGGGCCGTGAGGTGGCGAAGTTTTGGGGGCAGGGGAATGGAGTGTCGGGGGGTGCGGTGAGTGGAGGGAGGTGAGAGCTCAGTGACAAGGTCGGGTGGGAGGGGATGGAGAGAGAGTGGGGAGGGTGTAGATGTGGAGGGGGGAGTTGAGAGGGATACCGGAGGGAATGGGTTTTTTGGAACGACAGGTTGGGGATTAGGGAGGGCGGGCAGGGTGTGTGTTAAGTATATGTGGAAGGGTGCGATTACGTAGGTGTGGGGTGTATCTGGGTAGCGGTGGGGTTAGATTTGGAGGGGGCGTAGGAATGGGGGCGGGGGAGGGGCCGGCAGGTGGGGGGTTGTTAAGGACTTAATGGGCGGTGTGGGACGCGGATTTCCGGCTAGTTAGGGGGGAGGAGCCGGGTGTGAAGGGTGAGTAGAGCGGGCCGGTGAGTGAATAAGAGGGTGAGGATAGAGAGGAGGCCCCAGTGTGGGGTTGGAGGGTCCATCGAGTGATGGGAGGGGAGGGGGGAAAGAACTGGGGGGGAGGGTGGATGGGGCGATGGACGGCGGGTAGGGGAGGTGGTCCCCCGGGGATTGATGATTGTCGGGGGGACGTGTGGGGGGTGTGAAAAACGGGGCGGGCGTGGGGTGTAATGCGATAGTATGTCAGCGTGGAATGGGCATGTTGATGAGGGAGGGTGATAAGAAAGGTCTCAAAATTCATTGGGATCCAGAACCAGTGGAAAGCGCCTATTCTCTTATCAAGCCGTAAATCGCGCGAATTGAAGTCAACGCCAAACTGGGAGTCTAAATACCCCATGATCTATCTTAAAAAGCACCGCAGTCAAAAAAATGGAGGGGGAGGACAGAGACCACACCTACAACCTGTGTATGGAAAAAAACAAAATGAAAACAAAAAAGAACAGAAACAAAGTTACGGAGTCAGTTGAACTTACAATACTTAAATGCGAGGATGCGGACCGAGATACCCTCCTGCCAGCCTATTTAAGCAACTATATAGAAACGGCACATTTAACATCAAAAAACACTCAAGGATGAAAGGGGGAGAAAAAATAGAGGGCGGCTCTCTTGTACAGTTGAAAGGACTGGGGGGAGCGCTGCAGAGACGGAAGAACCTCTGTGAGTGACGTATGATCACCGAAAGGCGCGAAAGGGGAAAATCGCAGAGGCATTTAAGTCTAGACGTATCAGACTGTATATTCGTATGTGATCCCGAACGAAACCCAACGAGAGGGGGAACTCTATAAGGCTCAACGCTCAACCCAAGAGAAGTCCCTGCAACCCACGAGAGGCGAGAACGCTAAAGAAGTAGGAGCATGGGAACTATCGATAGTCGCGAAGGGGTAAGTCAAGAGGATTGGAGCACGGGGAAGCAGATTCGGGTTTGGTTACAATTCCGACCTGCGCGATTCAGAATTAACAAATATTCGATAGCGAGGATACAGATGAGAGGCGGAGGTCGTTGGAGCTTAGGGGGTGCTCTCTCAAGGTCAATCCGTTATTGGCATCGAGAAGCTGATCATAGCGAACAATTTGGCTCTGACTATTTCCAAATCTAGGATATTAAGGAAACGTAACATTTTGTGCTGCAGCGGGGAATATGGGGGGGATCGCGATTAGAGGGTGGTCAAGGCGAAGGCTCTCATGATGTCAAAGATTCCTACAGCTTTTCTAAAGAAGGGCTGGAATGAATGGAGAGACTAGTAGGTTGAGTTGGTCGCCTCGCAGCAAAAATTAAAGATAAACTCCTAGAGGGAACGAAAAAGGAGACGTCGCTCTGCGTTGCTTAGGGCCTTCTTCGGGGGGAATGAGGAGGAGGGGAAGAAGAACCAAGAGCCAGAAGACTAAGCCGAGGACTTCAGCAACTTATTCCCAGCTTCGATCAAGCCTACGGTTCTTAGATAGTGAGAACAGCTCGTGGTTTGGGAATGACGCGCGAACGAGGGCTTGCTGAGCCAGGTTAGGGTCGAGACCTGTTTCAGGATATGGCAGGATGACTCTACTCAACGACGATCTGACGAGACGTATACTACAGCGAGGTAAAAAAGGAAACATTAGGGATGTTTTTGGCGGAGGAGAAAGGCAAGCGGACAGGCATCGGCACTCCATTTCGGTCGGAGTGGTGTTGCATGGAACTTCAGGGAGGAAAGGGCTCAGCCGCTTCCCTCGAATTAACTGTACTACCTCAGGGAAAACAAATAGTATCAACCATACTCTCTTTCACTATTCGAATGGCAGAAATATCTGACGTCGATCTAGCTTAGGTTGAGAAAAGCATTTAAGTCAACTTCCTATCTTCGAGCGGCGAAAAAGATGATTTACAGCACGCCCGTCACGCAAAAGGTCTTGAACAGGGGAGATACAAGCTCATGACAGAGACAAGGAGGGAATTAGCGATACCGAGATTACCAGCATCTCTATTCCTTGCTTCGCAGGGAAAGCCAAGAGGGGCCTAAGAGAGAAGGGAAGAGGTTGGGAAGAGGTTTCTGAATCACAGACGAATGGCACTCAGTTGCTCCGAGAGGCTTATTTTTTGATCTTACCCTAAGAGGAAGGAGATACACAACACGGAATTCATAAGGTGCCCTAATTTGTATCATCATGTGTGTTTGGACTAGGGGGGATGCATCGACCACCGCCTCGATGGGTTAAAAAGCCCATGGTTTTTATAACTCGGCCTACAACGCCTGACAGCCGCTCGAATAAGGGAATAGAGGTTTGTAGTGAATGTTTAAACTGCCAAGACTACTAAAATAGACGTTCCTGAGGGAACTGACGTCGTGCACGAGAATGCTTCATAATCGGTTAACACATGTCTTGGAGTTAAGAGGAAAGTGATCATAGAGATTAATGGCAGGAAAGGAGCAAGGGAGGGGGGAATGACGGCGGCGGGGTTCTAATGGATCGATTCAATCTGACGCAAGACAGAAGGGCAGAGCAACTAGGGAGGAGATCTTGACGGAGAAATAAGTCTCCTCGAGACCTTTTTCCTCGCAGTGAACGGGCTCCAAATGTGGACCTCAGCCTTCGAACCAGGATCTCTCTCATGACGATAAGGGAGGCAGGACCAGCTTGGAAAAAGAATGCGCCGGAAACGAAGCTCGGAACTTTTCATTGCAAACCGGGCTGTCACAAAGGCATTTCAAAAGGGGGCGCGGTCGATCCTGCTTAACCAATTAGGTCTAAGGAGTCGAGAGGTAGGGGATCTTGAAGAGCTGGCGAGAAGGCAGGACATATGAATGGGGATACGTTCATTCAACGATCTTCGCCTATGAAAAACGTCTTCTATAGATATCACACACACCGCAAAAAAGGATAGAAATATGGGGTAGTAAGGGGAATCGTAGGAGGTAAGAAGATCGTTAAGACAGTCGCGGACATTCTACGTCTATCGCCCTAATGCTTGCAATACAGCCACTAAGTCGAGGACTGGAATCCTCGTTGTGAAAAGGAAGAGATAAAAAACGCTGGGAAAAGCGCCTCTTTGGTGACGGGAAATTGTTGTCATCCCACAGTGGGTCGAGATAACTTTTAGGGGGGCCGGCCGCGAACATAGCTCTCAATCCTTGTTGAAAAAAGCAGCCATCTCTGAAAGTGACTCGTAAATGTAATTGCTTTTGCAAATTGGCCCGAGAACGGAAAAGATCGTGATAAGGGAGAGAGCCTCCATATGATATACAGAGAAAGTCGTCAGTCTGCGTCTTCTTAAGTCTGGAACTTCTATTTTAAAAATCTTCAAATACTACATCCTTTAACCAAGAGTTGACAGGGAAGTAAAATCAATTAAGAGATGATCATGCTAAGTGAATTAAGAGACTGGCCTGTTAAGGATCTTAGAATTGATATATCGGGAAGGCAGCTATACGTAGGGACGGGAGGACTTTATCATGTAAACATCCCGAAAAGACGGCGCCTAGAAACATTTAGAGGGGAATCGTCGGAGTGTTGGTAGGCCTTACAACCACAACTTTTCTTTGGGAGCCAAATGGAGGGGGGGGGGATCGGAGAAAGTCGCGCGCAGGTAAATGAATTCTTGGGGTTTTGCTAGATATAGTCGAGGGGAGTGGGGTTCAGGGTAAGAAGAAAAAGAAAGTAACTCAGTGAAACGGTAGTCTTACTGGGGGAAAGATCACAACGAGAAAAAACTGTCTGATTGACGAACTCTAACTCGGGTCGTCTCCGTGGAACACGCTGGAAGAGGGCGGGATGGAAGACGCCTTAACGTGAGAAAAAGAGGAAAACATTACCGTCGCTGGATTAGCTTTATAGCGCGGGAAAAGCATATTCGGGGATGGGTAATGCGAGGGGGGGAAAATGAGATTCTGAGAGGAATAAAAATACCGCGGGTCTTTGAAGTCAGAGAAAAAAGCCGACTATATATTCGAAGGGTAATTAATAATTTAAAAATCGGCGTCATGTGGGATGGAGGAGTGGGTTTAGAGTTAGGAGGTTTCACATAGATGAGCGCGGACAGAAGCGCGCGGTACCGGCCATCGCACAATAGCATAACGAATTTAGTTGGTGCACAGGGGGGGATGAGGGAAAGCTTGCATAGCACCAAATTGCGAATAAACGGTGGAAAGGGTACAGTACCGAATCGTGTCTAGGTATCTCGCTTCAGAAGAGGCTCGATATGTAGAGGAAAGAGGGCATGGGAGAAGGAAAAAGGAATGACAATCATCAAGAAGGACAAACTACGCGCGCATCAATAGACATCACGTCTGCTTGCAGGAAAGTATTGCGCACTAAAAGTCTATAGAAGGGGAAGTGGTGAGAAGACGGGCAATTCCGAGAGGATCGAAGAGATTTTAAATTGCTCAAATATAGAAAAAAGAGAAAGACCTAATGGCAAAAAAATAGAAACGTCCGGGAAAATAGAAAACTTTGGAAGGTAAGCAACCTTCCCGGAAGATTCCCATCTAATTTATGGTTCCTGAGTTCTGCAAGGGAGGAAAAGTAACATTATACGGCAACAGCGCCTTTGAGAGAATCCAAAATGGCTATCCTTGAGCTGGGGGTCGCTTGGACAATGAGGGCCAGACATTTCAACACACGAAAAATGAAGGCTCTATTCAAAGATGAACTAATAACAAAATGAAAACTCAGGGGGCGCAAATCTTAGAATATCTTTAGTTCGAATCGCGATCCTGTCGGTAAGAACGTGGAGCGGGATGAACTCCCGGCTTGAGAGAAAGTATAGAACTCTCCATCGGTCGCGATGATAGGTTTTGTAATAAGGAAGATGCTTCGCATCTGGCGCATGGGAAGCATGCTCTTAGGGAGTTGTACAAACAAAACCTAGTCTGCTCCGTTCTGAATCCTAGTGCGATGAACGTAACACACACCTAAAGCGATCCGCGGATCGGGAAGAATTCTCATAAGACTCTGGTTTCCACAGAGACTTAAATTAATTCGGTGATCATTAGAAGACGTGTGGGGCCGGGGGGGAGATACGGGCAGATTTGTGGTTACTTTTTCGGATCGTGGAACATAATCGTGCAGCTCATAGTCACGGAGAGAGAAGGCAATGGAGCCGAATTGTTCATACCCCATGGCGCATTCTGGTTCTTTTCTTGAACTGGAGAAACTTCATACATCCAAGAGGGGGGGTTGACGGTCTAGGGCCAATGGTTGAAGCTAGAAAGAAAAGTTCGTGGACCAGGAGGGAAATCCTCAAGTTTTAGGCGTACAAATGGCTCCGAGAGATTATTTGGGCTGGTTCAGGGGGACGGGATAATATGGACACTACAGGCTTGAACGTCGTTTAATTTGCAGTTTAAAGATATACTGCAAGGGAAAGGAGTGACGGAAACTGGTCCCGGAAATGTGGGTGGGTGGTTTTTCGTTTCTTTGGGACAGAAATTGGTTAGTTTTCCCTACACAAGGGGGATTGACTTGCGGGCTTTCCCCCGGGGGCAAAGTTGACGTAGTAGTGGGGTGTACGGAGGAATTTCGGGGGTTTGAGCCTTAGCAGATTGGTTGGGTGTTCGTACTTCCCGGGGGCGGGAGGAAAAGGAGTAGGCAGAAGACTAGTTTACCGCGCGTAGGAACTTGCCGTTTGTCCGGGGGTCCGTATTTATATTTGCACAAGGTCGATCTTGCTATTACGCGCTGGAATTTAACCGGCTGGCGGGGGACGGAGGGTCCCTAAGTGGCTTGAATCACGAAACTGAACAGATCCGCTAATTCCACAGAATCATTTTGCTTCGACTGTCGGGGATAATGTATATGGAAAAGAGACTATTTTAATGCTTCACGAGGAGGAAATGGAGTCAGAGGTATCATTTCTTCTCTTATGGGCGGTAATCCTTCCGGATTCGGAACAGCAGATAAAACCAGGTTGTCGGGTAATCATGCAGGAGAAAAGGCGCTAGTGGATCTCATCAACTAAAGGGGGGTGGCTTGTGTCAGTGGACCAGGAAAATTATATGTTTCTCCGACCGTCGGACCTAGCTTACATAGTTGCTTACTACCTCATATTACGAAAGAGGAGTGAGCTTGACAATGTCAGCGGAGTCGACCACATCGATGGAAAACTCGATGTGCTGACTCCTGTAGGGAAGAAGTCTAGGAAAAAGCTGATAAGAGGCTCTCGAATTATGAGAAAATCTCGCCCAGGAAAGGAAAGTGCACCGATTTCAGCGAGGAAGACTAGGGGGGGGTGGGGGGGGGCGCGGGGGGGGGGGGGGAGGGGGGGGGGGGGGGGATGGTGACTAAGTCGGGTCGTGCATTCAGGGTGTGGAGGTTTGGGTGGAATAGAAAATCACAAAAAAAAGTAACGGATGGTGAGTGTGGGGAAAGGTATATGAATGGGGTCTGGGGGGGGGGGAAACTCAATGTGGCGGGACTAGTGTATACACTACGGGGGATTGCGCATCTTGTGTTACTTCAGTGCGGAGGGGGATTATAGGTGGTGTAGAGGGGTGGGGGGTACGGGTTAATGGGTCTGAGTGTCTAGAACGGGTCGGGGTTGGGGTCTATGGGCTGCGATCGACTCGGTAATTTCATATCTAGAGTAGTAAGATTATCCACAGATTAGATAGGTCTCATCTATAACAAACTGCTATTTGAATTTCGCAGGGAACAGTCACGGGTTTGATCGTCTGCAGATTGGTGACGACGACTGTAGTCCAATCCTCCGTGTGTCAAGGCACATTCAGAAAATGTGAAAAGGATTGAAAGCCGAGATCACGGAATGCCATCTCTAATGTAGGAAGATTCCTCTAATTTACGATGTCTAAACAAATAGACAGACAAAACTCCTTGAAATTTGTTGGGGGTGGGGTGTCTCCAAGAATTAAAAGAAGGGGGGGTGGGAAGATTAGAAGGTAAATCAGGGAACAAGGGGACATAGAATCTTAGATAGCCAGCTCGGGGACAAAAACTCGCAGTCAAGTCCGCTCCTAAGAAACGTCTCAACCATTCAATAGATATGAAGGAGGAAAATCGGAAGAGTGGCGATCTCATCACTTAATACGCGCGATTTACGCACAAGAAACCTGAATCATCACATAAACCCACTGCGCGGCCTTAAATAAACAGAGTAGAAGTGGGGGAAGTAACGCGAGTGCGCTTCCTCGTACGAAGCACTTTGTTTGGGAAAAAATCAAAGATAGATACATAACCAATCCCCTACAAGAAATACGGGAGATTGGAGGGTCAACTGACAGTGAAGGGCGAGAAAGGGAAGGTGAAGAAAATGAACTCCGTTTCAAGCCGATAGGGTGAAGGGTCCATATTTAACCTTTAACAAGAGAAAAATCCAATGAGGGGAATTAGAGGCGCAAATAGACTGAATGACGATCGGAAGGGGGGAGTCTGGTTGTATACCTGAGCAGGGACACTACACTCGTGGGTAGAGGTGTCGGTTTTAGGAAGTCGAGCTCTGAAGGGGAAAGAAATCGAGGAGTGATTTAAGTAACGAAGATCGTTTAGACTGAACGGGTAGTCTCCATAAAGCCATGGTAAGGGGGGTGAAAGTAATTGATACTAGTAATCTACTTCAAACCAGGGACCTAGTCAAACCTAATGCCCGGCTCGCTGCGAGAGGGGCAGGGGGCTATCAAGTGGTGAAAAAAAGGAGATAGCTAAGTTTACTGTTGTCATCTTCGTAATGGACTTATCATATGGAGGGGGGGGTTTTTGGGAAAAGAGAAAAAAAACTGCGAACCTCTCGCTTCAGATGCCACAAGGAAATTCGGAAGGCTTAGCTGAATGTAAGGACAGAAGTCAGACTCTATTTGGATGGCGGGAAGTAGGGCCTGGCCAATAAGGGTTTATGTTCCATCTCTAAAAGTTAGGAGGTGAACCTGCGCGGAAGAGGCAAAAAGACCGATATGAGAGTTTTCAGCCTCGAGGGATGGGGATAGGGCTTAGAGGAGGGAACGAACTTGAGACAGTCATTCTTTCATCTACCGTCCGGAGAAACGGTTGCGCTCAAAAGAGAGTTCGGGAGGGGAGAAAGCTTGTCATTTCTCCTGCTCACGCGAAGATAAGAGAAGACTTCGGGGAACTAGAAATGATAAGGACCGTCTGTTTCGTATGCCCAGTCTGGCGGAGAGTCAGGAGTTGAAAGAGAAACCGAAAAAAGACGAGAGCCAGAAGGGAAGGTACAGGGGACGTACTATTCGAAAGCAACTTATGCCAACTCTTCGCAACTCGTACTTTCAAGAAAGGAAAACATCCGTGTATGGGTAGGGGGGAGGAGCGCGGGATACCATTCTAATGCTAAAAATTTTTAATTCCGTGGGGCCCATATAAATGGGGCATTTCCTCGAATCACCGAAGAGGGAGGGTGAAGACGCACGAAAAGGAACTCGAAGAAAACCACATTACGAAGACATTAACCGGGGGCAGCGAAAAGGGGGGGAGACGAGATGGGGATCTTAGAAATCGGCAAACCAAAATTAGTGACAGGGGAGTTTTTCGGATGGCACGGGCAGCGCGACCAGTCAAAGCTGGTGAATCTACTGAAAACGTTACGACATTCTGGAAAAAAATCGGCCTACGCTCTGGGAAAAGATGCATTAAAAAACCCAGACTGAGTAATACGGCTTAGTGTCGGAAGAGGAAAGGTCCTTCAACGAGGGACTCAGAGAAAGTAAATTAGTTACTGTCTTTAGAAAAAATTTAATTTGGAACGGGGGTCAAATATTGGGGATGTTGCCAGGAGCACAGCCAGGGCGGGGACCGTGGTTTAATGCGGGGGAGGAGTGGAGGGGACTTGGGATGGTGGGTCGTGTGGCAGTCTGGGGGAATGTGGGGGGGGGGAGGGTGAACGAGGTCCAAAGGGGAAGGTTCCGGGACATGTGGTGATGTGGCTGGGAATAATTATGATGGAGCGGTCTTGAGGGCGAAGGGCAAGGGGGTTATGTGCTTGGGGGGGGGGGATGAGTCGTGGGGAGGGGAGGGGGGGGGGGGGGAGGGGGGTAGAGGATTGTTCCCTCCGACTCTTTCTCGCAAACTTGAAGGGGAAGGACTAACTCTCGATGCTCAGCTATAATACCTGGTAATGAAGAAGGCTCTAGAGGAGAGGAAACGCTAATAAGGAAGAATTGCTTGGCAGGGACTCCTCTTTAGAGAGAGGCCTCACATAGGTGTTCAATGCCGTTGTAAACGAATTCAACCGAAGAGGTCAAACACGAGGAAGGGTAAGATGATTGTGGCTGCCGGGTGAAACCCCCAGAGAGAGGGGGGTCAAAAAAAATCTGTCCTTAATGTCTAGAAGTGAAGTGTTCGAGAGATATCAGACAATACCATACTGTATGGTGAATTTGTACTGCCCAACCCATGTTGGGGGGGACATCCATAAAGAAGAGAGATCTACAGGAAGTAAATTTCTCTCTGCGGGGGGAGGGAGTTTTTAACTAATCACGAATCGGTCCTACTACTAAGTCTGACAGGGGGAAGGAACGGCAGAGAATCTATCCCTTCGACAGACTCCGAACAGGGCACGGAGTTTGGTCAGGTCTCATACGAGAACGCTTACGGGCGTAACAGAGCAAAACTGTATTCCAACATGCGGAGGTAGGGAGTTATCTTCATACATGGCAACGTACCGATGGGAGACGGAAAGTTTCGTATAGAATCGGCGGTATAGGAGCAAGGGAGAGATAGCAGAGAATCTTCTTCTTTACCCTTTTCCTGCACCAACAAGAAGACGACAGTCGTTACGAAAAGAGAAGTCTATGGCTGCATTCGCACGCTTAAGCGCGGGTTTCGCACTAAGGAATAGGGGGGAAACAATCGGCTAAATGTGATTATGACATTTCTTGACAAGAATGGAGGGACGCTGGCAAAGTTGTCTGAGGGAGGGATCCAGCGTTCACAACTTCGTGGAGGCAAGGAGTAGGGGAGTGAGGGGGGGTCTTTCTGGTCAGAGACTTTCGAGTCTAGAGTACTCTCATGGGCGCGGGACGTTCATGAAGATTGAAGAGCGAAGGAAGTTTCACACTTA
>Ga0179591_1354555_pt1 | contig 14269 bp, 10 predicted proteins | sample CZOMad2_1_08_16f_FD_182891 | JGI IMG/M metagenome (GOLD analysis project Ga0179591, IMG submission 182891) | Vadose zone soil fungal communities from Angelo Coast Range Reserve, California, USA - CZOMad2_1_08_16fungal (PacBio error correction) | ecosystem: Environmental > Terrestrial > Soil >...
CTGTACCCATCATACAGACGTGAAGAAGGGGAAAAAAATACGGGGTAAAGATAATGGTAAATCTGGCCAAAATCAAAATATATACTTTTTGGGGAAATCTTTTTTTGGATCCCCGGAACTCCATAAGAGCATCTCTCTCAAAACCACAAAAAGAGGTAGAGAGGAGCTTTATCAGGTTGCATGTAGAACACAAACAACTGGGGACTTATAAGTAGAAGTCTCTTTTCTGGTTGAGAGGGGAAAAATGGGTAATCTCGAGAGGGAAAACCTTCTGGGAGGGAAAAAGAAGAAAAAGCGGACATGATCTGCATAAAATGGGGCTATATGGAATTCCAAGAGGAAAAATAGCCTACGTGTACAGGGGGATCCCGAGGACGGTCGACCGGGTAATAGCGAAAGGGGAAGGATGGGTAAGGGTACCAATTGGCTCACGAAGTTGGAGAAAGGGAGGACTTGGAGAAAGGAAGGGATTCAGCCCCAAGAAATCCATTTGATCAGGGGTCACCTAAGAGCACGAAGGAGGGCGAGGGAGAAAATTGCAAATTAACGCTTTTTCTAGGGAAGGGGGGAAGAAACAAATCAATTTGGAATTGAAAATATTGCTGACGGTGGGGGGGGTGAAAGGCTACCGATTTAAGCTCGGGGCCATAAAGGAAAGGTGGTTGACTGGTAGGAAAATGACAACTCATCCGCAGCAAAGGCCGGGTGAAAGGAAAAATTCAGGGAAAAAATGCAACTGACGTGGGGGAATGGACTGTTAGAACGGAGAAAAAGTTCGCGATTTAAGAATAGAAGAAACCCTAAAGCCTTTTGGTCGATGGGTGGGGGTCATTAAGTGACTATATCACCTCTAAAAAAGGTAACGCTGGGGGTAAAGATTCTGTGCGGTAAGCGAAGTAGATGATGATATTTCTTAGTTTTGCGGGGAAGCAACGTGAGTCACAGACAGCAACATTGTTGAGTCAGGAGGGAAGATTTAATTCGAAAAAGGCATCGTATGTCTAAGATGAAAGAAAATAAGTAAGAAACCAGGTAATAATATAGTCGATAAAGGAAAAGAATTTGTAGATAATCACTAAAAAAAAAAAAAAAAAAAAAAAAAACAAAAAAAAAAAAAAAAAAAAAAAAAAAAAAAAAAAAAAAAAAAAAAAAAAAAAAAAAAAAAACAAAAAAACAGAACAAAAAAAAAAAAAACCCACCCACAAAAACCAACAACCACACACAACAAAACCCACCCTCCTCGTCACCTACTACTCGCAGCCCCGACTTTGCACTCATTTCAAAACTCCCCTTGCCCCCTCAATTTGCATCTTTTTGTTCTCCTTTTCCCCCGGCCTTGTCAAGGAAAGACGTGAAGGGGACATATAGAAAAACTCGTTTCTTGACGCAGAAGGAAAGGTGGGGGAAGCTACACGAATTGCTTAACTGGTGAGATGGATCAATAGTATGGAGAAACAGTTCAAATCTCTGGAACAAAACTTAAGCTTCGCTTAATGGGAGGAGAACTAATAGAGAAGTGAAAATTTTGCCTCAGCCAAAGTACCTAAGGATATTCTGCAGACTGTCTAGCAGAGGTGTAAACTTAAGGGTTATTGTGGGGGGAGGGAAGAAGGGGGGGGTTACCTGTATTTGGGCGGCGTTTAATAATGGCGTTTAATCCCCTCAGGATGGGAAAACTGTCGTAGAGAAATGCTTAGAAGGGCGGTGGTTTCCTCATACAAGGGGGGCATGGCTATAAACATCTTCAGACAATTGAATCTATGAGGTGGGGAAGTTAGTTTCTTTTGTCTGGCAGGATTGGGAAGGAACTTCATAATGTTTACAATCAAAAGATTCGTTTAGGTGGTTAGTCAGAAAGAATAGAGAGGGGAGACAAGCCGCAACAGAAATAATGACCGTTCCAACCAAATATTCAGAGGTGGAGGGGCTAAGCATAAAGAGGGAACATAAAGGGGTCTTGGGACATACAGCTCGTCTAAAAGATCATTTTAGCGGCACATAGATTTACGGGTCTGGAAAGACTTTGTAGCGGGTTTAGCCAGCGACCTGGAAACTCTCTATAATAAATCGCGGGGGGTCAGGAGTTGACCGTACTGCTCAAGGGGTTTACGTAATATCCACAAAGTTACTGTAGATAATAGTCGTCTTGGAGGAACATTAAGTTGTCTACTGCCAGGGAGGTGGTCGGGGGGGAAAAATGGTTCTAATCCTTTAAGCGTATCGGAGTTAAAAGGGGAATCATTTAAAAGATTTAGGAGCCTGCGGATGGCAAACTGGGGAGGCGCCTAAGAAAGAAGTGATTAGAACGACACCCAAAGGGGAGGAAGAAAGAGGGACTAAAGAAAGGAGTATGAAAAAGAGTGTTCTGTCATGGGCCCGAAACTTAAATGATCAATTTGAACGAGACTAAGGAAGCTAGGGAATGGAGAAAAAGAAGGGAAAGCAAAGAAGCGCAGTAGTCTAAAAATTTACTGTGTTATCAATCCGAACTACTTTGGTGGATATTCCAGTGTACGACCAAGCAGTACGGGGGGGTAACAGGGGCGGGGGAAAAAGCAGGAAGGGAAAATAATAGGGGGGAAAGATGTAGGCGGCGACCCACCAGATAAACCATCAAAGTAAATCTAGGGTCTATGGGGGCAATCAATACTTTAGACGAGAGGGATGTGTACAGGGATATGGTGGCGATTCTATCACCTCAGATCCGAGAAGGACCCAGAGGGGGGTGAGGGAATTATTCCTGGGGCTTGCGGGGAAAGGGGTTAGTAAATAAGAGACTTAAGGGGTACCACTACAATGGAGAGTTGGGGGGTAAACATTATTGACGACCAATCAAGCGTCACCCAAAGCATAAAAAAAAAAAATCCACCACGAAAAAAAATAGAGAAAATGAAAAATATGACATGTGCCGGTAAAACTAACAAAAGTTTATGAACACGCCACCAATTCAGGAAGGGAAAGGAACTACCTTTAAGGAAAGGTCGGAAACAGAATATAAGCAAACACCACACCGCCAATAAAGGGAAAACCTTTACTTGCGGAGTTGGAACGAAAGAGACATCATTCTGGAAGGCAGTCAGCATTGAGAAAATATCTGGTAAAAGGGGGGAACACTACTAATGTCACGGAGCGAGGCAAAGGGGGACGAAAAGGGTCTTTTTTCAACCTAGGTCGTTACTATTGAAGAGCACATCTACAAAGAAAAAAAGACCCTGTCAAACACGTCAATGGGGAGGGACGATACAAACAAATGACTCCTCGGAAAAAAAAAAAGGAAGCGTGGTATTTACGAGGGTCCCGAAAAGTTTGAATAAAGAATTAGCAACGGATCACTAAAGACACCGCAATAGGGTTTCTTTTTTTTTGTTAGGGGTCGGAAAGGGGGGTACCTGAGGTGGTCCAGGAGTTAAAGCATCGAATTGGGTAATTGGTAACGACCCCATAACTTCGTTACGATGAGCCAGCTGCCTACGGCAAGGGGGTTTAGGTGGGAAAAAAGCTATAGAGCCTTGCAATGATGAGAAGGATAAAGTAAAATTGCTTGGAAGAGTGTTATAAGCAGAGTGGGATGGGGTAAACGAGCCATCATATCACAATGAGAGGAAAAAAATCACAATCTTTTACAAGGAGGTTGAAGAGGGGCTAGATAGATGATCAATAGACCCATATGAAAAATGGAAACAGAGTGTTTTCTTGGATGAGAGGGAAGAAAGCTCGGACGGTTGATGAATCAGTCACGCTATCCCAAAGACGAAGAGCTGTTTGACCGGCCTTTTGGCGGAAAACTCAAGGCTGCGGAGAAGTGGTGGTGAGAAAGATGCCCAAACAAGATTTCAAGCCAGAGGAGCAAAGGCGGGTTAGAAGCGGAAGAGAAAGAATGGGGGGAAGGGCAATTCAAGTTGGGTGGGACAAAGTTAGAAAATCAAGAACAGAATTAGACCGGGGAATCAGAAAGGTAAAAGGTAAAAAACATCTGGGGGGAAAATATTGGGGGGGGGGGGACTAAAAGACGTTCAGCGCCAAGGAGAAAAACTTATCAATAGAAATTGGAAAACAGGGGGCTGAAAAAAGAGGAAGGACAACGGTCGAGAAAACTTGGGAATGAACGTATCCTTTGACACGTATTAGGGACTTAAACAATTAATGTAAAAGTCAAAGAGAGGGGAAGTGGGACAGATGCATGTCCACGGAAAAATGATGGCGGAAATCCAAAAACGAATACTATAAGGAAAAGTGAGGTTACAAGCAGAAGAAGACTTGGTTCTAAGTGTTGGCGAAAATTGAAAAGGAAGAGACTCAGAAACGAAACAATCCGTCACAAAAAGGAGGCATGCAAGAGGTTTTTGCTCTCAGGGAGGGTAGGGCGCCACAAGGGTGTAAACCAAAACTCTTCTTCTAAGTGAAAGGGTGATTTTTTAACGGGTGAAAACGCTTTTAGATAAGTGGCTAAGTTGCAACCCGATTGAGATCTTAAGGGGGGACAGGAAGATCGATAATCAATTGGCTATTGAACTTCCAGGCTGTTTAAAAAGAAAATCGTAAAGGATCGTATATCCCAGGAGCCAAAGCTTTCCCTTTCGAGGACTAAGTTGAAAAAGGTTACCAGGTCTATACTCGAATGGGGGTGGGTAGGAGGGACAACTGAACGGTTAAGAAGAAAAAGAAATTGAGCATATGTGGCCTAAATCCAGTCCCTGGGAATACTGGGGGGTTTAAAGAGGGGGGGAAGGAGGTAAAACTGTGGGAAAAAATTCAAATTGAGGGAAGTGGGACGGTAACCATGCTTAGCGGCAGATTCCAGCGTTGATCGCGACAAGCAAGGGGGGGGGGGGGAAAAAAGCTGCCATTAAAACCCTGCATACTCATACAAAAGGGGAGAAACGGCAGGTCAACCTGCTCTTAAGGTGTAAGCCGGGGTGAAATTCCGGGGAATATCCTCGGTTACCGAAAGGCGATGGTTCATTAAGAAAAGAAAGCTTCTGGTTGGTTAAACTGGGGTTCAGGAGGGGAGCAGAGACAAGACAAAGCCTCATTAACGGAAGAAGATTCGGGAGGGGTAAGATCTCCTTTGGAATTGATGGTCAGTGAAAGATAGGGTTTTAAGGTGGCAACTATGAAGAAAGACGCATAAAGTGGTAAGATGGAGCATCTCTTTCAAGGAGGGACGGCTCTATATGGATAATCCTAAAATAAAAAGAAGACCACCAAAAGGGAAAGCAATGCTGGAAACTCTTAAAGAATAAGGTGTCGAAAAAGGAACACGATATCAAATAATCCTGGAAAAGGGATATGATTGTAACAAACATACCCCAAAAAAAAAAAAAGAGGGAAATAAAGGAGAGAGGGGGAAGTTCTGGTTTAGGGAGAGTGTCTTATAAAAAGTAGGGGAAGAACTGGGGAGGGGACCTAACGCCCCGTGGACGTCACAAATGGGTTTTTAAGTACGGAAAGACAAAGCCGGCACATGGTTGAAAAGGGTGATTAATCTGCAAGAGTAGACCTAAGGACGAGCGGGCTACAACGAACTAAGCTTCGTCATTAATTCTAAGAAGGACTGTAGGGGGAAAAAGGGGCAAGAGTGGAAGAAAAACAAATGCTGCCATACCTCGGGAAAAAGTCATCTTTGTATATATCATTAAGGGCTTCAAAACAACAGTACTGCTTTGGGTACAGGATGGGGGATGTTTGGGGGGGGGGGAGGGTAATGGAGGAGGGTTAAACCCCGAATGATGGAAAAAGCCGTTTTTCTAACTGATTAGAAAGGGGTGGCAGAAGGTACGAAACCCAGGAGAAAGATCAAGGAAACTCTCTGTGGGGGGGGTGGTTCTTCTTCTTTTGGCTGTGGGAGAGATAGATGTTGACCAAAAAGCCTTCACTTTGTGGGGTATCTCTTAAGTTGCAAGGTCGAGAAAACAGCAAGAAAAATATGCAGAAAAACAAGAAGATGTGTGTCAGCAAGAAGAGGATGTAAATCATAGGCACCAGTTCGATTTTCAAATACAAGACTCGGGTAGAAGGAGGAAGGAAGATAGGCAAAGTTGGGTGGTTAATAAATTACGGGGGGGGGAGGGGTAGCAGCTCCTATTTCAAAAAACTCGAGGTGTTTAGAAGGGTCGCTTTTTCAACCATGGCAAATGGGGAAAGGAGAGGCAGGGTGGAAAACATGGTCGAAGAAGAACAACAAGTCAAAATGGGTCATCGCTTGATAAAACAGTAATTGGGGGGGTTTTTCTATGCGCCTGCTTTTGGGGCGGGCAAAGTAGGGTTTCTAAAAGGGAGAGAGATACGGTACAATGGGAAATTGTGTAGTAGCCGCTTAACAGAAAAGAGGTCTTTCAAAATAAAGGGGAAATTGAGTAGAATGAGCAACAAAAAAAAAGTGGGAAGAGAGAGATTCTAACTCAAGGGAGGGGAGTGGGGAAGAAGAGGGATGGCACAGCAGAATCCAGGGAGAATTAAATGATCATAATGGGAAAGAAAAAATGGGGGAGTAGAACAATTAGAAGAAAAAAACCTAGACCAAATTTACTGTTTAGCACAACCGAATCAAAGAGGGGGGTTAAGAACTGTTTGGGGGAGATGGACGTAAATGTCTATTAACAAAGGAGGTTGAAGGAGGTGAAGGGAAAAAAGCGAGAGAGGTGGAATATGTAGCTTCGGCGAACATAGAAAGGAAAGTGAAACGAAAAAAGTAATCTAGGGCATTTAACAATCAGAATCTGTACTTTAGACGGGGGGGGGGAAGGAAAATAGGGTGCCGGATTGATGGAGTCCGGACTATGAAAACAGATTTTATTGGGGGGGAAAAAGGGACATATTCTGGTTGGAGGAGGTGCTCCTTTATCTATCTTACAATTAAGCTCACCTAAACAAAAAGGGGGGCTGATTTGGTGAAGAGACAAGCTTGGGCCAAAAGAAGAAAACCACCTCAAACAAAAAGTCCAAAAGGGGAAGGGAGAAAAGAAAAAAAAAAAAAAAATTATTCAGAGTTTTGTCAACCCAAAAGCTCCAGACACCGAAATGATGAAGGTGAAACGGAACAAAGTTCTGAACAATCAGGGTATAGAAGGACAAGCAACCACACCCCATCCAGTACCAGGCAAACCTTAATTAGTCTACAAATAGGGCATTAATACACAGGAGGGTTTCAGCAGAGAAAGGTCGGGGAAATTTGAACATCCAAAATGGCAGGAGTCGAAGGTACACTGAAGAAAAGCTAAAAGGTATAAAGGAACTGGGTTTCTCTGCTTACGATTGGGGTCCAAGTAACTTCACCATTTCCAATGCAGGGGAGGGATAGGAAAAAAAAAAAGGGGGTGTACAAACTGCAGAAAGGTAGAGCGTTAGGATAACTGAGTACAGGCAAGATGACTTGAATAGAAATGAGGTGAAAAAGAAGATATGCCGAGAGTTGGTAGGGGTGGGGGTGGGATTATTGCGGGGTTGGGAATTTTTAATCCTGGGGGTAGGGTTAGGCGTAGGGGTTGTAGGGAAATAACACTTTTCAGAGGGGTGGAGAACGAAGCGATATGGTTGGTGGTAAACTGAATATTTAGAAGCTAGAGCCGTTAGGGGGTAACGATATGAAACTTGAGTAAAAAAACAATTGCGTCTGGAATAGTTGCCCCAGGCAAAAAAGAGATCAAAAGCATGAAAAACCGGGAGTTACCCGAAACTGGAAAGGCGAAGCTTTTAAAAATAAAGTTAAAGGTACTGCGGCCCAGAGTATATGTCAATTATCCTACACCATGAGAACAAAAAAAAGGGGGTTTCTTGATCAAAGGAGGGGGGAGGATGGCGCGAATAGCAAGGAAAACCAGAAAGTCTTACCGAGAGCGAAGAGCGGTTTACAACGGAAGTTTGGCTCAGGAGAAATTTCAGGAAACGGGAAGAATGGTTTTCATTGGGTTAAACCTAAAAAAAAGCAAAAGGGAAGAGATCAAAAATGCTGACAATTTATTTGGTACCACTGGAAGGGGAAAAGGGGGGGTCAAAAAGGAAGAAAGAGCCAGAGGAAGGAATTTTAAAGGGAAATATGGGGGATGGTAAGAATTGGAAAACATTGGGGTATTGGAAACTAATAATCAGAGAAAAAAAGAAACAGGAGAGAACAAAGAAAAAGGAAAATTGCCTTCCAAAAAAAGACACGGAAGACAAGGCTACTCGGGAGTCAGAGGTTTTCGTCGGAACAAGGAAGGAAAGAGAATTTTTCCAGGTACACACTTGAAAAGGGGGGCAGAAAGGGGGTGGGCACCTATATATGAGGTATTCAAATACGTAATAAGGGGTAATTGGAAGGACTAGTGTTTTGGTCAGAAAAAAAAAAATAACCGATAAGAAAAATCTCTCAGACTGAGGAGAAAAGAGAGAAGAGGTGGGGACGGGTCGGAGGGACTCACTTGGACCAATATTATTAAGATGTGTGTTGTATGTTTTAACGCAGTTGAACCTATTGATATTTTATAGGGGCACCGGCTTAAAAGACTCGAAGGACAGGAGGTTGGTGACCGGATAGAAAAAAAAATCCATTGGCATATTGAATCAAAGGAAAGGGGTTAAAAGAAAACTCGTGTAGGAAGAGTGAGGGCGGTCGACCGCGTATAGGTCAACCTTTAGCGCAATATAAAGGGAAAAATTTCCGAGGTGGGTCAAAAGGGTTTTACCGTGACAGGGGTAAAAATTAAAGGACCAATTTTATTATGTGTCTCGAACCTTCTGAGTCCCTGGAATGTGAAAAGGGGAAAGTTGGGATCGGAGTTAAATGTGGGAGCAACAAAAATGGACTTGATTGGGGTAAAAAACAAAAATAGAGGGTAACCGTCTAACCCTCTGGGAGATCAAATCACCGGGAAAGCTCTGGGGGGGAATCTTTCAAGGAACCACTGCACAGGCAAATGAACTTTAAGAGTCCACCTGCTCTCGGGAAGAAAGGGGGTGGGGTCAGCGGAGAGACACGTCATCGCGGTTATCATGAATGGTCAAGAACGAGGAGGAGGGGGGTGTGGGGACGGGGAAAAAATCGTTCATGAGAGGGTAAAAGAGAGAAAACAGCAAAAAGTCCACGCTTTTAAGAGTTATGGTGCTCCTTTTGTTGCTAGTTTAAAGGGAATGGGGGGGTTGCGTTACAGAACTAAGGGTATCACAGACAGAAGGGTCAAAAGGGGGAAAAAAAAGAAGAAGGAGTGAACGGCTCTGAAATTCTAGATAAAGAGTACCCCACCAATTGCAGAAGCAAACGGAAAAAAGAAAAAACTCGGAAATTTGGAATAAGAAAATACAAGGAAAAAAATACGATATACAATAATCCTGTAACTAGGAACCAAGAGAATAAAAAAAGAAAAGAAAATCAGCATAGTTATTTATAGTGATAAATAATTATATTCAAACGGGGGAGGGGATACACCGCAAAAAGGTATGTCGCATTCGGAATGGGTGGAAAAGGCTAAAAAAGGGCTGCACGGAAGTAGATATGATTTAAAACTTAGTACAGAAAAATGTCCGTCACGGGCTCAACGGCTAATCGGGGATTTAAGTGTAAAAGGGAAAAAAATGGCAAATGGTAAAGATAAGTTTAAATGCTGGAACCACTGAGAGAAAAAAAAGAAAGACTGGGGAACAAACTTTGGCTTAAGGGTTAGGGGGGTCGACCCCGAGTACTGGCTGTGTACCGGGAGGGGGTGGTTCTTTGATATTCCTGAGTTGGGCAAAAAGAAAGTATTGCAAGGGGAGAAGTTGGGGCGATGCGAAAATTGGGTGGCGTGGTGTAAAAACATCAAAAGAAAAAAGGAACCACATTCTTAATAGTTCAATTGGATTGGTGGCGGTGGGGAGGTTGGGTCTAAACAATGGGGGACAATTATTAAAAAGTTCCAACTAAGCCTTCAAGTCGTGGGGGGGGTAAACGACGGAGGTGTACTATAGAGGAACAAAGCCGAAATGAAGGTCACAACACTAAGATGGGGGCAAGGGAAAAAAAGCCTAAGAAAAAGATAACTGTTCTATTTTCAATACCATCAGAAGAAAAAAAAAGGGATTCTAGTATACATGGACTCATGCCATATGTACAGTTGGGGGGGGGGGAGGGGGGACTTCAGGGAGGGACTCATTTCCAACTCTAGATAGGGAAGCTTGGGAACCCAAGGCTTCAACAAAATCCGGTACTCCTTTTTAATATCCATGGGAACTATCCACAAAGGAGGGGACATCGTCACGGCTGGGGAGAACTTTTGTTTGGGTATCTACTGAACTTAGGGGGACGGCCAATTATGGTCTAATCCCTTCAATCGTAAGTAGTGCCCGGGGAATTTTATCATTGAAAGATGTAGGAAAAAAATCGTGGTCGGTGACATTGAAATCATCTCTCAACAACCACGGAAGAGAGACGCAATTTCTTTGAGGGAAAGAAAATCTGACAGGATCCTACAGTTAAAATGATCAAATGTAACAGAGAGGGAAAAAGAGGGGTGAAAAATAAAAAAAAAGCATGTCGCAGTAAAACAGGGGATTGGAAGCCCTTACGATGCGGTTAAAAAAGAATTGGGGTTGACGAATGGGGATTTACCAAGGGAAAGACGGAAAAGGAAGCCTTTGGGGTAAAAGGGGAGATGGTATGAATAAGGAGGGGGGAACAAGGGAAAAAAGCAAAGTAATTTAACATAAGGTGTCAAAATGTATACCATCAGAAATATTACGGGTACAGGGGGGGGGAAAAAGACATAGAGGGGGGACTATGATCGTAGAAGGAAGATAAGGAATGAAAAAATCCTTTGATTGGGGGCATGAGGGCGGCTTGTAACTCCTTGGTATCTCGGTAACAAAGGGACACGGAAAAGAAAAAAAGACGGGGAATGATTTGGTAAACATTATTATAAAAAGGAGCAGCCAAAGAACCACCTCCAACAACAATATAGGAGAAACATTGTTCTATGGCGAATGTGGTACTGAAGGGGAGAATAAGATATACAACAAAACGGGGGCCCAATTTCTATTAGAAAACGACAGTCGAAAATCAGGAAGGGAACCGACAGAAAAACCAAATAACAAAACCCGCAAAAAAATACGGGGAAAATTCAAAGCCAGTACTGGAGAGGTAAATTGAGATCAAAGAGGAAAGGCCGAGAATATCCAGGAGGTTCAGCTTGAGAAATCGTGTGAAGGGGGGCATCATCAGGGGGGGTAGGGAGAAAAGGTACACTTAAAAGCGGCTTAAGGAGGAGAACTGTTTTCCTGCATTCTAGGGGAATATCTCAACAGTGAATAAATGGATGTAGTAAGAAAGGGAGGGCGCTAAGGGGGGGAACGTTAGTCTTACTAGAAGGAAAGGGAATAGGGGAACGTAAATGATTCACTTTAACTAAATCAGAAGCAAGATGCTTTTAGATGTGGGGGGGGGGGGGGTGGGTAGTGTTTTAAGTCAGGGTTTATCCTTAGGTTACGTGTATAGTAGATGGTAGTTATTCATACAAATATTGGGAGCAGCTATTGGGAAGGTGTGAGATACCTGGAAGGGGGAATCGTTAAAGACGGTCAAGAATTAACGAATTAAGGGGAGGGGGGGAAAAAATAGCCGTCTGTTGGTAGTGCGTAACTGCAAAAAAGATAACGTCAAGATAGAACAAAGAGATTAAAAGAACTGTACCGACGAACTTTTAAAAAGGTGACTGAGGCTGTGGCAGAAGGGGTATATTAAAAACCCGATTAAAAAAAATCGAAAAAAGAAGAGTGGGGGCGGATCGCGAATTAATAAGAGGGAAAAAAGAGGAGCTTATGTCCATCGAAAGATGGAAAGCCGGACGCTATGTCAGGGGAACCAGTTCTACCGCTAAAGTGTGCGGAGCAGGGTTTTTAATTAACAAAGGAAAAAAAAAGAGCATTTAGGAACAGAGAAAAAAAGGTGGACTGACGCTAAAATGGGAGGTTTTACGCCTTTCAGCAATTTGTTTTGGGAAAAACGTAAAGTATTTAAAAGGAAGTCAAATCAGAATTTTAGGAATCGGGGAAGCTTAGGGGGGGAGTTATTGGCTTAATACGGATCGTATAAAACGATTTCAAGAAAACGGAGGGGGAAAGGACTTAAAAAAAATCTAAAGCTATAAAAGAAAAACAGAAAAGGCGGTGCCTTCCGGAGCGTTCTCTATTAACAAAAGATTTCAAAAGGAAAGGGGTTCTCCAAAGAAATTCAAGGGAGCTGGACAGCTGCTTGGGGAGCCCAGGGGCTGAGAAGAGCGAGAAATAGAGTGCCCCTGTGAGTAAAAGTCTATACTTGGTAAAAGATGGGGGGGCGAACAGGGTGGAAGCAATACTCCGTAAAGACCAATCAGAGCTCAAAAAAAAGGGAGAGGCCAAAGAGGGGTTCTTTTCGGTGATGGCAACAAAAGGGCCAAACAATATATTATAAAAAAGTAATATACTATGGAGTTTGTTAAGCATTGAAAAAGCGATTGGGGGTATATTATAGGGTTGCAAACCGGAGGGGAAAAAGAAACCGCGTTTCCATATCTGAGAAAAAGGAATGGAAATTCCCGGCATTTGTGTGAAGAAATGAAGAAAAGTGTGAAAGACGCATGCCCAAGGGGGTAGCCTGGACGAAAGGTACCTGGGGAAATCGTTGTAATTGAGTTAAGTTTTATCGTAGGAAGATTATTAAGACTCAATTTTATCAGGGGGGGAAAAGGACGACTAAGAAAAGTTGATTGCAGATCTGTTGGGGCTGGGCTGGGAGGGGAAATAAAAAAATTGCTTGCATTGGTAAAGTCAAAAAGGGAAGGTCGTTGCTACCGCGTTTGATCTCGTCCATATGCTCTGGGGTTGGGGGGGGGGGGGGGAAAAGCTTTAGAAAAGCATCCAAAACCGGATCAGTCAACCTTCTCTCGTTTTGGGAGGAATCAGAAAGGCTTATTCGCAAGTAGACAAAAAAAAAAAGATCAAGAAACCTAAATCTTCTTGTTTGGTTGGGAGGATGGGGTATCAATCCACGGCCAAGTCTCAGTAACTCTTTGAAAGCTTAGGGAGAATCGGAAGAGTCTCCTTGTGATCTTCGTTATCGTTTTGGCAGGTACAAAAAAAAAAAGAAGAGAAGCGCGGGATTTTGTAAACAGTGCAAAGCGCGGGAAGAGGGGAATTCTGACGGCCTCTAATCTAAATGGATCAGCAACCCATTTATAAAGCGTGCTCCAAAAGAAAGAAGAAGGAGAATCACTACCCAATACGATATAAAATAATCCTAACGAGGGAAAAAAAACATACGAAAAAAAAAAAAAAAGAAAAAGGAAGCATATTCTTCTCTTTTATGAAGTAAGGAAGTTAGGAAAAGTTAATCGTGAACAACGCTATAGTAAAAGAACTCAAATTTTTCGGCAGGAGCCTTTTTGAATTTCTTAACCACGGGAAAAACGGGTGAAGGACGCAGTGAGATTTATCTGTCATAGTAACTGAAGAACAGGAAGTGAAAACCTTAGAAAACACTGGAAGGCGAGTAAGTACCTTGCACCAAGTAGTGGAAAATGGTCAAAAAGAAGGGTCAATGCAGGCCCAAGGGAGGAAAGACGTCTCATCTTTGTCTCACAGACTCAAGGATTGGGGCTCACCCTCAGTAAGGGGGGGGGGCCGTGGGTGTGGTTTTGGGAGTTTTAATCCAACTAAAGGTAACAGGGCGAAAAATTAAAGCATAGAAATGGGGTGGCGGTGGTGTCATCTTAGGCGTGTTTAAACAGGGAGGAAGAACCACATAAGTTCAATTTTCAACTCTAAGGGGGGGGGGTGGGGGGAGGATTCTTTTGTGCTCAAATTATTGAAGAGGGGAAAATAAGTTTCCAAAGCAGCAGTCTTGTTGTAGAGCGAGAGGATAAGTGGGAGAAAACCCAAAAAATGCCGTTCCACTAGGGAAAGGAACTCTGATACGGGTCTAAGGGAACCATAGATCTATTTTCATACCTCTCTCTAAAGTAAGAATCTGAGGGGGTCTCGATGTACGGAGGGGTAAAAAATACGTTGTGCGGGAGACGAAAGATGAAAAGGTATCATAAATCGGGGTGGGGAAAAACAGGAAAATCGGTACCCGTATGCTCACTTTTGTAGAAATTAGTCAGAGTTATATACTGAATGAAGGGACTTGATATAACAGGAAGTTTGGGGGGGAACTGAGGCGGCTTGGGAGGCCAGGAGGGAAAACCCTTAGGCGTAGTATCTCGTTAAAATGCTGACTCATGTAAGATTGTAGGATCCTGCTGGGGAAAAAGAAAAAGAGGAGGGGAACCAAGAAAATGGGAGA
>Ga0179591_1349511_pt1 | contig 14266 bp, 11 predicted proteins | sample CZOMad2_1_08_16f_FD_182891 | JGI IMG/M metagenome (GOLD analysis project Ga0179591, IMG submission 182891) | Vadose zone soil fungal communities from Angelo Coast Range Reserve, California, USA - CZOMad2_1_08_16fungal (PacBio error correction) | ecosystem: Environmental > Terrestrial > Soil >...
GGGGCGGACTCCCAGGGATTACTCTTAGAAAAGGACACAAAGACGACGGTGTCGGTAAAAAAGGAAAAAACCCTAATCGCTGAAGGTCCTTAAAAGCATGTCTAAAAGACAACCATACTCAAAACCGGCCAATTTGGTTGGTGGGGTAGTGGGGAGGGGGGGGGGAATCAAACCAATCAACAGGTCACTTAACTAAGTTATGTCAACAGGCTGCCGAGGCCGCCAATTCGGCTGTCAAATCAAGGGGAAGAGGTCCAACAGTCACAACAAAAAATTATGATTAGTACAGATAGAGATGATTCCTGGGACAGACGGGGACCAAATACTTTCAATGTCAGAGCACCGGAAGACTTGAGCAAAGGGGTAGCAAACCGCGTGAAAACAAAAAAAAAAAGAAAATAAAAAAAAGGGAGTCTTGGTCTCGTTAATTGGAAGTCAAGGCTCCTTTCAATTCATTCACATCGGGCTAGGCATTGGCCCGACAAACTTAATTTGGTCAAAAAAAAAAAATAAAATACGGGTCACGATGCTCGAAGAAACATACAGGGATGAACAAGGCAAGGGTTGGATAGGCTGCCGCCGAGACAAGAAGCCTACCTAGGGGGGGGCCGCTCTCCCCAACGGCGTTTGAGCAACCAAACAAGATCCTTGGACTTATGTCGCTACCGCCGAAAAAACGAGAGGAAAAAAAAAAAAAAAGAAAAAAAGGGGAGGGAGGGTAGAAGTGGTCAAAATCACATCTCAGACTTAAGCTTGCTGGTACTCACGTTCGCTCGGAGCCAACATGTCAAAACTGAAGGTACAATCTCAGGTCATGGCCCAAGTGGAGCAGGAAAAGGATGAAAAATCTAAAGTTGAGATCGGAACCGCCCGGAGCACAAAGCCTGCGCACGTGGGGGGAAAAAAAAAGAACAGGGCAGAGGGGGACAGGGAAAGGTTGCTTGGGGGAGGACACGAGAAGGCTCCAATTTCACTTTCTCCCCCGCTTTTCCGAAAGTCCCGGAAGGAAAGAGAAAGGAAGAGTTACCTGGGGGGACTTACCCTGTCAGGGATACGGTGATCAGTCAGAGGACACGGGGAAAAATGAACGGGAGATATGACTCCTCGCCCGCCAAGAGGGGACCGAAAGATGAACAGGAACCAGGTGGGAACCTATAGGACACTTCAAGAAATGGGGGTCAAAAAATTGGGAAGGCCATCAGTGCCCGCACCGGCTGGCGAGCCAAAAGCGTTTAAACAGTGTTAAGTTTACAGGGGAGGGGTCTCTCTTCCGCCCTATTGGGGGAGAGAACTCGGAGATGGGGGGAGAACTAATGTGAAGAACGCCGACAGCTGGGAATCACGGTCGAAATAAAATCAACCATTTGGTTACCCCAAAAAAAGGATTGTCCCAATGCTGGCCAATCAGTAAAAAAAACCTGTGGGGGGGAAAGGAAGAAGAAAACGAATGACTGACGGGGGGAGTTTTGGGTGACTAACTGAGTAAAACCAAGATGAGGTGGGGAGGTGGGAAAAAGACGTATTGGAATGTAGGCATCATCTTTCTTCAACGCACCAAGCATCGTCCACAAAACTAATTCGAGAACTCAAAGAAGGGGTGGGGGAAAACAGAAACACAATAGAATTAGACTGGCCCTCTCCAGTACACGTGGGCACGAACCTAGGTTAACTAAGTGAGGTCACATTAGGGACAAGGGGGGAGTTCTAATAGGACATAAACCTGGCGGAACAGTTAGACACAAATAGCGCGTAATGAAAAGGGGTTCTGCTTCCCACAAATGAGGGAAGTTAGTTTCACTGAAAAGAGGGACGAGAGGATCAGAAAACGGTCTGCACGGGGGGATCAGCGGTCCCAACAAAGGAAGAAGTATCACATCAGATTTAAAGGCGGCGAGAGTCAGCCGCAAGTCAGTGACAGAATCAACCATCCGCCGGGTCCAAAGCGGGGAGCCTGGTACTATTACTTGGCCACCCTAAAGCAACACTGAGGGACAGCATTACTTTGATTCTGACAGTGGAGGTTGCCCCCACGAAACAACTACCTCGACTACCAGGCACTCCGAGGAGGACAGGGACGTAACCGGCATTGGAAGTACCACACGTACACAACTAAAAAAAAAAAACACAAAAAAAAAAAATAAAAAAAAAACACAAAAAAAAAAAAAAAAAGAACGGGGGGGGGAGGAGGGACCTCGTGGCGAAGCATTCCTACATGCGCCACAAAACAAAAAAAGTTTGCAGGACAAGCGGGACTACGACATTCGGTAAACGAATCTTGACTTTGTGTTAAAATAAGCCCGGGGTAACAAAGTTGAACTGGCGGGGCTTACATGGAAGAGGGACGGGGCTGACGCCCATGGTGAAGCTTCTGGCACATACGCAAACCAGCGGAAAAGTAAAATCAGCCTCAAGGCAAAAAACCAAATGGCAATGCTACGTGGGAATTGCGGTTGGCGGCGGTGAATCAGAGAGACAAAAAAGGGGTAAAACTTAGACACGCTCAGGGGCGAAGCATGGGGGAAACTGAAAAACTGTGTGGAAGACAACTCGTGGAGCCGCCGCCGATGGAAAAGACAGGGAAAGGGACAGTAATCAATCAAAACCACAAGTATGGGAGAACAACCGGGAACTGTTACATGTAAAGTGAATGATCGGGAGGCGCCCTTTGAGGGACGCCTCATTTGAAGAGCCTTTAAAAAAAAAAAACGGGGAACTTGCAGGGATACGTCAACAGTCGGGATCGGGGGAGGGGTATCAAAAATAGGGGAAGAACCAGAGGCCCTGTTCGGCGCGGAGCTTAACCGCGGGAACCAAATAAAAGGTAAAACCGATCTTCGGAGCATAAAGGAGGGAGAGTTCCTATCAGGTGACAAAGAGGTTAGGCGAAGCGAGAACTCTCACTGGGCAAAAAGCAAAAGGGAAAAAGACCCCGAGCCAATTCTTAGAGGGGTAGGGACAGGAAAATCAGAGGGGAGTTCTTAAAAAGACCTGTCTGCCGTTCTGGGGCCGAGGGCGGCCCCCGCCCTAGGTCAAAGAAAGAAACCATCCAAAGTGAGGTGTGCCGGAAATCCACAGTCGGTATTGGCACGGGGCGGGGGGCTTTTCGGAGCCGGTGAAAATGATCACAGGCGAAAACTAACGCACCTTTCCAATGCGTCGCCCTACAAGCATGACCGCTGTTGGAATTACGTGGAAGAAAAAGGCACTAACGGAACCTCAGAACGGACCTCAAAGGAAAGGGGGGCTCTAAATATCATTGCAGCAAGAAAATAAAAAAACCTAGTGATCGTACTTAGCTACTGGGAGACTGGAAGAACTGTCCAGCGCCGGGTTTAAAAAATGCTCAAAAAAGTTGGCGGAGTAAACATTACTTGGGAAAGAAAATAGGTAATGAAGGGGACTTGGAAGGAAAGGATACATTAGAGAAGGAATGCCCCCGAATGACCGCGCCCGAAAACTGGGGGGCACCTTTATGCAAGTGTGCACTCCTACTCTCCTGACAAGCGACCGGGCGCTGACCGCGCCGTCTGCGCGGGCAAAAATGAAAAACCGGTCAGCACGTCGACCTCGGAACCACCGAATCTATAGAAAAGAACAACGGGGGAAAAAGGATGGATTGGCCGTAAATACTTGTGGAGGAAAGGCGGGGGAAAAGTCGGGGTACCGTCTGAAAGCGGCAGAGACGAGCGGGGCCAAAGAGAATCCCGGGGAAGACACCATGCAATAAAGTAGAGCTTGTGGGTTGAAACATTATAAGTCGAAGTCTTGATGAAACGGTACGGCGGCGCAGCCGCGTAGCTTCATCAAAAGGGGGGAAGGCTTGACAAAGTGTAGAAGGTCCGGGGTGTAAGAAGCATGGTAGGCAAAAGTGCAAGAAGGGGGTGACTTATTACTCAACCACGATCTGGACAGTCAAAAGGATAAAAGAGAAAAAAAATGTCATCAGACGCAGGGGGACAGTGGACCTTAGGGGATGCCACAAGGAGATTAGGCAAGAAGCCAGACCTGACGTGCGAGAGTTGTGAAATAAGAGTCTGGAAACATCCTGCAAGATGGCCGGTCTGGGGGTAGGGGGCGGGGCCAAAACGCCTGATAAAACACGAAAGAGGGGTCATCCCGGGAGAAGAACCATTCAGAGGCAACATGATCCGATGAAACGAACTAATGAGAAAGTCTGGATCACAAAACGGGGAGTCAAGTTGGATTCACCTGCTGTCGGCAAAAGGACACCAAAAGAAAGAAAAGAAAATGGACATCCCAAAAGTGAGCCCTTAAGACTAGGTAGAAACCGGGCAGAGGCTCTGGGAATCACGCCGTTTAAACTCAAGTCCATTTATGGATAACAGAGACAATAAGGTGCCTCACTGGAGCCGCTCCACAATACAAGGGACTAGGAATAAAGAGGCGATCGGGGGTTCTACAACAAGCCCAAACAAAAGACTCGTAATTCCTAGATCCTACAGCAAAAAGAAGAGGTAAGGGTGCACCAAAAGCTCAAGGACCTGCCATGGAGAACGAAAGGGAGTCGGGAAAGGAAAATTTGACCTTTAAACTTGAAAAGCGGGCGCCAACCGACGAACAAGAAACACCTGTCCCACGTCGTGCGGCCGAGCAGGTGGGGGGGGGTATTCCCCGCACTAGGGTCCAACCAATAATTCCCCATGTAAAAAGGACTGACAAAGGGATGGTCAAAGAAAAGCAAGATTGTCCGATCACCGGAGGGGGAAAAAAATTGGGATGATACCTCTAGGCAGGTGGTCGTAGGTTAGAAGTTAACAGAAAGGGGTTAGCTATCGAAAAAAAAAAATCCTCCAACTAGCTTCAAAAGGAAGACAGTCTCATTGCATCTGGTGTGAAAGGATATAGAAAAAGGTATGATACGATGCAAAACGTACAAGTTATCAAGAATTGAACGCGAAGAGCAAAACAACCCTAGAGAAGTAGTGCTTAGTAAAAAAGAACCTCCTTAGGACGGCCGTCCTTAAAACAGCAAGCGTGTTGTTTAGGTTGGGGGTACCATAAGAATTTCGGGCGAAAGGGTTCCGCAAGAAACTAGCTTCTGAAAAAGAAGTAGTCAGCGTGTGATCGTCAAGGGGAGACATGGATAGAAGTTTCGTAAGGAGCTAAAACGTCAAAAATGTTACCTATCCTGGGGGGGACTGAGCAGGTGAGATCCATGAGGAAGGGGTTAATTTTGAAGAAAACTAACTTTAGCCCGCTGAAAAACTTCCTAAAATACCGTACGGGGGCTGAGGTTGCAAAAGCCGCATGCCGAAACGGGATCGCTTTGTCTCGGTGGGGAAGAACTTCGGGTAAAAAATGGTGGGGGGGTAGTTTGGTCCCTCCAAGGGAGTGACTATCTCTATTCCGCGGAAACAGGGAGATACTGGGTTCACGAGAATAGAAGAAGTTGGTAAGTCTATGGAACTATCCGGAGGGGGGGGGGTCGGGGGTGGGGCAGGGGGGGGGGGAGGGTTGGGCCACGCTATGCGAACCGGGTCGGGGGAAAGACTCGTGAAAGAGGGGGCAAGGAGACTAGGGGTGCCGGTGACTTGGGTTGTCGCGGAGCTCTCAAAACTACCAATGGTCAGACACAAGAGAAAAGGCTCTGGCGGATTCACGTTGCCAAACTAGAAGTCTTTCAAGATGGCAACGCTCCAAAACCAAAAACGCCAGTCAACTTGTAACAGCCGACATGAAGAAGAAACCAGGTTGCAGACACGGGAATGAAACTTTAGACAATCTGATTATCATGTCAAATCGGTAGTTCCTGATGAAAGGCTTTGACAAGGGGGGGAGTGGATTACCTATTCGAACAGAAGGTACAACAAACTAAGAAACTAAAAAAAGAATCCCCTCGTGGCTTATCAACGACCACGCAACGGTCCGGCAAAAAATAAAAAGAAAAAGAAAATGATAACTAAAAATGGAAAACTTCCCCCATTGACCGACTATGATATTAGCTCACCCCAAAGCAGAGCGAACAGAGGGGGCCCACTCATAGAAGGCCTGCAGGATGAATCAGTCCAAAAGAAAAACAAAATCCTCGTCCTATCCAGGGGACAAACAATTTCCTCCCTCAACAAAGACTATAGCCTTCCAGCCCCTTGGGGGGACACTCACCCTACTCAATCACTATAACGCGCCAAATTGGAAAAAACAAAAGATATCACGTAACGACGCCGTGCTCCAACGTACTAAAAAAGAATCCCAATGTTTGAATCAGCTATAAAAGGAAAACAGGCCTTGGATGCCCAAACTCTGAAGGATCAAAATAATATGGAGAAAAGTCCACCCTACAGTGCCGTACAATCCACTGAACTTGCGGGGTGGGCAGTAAGTTCACGTCGGACATGGTAAAAACGACTAAAGGAAGGAGCAGGTAAGGCATGACTCTCTGGGAAAATGCGGGAAAAGGAGGATCACAAAGGGTATTGCTTGTTCGTGCCTCAAACGAATCCATCAACCAGCTGGAAGGATGCTCACACACGTTTTCGGTCTTTGTCGACAGTTCAGAGAACTCAGAAAAGAAACTCTTCAATACCACATGTAACGTGGAAAGGGGAGAGCGGAAGCATGCCTCTCAGGCTCAAGCAAACGACTGACCTCCTCGGGGTATATACGCGAAAGCTTTTCCTATCAAGGGAAAGCTTCTCCACAGTGTTTTTGTTTTTTCGGTACTCAGAGCATCTTCCGAGGTCTGGTATTAAAAGGGACGGAAAAAAAAGAAAAAAAGGGTTCGCCCACACCTAGCTATCAAAGCGCACATTAAAAAGGCACCGTTAAAAAAAGACAGTTGATTTCCACGATCACTGGTCACCGATTTCCGTCCTGAGGAACATCCGCCGGTAAATATCGAGGACCAAATGTAACTGTCAAAACAGGAAGGGAAAAAAAGTAAGAAAAGAGGTTAAAGAACGTTCGCGCGCCAACCCAAAGAGCCCAGTCCTTGGGGGGGAGGTTTGTCAGGGGGGTTCTCATCTGGGGGGGGGGAATCACATAAAGAAAAATGACATTCCCGGTCGTCAAAGGAGGAAAGACCCCCTTCGATCGTCTATACTATCACATAAAGAAAAAAACATAATTAAGGGAAGGGGAGGGAGGGGGGGATTCAAGAAAAACAGGGTCCGCCGACCCAAAGGAGTAAGAATCTTAAAAACAAAGACCCAACATTAAGGAGGACAAAAAGGCGGGGGGAGGTTGGGGGAGGGATGTAGCTCCGGAAGCTATTCTCAATGCTTAACCCAAACAAGTGGACCTCTATATGAAAGTAAACGTGAGCTGACAGAGATCCCTCCAAGGAGGAAACTCACCGTCGGGAAACTGGGTAGATCGAGCCTCAGACCCAAAAGCTCGAAAGTCTCAAGGGGAGGTTAGAGCGGAACTCTTGTGAGACCTCTCCTCGGCTTTAAGTAGCATAACCTAAAGCACACGAGAACAACTAAGAATACAGAAGAGAAACGTAGAAGGAGGATGCGCGGGTTTTCGACTACACTGAGGGAGAAAAACTGGGAAACCTTTGACCTTCTCAAAGCAAAAACTTCAGTCCTGATCAAAAGGGGTTATTAGAAAGTTGATTTGGCCTTTTCCAGCTAAAGCGCTTATCTCAAGAAACAGGAAAAACCTCGGAAGTGGAGGAGAAATTTTTGAGAACGAGATTTAAGCAGTCCTGCTGATCTCACTCACAACTAAGGGTCAGGTTGATAGAACGCCTCCTTGGTGTGACAGGGTACCAGACACGAGCTACTAAATAAAAAAAGTAGTTCCTGGGTTAACTGGGGAACTTGCCTTTAGGAGGGATTGTCGACGTAACGACCCGGTGTGGTCAGAAATCGATCTCACAGGGAAAACTCAATGAAAACTCGCACCACAGACAGACTTTTGAGCAGACACAAACCTTAAAAACAAAGTGGAAAAACAGGGGGGACCTTTTGTGGAAAAACTCTCACATGGCATTTCCAACTGACTCTTCAAGAGGAAAAGGGGGGGGTCTTCCAAGAAAAAGCTAAGTGGGTGACAAGGGAACTTAGGAGGGCGATCCGCCGCTTCAAGGCGGACTAAAAAAAAAAGTGGGGGAGGTTCGACTTTCCGGCTCAGCCTTTGAGGATGGTGGGAGCCCGCTCTAGCGCCGCGTACGGGGGGGGGTTAACCACTGTTTACGACAGGCGGGTTAAAGGAGAAAAGAAACTCCGGCTCCTATCTAGTCCGAGCAAAAGGACTGTTAGAATGGGGAAGTTCCTACATATAACACAAAAAATTTGGTGAACTTCCTAGGCTGGGTTGAGGCAATGCTCTGTAGGGACCATCTCAAGACACATAATCTGTGACAAACCGAATTCCAGACCCCACCGGAGTGAACCTCTAAACAACTAATCAGAGGGACACACCAGAGAGGTCAAAAACCTGTGGGAGAGTTATTTCTTCTACGGGGATTCTTACAAGCTTCGAGGCGAGGGCAGAGCTTCCGAGAAATGTAATCTTACAAGGTTCACTAAGAACAAAAGGGGGCTGTTTATGTTCCTTACATTGTCATATCTACAAAACGAACCTTCTTAGTGGTGGGGGTACAGGTGAGTTGGTCGGAAAAAATCAGAACAATATGGAAGAAGAATGAAGCTGTGAGGACCCCTTCAGAATACCAGAGTTAAAGAAAAAGATGGAGGGGAATGGCCGATATAATGAAATAAGTCATTCGTCCCAAGAGGAAATAGTCCTGTCGCAAAGAACAAAATCACCAAAGCCGGGGAATAACAACTATTAACTTCTCAAGGCTTGAATCATGTCGGTAAGCGCATTCCAATTTAGGAACTCACCAGTCCCGCTCTTACATGAACTAGAAACCGACGCAAAAAAAAAAAAGGGAAAAGGTCCCTTCTCGGGTTAACCATCCGTAAAAAACGCCTCATAATGCTCGACACTCTGGGATAAAAATTAGACGGCAAAGTTTGGTCGTGGCTGCAGAGAAAAATCAAAGGGAGGGCACACGAAAGAACGATTCAATCGGGAACGGATGTTCTGGGTTAAAAAGACACGTCCTGGCAAAGAGTCAGGTCAATACGTGGGGGGGCAAGGAAAAGCTGCCACAGGGGGAGCGACGTTTCTAAAGGCCAAGATCCGCAAAAAAAAGAAAAAAAAAAGAGGACGGTCACTTCCTGCAGGTGGGGTTGAGCGGTGGGGTTTCTTGGGTGGGTGGGGAATCTGTAACCTCTCATGTAAACGGACTCTAACTATCGGTGGGAAAAAGGGGAAACCAGCGGAGAAAGGACTGAAGGGGGTCCCGTACTCTGGGTCCGAATTGCGACGGGAACCATGCTTGGCGGTCTTAAACCAGGTCAGGGAAAAAGAACTCGTCGACCTAAGACATTGTTCGGGGAGGGATCAGAAACCCTGGAAGACAGGAAAAACTCTCAAATTAAACGGCCACGGTACTAGTAGGACTTCAGTCTACGGGGAAGCCTCAAGTGAGGAGAAGCAGGGGGATCATGCTTCACAAAAAAGGTTTGAGCAGAAACCTGATGAGTCCAACAAGGTCACTCGGAAATTAAAAATAAAAAACTAGCAACTCGGGGGGGGAAGACGTTTCGTGGGAGATCCGCTAGAACAACGGTAAAGGAAGGCAGTTTCCCTAACTGGGAACGGGGTTATAAGGGCAAAAAGGGCTCGGACACAACTTCATAGGAAAGAATCAAACAGAAAGGCCGGCTCTGACGGAGAAGTGCCGCAACGGGACCGCCTATGTGATAGAGAAAAATCAGACAAAAATGGGGGCTGGGGAGGGGAGGGAACCCGGAAATATTTTACAGAGGGCATTTCGGCCGCGACGTCAAGGACCAAAGTACGAACTTCACCACACTAGAATACCTGATAAAATGAAAGGGGTGGACTTAGGTAGACCTTAGGCCACTCATTAACCGCGTCGTGGATCTGGCAATACGAGAAATTGTTCTCAAAATAAGGGAAAAACACTACACTTCAATCATGAAAGCTAGACTGGCAGGGAGGGTCGGGGGGACTTTAAGTGGGCTGGTTTTGGGGGGTTGAAAAGAACATAAAAAAGCGGACATGGAGTTGCGAGCAAGTAACTGCCCGAAGAAGGGACTCTTTAACGGGGGATTATCTACTGGTCTTAGAATCCTGGGGCCACCTTTACATGAGAACATCCCCAAAAAAACACAACGCTTAATAGGGGCACTCAGACTGGCTCGCGTGGGGAGAGGACTCGATCGGAAAACGAGAGAACCATTGTGGAAAAAAAAAAGGTGGAATCAGAGAAAGTCCAACCGACCCTAGGGGGCGACTCTCACAAAAAAAATTATGAGTATGAGAAAGGGGGTTCCCCTAGGTCAGGTTTCTTAAGGGGGAAAATCTAAACTAAAATGCTATCGCACAACGACAACATCGAAGGGAAAAAAAAACTTCGATTATTTGACGAGAGGGAGGGAAGTGAAAATGTTAACACTGGAATTCTTGAGAGGGCCAACATCCGCTAAGCAAGTCAGCCGAATATGGGGAAAGGTTAAATGTTGACAGAGCGACACTTTAAAACAAAAAACGCATTCAAAACAATGCGCAAAAAAAACGACTGGAATTCGAAGAAAAGGACTACAAAGAAAAGGGGTCAGCGTCGTGGTAGGGCCCAGAAGGCACAATGCTCTGAGCAAAAATAATAAGACCCTTCTTAACGGGAAAAAGTGAAAACTTCGTAATGTAGAAGCACTGAGCTCCAAATTGAGAGATCATGGGAAGAGGGGGAAACATACTCTTTTTGCAGGAGACGGAATCATTCCGAGATCGTGGGCAGACAGGAAAAGTCGAAAAACGTCGGTCGGCTTTTACGGGACTCACCCCACCGTTGGAGGACGTTTCCGCGAAAGAAGAAACAGTGAGGTGCGTTCCAAGCCTACCGCGCATGGTGAAAACATGACAAAAAAAAAAAGATACATGGAAAAGAGGGAGGTACGAACCAATTCCCCCTGAAAGGTCGGCAAGAGAGGGCCTGCACGGGAACGGAAAGTTAGTAAGACTAAAAATCCGCAATATGGGGAAACTCAGTGAATCCACTAGGACTCGAACCTCCAGGGGAATAACCCGAGCCGGGATGAGAAAAACCGACAAATCCAGGCATTACCGACTATGGAAACTCTCCAAGACTAAAGAGGACAAGAGGGGGGGGTCCGAAATGAAATCCCTAACCTCAAAACAGGGGGGGATAAAAAGGGTCTCGAATTCTCTCCCGAATGGGGCCGCGAAGCAAAAAAAGGGTCCTGTGGTAAACCAATTAAAAAGAAGAAGTGGGGGGGTCTGAATCCGGGAAAAGAGAATCAACATCTTTCAAAGGGGTCGCCGCTTGTTGCACGGGGGAAGGAATACCGGGCAAGCCGACAAAACTAAGGACACCGTCGAAAACTGCAAGAGGGACTGGTCACCATCCACCGAGGCAATGTTGGGAAAAAAAAAACATGGACTTAAGGGGCGTCCGTCTAGGACGAGCTTTCCAAGGACGAGTTAGACTAATCCGCCCAAAAGACATCCAAACGAGGGGGAGACTAAACCGGACCATTAGGGGGGGGGGGCAATATCAACACAGTTAGTAAAACCGGAAGATATCACAAGGGAAAAGAGCTCAAGACAAAGTTGGGGGCCGAATGAAAAGAAAAAAACTTCAAACAAGCCTCCGGGAAAAAAACACAAGAAATCTTAGATCCCAACAGATATAAATAACCTTGCCGGTACAGCTATTTAATTTTGCACATAAAGTACGTTTGAATCGTATGCGAGCCGCAAAACCGCCGAGAGTCGCATCCTTGGGTCTATCTGGGGGTCATGAAGATAGGAAATATTAAAGATCAGCTGAAGAATTACCTCAATATATGGATATTTCCGGGGGGGGGGTGGTTCTTTGGTCGCAGGAGATCAACCCCGTCCAGTGCCATGTCTACCTTCTCGGTGAGGTGGTGGAGAAAGTCCTCTAAAAACCGTGCCCCTTTGGGGGCCAGCAGCGAGGAGTGGTGGGAAGGACAACCTATTATTTGAGAAAGGAAAGAAGGTGAGATCAGGACTCAAAACGGGTGTTCGGTTAGGCAAGAAGCAGCGGGGCCGATGCTTCACGGGGGTCTTCTGTAAAGAAACACTCAACCCATCCCTTAAAAATGAACCAGAGGGAAGGCACGGTGTCAGTCCTAACAAAGAGACACACAGTAAAAAACGAAAAAAACTCCGTAATTATTACAACAATTTGCAATCATCCGTATCGGTAGGAAACTAAAAAAAACGCTGAGAGAAGGAGCCCGCCTTACTGGCATCAATCAAAAGACAAAAAAAAGAAGCCCATATCGGGGGTAGAAAGTTGGTAATCCCACCCTTGAGAGAAAGAACAGATGAGTAACAGATCTTTTTAACCTCTGGTGAAAAAGGGGGAATCAAAGCGGGTCGGGGGGTAAACTAGAGGGGTTGTCCGTTGACCAGCAAAGCTTACTTCAAAACCTTGTCCGACCCTAGCTATTCCGAAAAATGAAGGATGTCTGCAGTATCGACACGCTGAATGGCCGACTATAGGAAAGTGGGAGATGAGCACGGTAGAACGAAGGTCTTTAGCCCCAACAATAAACTCGTGCAACCAAAACGAAATAGCGAAAGTAGGAGTCACTAATTGGTGAAATCACCATACACAGACTAAAACGGGCAGGGGGCGTTTAGGTCCCACACTATCAGAGGGGTCGAGAAAAAAAGATGAGGTGGTCAAAACAAAGCACTCAAGGCAATAGAAAGGCCCCACGCAGAATGGCCAGACCCAGGTTAGCGGAACATATCACAAAAGACAAAGGGGAAAAAGCGGATTAAAAGGGGGGAAAGCCGTATTCCCCCCTTTCCACAGCTCATCAAACAGCCGAGCGGTCTGCGCGGACTTAACTTTGAACTAGCGACAGAACCATCATACGATCAAAACTATGGACCCAATAAAAATAAACGTTAAAACTGCGATGTATAAATGTACAGTCGAACGGAAAAGAAAGTGGAGTAGCAACGGAAGTAGGGAGCTGGAAAGGCCGGAACCTGTGAGGGAGTGCACAATCTCATTGCCTACCACTGGGAAGACATTCGAAGCTTGGGGAGAGTACTGAAACCTGAGCTCACAAAGCAGGACGAAAAAGTTCCCCTTAAAATAGGGTAGGAAAGGAAAGAACCGGTCGCATTGGGAAAATGTCCGAAGAGTTCACACTCAGACCGTCAGCAAGATGGGAGAATCTCGAAGTGGTAAGGGTCTTTGGAGTAAATTGGGGGGAAGGTCGTCTTCTCCCTCCCATGAAAACCCCACGTTTCTTAGAAGAGGTCGCTTCTCTGCGTGTGAATTCGTATCAGCTGCCAAGAAAAATTATCTGGGGGCAAGAAGGGTGCAGAAGCATCTTATGTGGAAAAATAATGGAAACGGTACAGATGGAAGAGACTTCCCAGTTGGTTCGCTTGCGCTAGGGATCCTCTTGAGCTACACGTTGGGATTCAATATCCCTAAGGGGATGTGGGTTAGCAGGAGCGTCGAATGTGCCAAACGGAACGTTTTCAGGGGGAGAAATCCGATCGCGCAATCTTGCACGGACCCGCAGATCCGACAACTCCCGATCAGAATAATTCAGGTTTTTGGACTTTGGGAGGGGGGGGGTAGCTTCTCACTCAAGGTATGCCTGTCAAAAAGGGGGGGTCAACCAGGGGCTGGTCCTTTGGGAATCAAAGGGTGGGAAACTGCTGGGACAATACTATATAGCAATCACAACACTAAAAAGGAACGTGCATCAGCCTACTGCAGGAACGGACCAGGATCTGAAATTGGTAAAACATTAGGGGGCATACAAAAAATCGTTATCGAACATTCAAGAAATCACGACGAGACGATCGGTCAAGGAGAAAATTCAATCTCCTTGACACTGGTACTATTCTAATAACTCCTAGATTGGTGCAAAGGACAAACGTCCCTTGGGAAATCTTTATAGTAGAGGACGTCAGTTCGAATACTCCCGTAAAGACTCCCAAAAATCTCTTTTAAATCTTAAAAACAAATCAAACCCAAAATAGAGACACAAAATCCACGAAGAGCTTGGTACTCAGCTCGTTCAAAAAAAAAGTAAAATCCGGGGGGAAAAGGGTGGGCAAACAGAATAATGAGACGCCGATCCGCTAACTAACGTTAGCGAAAAACATGGATATAATTGTCAAGAAGGTTGAACAGATCTAAAAAAAGGATCCGGTTGCTTCTCAGGGGGTAGGGACCTTC
>Ga0179591_1364302_pt1 | contig 14265 bp, 19 predicted proteins | sample CZOMad2_1_08_16f_FD_182891 | JGI IMG/M metagenome (GOLD analysis project Ga0179591, IMG submission 182891) | Vadose zone soil fungal communities from Angelo Coast Range Reserve, California, USA - CZOMad2_1_08_16fungal (PacBio error correction) | ecosystem: Environmental > Terrestrial > Soil >...
CAAAAAAAGAAGACCTTCCATCCGCTGTTGGCGGACAACGGAAAGGGAGGAGAAAGAAACACTCTCCGTCCTCGGCCTGCGCGCGTACCCGAAACTCCTACTTTGTCAGCAGCAAGGCGTCGAAAAAAATCTCCCTGTCCCTCCGCGCTCTAAACAAAGAAAATGTCAACGCGTCGCTGCCCCGGATGGGGAATTTCCAACCGCGCTACAACCCCTAACTCGGCATCACCGAAGAACATCCGTCCCTCCGTAGTGCCCAAAGGGGAAAAGGGTGGGGGGGGAAAAAAAAACCTAAAGCCTACATCTCCGACGCCGGAACGTCAGGGAGGCTTCGTTCAGGGGGAAAAGGGGGAAGGAACGCTCGTAACCGAAAGGGAAAAAGAGGACTGCGGGCGTCTGGGAAAAGGAAAAGAGGGTCTTTATTTACAAGTCACAACAGGAACAACAATTCCGATTACAGCGAAAAAGGAAAAACCTCTCGTTGCTAATCGAAGGAGGGCCTTTCTTCTCTATCGGCGCATAGGACCTCGCAGCAGCGTCGCCAGACGTGACAAAGAAAGTGACCAAGGGAAATCCTCGGGCGCCAGGAGCGGTCGGATAACGATCGGGACCGATCCGCGCCACCAAAACGCCGCCCCCGATAGCACAAGCGAGGGAGAGGGGAAGGTTCGTAGAACCGAGATAAATAAGGGGATTTCCGCCTGGATCTACCATGTAACGAATTCATGATTCATTAGCGAAAAAAAGGAAAAAAGGGGGGACAGGGTCATCAACCTAAGAGAAAAGATCCTCTTTCTATGATAGAAGAGTCATCCGCGTTGTCAATCAATGATCACCTCACAACACCGCACACGTCCCAGAAGAATCAATACTTCTCGACAAAAGGGAGGAAGGGAGGGCGCTTCTGAACAAGGGGATTTCCACCGGAATGTCGAAAAAAACCTGATTTTGCGAGGGGAGTAAAAGGGGGCACAGCACAAAAAAAATCGTTGATCAGGTTAGGGGGGGGAACTTGTATCGGCGATGGAGTCTGTCTTCCAGAGAGAAAAGCCTTCCTATCATAAAAGAAAAAGAAACACCGCGGTTATCCAGAAGGAACTCCGCATCGATCCTCTTGAATCAAAGAGAATCCATCAGTTTTTCGTTGGAAAAAAGAGAAAGTGTACTGGATGACGAAAAAACCCACGCAACTTTTTCCTGGAGAAGAATCCATATCCCGCCGAGAAAAAGGAAAGGAGGCGGGTCGGGCATGAGGGGCAACCTTTTCAGTCCATATGACGATTGGAGGAGGAGAAAGGAAGAGGACATATCTACTATACACCACGCTGGGAGGAAGAAACGTCCTTAAGGGATGGAGCAATCGTCACGCGAAGAAACGACATTTCGGACTAAAAGAAAAAAATCCAACCCCGCCGAGGAGAAAGGAGGGAAGAGATTATTTCTCTCCCAAAGGGACAGGAATTCTCGCAAACAAGGGGAAAGGAAAGATTTCGACTGTAACGGAACCCACTGAGGAGGCAACGCCCCTCAGGGGATCAAACGAGTGAAGGGCGGACGGGCCTAACGGTCTTCAAAGAGTTTCTGCGCGACCACCTTCCTAGCCCGGGGGGGCAGGGCAAATGGGGGGGGAGGAAACCAAGAATTCACTTCGAAAAAAAGGAGGGGAACTTCCGAGACGGGGACGGACCACACTGGAGTCGAAATAGAGAAACCTCGCATTGAAAGAGAAAAGCTCCCCAACTGTCATCCCCAGGAAAGAATGACATTCATCCTGCGGGGTCTACGAGGAACTGTTTCTGCGACCCTAGCGAGGTAGAAAGAGAGAAAAGACACGGGAAAAAAAGAGGTATCTCCCCCTTAACGAACAGGGGGAATCCTTTCATCAATATCGGGGGTTGCCATGGGGGTTCCCCTCAACACTCCATCGCGGAAGAGGGTGATACTGCACCCGAATCCTCCGCCCCGTAAAAAGGGGTCACCCCCCTCTAGCATGGGTCTCCTCCCCCTCTATCAAATAAGAGGAAGACCCAGCGACCCAGAAAAAAAAGGGAAGAGAAAGACGGCCTCATACCACCAAAAAAGAGGCTTCATTCATTCATGGCCGGGGGGGGGCTCCGCAGAGGAGTCAGATGATTGAATTGGGAAAGGACGTTCTCCCTACCTCTTTTGGGGAGACGGGGACCCCTATCCTGAATATATTTAAGCCGAGGGCCGTTTATTTCTCGACCCTGTGCGTTCGGGCTGTCTGAGTCCACCACTGTTTCGTTTAGGGGGGGGGCACCACTATGGCTGAAACGGAAGAGAAAGGGGTGAGGGCTTCCCCACTGCGGGGGCTTCAAAAAAGAGAAGGAAGAGGACCTCCCACGGCCCAGGAAATCAGGGGGCTGGGGGGAGGCTTTCATTGCTGGCGGCACAAAAAAGAAGAAAGCCGGCGCCCTGACTCGTTTTCAGGGGAGAAAAACAAAATCGCCCAGCACTTACCCGCCGGCGAAAAAATTCTGCAAAGCGTGGGGGGGGGGACCAGCAATTGCTCCGAACGCTACGAAAAGGACAAGCAATCGTCCGAAAGAGGGGAAAAAGGTCCTCCCGGCAGAGCCGAACTCTTTTTTGCGGGGGAGGGTCGGGGGGGGCTGACAATGGGTTGAAAGAGAAGGAAGCAAGCATTCCTATAGACGCCAGAAAAAGAAGGAAGGTACCTTCTCCGACCAAGAAAAACGCGCGCCAATGTAATCGGCGTTACGGGCAGCAGGGGGACTCTCTTACTTGTCAGAAAAGAAGAAGAAGCGCCACCATAGGAAAGGAAAAGGGGGAACCTCCGCGTATCCTCAGCACGTCATCTGCTCGTCGTGTTGGGGGGGGGAGCGGCCATGCAAACTTACTCAAGGAAAAATCAGAGAACACACCAAGGAGGAAGAAGAGGATCATACGTGGGCTCTGGAAGCTTTCCCGACACTCACGAGGGGGAGAGGGGGGGGGGAACGGTCGAAAAAGGAGGAGCGAGTTCGTTATGATGGGCTGGCCAGGGGGAGGAGGGCGGGAGCTGAAGAAATTACTCGCGGGCCGGGCAGGGGGTGTCCTCCGATACCTGGCGAAACAAGAGGAGGTTGCTGTCGGCGGAAGGTATGGGAGAGACTATCGTGGAATGGGGAGGGGGGGGGGGATTACTTCATCGCGGAAAAAAAAGGGGGACGAGTGTGAGCTTCCCCACCCGGGGTCTTCTGCAAGGGAAATGTTCGCGCGTTGCGGGGGCGGGGGGAGGTCGGGTCGAGAGGGAAAAAGGGGCTGGCCGGGGGAAGGCTTTTACTTGGAGGGGGAGTCTTGACGGGGCGATGGGTGGGGGGGGGCCGTCTTCCTAAACGGAAGAGAGAGCAGGAGACGATGTGCTAGTGGTGGCCGAAGAAAAGGTAATCTATTTGAACTTTTCCGTGGAATGGGGGCCTTGGGGGGGTTTGGAAAAAAAAGTGGAGCCCCCCCGCCGGGGAAGAAGGGGGAAATCTTCCGTGGAAGCCATCGGGGGGGAGAAGCCCTGCTCTCGAAGACAGCCACTACGGTAAAGGCTATACCATAACCGGGGGAGGAGTAGGAGAGGGGGGTACGCAACGTTATGGCGCCCGAAGGAGAGAGAGAGAAGAGGGAAAACACTTCTCCGTCGGGCGCCATGAAATATTTCTTTTTTGGTCTGCGCCGGCGGAAGGACGCCTGTTTATGGTCGGCGGGGGGGGGGGAAAAGGGGAGGGGGAGACGAGGGGAAGTCTACTTTAGGTGGGGTGACAGGGAGGGGGAGGGGGGGGGGGGAGGAGTCCGTCTCCCTCGGCGCGTGAGGAGGATGATCTTGCTGAAATTCTCAGGTCTTGTTCGTTCAGGGGGAGAGAGGAGGACCATTTCGTCGGTCAGGGAGAAAGGGAGGGGGAGAGGTTCTCGCCAGTGCGGGGGAGGCCATGTCATCGCCATTAGAAACATTTTCGTGGCCCTGAGGGGGGGGGGGGCGCCTGGGAGGGTCAATGAAGGGAGAGTTTGCTCGCAGGGGGGGCGAGGGGGCTTTCTGAAGGGGAAGGGCCGGGAGGAAAAAAAAAGCATTCGTGGGGGCTTTCTCGGGCATTTTTCGCTACTCAAAAAGGGGGGGGGGGTGGTCTGGATGAAAGTGAGGTTCCGAGGCCTCTTTTGATGCGTGGAGGTTCTTTGCCTCGAAAGGGGGGGGACGGATATGTCACAGTCGAACCGGATAAAAAAATTGTTTTTTGCGGGGAGAATGCTGCAGAGGGTGTATCCGACATCATAAGAGAATAGATGGCTATATTGTCGCGGGGTTTTCTTCTATCAGAAAAGGGGGGAAAGGCTTCGTGAGATTGAAAGAGGGGGGGTTCCTGCTTCCGACCGGTCGGCATCCTATCCCGCGGGGAGAGAAGGGAAAAAAGGAATCTTTTCCGGAGAAAAGAGGAACTCTGGCCGAATAGGGGAAAAGGGGTACTTGTTAGCCAATTACCAAATCCTCTAGCCGGAAAAGAGAGGGGAGTTGTTTTGGCAAAGAAAGCTTGCGTAGGGGGTCTTCATCCAGGTCCACCTCGGGTCCCAAAGACAACCTGATTGAGCTTCGGAAAGGGATTCTCTTCTGCGGTCCTGGAAACGTGATCCCGTATTTGCGGATTGGCTCGGAGGAGAAACCGCCTCTCGAGAGATAATTGCCAAACTGGGTCACCGATTACGGTTCCCACCGGTTGAGGAGGAACTGCAAGCTGCGAAAGGGGTTTTCGACAAAGTTTGGAGCAAAGTACGCCGCACCTTTGGGAGCCGAGAAGCAAGAGAAAACTTTTGCGTCGACGTGGGAAGAAGGACGTGTTCGTTGTTGTGAGTCGCGCCAGAGTGGAAAAAAAAAGGAACTGCATCTGGCGATCATCGGAAAAAAGGGAGACGAGAGTGCCTGGGCATTCAAGACTCATCGGGCGAGGTTTTTGGGCGCAGACATGAAAGGGGAAGAGGGAACTGGTCCTCTGAGGGAGGAAGGATTCGGCGGAAGGGGAGGTCCTACCTTCTTAAAGCGCCTACTTTACGCAATGGGGGGGTGCGGTTTAGGAAGAGATCTACTTCTCCGAAGAAAGTAATGCGATCACCTAAAAGATCCTTTCGACGAGAGAAAGGCGCTTTCTGGCAAAAGGGAGGGGAGGGAAAAGATTTCGCAGAGGGGGCGATGCTCCTTTCAGGGGGACTAAGCTACCGGATAAAGAATGTTTCGGAGGGAAAGAAGACCTATATTGTCAGGGGGAAAGAGCTCTCTTTACTGTCATGGGTGTTTTCAGGGTGGGGGGAAGAAGGAGGCAACGCTTCTGATTTAAGGAAAAAGAAATGCCTCCGTCTATCGGCTCTGGGGGGGGGCCTTTTACTCCGCGGGATGAAAGGGGAGAAAAGGGAGGGCGTCGGCTATTTCTGCCGGGTGGAGAGGGGGAACCGCTGAGGAGGAGGGGGGGGGGCCTATTCGTGTAGCGCCCGGTTGGGGGGGGTCTTTTTCCGAACCAAAAAAGAGGCGCGTTTACGGTGATGAAGGGGAAAGGGGCAGCAGTTCTATTGCACAGGGCGAGGGAAAAGTGTCTTCATAAAAGGTAGGAGGTCTTTTCTTTTACGCCGCGCAAGCAAGGAGGGGGAGGGTCGATGTTGATGATTCGGCGTTGCAGAGGGGAAAGGGGAAGGTTTTTAGGTGCCATGAGGTTGAAAAAAAAGGAAAGGAGGAAATATATAGATCCAACCTGCATGCCCTACAATACCTGCAAAGAAAGGGGAAGGACGGCACCGGCCGCATCAATCAAAAGAAAGGGAAATTCCTTTGCTCTGCTTCCCGAAAAGACAAATCACTTCTTCTTCGGCTTCATTCAAACACCCGCGCCTCCGGGCCCTAAGAGGGAGCCGCGCATTTCATCACCGGAAAGGAAAGGGAGGGTGGTGAGAAAAGGACAGGGGGGGGGGGGGGACAACAAAAACCTACTCGCATCACTGCGTACCATTCCGACGCAGGAGGAAAAAAGGGGGCCGCCTCGCCCACCCCGGCCGAAATAAGGGGGAAAACCTGGCTTCTTCGCCCTTAAGCAACGCGTGAACGGCCACTCGCTGGGAAGGGATCGACGGGCGGGGGAAATGGCCTTAAATCAGAGCGTGATGGAGAGAAAAAAAAACTTAAAAACAATTCCTAATTACAGGAGAAAGGGTCAACCTGACCCCTCTCGTGGGAGAAAAAAGGGAAGGGAAGGGGTCCTTTGTAGGGGGGATCAGAGAAACTTCTCATCTTCAGAGACACTTTTCCGCAGGAGAGGGGAAAAGTGTCGCCATGATCGAGGAAGGGGAAGAAGAAATCTTCGAAAGACGGAAGAGCCGCCGCCCCCGATAGCAACAAGAGGAAAGGAAGCCTTTCCTATTTCGCCCCGAAGACATCATGCCTCCGCCGGAAGGGGGGGAAGGGAATCGACAGGTCATCAGGTCAGGCATTCTCCGAAAACAATAAGAAGGACTTTCATCACCTCCGAACGCCCGGAAGCCGCTTGGCGATTATCGCACATAGCAGTTCATCCGAGGGAAAGAGGGGAGACAGCACAACAAACACCGGGCCCACGTCCGGCGAGAATTCAGAGGTCGCAGACGACACCCGGTAGTGGAAAGGAGAGTCTTAACAAATGTGCGGAGGGGGGAAATTCTAAAAAACCTGAGGCCGAAGCCCTCATATTGAGGGGAAGAAAGACACCCCGTGGGCAAGAGGGGGCATTTTCGCCAAATGGAAAGTCTCGCGCGAGGCGGTCCTATCCCTTCCGAACAAGAGAAAAGGAAAACTCGTGCGAAACAGTCTATTACCGCCGCGGGGGAAAAGAGTTATCATCCTCTCCCTCAGTGTGGGGTGACGTGAACTGGGGAGGGGGATGCCGAACACGACAGAAGACCCACGGGCGGGGGGTTCCTGAATCTAGACAACCCTATCAGGAGAACTCCCGTATAGAGGCTTGTTAAAGAAGATATTTCGTCAACAGCTTGCGGCAAGGACGATTTCTGTTGCAGGAAAAAAGGGGAAGGCGCGATACCCGCTGGGAGGGACGGGAAAGTTCCGGCGCCGGAAAACAAAGGGGTAGCAATCTGGTCACGAAAACGCCAGGGACCACGAACATGCGGCTCGAAGAAAAAAAAAGCCTCGCTCCCAATCTTCGAAGGCGTATATGTTCCCACCGAAGAGAAAGAGCAGCAAACACCCGCTTCAGTGGAGTGATAAGGGGAAAAGAAAGAAACCCCCCCCTACTGCAAGGTGGGGAAACTACTCTCCGCCAAGGATCACTCTTTCATAACACGCGGGGAAAAAAAAGGCCCCGACCACAAGCCTTTTTCTTCGCGACCAAGGAAAAGCCACCCCTAGGTCCCACCAACAAATGAAAAAGAGGATAAAAAAGGCAGGGCCCGTCCTATACCGCGATAAAAGGAACTCACCTCTCGGAAACATTACCCTTCCTCCTTCTCACAAAACGAATCGAAAAAGAAAAGGGGTTCTCCTTTCTTCTGACATGAGAAAGCTAACCTCCCGGGGACTCTAACTCGAGATAGGAGGCTTTCTTCAACCTGCCGCCTCCTTTTCCAAGGGAAACCTCACTAACCAGACCGCGGCACCTTCACTATCATTCCCATTTTCCAGCAAAAAAAAGAAGCGCAACGAAGATAAGAAATAAGAAAAATCCGCCGACCCGTCCGAAAGAATCCAGGGGCGCTAAGTCTATCCCATCCCAGAAGGCCCAACCCATCCTACCCATCAACAGGAGAAATAAAAAAAGTCTTCATACCACACCACAGAAAGGCAGGTGCATTTCCTCCTCGGGCGAGATCATATTATTTGCATTGGGAGAACACGGTACCCCTACCCTTTTGTACGGAAAAAAAAAAAAAAAACCCGGTAGGGTCGGATCCCTGGCTTCCCTGGGGTGTTCCTGTAGTCAGGGACAGGGGCACCACGGTTTCGGGTGATGGGAGACCCACTTAAGAGTCTTCCGAGACAATCTTTTGCTGCCAAGGCGGCGGGATAAAGAGGACCACGGCCCATTTCCAAAATAGGAGGGAAGATTTCATGGCGGAGGAAGGAATCCTTCCTGTTCTCCCTTACCGGGAAGGGGAGGACGCCGGCCCCCATCTCCAAAGAACTCCTTCTCCACCGGAAAGGGGGGGGGCTGCAACCTTTCCATGCAAGTGCGAAACTCTTCTGACCAAGGAGAAAGAGAAATCGCGCTCACAATCCGCAAGCGCAAGGAAAAAAAACGCGGGAAACTCAACTCGGACATGTTTTCCCGCGAGGACTAAGTTCCCGAAAAAAAGTCCGATAGGAAAAAATACCCTTCGCCGACCCCAACCGAACCATCCGGGCTACTCGCAGAGAAAAAAGGGGGAGCGGCGTCCATGCAGCGCAAGAGGAGGAAGAAAGGAAGATCCCGCGAGCCACCATCAGAAGGAAGTACCTCTGGCCGCGTATAGCTCGTATTTCGAACGACCGTCCATCGGAGAGTGGGGGGGAAGAGCTGTCCATGCCGATAAGGAGAGCCCACGTATGATCTGGAACGGAGGAGGATTAAAATGAGAGAGATAGCGGGCTCTGACTGAGAAGGGGAATGGCCAGTCCCGACACTCACGCGCAGATGCGGGAGAAAGAAAAAGAGAGAGGAAAGGGTCTTGAGGGAATGGATGTGGATCGGTCGCTTACATGGGAGACAGTAGAAGCGTTCTCTTCGGTACTCCGATACCGGGGGGAGGAAAAAGGAGGGGGGAGGGGGACGGGTCTGCGAAGGGTAATGGGTGAAAAAGGGCTTCCGGGGGACTTACTTAGAGCGGAAAACTCAGTGGCCGAAGCTGTCCGGGGAGTGTCATTGCTTCACTGCAGAAGGGGACCTCTCTTCTGGAGGCCGTCTCGTGTCGAAGGAGGGAAGGGAGGGCCGTTTTTCCGACGGAAGGGACTTTTTGGCGGCGGGAGGTCCTTGAAGGGACAAAGGGGCCGCGTCCTACGGAAACGGGGGAAGGAAAGGAGGAGGGAGTTTCTAGTGGTGGAAAAAGCCTGAAAGTCCGCCGCAGTGGGGGGCGATTTTGGCACCTGGACGGGGAATTTGGGGATACCGGGGGGGTCCCCCGCAGTGGAGAATGGGAAGTCCTCTTCCTGTTGAAGGCCAACGGTCAACGTAAAAAAAAGGGGGAAAAAAGAAGGCTCCGAAGAAAAAGGAAGCCCAAAGGTCGATACCATAACAGGGGTAGGGAGGGAGTATAGTCATTGATATTGGTAAGGCAGGTGTAGGTTCGACCCGTAGCGGAGGGGGGGGGGGGAAATGCCATCATCTTAACAGCTCGTCGAAAGAAAAAAAAGGAAGGAAAGCACCTATTTCTGTGTTGGGTTCTCAAGGAGATGATTTGTCTTCTTGGTTGCCGCACGATTTATCTATTGGGAGGAGACTGGGGGGGGGAGCGGCGCGGACTGGTCGGCAGGAGGTAGGGGGAGAAAGAGGGGAGCGATGGCGTTGGAGGGTCCTGATCTTGTGCATGGGGGCTTCCTCGGGAGGGTTAGGGAAGGGGGCTATTATCGCAGCTGGACCATGAGAAGGGGGAACACTCTCCGAGAGCGAGGGAAAAAACGGTTAGAGTGCGGGCTGATCTCCATTCTTCCCAGGGGGAGGGGCCCTGGCAGATGACAGTTGGAGGAAGGAGAGGCATTCGCGTTTAGGAAAGATTGGGAATCGGCGTTCGAAGGCCGCATTTTTCTAATAATGGACGGTGGATAAAAGGGGGTGGATTTCTCGGAGGGGAGAAAAGAAAAAAACTTCATTGTGTTTCGGGATGACCGGGGGGAAAATTTTCTTCACGCGTTTGATCCAGTGGCGGGCGGGAGGAGGCAGATCTGGGGGGGGAAGAAAATTCGAACGGAGGAAAGGGGTTTTCTATATTCAGTCAAATGCTTTTGGAGCAAGGAAAGAATAAAGCACCTGGAGGAAAGAGTTTTTGATGAAAGGGAAGAAAAACCCTTTTAACGTGGATAGGCGTGACTAGGGGAGAAAAGAAAAGAGTGTTTCCGGCGTCGACCAGAGAGAACCAGCGGTCAAAAACCTCTCCTGAAGATCGTTGGCATTAGAGACAGCCATCGGCCGAGGGGAAAAGAGGTTTCGAATCCGGAGGAAAAACTCCTCTATCCGGGGAGAGGGAAGAAGGTGTTTTTTGAGAACAGTAAAACGGGCAGTGGGGGGATACGTGTTCGGGGTCCACCTCGTTGTAAAAAAAAGAAAGAGACCACCTTATGGACTGACGTCACGCTGGATGCGCTGAAGGCGGTAAAGATGAACGGCTATCAAAAGGGGGGGGATCGGCAGGATCGGGAAGAAAATCTCTCTCCGCCGATCGAGGGGCCCAAATGTGGCGAAAGAGAACAGGAAGGGCTTTGCCCAAGAGGGGGAATAGAAGGCACGAGTCTCAAATTCAGGGGGTTGGAAAGGGTACAACCCTGTACTCCGACCGGTGGTTCATTCCGAGACAAGCAGATCACTACAAGGGGAAGCGAAAGGATCGGACACCTACTTAGTTGCGGGGGGGTGCGTGGAAGCTCCATAATTGCCACTCTTCTGAAAGGGAGAATTCTAAATCAGACAGACTTCTCGAGAGGGAAGGGGAAAGGAGGTGAGGACCACGTCATCGGAGGGGGTCTCTACTGCATCATGAATTACCTTTTAGATACCGGGCGGCAACGCATTGTAAATGAGGGCGGGAAGGATTCCATCTCCTACGTTACGCTGGGGGGGAAAGATCTATCGCGAACTGATCGTAAAGATATGAATTACGAGAAAAGGGTCTATCCGAGGGGAGTGAGGTCACGATGGGCAACGTGCGGGAGAAGAAAGGGAGAAGGACTGCTGCCGAGGGGAAAAAGAAGGAGAGCGCAAGCTACGTCAGGGGATTATAACCCGAGAGGGGAGGTACCTCTCTCCTGTAGGAGAAGTGGGGGAGGGGTGTGATCCTCTGACAATCACGAGATGAAAAGAGGGGGAGGGAAGGACCGCCGCCGGAAGGAGATCTTTTCCGGTACTCAGACGTGCTTCAGTGGTGAGAAGAGAAAAGGAGCTCGGCTCTTTCGACGGGGGGAGGGGGGGGATCCTGCTGGCGGCCTGTTTGGGACGAGTTCGGTTTATCGCCGGTTTGAAACAGGGAGGTTTCTACCGCGCCAGGGGAGAAGAGAAAAGGGGGGAAAAAATGCCGCTCGGCGCGACGGGGGGAGAAGGGAGGGGGGAAAGCCGACTACGCCTGTGCGTGGCGCACAAGGGAGAACTCTCATTCTGACGTAGGCGATTTGATGATCTTCCTGTGCCACGTCTGAAGGGGGAAGGAGGGGAGTTATTGTATTTGCCATGCCGGTTGACTCCGAAAGAAAAGGGAAAGCGTTTAAAGAGAAGATCCAAAAAATACCTGCAAGCCTCGTTGCGGAAACTGTCCCGAAAACGGCCTCATCAGAAAAATCGCAGAAGGAAGAAGGGCGTCCCCCTACCAGACCGCCTAATGGTGCCGAAGGAAGGAGGAAGCACCCCTCTCCCTTGCCAGCGCGCGAAATCCTCTCGGCATCACCGTAACGATCTTCCCCTCTTTTTCTCAACCGAAAATGCAAAAGAAAAACCGACTCTGCAATCACCAAGGAAAGGGGGGGGGCCACCTGCCGCATTCGCCACCGAAAAAGGAAAGACTGCCTCCCTCTGCTGACGCCCTGAAGCCCGAGGAAAACGCGTCTTCCGAAAAAAAAAAAAGAGGAGGGGGATTTCCCTTCCCGTAAAGAGAGCCATATTCCACCGCAACACCCTGAAAGAGAGAATGGCAGCGCGATAGGTCAAAAGGAGGGGGGGTTCTAATCGAACAGTGAGAGGGTACCTTTCTCTGATAAGGAGAGCTTCTCCATCAGCGTACGCAATCGGAAGCAAGTTTCCGAAGAGATTAACCTCCTCGGGAAAAGGTTCTATTCTTTTCAGGAATCATCTTCTTATACGGTCAGAGTAAAGAAAAAAAAAGCCGGAGGGAAAAACCATTCTTCACGTAGGCCGGAAAAAAAAGATTCATCCGTCCTGAGACCTCATTACATGATTGAAGGGAATCGAAACCCTTTCCTCGATAGAGGGAGAAGGTCACCAACCACAAAAGAGGGAAAGGTTCTAATCCGGGCCCTCCCAAGAGAGGGACACTCTTGTCGAATGATCGAAGGGAGTCGCCGCGTGGAAAGAGAGCACAACAACCGCACGTCCTTCTATAATACGACAGAAAAAGAAAACTTTATTGGAGAGGGGAGGGAGGTGCTGAAAAAAGGTGGGGTGTCCCCGTAATGTCAGAAACAACTGACTTTTCGAAAAGGAAGGGGCAATGCAACACATCACCCGTTGGAAAAGGAAAGAAAGGTTCAGAACACCATTTGTGGGAAAGGGGAAAGATTCGGTCTTCCAGAACTTCCACAGGAAAAAAGAGAATGCGGTGATAAGAAGGGGGAGTACCGCCGCAGCGATACAGAAAGAGAGCATTTTTCGTTGGCCGGGAAGAAAAGTGGACTGGATGAAGAAAAAGGGAAAGAAAGCCGTTTTTCACTGAAGGTCTCGACAAAAATCTCCAGGGACTCGAACCGCGGAGAAAAGGGGGGTCAGGGTCAAAGGGAGGGGGGGGGGAAACATCGAGGGGAGGTTTCATTCCAACGATCTTCAGTTCTCTATCCCATGGGTAGAAGTGAGGGGAAGACTCCGGAAAACAAGAGGGAGTAGTAACGACTCATGTCCACACGAACATGGAGACTCCAACCCGCCTGAAAAAATCCTGCCGAGTGAGAGAGGTAATAGAGCCTCCCACCTCATCTGCATAGAAAGAAAAAAGAGCCCTTTTTATTGATCCGTTCAGGATATATCCGGCCCCCCCCGATAGGTGCAGCGGCACTCCCCGCCAAGGATCAAGGGAAGGCCACGGCGGACCCGAACTGTCATAGACCCAATCCGTGTGAGGACCCTGCAAGACCCGCCACCAAAGAAAAAAACAACTGCATATGAGGGGAAAAAAGGGGAAGGGACGTTCCTAGAATCCCCAAAAGAACCACACTGCGCGAAAAATCTCTAAACCCGCGCATTGAAAAGGAAGGGCCCCCAACTTTCATCGGAGAAAAAAAGGGGGGGGATAATTGCGATGACATGAAAGAAGGCCCTTTCTCTACCCTCGTACTAGGAGGCTTTCTTCACCGGAAGGGACCAAGCTGCTATCATTCGCCCGAAAAGGAGGAAAAAGGCCTTTTCAGCAATATCGGCCAAGAAAAAAAGAATCTCACGAGGATAACGGCACCCGACCAAGAAGAAAGTCCTCTCCGTTCACAAAATAAATGTCGCCTCCACCTCAGGGGGGATGGCCAACCGCATCCTACCCATCAACGGGGAATCCTAGCGCCTTCTCATACCACCACCGGACATAGAGGAAAGGAAGGAAGACCGCGGCGACTTCCAGGGGGAAAAAAAGGATTGCATTTTTCGAACCCTAAGAAGAAAAAGCCCCGTTTGCCGTAAACCCGGGAAGATATCCTTACTCCTACCAACGGGGAGGACCGGGCGGCTTGGCTGTCTGGGAGGAGAAAAGGGAGGTTTCACCACGGTGGGAAAACGATTTCTTCCTCCACTGAAGACAAGACATGGATGTAGGCTTGCAAAGTAGGGGGGGGAGAAACGGCGGAGGGGGAAAAGGAGGAACCGTCCCATGTGCCCCCCAAAAAAAAAAAGCTTCCTTCTTTCTGGCGGCGGCAAAAGATCACCATCGCGCGCAGGCCCCGACCGTTGAAGGGGGGAAGCTCCGCCCCCATCGCCCCTCATCTGAACCGAAAGCAAACAAGTTAAACATCACCGTTCGCAAAAAAAAAGGGGAGGCCTAACGCTCTACCCCGGCGTCTCCATCAATAGAGAGAAAAAAGATCAGAACGGAGAAGGAGAGGGGATTCATCTCAATAGGACAGGGAAGGGGAGGTGACTTACTTCCGCTTCAGGCCGGAGACTCCTCCGCCAGATAAAAGATTCCGCCTACCTCAACCGGAAGAAAAAAGGGGAAGCTCTCTCCCAGAGGTATCGGAGAAAGACCCTCAGCTGTACTGGTAGGATCGTCATCTCCCGCCGCGGAAAAATACTGGCCAGACCCTCACCGTAACTCCGCGTCTCCTCATGAGTTCGAACGGGGAACTTTCTCTTGCGGGGAAAAGTGCCATGCCCCTTAAAGGAAAAAGAGGAAAACTTACTG
>Ga0179591_1280274_pt1 | contig 14264 bp, 13 predicted proteins | sample CZOMad2_1_08_16f_FD_182891 | JGI IMG/M metagenome (GOLD analysis project Ga0179591, IMG submission 182891) | Vadose zone soil fungal communities from Angelo Coast Range Reserve, California, USA - CZOMad2_1_08_16fungal (PacBio error correction) | ecosystem: Environmental > Terrestrial > Soil >...
GTGGAAAGGCGAGTGGGGTTGCGCGGGAGGGAATGTTTCGAAATTCGATTACGAACTGAAAGAAAAAAAGGGAACAAACGTGAAAAACCCAAATATCTGCCAGTTACGGAAGGCCCGATTCATTGGGAAAAGCCGGGGTAGAAGCTGTGCGTACAGGTGTGAGGACATCCACCAAGATACCCAAATAGAAAGTCGGGAAAAGTAACCCTTCAAAAAAAAAGGTACACCTCGGCAGGAGGATGTAGCATAGGAAAAGACATTACGTTTCAGGCAGGGGCGGTTCGAAGGTCCGTCCCTACGAAATTCTGCTTAAGAAAAGAAAGGGGGGCGGGAATCCAAAGGAAATAAAGGGTACTATCAGCTACTCCTTGCCGCTCTCGTTCGAGAATGCGATGTCTGGGGCAACTCCAAATAAGTCAAGTCGCCATCTCCGGTTTGTAGAGAGGGGGGTGGTCCTGAGATTCACTATAATCGGGTGATCTTTCGGACATCAACTAGAATATGCCGGGGGGGAAAGGCTCTTGGACCGGCATTGGGCGCCAAAAGGGGGACCCAAGCATGGACTCTATGTCTTAGACCGACAATACGGGTCGAAGGGACCTGAAGAGCACGGTCACGGAATCCTAGAGCTGGGTTACGAGTCACGAAAAAGAACTAGTGACGGAGGGAGAGACGGTGACCACTCCAAAAAAGGGATTAGAACGGTTCGGTGGCGTACGGAATAACGTGGGCGAGAGGGAAACCTAACCCCATCACTGAAACGACTGAAAGCTGCAGAAGGAGCTGGGGGCCGCAAGTCCATCCATAATGAGTGTTTGAGATTGACGATCTAGAGGAGGTCGCGAGCCATATTTAGAAAGGAGTGAGACAAATTAACATTCGAAGAGTGAATCATGGGGGCAAAGATATCTTCTGAAATCGAAGACGCAATTTCAACTTTTAAATCCTCCGCAAAGATACCGCCTTAGGTAAGCTCGGGGGCGGCCCTGCAGGGGGAGAAAAGGTGAAACTTACCGAGGTGGTCAATGAGACGGAAAGGGGGGTACCTTCTTGTCGGTGATGGGGTGCCGGAGGGCGATGCGGCATGACCAATGGATAGAGAGAAGAAGAAAGGGCGGGTCCTAGGGTAGACATTCTTCTTGCCGTGGGAAGGAATCTCGCCGAATTTATTGGAGGTCATCAATGGAGTACACGGCTTTCAGAATCCAAGATTGTTCTTGAGGGGAACTGCTATACCAGATTTGATGGAACTCGTGTCAACAAAAACACTGAGGTCGGTTCCAAAAACCCTCAGAAGCTTGAATTACCTACGAGATCGATACTCCATCGAAAGGAGAATCTTCGGGAGCAGGTCTTCTTTCACCAGAAACAAAATGCCGAAAAGTCATCTTATCCTTAAGAGCTACAGCGGCTTCGGACTTAAGGGAAAGTTTCGACCGGGAAAAGGGGTGTTTCGAAAAAAAAGGCCGAAGCACTGCGATCTCCTTGCGAAGAGTGCACCTGAAGGAAGGGTCCGCCGGGGTACAGAAGGGGAAGCTGTCTGGGAGCTGTATCGACTCCAAGCCGACGAGAGGAATCGGTCGCATAAGACTTCGAGGACATCGAAGGGCCGATCAGGTTCCAAAGAAAGAAGTTCACCACAAAGATGGAGTGCGCGGCGGGTCTAGTGTAAACGTGCCAGAACGCAGTGACGGGGCGGTGTGGGTGCGGGGAAGAAAACTTCCGCGGAAAGCGGAAAAACGTCGTCGTCACCGATTTCCTTGAAGAGGGAGCACTCAGGCCAGGGTCGCAGCGCAAAACTTGAAGCTGCGTCGCTTTGGAATGCCCTCTCTAGGAGGGGAGAGGAGCGTTCCGTCAGGCGATTTAAGGAATCTCACAAGGATACATAGATTGTGCCGACAACACTATTATATCACAAGGTAAACGAAATTCATAAAGATGCGAACAGAGTTTCGACTAAAGGCAAATAATGCGGAGACCGGAATACTGATGTAATACTTCGACCAAAAAAGGTGATCTAAGGAGTGAAAAGAAACAATCTAAGGCGGGCTGAGCCGGGGGGAACTCGGCAGAGATTGGATCGTTGGACTAGAAAGCTTTTACCGCTTAAAACCCCCCCTGGGGGGGGAATGCACATGGCAAAGGGTGGGGTTTCCCAACTTCATGTCCAAGGTCTACTACGCACTGGTTAGAAATGAAACCTTATCCAAAGGCAAAAATCTAGAACAAGCGCAGGAAGCAGAACAGCTGGCTAAGGGGGCTTTCTTTTGGTGAACTTTAAATGGGATCGCTGTATGGGGGGGGCTCGAAGTAAATCCGGGAAACATCAAAGAGACCGCACGATTGGAGAGAACCAAATGCCCGTGGCTGAAGGAGAATAGGAAGAAGGGTTGATTGAGGGGGGGCTGGGTGGGTGCGAAGAAAATAGTGTTGATGGAGCGGTGTGGGTATGGGGGGGAGGGGGGTGGGTGTCGGGAGTGTCGTGTAAGTTCAGAAGGGGGGGTCCGGGGAAGGACGGGTGGAAGGTCCGGCGGAAATAAAAAGACATCGGGGACCCTGGATATCAATCGGACGTTCGGCAAAAAAAAAAAGAAAAAAAAAAAAGAAGGGATAGGTGAGAAGTCGGGCTTAATAAAGTAGGGCTTAAAGAATCGCCCGGTCCCAAGAACCGCTTTAAGCTTAACATATATCATAAAAAACGCGATTGACGGAAAAAGGCAACATTGTAAAGGGGAATCCTTGAGACTTATACCGAGCGGGACCTTCTGAAACACCTTGATACATCCCTTGGCAAGAGAAGCTGCTGCAATCGACCTGCTTCCAAAGGATGACAGGGCCGCTAGCACGAAGGAGAAACTCCACACCACGTTAACTGTCGTTATGAAAAAGGATTCCAGAGTCAGCTTGGGAGACCATTCAGAGATGGGCCGCCAACGGGTCGATAAGTCCGATACTATGTAGATCGAAACGGAACAGATCCAACCGAAGACCTGCCAACTTACCAAAAATCCCTTTCCCCGAGGGTACGAAGAGACGGCAAAAGTGAAACCGAGGAAGGAGATCCACAGACATCATTCCAAACTTCATCGAAAGAGAGCGAATTTTGTGAGACGTTGACGAGAAGATCCAAGGTGGGGGGAGCCCTGAAGAGAGACAGTAGACATTATATTGGAAATCTCCTGGGTCAAAAGGGATAAAAAGTGATTAGTCCGTCAAAGATGGAGCTTGAAAAGGAAGTCGCGCGAAGAGTTCGAACTAGAGGGAATTTCCTCGGAGGGCAAACACATCGCTTTCTGGTGTCGAAAGGGAAGGTCGGCGGGCAGGTCGACAACGGGCTATAACAAACGGGAGAGGAGCTATGATCACGAAATAATCGTCGTACTGGATCTATGGTCCCTAGTGCTTGGCAAGTCTCCAAACCTGCACGTCATGTTGCCGCTAGAAAAGTCCCAGTAAGTCCATGTCAGTACAACCGTCGTGAAAACCTGCCTTAAAAGAGAGCCGAGAGAAAGGAAACTGGAAGCCAACCGGAGGAGGAGGGAAGATAGATAGGCCAGAGGGGGATCGGGGGAGTTCTGAAGAAAAGCCTAATCTCGAAAATGGGGGGGGATGGTTATTGCTCAACGATGAAAAACACAGTTCCGGCGAAGAGCTAAACCATCGCTGACAATCAAAGGCAGACTTTCTATTCATGAGAAAGTCCTTCTGAGGGAGCTTCGAAGGGAATTTGGACCGAAAGCCAGCGGTCAATGGAACAGCAACAGACCGAAAAGGACCGCGGGGTAAAAGCCAGCAATTATCTTAGAGGCACGTAGAGGGGGGGGGGGGGGGGGGGGGGGGGGGGGGGGGGGGGGGGGGGGGGGGGGAGGGGGGGGGGGGGGGGGGGGGGGGGGGGGGGGGGGGGGTGTGGTGGGGGGGGGGGGGGGGGGTGGGGTTGGGGGGGGATGGGGGGGGGGGGGGGGGGGGGGGGGGGGGGGGGGGGGGGGGGGGGGTGGGGGGTGGGTGGGGGGGGGGGGGGGGTTTTCGCTGGAATCGACGGGGGTTTGAAGAACAAAGCGGCGTCCTCCAGAAAAAGGACTAAGCAAAAGTCAACATGAGCCCCGCTGAAGGGGAGGAGGCGACTCAGGTTCAACAGGTTGGCCGAAAAATTCCGCTAATAGAGGGGAATAGGGGAAGTGCATTATGAGGCTGCGCGAGACCTTGGGTTCCCCGGCTGTCGCAGTCCGTCCTTCAAGTACCAGGGAGAAAACGGCATGCAGGGAGGAGGGGGAAGGATAAAGGGGTCTGATGGGTCGGCTTCTGTCTACCAGTCTCTGAAGCGCCTTCCTCTGAGAGGAAAGCAGGTCGCGCCATAGAAAAGGAATGTCGAAGAAGTAAAGCATAAGATAGATCAACAGGGGGGTACGGCTTTTCCGAGCTTAAAAAAAACGGCTGGGGCAGGCTAAATCAAGGAGGACCTCGGATCGATGGAAAGAGATCGCAGGGCAGTCAATTGGGGAGGTGCTCCGATTCAGAGGGGTCAGGCTCGACGTAGGTTCAAGGCTAAGGGATGGAGGTCGCGAGTTCTGTCCAGGAGGCCGCGGACAAGGGAGGGGGGGATCGGGGGCGAGGCGCCATCAGGCCTATCACTCGCCCGCATCAAATCGAAGGGTAATATTGGAGGTAGATGGGACGTTAGGGGATAGTACTCGGGGGTTAGCGTGATCAACAAAGAGAAAAGGACAAAGCTCATAAGGAGGTTGGCGGATGATCTTAAGCAAACAGCGACCGACTTAAAAAGAAGATTCCTTCAGCCATCCAAAAGGGGGTTTGGGTCTGAGGTGGGGCGCTCGGCGGAATTCTGGGTGCTGGACTCGAGCTAAAAACCATACGGAGGATCCAGGGGGAAGTCTAAAACCAACTACAAGTTCGAACATGCGGGGGGAAAAAATATCCTCTGCGGGGTGGGAACTGGTTTCTAGGGGGGAGGGCTGTCGAGAAAAGGGGGAGTCCGCTGATTAAAGACATGCCTGACTTATAATTTTTCAGGTTTAATTTCCCACAGAAAGTTATAGAAAATCGGCCCGCATCTTGCCGAAAGCGACTAACTACCATATTTAAAAATTGCGGGGGGGAGGTAATCAGTCGGGGGGGGTGAAGTGACTTAAAAACGTGATGGAGGCAGGGGAGTGAAAAAAACAAGTCGAGAACCCGACGTTCTGCATGGGGCAGTCGACTTATGGGGATCTACCGCATAGTGTGGGTTTGGGTTGGAAAAAAGCCCCCAGGAAAAGGAAGGAAAAAGAACTTGCGGGGGGAAATTGGCGAAAGGTCGAAAAAATGATCGTATCACCTCAACGACGATCGGAGAAGACAGTCAGGATCTCAGCTGCCAGTTGAAGAGAGGTCAGGGGGGAGTCGACCCTGGAATGAGGGTCTTCTCTCACCGAAGACTAAGAGCTTTCTCTCGAATCAAGCTTGGAAGGAAGTCGAGAACCGAACCAGGCGAGTGCGGTAAAGTGGGAGAAGTGTACTGAATACCCAGCCCAGCGTCTGGAGAGTCCCCGTTTTAAAGGAGGTTCCCATGACTGGCAGAGGGACAACGATTGGACTTCGACCTGAAAAAAAGGAGCATCGGCTGCCACGCCGACGGAAAAGAGAATCAGAATCGTCGGTGACCGCATCGGGGGGGGGTGAGCGGTCCGCAAGATTCTCCAATGGAAGAAAAGCAGTTCTAAGTCAAGGGAGGTCCTAATATGGTAAAGAAAGCAGCTTCTCATGAAGAAAAAAAGGGGGGGGGGACTCCAGCAGTGGGGTCTTGGGTCAAATCCACTCTACGAACCCGTACTCAGGGTGGAGGATGGGGGATTCTTTCGGTCATCTGATAAAAAAATTCCTTGCCCTCGGGTTAAGACTTTATTGGGGACAGTGGGCGTTTCACTATCTTACAGAAGGGATCTTATCAAAAAGATAACATCAATCCGTCGAGTCGCCGAATTACCTCCCCTTGATGACAAAAAAAACATCGTCAGAAAATAACGGACCCTGCCCCTCTGGCCTGGGGGCCAGTTTCAAAAGCGGACTCAGAGGGAGGAGCTGGTCAAGAGCCCTCTGCTCACGGCAACAGCACCGAGCGAAGGAGAAACGTTCGCAAACCTCCGGGAAAAAACGGTTGGGGGGGGTTTGGTTTGGAACGGAAACAGACGGCCGCGAGGTGAGGGAAGCAATCGGAAACTGGTCCGCCTTAGAGAGTATAAAAAACTGAATACCGGAAGATGTGCCACAACAGATCTGGTGACCAAAAAAGGGTTAGAAGAGCGCGCCCCAAAGACATGTCACACTCATCCGAGAAGAAGGGAGGCCGACGACGACCTTTCAAAGGAAAATTGAGCGCGGGTCATAAGGGGAAGGGGGAACGGCAAAAGCAGTGCAGAACATGGGGGGAGGAGGCGTTGGATCAGTGATGTCCTTCAGGATAACCGAGGGGAGAAATTAGGAGCCAGACCCGTTCTTCCCGAGTGGGGGAGGTGGCACCAGATGAAAGAACTCGTAAAGAAGGTTGAAGGCGTAGGGGGAAAAGAACCCATCTCACCCGCCTTGTATGAAAGTTAAAGGGCCGGCGAATGGCGAAGCACGTAAAAAATGTCGGAACTTCTACGAGAGAAACCATTCTACTAGAGAGACTGGGAGAGAAAGGCGAGATCAAACACCCAAAGCCTCTCGACCCGAGCCGCCAGGGAAGGGGGAAAAACATGCTGTCCCTGAGGTCCAAGGAGGCCATTTATCTAAGATTGCAAAGGAACAGAGTGCACTCAGAGAAGATGGGAAAAGTCTGGGGTGAGGGTTTCAAAGAAAGAGCCAAAGCAGCGAGCGGAGCACTGGCCGTCGAAAAGGAGGAAAGGATTCGAAGAAGCCGGATGCGCACACATCCTCAGGGGATAAGAAGGATTCGGGATACGGCCTGGGAGAAAAACTAAACGCCACGGACCCCGTTCAACGGGTCAGAAAGAGAAGGAAAAGGGCGACAGTGCTTGAGAGGGAGGAGGGAATAGGAAGCGCATGGTGACGGTAAAAACTTGGTTGAAAATGGCACAACGGTACGGGAAAGCTCACTCAAGGAAAAGATCTCCGGGCTTCCAGGACACAGTTGAGGCTGGGAGGGGGGGGGGGGGGGGGGGGGGGGGGGGGGCTGTGGACGTATTGTTGTAAGCGACAAATCGCAACGGCGACGCGAGAAACACGCTCTCCTCCACAGATAGCTCAAAAAAAACAACGGAAGAGAGAACAGAAAAAGAAGTACTTGGGGGGAAGCGAACAGAAGGGAGAGAGCGTTACAACAATACTAAACCAAAAGGGATCAAAAAACCCGCCAATATCTTCGTCGGGATTGGGAAGTGCCGGAGATGAATTCAGGACTCCGTTTCAGCATGGGTAAGGTTGATGCATAGGGAACCGGCCGAACAAGCGGGACGGAGGCAGGCAAAGGCGTAGCAGCAACCGGAAAAGCAAAAGGCATTAGGAAAAAAACGCTGAAACGGGGGACTTCCGGGGGAGGGGCGTGTCAGGAAGAGGGGGAGAAAATATCGTCAAACCACCGATTCTTGGGGTTGGGCAATCCTCTTCGAAGGAACTGTAGTACTGCCAACTGGGCAAGCGCCTAGGAAGAGTCTCACTCTGAGCGTTTCGGGATCTGTCGAGGTTGGGAACCTCACGATAACGCACCATGGAGTCCATGAAGTTGGGCGATTCTTGCAAAAAACAAAAGATGAAAGACAGCTCTGGCGCTAATCAGGGAGTATAGGGAGGTGTGCGTGGCAGAGGAGAAAGTAGAAAAGGTTCGGCGACGGAGTGGGTTTGTGATAGGAGGGTAATTGTGGGTCGTCCCCAGCGCTAAAGTTCAAGATAGATGTCACTGAGACAGGGACAGAGGCGAAGTGCCATGGCAAAGGAAAGAAGACTGGGGGGGATCTCATCAAGGCGGTGGGGACTGGCTGGCGCGGAAGTACTGGGAAAAGACTTTCAAGCGAACAGGGAAAGTTTTCTGGGGGAGATTAACGAAACCGAAGGGGGGAAAAGAAGTTCCATACTGTACATAACTGAAGCCGACGATCAAGGTTTTAAGGGACGGAGGCCAATTCCTCGAGGGAGGGTGGCGCGAGTACGATCTATGTAAATACGGAGGAGGGCCTGTGGAAGAGAAACGGAGGGGAATTAATTCCGACAGGGCGTGAATGCCAATCTGGGCAAAGGGTACGGAGGCGGCACAATCCGAGGACTTTCTGTCACTTTTAATACGCTCACGGCGAAGTGAATCACCGCCTTCGGAAGACCCTCGCTTCCCCCATTGAGAGAATTAATGGAACAAGATGTTGGTCAGGGGGGGAGGAAGAATTGGGCTCCTTCTGGCTCTCGGTGCCGATGCGCGGGTCACTCAAGTGGCGGATGAAAGGTATCTTCTCGGGGAGGGTAGCGAGGAAAGGAACAATTCTTCGGGGCAAGGGGTAAGTCGGCTCGCCGATTGCGGAGCCGATGGATCAATTTTTAAACTGAGAGCTAACAATCACAATATGGGGGGGGGGGAGGTCGGCGTAAAGGACGCAGAGGTTTGAGTGACCCGAACAATTAGAATCAGACTCAAAATCAATCCAAGGGTAATTGACTCCTTTTGAGAGGGCCAAGTCTAAAGAGAGTTCGGAGGAGTGTGGATTTGCACCAACAGGAAAGTGGTGCAGTGCGTCGCAGCCGCTTTAGACTTCTCATTCAAGCCTGAAAGGACCATATCTACCTCCAAGGGGTAAAAGTTCCTAACCCTTATCCTTGAGAAGAACGGGAGTGCTACAAGGTGGAAAAGGCTGCCGGGTCGGGAGGTCACCGACCGAAGTGAGGAGTAAAAAGGGTCGGAGATTGGGTTGCAAAAGAACTCAGGCGGGAACCGCTAAGTTCATGTCCTACGTGAAGAATCGATGGCCATAGCAGGAAAATTTCCAGCGCCGAACTAAAAATGCTTCTAAGCCTCAAGGGCTTGGCTCGGAGTTAAGGGAAAAAGCGGAAGCTTGTAAAGCACCCAGATTGGAGGGGTTTAGCAAGGTTCAAAAAGTCTAGCCGCTGACTCCGAGAGGTCTAGGTACGAGCGCTTCGTCATGGAATGCAAAAAGCCAGAACATCAAGTCTCACTCAGATCGTTCAGAAAGAAAAGACGTCAAATGCGGTGATCGCGAAGTTCCGGAGGAGGGATGACCGCCTGTAGATAAGTGTTGAACTACAAAGCGGAAGCTACAATTAATCCTAATGGGGACGGAAGAACTGAAGGGGGGGAGAAAAAGGGGACGCGCACATCAGCGAATCCCCCGTCCTGAGCAAATCCCTCCTCCAAAATGGCATATAGGATCTAAAGAAGCTCAATGGTCAGGTTAACTGAGAGATTTCGGCCCGATGGCGAAGGGAAAATGATCTTTGACCCGGTCTGGTTCCTGCACACTCGATGGGCCGTCAGAAAGGGAGGGGGGCGCTCGCGAGAGAAAAAAACCGGTAGCCGAAACCAAAAACGCCAACCCCAGTCTGCAAAGTTGGGCTGGATTCCAGAACCTCATATGAAAAAGGAAACTGGCTACATCTTCATTGAGGAAAGGGAGGGAGATGGGCCCCTTGGGAATCGCAGGTACGGGGGCTCTAGTCCACTCTGGAGGGAGACGAGCTACCAAAAGCACGATTGGCCTGGGAAAGAAAATCGCTGTGTGGCAGGCATGATAGGGTCAAGAGGCGACGGTTTGCTTGAAACTCCGAGCCAAAGGAAAGAGCGAAAGCAGTGTCCATGGGGGAGGGGGGGAACGATCAGGTTGACGGCGTAAAAGCATGTTCATGGACCATCAATCCTGAGCTGCAAGAGATATGAACAATTGGTGCTTCATGAATAAAAATGGGATCGCAGAGAAGCAACCGGGGGACTCTATATATAATGGTAGGGGGGGAATCAGCGCTGAGCACAATTCCTAACATTTACCCCTTTTGCCAGAGACTGAGACCGTGACAGCGGAAAGGAGACAACTCGGGGAAAGTCATGCCCGGTCCAACGTGTCTGCAATAGGGAGTCCTATTAGGGGCCTGAGAGTATTCCGGAACATCTCGGGGAGGTCTCCCGAGAAACAAAGACGAGGAAAAGAAAACGGTTGGGGAAACGCTTATTTCAGACCAGGATCTAACATTGGGAATCCGGATAGAGGGGTCACACCCGCAAATATCCAGTGAGAAGAGATTTCTCAGGGTATACGATAGGACATAAAAACTAAGACGGTTACATCATATAAGCATGCCGAGGGAATTGGCACCATCCTTCAAGGGGACAAGATCCTGGAAAGATGAGGGTTAAAACCTCAGACTCTTGCATCAAAAAAGACCAAGAGTCACAATAACGCGAAAGCAAGCAATTTGATGTCAGGAAAGGGGGACAAAGAAGATAGGCGCCTATTAGAGGCGAGCCTTTTCATGCTGTGAAAGGGGACACTGGAAGTCTTGGGGAGAGCAACTTTCGGGCGCGAGGAAAAAAGCCGATTCAAAGCAAGACATTGGAAGGGGGGGAACGGCGAGCCAGCTACATCTCGGAGGGTGTGCTGGGGGAAGGAACAATTGAGGTTTCACATCAACCGGATCACTAAAAAAAAAGGAGTGACCGGGTCACCGGGGGGGGGAAGAAGGTGAAAAGCTCGCAGCAGGGTTCAAGAGGTGTCAGGGCGTATCTCTCATAAAATGCCTTGACAAAGGAAGATCAAGGGAAACAAGCATACAATCAATGAAGGATACACCGAGGCTTAAAAAGACTCGCGAAGAACTTCTGGAGATAAGCGACTACAAAAAGTGAGAGGGGATTAAAGTGATCGCCAATCGGAAATGGAACGCAGGTTGGGAGGTCGAGGGGACATTGGGATTTGGGCAGGGGGAGCTGAACTTGACATAAAACGTGTGGTGCGGGCGCAGGATCTACGGATTATCGCTACCCGATCTTAAAGCCTTTAGAAGAGGGAATGATGGGTCGCCAGGAGGTTTCCTGAAAAGAAGAAGGGGTTGATTCACAGACGGGAGGGGGAGTGTGGGTGGCTCGCCGAGGAGATCTCGTTAAAATGAAGGGAGAATCACGGGACGCTCCTCCAGGGGGCACTCATAATCAAAGGGGCGACCACAACGCTGGACAGGGAAGGCAATTCCGCTGAGAGTCTTGAGAAAAGGGGAAATTTTCTGAAAGGGGGGTGATTCGCGAATTCAGGAGGGAAATTATAGGCATTCTGTATCGGAGGAGGAGGTATGGTTGCACCCGTCGAGACTCCCTGCCGGACTCGGTGGAGGGGACGCGGTAGCTAGGGGGATACCGCGGTCAGCGGGTCTCTTCGTAAAACAGACTAGCCTTCGATTCGATGGTGAAGACGTCGGGCCATCGGGTCGGAAAGGGCCGGCGCGGGCCCGGAAGGCAAAGAGGAACACTGGTTTTGCGGATACGGGGAAAAGTGCTCTGCTCTTGCCAGGAGAAAAAAGCAGCTATTGCAAAACAGCGGGGACCCATGGGGTGACACGGGGTTGGCGCGGAGAGGAGGGATCGTCGTGTATCAGTCTCGGCGGACTAGGTTCAGGAGCCGGAAATCATCTCTCCTGGAGGTTATGAACCAGACAGTCTCTAGAAAGAATAGGGTGTGAGGATCGGTCTATCTAACGCCATCATCCTTTCAAAATTGAGATGACTCACCTTCTTGCCGAGAACTATTAGGAGGGTCAACAGGGAATGGAGAACTACGCGTGGAAAGACAAAAACCGGGAGACAACGGCCAATGAAAGTACCTGTCTTTTGGGAGGCCGAATAAAAAAAAGTTAAAAAACATGCAAAAATCACATCAGGCGCATAGTGGGTTGATACGGCAGAGAGGAGAGGGAAACCACTGAAGAGAGACGAACAGCGATCGAGGGTGGAAGGGAGAACCCAACGGAAAATGACTATTTCGGCCTAGACGCTCTTAATGGGTGATGGATCGAAAACTCGGTGAGGGGAGGAGGAGTTCTACTTTTGAGAAGGTCCGGAGGCTAAGAAAGTCACTGACTGCGAACGGGAAAAGGGGGCTGGGGGGGTGCATTTTCCCAGGCCTGACAGATCATAAATATCGATCCCGGGAGTTGCCTAATAAAACGCTTGAGAAAAAGGACTCAGTAGGGGGGGCTATGACGATAGGGGGGGCAACGGTCTGGGTGAGGCTGGTAGCGGGGCCGGGGGACGGGCTGCCGGGTGTCTAAAGGGAGGCTACACTAGGCCCTTTATGCATGGAAGGTGGCTTTGATAGTCTGATATTTGGGGGGGGGAGGGGATCATGTCTTAGGAAATGGGGGGACGAGTTACGAACTTAACTCAAGGGAAAATCATCGAGAGACTGTCTCCTATCTTGAAGAAGAGATTCCGCCTCTCAGGGGGGGGAAGGGGAGACCTTGAATGCCGAAGCGATAGTCAAAACGGGATCGAGCACTCGGCTCGCGACTCGATATTCGGGGATACCGGTAACGACAGAGGCAAGTGCTTTATTGACGCAGGAAAGTTGTGTAATACCCCAGGTCCAAAGATGGGGAAAGTAGCCGATGCAAGGTGGAAAAGGGAGGTAAAGGTTTCAACAGATTGAGGCTTCGAGAGAACATGACCCTCGCGGTTGCCGAAAACTTTCTCAGACACATCGCCTACCTCGGACCAAAAAAGGGGAATTAGGAGGTACGCTATCGTCTAAACTAGGGAAACCCAATCTGAACAAAAAATGCGGGATTGTAGAGCCTCTCACAGCAATGGTCCGCAAAACCAGGGGAGAGAATTACTCTTTAAAGAGAAGCAGCAGGATCCCAAAGATTGCTGAAATTGTCCTGGGAATCCAAGAGATCGGAGCCTATACGCCATGTTCTCTTAAAGAAGGAGGGAGGAAGAGATAAGGGCCAGAGCGCGTCCCTTGACCCTCTTGAGATCGGAAGGGGGTGACAAAGGGGTGGGACAAAGATCAGGAAAAAATAGAACTGAGCCGATCCAAAAAAAAGGTCTAGGAGGGAGGAGGCAATGCGCCTCCACCAGAACCGTCTCCGAAGCTGCTCCCTACTTCCGCTCCGAGTTCGGGATTGATAAAAAAAGCGGACTCCTTAGCGCTAAATTGTTGGCACCGAAACCGATCTGAGGTTCATCGTGCAATCAGCTCCGCAAAGTGGAAAAAAAAAACGTCGCCCTGGGCGGGGTAAGGGCGGGGTCGAATGACACTGATTACACCTGTCCGGGCCTCATTGGAGGGAGCGCAAGGCGGGGACTTCACTGGTCTTGTAGCGAGGGTGAAGGAAAAAAGGCAGAGGGACTCAGACTGAGTCGAAAAAGTTCGATAGCGCGAAATACTCATCCCGCTCAGGAAGGAAAAGGAGTCGGACTGACACGTTCTGCCATTATAAGGAACAACACCGCTAAGGAATAAGGAGAAATACTTTTCTTGACCAGCGAAGGTAGTACAAGGAGAAGAGTGGGGGAAGGAAAGAAGGAGTGGAGCGCCAAGGGATAGGCTTAAGAGGGAAAAAGCACATTTCGTCCCGCGCGTTGTGGAGAGGGGCAACGGCTTAAGAGATCTATCACGAAACGCAGTCTTACCTCGCCAAAAGACTGAGATTTACCGGAGTTCGCGAATGGCGAAGGCACTCGACCGTGCTTGTCATGAGAGACCTAGAGGACCTGCAATTTGACCGCCAGGGAAGAACACACGGAAAAGATAAGAAACAAACGAAGCTCCGGAGGAAAAATTCTTCATCTAAGGTTGAAAACAAGGGAAGGGGGTCAATTCTAGGAACATTGAAAGGAGAAAAGGGGAAATGGGACTGTTGGTCAACTCGACCATCGCACTACTAAAGCATGGCGGACCTTTCTTTATCTGGATGCGGAGCAAAAGGGACAACGAAGAGATCAAGCGCGGATCAGTCAAGCTAAGGGAATAGTGCATAGTCGGCAAAATGCAAACACACAGAGCAAAGAGGGGATACGAGCAGACCAAAAACGACAAGGAAAAGCACCGCGATTAGACGACGCGTCCGAATGCCGAGGATGAAAAAAGGTCGGAACGGCATGGTGCCTTGCCGACTTCGCGCAGGGGACGTGGAGGGTGGAACCGAAGCAAACTAATCTTTAAACAACGTTATGTCTCATGAAGTTCTAGGGAACCAATGAGGGACTAAGGAGGGGCGGTTTAGAAAGTGCGTGATGATGGTGGGCGATCTAAGCGCGAGAACACGGCGAGAATCACCAA
>Ga0179591_1379920_pt1 | contig 14262 bp, 16 predicted proteins | sample CZOMad2_1_08_16f_FD_182891 | JGI IMG/M metagenome (GOLD analysis project Ga0179591, IMG submission 182891) | Vadose zone soil fungal communities from Angelo Coast Range Reserve, California, USA - CZOMad2_1_08_16fungal (PacBio error correction) | ecosystem: Environmental > Terrestrial > Soil >...
TGAGTCTGCCAGGGAGGGGCCTTAACCACAAAATCACCTGGGGTACTCGTGTGCAACCCCAGCGCTGTTCGCTGAAAGCTGGATTTTGCGCTCCCGTACCCGCAGACAACTATATTTTTTTGCGGCGACTCCATGTCTGAGGGGAGTTTCGTCCCACCTCGGTAGACCATGATCGAGGCCCATGCACGCGGGAGCTTGGAGGAGGGTTTCAACGAGAAAAGGTGGCAAGGAGACTCCTTCGATGGCATTAGGAGGTCGCGTCGTCCACGACGCCATGGCTGGAAGGGTGGGAAAAAAACAGGCCTAAGCGGTCGGAACAAGCGCACCCGGGGGGGCAAAAAGACCTTCTTACTAAGAGGGGGGTCCTACGAGAATGATAAGAATCGGAACAATCGACTAACAAATCGCAATCCGAGGGTCCTGATCACAGGAGGGATCCGCCTAAGTTGCGCCGTGTGACGAGTCTGTTCATGCGGAGACTGGAGAAGCAACGTTGATCAACGAGGGGAAAGAGGAAAAAAGAACCAGGGTTCTCGTGTTGAGAGGTGGGGGAGTTTTGCACTCGGCTGATGCACAGAGCGCAATTCACTGTAAGGGTCACCAGCCCGAAAGGGAAAGTGGAGGAAGCGACGTTCAAGAGGTTCTCCAGATTATTCATGGAAAAAGAGGTCTGAGATCTTGAGGGAGAGAGGTTCCTTACGCCAACCACCTTGGCCTAGTCATCAGAACAACTGGATAGTTCGGATAGATGGGTTGCGTAACTGGCCGTCTTGTCGGTGATAAGTCACCTAGGGGACGAAACAAGGGAATAAGATTTCTCGATTAGAGTAGGACGGAAAGGGCCGCTTTGGACTTGTCGACGGTAACATCCGTTGGTCCACTTGATGATTACAAGAGGACAACAGCGCAACCTACGAAGGGTTGGTTCCTAAGTCCTTTAACGAAACTAATCGCCCGACCCGATCTCGGTGAATCTGAAGAGGGCGAGATAAATGGGGAGCAGCGGGGCCAATACCGACAGGTCTAAACAAGAGGAAAAATCTAGGAGATGATACCTGCTTGAGGACTGAATGAAAAGATGCAGAGGGGTCGTGCCTTCTATCAGATAAATCGAAAGAATCGATCAGGGCAAAAGTGGTTCTTCAGATGGGAGACGGAAGGAAAAAAAAAAAAAGGGTCGATTCAACATCAGAGATAGTAAAGAAGACGTTTCGGACGCAGGATGGGGTGGATCCTCAGTAAAGTGGTGTGATTCCTTGAGGGGATCGTGGGGTCTTCGAGCAAGGTCTATGAGAGAGTGAAATGTACCGAAACGAACGGAACTCTCAACACAACAATGATAAAACCTTTGAAAGGAGTTACTAACCTATGAATAGTCCAGAAAAAAAGGCGACTGAAGAAAGGAGAAGATGCAAAGCAATAATAGGGGGGTCATCCTGACATAAAGGGCTACTTCAAAAAGTCAGAGTAAAAAGGGGGACTTTGGTAAAGGACTCTTGGAAAGGCCCGAAAATAAGGGAGAAGTATCCCGGCATCGCCAGGAAGGAAGGCGGGTGTCGGCAAGGGGGCTCTTGTTGGTTTTGGGGAAGGGAGTTCGGAAGAAGGGGTGTACATACTGTATCTCGGACTATATGGACTCATGGAAAAAACCGAGTGAAAGACCGATGAGGGAGAGCCGTCGCAAAGGGAGAATTGTAGAAACAAAGATTGCAAAGCCTCTTTTCGGGATTCTCGTCAAGAAGACTAGGGGGAAGGCCATTACTCTAAAAAAAGAGAGTAGGGAGGAATCGGATGGAAGAAATAGGCCGGACAAACAAAGAAAAGTCTCAGTCGTCCGATTCACCTAGTGAAAATAAAATCCTCTATATGGGGGAGAAGTCGGTCCTGATAGTTGTCCAAAAATGGGGATCATGGCGCCAAAAAGGCTTCCAATCTACTCACCCGCTAGTACAAAAATAAAAAGTCGGGGGACTGACGGCACTCGGCGGAAAGAAAAGTTGAGGGGCCATGGGGGAGACTCGGCATCGCAGCTACGGAGTCCAATGATAATCTTGGGAATACCATTAAAGGCAAATCTGGGGTTTCCTCGAATAAGGGGGGCCGGAGAGGGAGGGTCGAATCCATTGCCGTGAAAGTAACCTTTTAAGGGGTCAGACGGAAGGCAAACTGCACACAATTATGAAAATCCGTCAAAGAACCGGGGGGGGCTTGGGAAAAAAGCTCGGAGCAAGGGTCTGTCCCATGAAACGCAAAAAGCATGGGGAAACGACAGCGAGTGAATCGGAAAAGTGCCAGGTCACGGAGAGAGAAGAGAGCGCAATGGGTGGGATTGGGGAAAAGAACAGGTCGGGAATGGAGAAAAACCCAGCGTCATCTAGCAGGTCTTGTCGAGCGGAGATATCAATAAGCATTGTTACAGCTACGAGGGGGGGTCAGGAAGTTCCTTTATACCCAACAATCGGAAAGGGAGGGGGGTGAAGAAAAAAAAAAAACGGCTTTCTGAGGAAATATGCCATCTCAGAAAAAAAGCAGGAGGGCGTCAGGAACGGGTCAAAAGCACAGCCTTCCGGGGGAAAAAGGAAGGATTTCAATCGGTGTCGAGAAAGCTATGAATACATCTGGCTGGCTTCAAACAGCTGGTCTTGTCCGTTTTGGGAGGGGAGTAAAAAAGACATCAAAAGGATTCTCATGTGGGAGGAAAAGGGGGGGGGGTTGTGGGGAATGCAGGAGCTCCCATGAGAGAATCAAGGGACCATTTCCTTTTCTCTTGCCGGGTGGAAAGACGGGGGGGTTTCTTCCTTACTGGACAACAAGGGAGACTCCGTCATCAGATGAGGCGGGAGGAACGAGCCTCCCACTAGAACTTCTTTAAGATGGGGGGGAGGTCCACTCTATTGGTATGAGAAGGATAGGTCAGAGAGAAAGAGGGAACCTACTCATCCTAACGTCCTCCCGAGATACGCGAGCCTTGCGGTCGAAAAGCGGAGATTGCTCACAGTGAGAGGACGAAAAGGAGGGGAGGGAGGTTACTACATATAGACAATATACGCGGCGTGATGGAGGTACAAGGTAACTACGTAAGGGGCAATAAGAGGCAGTCCACGAATCAGGAGGGTCCAGCGAGTCGCCACAGCCAAAAACCGGCCAAACCCCCCTCAGTACGTACGTATTCAGTCGGGGCAAGCGGGGCACAAAGGGGGACAAGCACGATGCAGGTCCGTTGACGTCGTTGGAAGACAGGGGGTCTTCACGGAGGGCTGAATTCTGGGTGAAGACTATACGCTCATGGGATGTGTCAGGGGAGAAGAGAAGGGTTTACGCACAGGATGGATATGGACGCAGTCTGCGTCAAAGAAAGAATCAGAAGAAACTGGGACGCCGTATATCGGGAAACCACCTGAAAGGGGGAAAAAGGTTTGGATTGCAACCCTCTTCTAAGGGACAAAGAAAACCTCGAGGGAACGCCGGAGACCGTCGCGCGAAATACCGGATCTGGGCAAAAAAAGTGGAGAAGAGGGGGTCTAAGAGGGAGACGGGTCATCAAAAGAAAAAAAATGAGGAGAGGGAAATCGAGGGATTCGCTGAAGCTGACGACTTGCTGGAAGATGTGGGGAGCTTCCGAAGGAGAAGGTCAACTCCAATTAAAAAGAAGGTCATCTTATCCTACAAGTACGCAAACAAGGAGAAGGACGGGGCCCTGAAGAAAGGAGCCTAGGGAAAAAAGGAGAAAGCCGAGAATTTTTCAGATGGGATGTAGAGAGAGCTTCTGATGAGAGCGAATCGGTTAGGGCTATGTCGAACGGGCATTGGTCCAAAAGCGTCGGGAAAGGCTGAACTCTAGTCCTAATGGGGATGAAAATAGAGGGGGGAAAAAGACCAATCAGGAGGCGGAGAACAACAACAGGAGGAGAGGAGGGGCGGATTGCGGGAAAAACCTGATAAAATTGGGACAGCCCTCCATTCAACAGAGGGAAAAAGGCACGAGAGATGTCACCAGGATACCATCGGAAAAAGAGGACGCAAGCGTCATGACTAGGCCGATATCTTCGCGCTCCTATAAACTGCGACTATGCTCTCAAAACTTTGCGCAAAGGTTTCGAATCAAAAAGGAGAATCGGGGGTGGGCCTCTGGGCTGGGGGGGTCGAGGGGGGGAAGGTGAGCTAGAGTCTTTCGGAAGAATAGGACACAGAATGTCCGAGAATCGGAACAGGGAGGAGAAGGGGGGCCGCTGTAGGGAATCCGGCAAGGGGGGAAAGAATGCGAGTGGAGACAATGAAATTAGGTCTTAGCTGGAAGGTCACAGTCTGGACGAAAGAGGGAGTGCTGGAAGGGTCGTCGTGGGACTCGAGAGGAAACACCGGCCTGTCCTGGGGTCAAGATCTGACAGAGGTGGCACTGTTCCTCCTTCTGGGGCTCAAAACGACAGAAGAGGAAAGGAAACGCGCAAACATCGGAGAATCCGGAGGGCTTCAACGAAGACAAATTAAGGGAAAGACTAGGGAATCCTCTCCTCAAATACTTCACTAGGGACGGGTCTAAGGAGAGACCTGTGACCTTCGCTCGCCTGGAACTGCAGGGGGGTGCCGGGGGAAGAAAAAGAAAAGCTTTGAAATCTAAGAAAAAAAAGGGGAGTGGCCGAAACCCGAGAAGGACAGACGGGAAGTCGGGCCTTAGAGGCGTGCCGCGAGGGGAGACTGAAGGACGAAAGTTGGTCTCTCATAAGGGGGGAGAGACGGAGGGGCGAAAGATGAACTAGGCTGAGAGGGAAATCCGCACGTTTCGCAGTGAAGTGAAAGGAACAAGTACGGCTGCTCGGGGAGGAGCTGGGAGTTAAAGGATGCTCGGGTTCGTACTTGGGGGGTAGAAAGGGCCCAGGATCATCCCTACATGAGGCCCCCGGAGGAACTCGTTAGGGGGGGGGAGAGGAGCTATCGTCGGCGGAGGAACTGTCGGGGCCTTTCTTGGAACGGAGGAAAGCAGAAAAAAAGGGCCAGAAAGGCATGGGTCCGCAAGACGACATCCATGGGAGTGGATCGAGGAACCAAACACACGATACACTGAGAGAGGTAGTCCGACGGTTCTTAGTTCGTCCAATACAAAAAGGAGAGGGTGCTTATAAAATGAAAGAGGGAGAGGCATGGGTAGGACTGGGGTCACAAGAGGGTTCTACAGGAGGGGAAAAGAAGGAAGCAAAGCTATAAATGTCACTGATTGCCTTCGACGATCCGAGGGTCAGTACGACCTTTCGATGAAGGCGGGAGATACGGGAAAAAAAGCTACGTGGAATGCAATGGGTGGAGTAGTAGGTTGCTAAACGAAACCGGAATCCAATCCGGCTAGATTAAAGGGCGGACAGAGAGGAGCACCGAAAGAAGCGAACTGCTCGTATCCGTCTTGGAAGGTGGTACTCTGACTACAGGGGTGAGAATATGCACCCATCTCCGGAAGATGGACACCTAGGGGAGCTCATAGGAGAGTAGGACCTTTCACGAAAGATTCGCCTGATTGGTCTAGAGTTCATGGATTTTATCTCGACGTGAGGAAACTTGGGGTCTAAGCTGAAAGGGCCCAATTTTCTCGTGAAGTTACTGGGTTTGGGAGGGGTTGGGGGAGATACGATTTTATCACGCTCTCAAAAGTGCAGGGGGTTTTTAGGTAAAGAGAAAAACACTCAGATAATTCGCAAGCTACGGGAAAGAAGTGGAACTAGTCATGAAGTGGTAGGGGAGAAGGGACACTTGCGGCGCGGGTAGCCAACCTTGGCCTGTGACACGGAATGGACAATGTAAAACCACTTGTTCAAGAAGTCTTTCTTAACACATCGGTAGAGCTAGGGTGCGTGCCTCCATCGGCGGCTTGTTAGAAGGTGACAGACGTAAATATAAACTACCTCAGGTTCCTTCAGGAAGATGCTGGGAGATGAAAATGGTAGTTCTGGTACTGGAGAAAAAGAAGGGTGAGAGGGGGGAGCGGGTCTTATTCAAATGCAAGAAAAGAGGCAACTACAGAGTAGGAGTTCTGTGGCAGAAGAAAGGATCCTTAGGACGTATTTGGACCCTCTAAAAGAAACATCTTAAATCGTGAAGGTAGGATGCTTTTTCAATAGGAGCGGGCCAGCTTAGGGAGATGAGGCCTAGTCTCTTCTTTTCGATTAGAATTCCTGAAGGGAGCAGGAAGAATAAAGAGATATAAAGATGTGAAGGTCACCTAATTGTGCCTTCTATGCAGACTCCGAAGCGAACCTATACCACACGAGTCAGGACCGGAGAATGTCAGTTTCATAATGAGCCGTCGAGAAACGCGTGGCCGGGCGAATAGGGCATCGGGTGGAAAGTGGAAAAATTTACGCTGGTATAGAGGAGGGGGGAAGAAAAACGATAACATGCTCAAGGAATGCAGAAAGAGGAATGCACAAAGACGTGAGGACTAGTTCTTTAGGAGAGTGAAGGACTTCCTGCCGTATGAGAGAAAAACAACAGAGAGGCGGAGAGAGAGAAGCTGAAGAAACAAACCTGAATAGAAATCCAGAAAGGGGAGGCAGGGAAAATCTGTCTGGCAGCACCGGGAAGAAATGAGAGATCTTCTCTCGGATCTTCCTGCGGAAGGCGAGGGAATCAATCCTCACATCGAGACCGCCAGGGATCGGGGACCGTCAGCTAACAGAAACTTGAGCAAAGGAAAGGCAGGGGATCAAGACGCTGTCTGGACTCTCAGGAATAACACAGGCAGTGATGAAAGAGGGAAAGGGATGCTAGAATCCGTATTTGGAAGCCTCGAGAGCGCGTTGTCGACTTCTACTCGTCAGGGTGAGTAAGATGTTAAATTCCAATGTTCTGCGACAGTACGGAAGGGCAAGGGGCGAGGGGGCTCGGGTCATGCCCGACAATCGTCAATTCAAGAAAAGTTAAAGAAGGAACAAAAGAAACGCCGGTGCGAAGGACATCTTATATTAAAAGGGGAAGGGGACATTTTCAGATCTGCGAGGAAACGAGAGGAAAAGGACATACTAAGCATGAGGAGACCCTGTGTAATAGGAGGTCAGATCTCTTATCTCCAAGTGATTTCTGGAGGGTCGAAGGGCTATCGTTAAAATGCGGCAAAAAGAAAGAAAAGAATTAAAAATTAGGGGGACGAGGGAAGCAATTAAAAAAGGTGGAGGGGAGGGGATCTAGGAATGGCGGCGTCCAGAGGCTGGGAGGGTAAATTCACTTGGCTAGTAATCGGCGCAGGACGCTGCGTAAGTGAGAGTGGGTAACTCACAAGAAGTCCTGAAGGGGCTCGTGTCGGCGTTGTCTAACAGAAGGAAGTCATTAGCGCGCTGATTAGAAAGGAGCCCAGAGGGCAAAATCCACAAAGGGTTAGCGAAAAGAGGGAAAATTTTCGAAGTTCATGCGGGGGAGCAAACTCATAGGGGTGAGAATGTCCGCAATGACCATAGCATGGATACAGGAATACATATCAGGAGTAGAAGGCTCAACTCCTCTGCGTAGAAAACGGCACGTCTTAGGGTAAGGTATTTTGGAGGGGGCACGCTATAGGAAGTGGATAAGTCTCTATAAGAAATTCACAATTAGAGGGAGGGATAGAGCAATCGTTAAAACTGTGAGCTTAAAGCGGGAGGGACGGGAAGCTCACCTCATCTAAAGTGCCGCAGCGCTAAAGAGAAAATCTGGCCATACCTTAGACAAATAATTTCGTTTATAAGTTTGAGATCCGGGGAAGGTATCGGCTTACTCTTAAATTAACTCTGGGCCTAGAGGGATGTCACGTCGAATGATCTCAGTTGCAGGGTAAGACACCTTGGAAGAGGTTCGTAACAATCCCCTCGGCGGAAGCAAATATTCGCGGAATCAGAGTTTAAAGAGATGACAAATACTTCATGTTATGGGAACTGACTGGCACTAAATCAGAGGTTTTTTGGGAGAGATCCTCATGGCATCCATTGGAGGGACACACCTTCTCGGGACGGAGGAAGGGAAGGGTCGCTCCGGCAAGGGTACTCTGGGCCGAAAGGGGGTGGTTCTCACCGGGTCAGGGAACTTAGGTACACTTTGAGAGGTCCATCCTCAAAGAAACAACACATAAACTCTCCAACTATCAACAGACATAAACAGACGCAGCACTTTTGATGATCGCATGCTTTTCAGGGTCTTAGCAGACATTATCTACTTATGTCATCTCCCATGATAGGGTAGATGCCGTTTAACGGTCCAAAGGACCTAACAGTACTCTGTAGCAGGGAGGGGGGGGCGAGAGTGCGGGTGCAGTCTCTCAGGAGAATATCACTTATTAGGATAGTTAGGGGGGGAAGGGATCGACAGAGAACAAGGGGAAGGTCTAGAAGCAATATTTCGGGGCTAGGGGAAGGAGGGAGGGGACCAAGTTTCGGGTAAAACTTAGAGTCAGCAAAAGGTAGGCGTGACGGCATCTTAAGGTCATTCTAGACGATGGGAAAAAAGTAGGAGGTAATGAGGATCACGGCTCTATGACAAAGAAAGAAATGTCCAAGCGAGCTTCATAGGGGGGGGGAGGGTGAGCAGCATGGTAAGGGAATCGGGAGGGAGGACATGACGGAGAACAGCGGGCTTGGACAGCGTACGACGATACGAGTTGAAAGGGGGGGTCATTTGAAACGAAAGGAGCGACTGTGATGTTTGTAGAACGGCCGTCTCATTCGGCAGGAGGAGTGCAACATAGGAGGCAAATTCTCAATTTAAGAGACGTGACCCGAGGAGGTGCATAGTTTCAGGGGCACGCCTCGCTCGAACCGACGACGACCGGAATTCACAAGAGCGAGTAGAGGAAAGATGCCTACCGAAGCAAATGAGCGGTCACGGAAAGGGTGACGGCACAGTGTCATCAAAGTCGAGGGCTTCGCGCAAAAAAGGTCAAGAACCGCGGGATATCGGGGCTTCAGGTTAATGTGGTTATTCGAACTCTCCACGCGTCCTGCAGGGGCCGAGACCCATTCCAGTCGAGGTAAGCAAAAAGGGAACGCGAATACGTTTTATCGCGCCTTGCAGATACCCGGCAGCGAGCATCTTCGTCAGGGCAAATAGTAAGAACTACATCGGAAAAAAGAGCCCGGCTAAGAGTGTGGGCTTGGAGAGGTGATCCCCATCCTAGAGGAGAGCAATGAGGAAGAGAAAGAACTGGGGTCGTCCGCAACTCGTGGGGTGTTAAAGCGCGGTGAATCAGAATAGACAAAAATGAAAGGAGAGAATTGCTCACTGAGGTGTATAAACGATTGGTAGAGCCAGGGGAAGATCTGAGGAGCCCTCCTGTGTCTTCCCGAGAGGAAGGGGAAAAACTGCTTCGACAAAAGCAAACGCTTTCAAGCGAGTCTAGGAGCAGATCAGATCTCTTCAGAGGGGCCAGAAGCAAAGACCGACGAGGCAGAACCAGGGGCGGCGGTTCAGGCGAAATGAGCGAGTTTCGTACGTTTTCGCCTCGGAAAAAGACGTACTTGATGGTAGATTGGGACGTGAAAAGCTGAGAGAAGGTTCGATTTAAAGAAACACAGTGGGGGGGGGGGGGGGGGGGGGGGAACGCCGCTATGCCAGAGACGAAGCAGTCCTTCCGAAATAAACGCTGTAACCCGGAAAAAGGCTTTTGTACGATCAAAATGTGAGAAAGATACTCAGGGTATCGGTCCGAAATATCTTTCCGGGCCTGGATCAAGGCTGAGGGATTTGCGCTCATACGGAATTCGGAAGAGCGTTGAAAGCGAGGATCCGCGTGTCAATCCAACGGGAATTGAAAAGGTCCGTGGGGGCCCTACTAACCATTTTCAGTCCTGGGCCCGAGTGCTTAGCAGACATGAGAAGAGAATATGAGGAAGAAAAATATTCGGCGAAGAAGTAGTTCAAGTAAGTAAAAATGCATGCAGTAGGAAGACTGCACGAAAGGGGATCAGAGAGACGTGACGATTAAAGTCTACACAGTGACTTCCTAGATAAGGTATGGAAAGAAAAGGGGGGGAAAGTTTCCGACCCGGGAATCGATCTAGCGCGGCAAATATACAGGCGCAGTATTCGGTAGAAACGTAGCAGAGGGCTCGATGCGACTGTTCGTGCAGACATTTGATTCCAGACGTTTATTGCGCTTGCGATCTGATCACCTCATCTAAGCTCGACCGAGATGCCCTATTCAGTTCGATGGAATCTGAAAGCAGAAAACTCTGCTGCTCGATCTGGTGGGGTAGATGCAGGGGAAAGAGGGTCGAAGCTACGCTGATTCCCTTGTCTTACCGAAATAGAGGGGGCAACTAACTCTAAAAGGCGTAGGTGGGGAGTCGAACTTAGTAGCGCTCTAAAAGATCAACGCCATGGAGTCCTACTAAATCTTCCCGGCCCGAAGAGGGAAGAAAAAGAAGCCCAAAGAAAGGGGAACTCAGTTCTGGCTGAAATGTATTGGCTTTGAAGAAAAAACAAGCCTTATCCTCGGTGTGATAAAAAACTGCTTCTAAAAAAGGGGGGGGAAAGGAATAACTATAGGGAATCCGGCCCATAGGTTCGGAAAATCGGACTTTCTCCACAGAGTCGTGGAGAAATACTAGAAAGGGACCACATCTGCTAGGAAAGAGGGACCCTGTCCTTCTGATAAGATAATAGGATCCTACTAAGGTTCGGGAAGGGTTTCAGGTCCCAACTGTTGGCCGATTCTTTGGCGTTGTTTCCATAACCGAAAAATCCCAGATCCTTCTCTGAAGGTAAAAAGAGAAAAAAAGGCTGCGCAGAGAACTTCTCGAGTGTTCTTGCGGAACGACAGAGCGATATAAGTTCCAAGGAGCTACCCAGTTTAGTCAAGCCGTCATCTCCAGAGGAAAGCTGAGGTCCTGACCGAAGAGGAAGGGAACTGACGGGGGCGTTTGGGGAGGGAGCTCTGGAGAACGCCTTATTTTTCAGCGAAGAGACCTAAGCCCACCTTTTCTCTTGATTGATGGATAGGTTAAGCGAAAATTCTGTCATAATAACAGACGAAATAGCGGGTTGTTCGACAAGCACGAAAAAAGGGTCTCTACTGAAGACGAAGAGTGGACCATTCTAGGGGTTCCATTACAGTGGGAAACTGGAATCCGTCGAGCTCGAGTACTGCCGCGAACAAGTGACAAGTTCCAGGCACGTGATATCTGGCACGATCGGGGGCTGAGGGAGAATTGAGACCCGGCCGATCGCTGCTTGTGACGTCTCTGTAAGTCAAGAAAAAGTTGACGAGGGTACATAAATGCTCTAGGCTTCGATGCGGGAAAGAAAAGAGTTCGATTGAAGACGGAGGATGGTGATCCGGCGTAGTTCTCCTAGAGGAGGACCGAGGGCGTCGAGGGGTCGATGCCGCATGAGGGGGGAGAACTTTCTTATGTACCGCGAAAGAAAAAGCGGCAGCGAAAAACTATGGGCGATACCTTGGTATATGCGCTTGGCCGCGGGAGCAGGTAGACACTACTTCTCGAGGTCGCGACATACATGGGGAAAGAAAGCATTCTCGGAATCACAGAAGGAGGTAGCAGAGACCTAATGAGGTATTGAGCCGAGCCTCAGGACAAGAGTCTGTCAGCCTAAAGAAGTGCAGTTTCAATTAAGCTGCTTGACTCTGCGCACAATTGCCGGCGATCAGTCATCTTATTGAAGAAGAGAGGGGGCTCTTTGGAGAGCAGGGAAAGATGAAAAAAAAGTAAATCCTGAAAGACGAGAATCTCAGGGAGGGGGGCCAATACAAATGTATGTGTTTTTCTTCTTCTGTGAGTCGCCTCGAGGGGCCGGGTCCCTAAACTAAACCTGAGGAGTAGAAAATAGAGGAGAAGGGACGTACTTTCCGACTCAACCATAAAGAGAATCCTAAAGTGCTGTACTAACAAAAGGAAAACGCATCTGCCGCATCAGGAGGTAATAGGGTAGGGGACAGCTTCCAAATAAGCTTCATTCCCATGAGAGAGCCACCTCGGATTTCCTCTGTAAGAGATCTGCCCGGAGAGGCGGGAACGCGAGTCCCTCGGGCTAAGGAACACTTGGGCAATGACTTGGGAATAGCGTGTGGGGAGCTTAGCGTGGTCTCGCAGGGATCATCCAGAGTCCCATCGTTGGCGGGATCTGATAGAACGGAAGGAGGAGAGGAAAAGTCTCTAGGCGTTGTCTATTCGGCCGACGTCTACTTTGGGCGAAGGATACCAGTATCTAAGGGGAGACGAGCAGGCAGGACAATAGGATTCGCGTGCACGTCTTCTAAAAAGACGAAGTCATCGACTCTGCCGAGAGTACAACGCTTTAAGGTAATCATCTCACTACGACGCCCAAAAAGAGGGCTTCCCTCTCCCGATTCGGGACGAAACAATCGAGCGAAATTCTTGTCCGTGGTTATGAAAGTGTTGCATCTCACCGGCTCACAAAGGAGCGAACAACCTCTGGACTAACGCCCGATCTTTCTTCTACTAGGTAAACTGGGGACAGTGAGTATAACAATGCGTAGGCCGCGGGCCAAGAGCGAGGCTTAGAGAGAATCCACTCATTTAATCATAGAAACGAACGGGTCAGCGTTAGATTGGTTCAACGTTCGGCGGGGCGCTTTTCTAACAAACTCATTTATCCAAAAGAAAACAAGAAAAAACTTATGACAGCCTAGGACCCAACCATCTCGAATCCTGATATACGTGCTTTTCCGGAGGTCAAAAACGTCGGGGAATGCGTCACCCAGCAGTCCCTCAACAACACGCAGTAACGATACTACTAACTCTTCGATCAGTAGGACCTTATCAAACCGCGCTTAATCTACAGAGGCTTTTACGACGATGGGGGGGAGATGGGGGGGGGATGATCCTAATGATGTCGTGGCACGGTCACATTCAGGTCCGTGTCGCGCAGGGCTTTCATCAGCTCCGAAGGACAGTGCGGCGGTTTCCGTGGGCCGCAAGCCGAGACAGTCCATGATCTTAGTCTTACGAGAGTAACCCTATAATTCAAATACCTGCGGAAGTCCGGGTCCCGACTATTGAGTTCTCTCTGCTGGACACCGTGGATCTAACAGGGTGTCTTCTTACCTGAATGGGAAAACGTTTCTCAACAAGTAGCGGGAACCAGATTGACCGATGGGCGGCTCGCCGACCATGAGTGGGAGTTTTCTTGGGAACAGAAAGAAACGGGTAATCAAGCAAGGTGTTTGTTCCTCGCCTCTACTGGGCCGCTCAATTGAGGCAAATGAGGTATACGGCTTCGGCAGGGGAGTGGGGAGGAAGGCACATTGACGTCCTGAGAGGTTGAATAGCGCCTATCTTCCGAGAGCGCACCAGAGAACGATGACGAGGTTAGTTCTGCGCGAGTGTCCAGGGTTGCTACAGGATCAGGTACCAGCACCGAACGGAAGCAGACAAAAAGAAACTCGTAGCCTCGAGCCTTGCGGATAAGCATCCGTAAAAAGAATAGGAAAACGTGAGGAACTATGAGGGCAGAGCTCGTTTAGAGATCAATGCCGTCTAGCTGTCAGACACATTAAGGGACGGCACTACACGGTGGTAGAACTGAAGTGAACTGCGTACGAAATCAAAGTCTAGGAAAAGGGGTCTCAGTGCCCTAAAAAGATGTCGTAGATTAACAGGGCTATTAGAAGAACCGGTGCAAACATGCTAGCGATGGGGAAGAATGAACAATATGAGGGCGTAAATCTCCTGAAATGCGCGGCGTGAGCTCGACTATCATGGCTTGGTCGCCGTTGAAAATGAAAGAAGGTGTGTTCGAAACCTGGATTCGCATCTTGCAGAGAAAAAAACCTCCGGCCGGGGGGCATGCGAAATGCAAGATGATCAAAACCGGCATTTTCCGGGCTTGGACCCGCGTTCTCGCTAAAGTCGAAAGGACCCCTCAAAGCCGCCGAGAGGAGTACGCTATCTGTCAGCTGAGCCAGACCACCGATCTGGCAAGTTAATAGAGCAGATCTTCGTCAGACAAAAGTCGGGAGGTTACAATCTTCGCGAGTCATCCGCTTAAATATGCGGCGCGGCGTAGGTGAGTTTCCGATTGCAGAAGGCGTCACGCAAAAGCTACACAAGTAAGGAAAGGGAAGCATAACCCTGTTAATCCGTTTGCTACCATGACCTTGCAGAGGAAGTATCCTCTGCAGGGAAAGATAGGTGAAATGGGGATGTACGAGATGTCGGCGAGGGATAGATAGGTACAGAGCGGCGGAAGGTGCTGTATACTCAAGGACGAATACAAGAGAAAGAGGCTGCCGGCGAAAGCCGAATGGCGGAGTCGCAACTACGGGGAGAAGAA
>Ga0179591_1270121_pt1 | contig 14261 bp, 25 predicted proteins | sample CZOMad2_1_08_16f_FD_182891 | JGI IMG/M metagenome (GOLD analysis project Ga0179591, IMG submission 182891) | Vadose zone soil fungal communities from Angelo Coast Range Reserve, California, USA - CZOMad2_1_08_16fungal (PacBio error correction) | ecosystem: Environmental > Terrestrial > Soil >...
ACAAATTTGGTTCCGCAGTGCAACTTATGCAAAACCACATAGCAACATTAGACAAAAGAGCTGCCAGGGGACGGGCGCCAAATGTGTTCAACCCGAAATCAGACCTAAGGTAACCAGGGCAAAAGAGAAACACATGGAGATCTAAAAGTCAAGATTCCGTCACGCCCAAAAACCAGCTGACAAGAAAAAAAAAGGAGCAACAGGCAGAAAGGGAATGGGAGGGTCAGGAAAAAGTCAAAGTAGCCCAGGCACCATAAGAGGTCTGAAAAAAAAAAAAGGGGGGAAAGGGTAAGGGAACTGAACTTAGATCAGGGGGGGACCTGGACAACTTAAAACCGGGGGCCGGAGGTTGGGGTACTAAAAAGAAAGGCCACCATTGGGGAGGGATTAAAAAAAAACACACCTCCAAAAAAAAGGAAAAGGGGGGGGTGGGCCTATGATGAAAGGTGCCAGGTAAAAAACAAACGGTCAAAGTAGCTTGCGACCTACAAAAATCGGGAGTCGGAAGACAGCAGAAGGGGAGGGAAAAAAAAAAGAAAAAAAAGAATAGAAAAAACAAAGGTGTACAGTAACCAGGGTTGTTCAAAAAGAGTAGCGATGCAAAACCAAATTGAGAAGGAGCGAAATGGGGGGGGCGCACCTAAGTTTGTTGCAGGGGGGGACATAGGCCGTAAAAGGATGCTGTCAAAGGAAAAAAAGAAAAAAAAAAAAATCGAGCGCGGAACGGGAAAAAAGGAAGGCGAAAACCATGGGGGAGGGATACTCAAAGTGAAAGCACATTTGGAAAAGCCAGTCAACGGTGGGGGGGGAAACACATGCCAAAAAAACCCAAAACAGAAAAAAAAAAAAAAGAAGAATGTGGCTTAGAAAAAGAAATCGCACAATGTCCGAGGGCTTGTAGGGAATGACCGCAAGCGAGCGAAGAGGCCAAAGAGGGGGGGGGGGGGAGGAAAATGGGTACCGGCACCGCAGTTGGGAAGGGAAGCCATGCTACAGGAGGAAACCAACATTGGCATTGCAAGCGGGATAGGTTCAAGCCGGAGAAAAAAAACATAGAGTAAGAGGAGATTAGAACGGGGGACACACTGGTTGAGGGGGGGAAACCAAGGCACGCATGTTTCATCCGGGAAGGACCCCGGGACTTGGCCCAGTGGACTCTCAGAACGATGAGACGGTGTTCCTCCTGTTGAAACAGGAAAAAAATACGGCAGGGGGATTTCTAAAAAGCACTGAGTGGGAATAAAGGGTAAAAAAAAACAACGTGGTGGCCACCCAGGGGGGGGGGAAAGGGGTCCAAAAGCCTTGAAGGGGGATAAACACACCAATGGGGAAAAAACCAGTCAAGGGTGGGGGAGAAATAGAACATGGTCTGATTGGAACGGATGAAATGGGGACCGGGGGGGGGGGAACTTTGGGGGGGGGGGGGGCCAAGTTTACACACCCTGTCGATGACAGAGGGGGGGGGGGGAAGGGGGGGGGACGCTCGTCAGAAGGAAAAAATGAGGGGATCCCACAGAAAAAAAAGTTCATCCAAATGTTCTCGAATGGATTCGAGAAAAAAAAATCCGATATTGCTGAGTGCACTGCAACGGGGAAGGGGGGATGGCAGTAAGTTTCTTTTCGGTTGATGATCACTATTTACAGACGGGAAAGCATAGGGAAGAATGAAAATGAGCCCGAAAGGGGAAGGTTCGTTGGTGCGAACGAATCGAACGTGAAGGGGGTGGGGGGAAGGTTCGCAGCAGGTGAGGGGGGGGGAAGAGGGGGGGAAAAAGATTATGAACAAGAGGGGCTGGAAAAGTGGAGCGATGGGGTGAAAAAAAGAAAATAAAAGGACCACACAGACGACGCCGCCAAGGGGCCCGCCCCGGTTACCGGAGATGAAGGAAATTGACACACAAAAGGAAGCCCTCATCCGATGACAGGAAAAGAGAGCAAAAACAGGGCCCCAGCACTGTCCAGCACATAAAGATAGGAAAAGAGGCGTACCGATCAGAAAAAGCTTTGATTAAGAAGAAAACGAATGGCGGCTCTTCTAACAACAGTCAAGAGAAAGAAGGGGTGGTATACAGGCTGTGAGAGGGGGGAAACTCACAGAAAACCGCAAAAATGGTCATAAAGTGAAGGGTGGATGAATGGGAAAGGAAAAAAGTTCATTGGGCAAAGGAAGGGGGCGGCTCCACACAAATTTAAGGAACGGTACAACCTAATCGCTCCCAGAGATCAACTATCCGGTGAGCCGGGCCAAAGCGACGGTGGGGGGGGGAGAAAAAAATCAGACAATAGAGACAGGGACGAGTTCAAAAAAACTCGGCCAAAAAGGAAGGCAAGGCAAGGACAGTGGACACAACACAAAAATATCGAGAAGTCCTTCTGCGGATAAACCAAACCCACAGGGACCGAGGGGGACACCACGTACCCAAAGGTCTGATTGGTGGAAACCCAAAAGTTGCCTCTCGAGGAACCAAAGAAAGAGACGGGAGAAAACAACAAACGGAGGAAAAGAGAAGAAAAGGAATGGTTTGTTCCAGAAAAAAGAAAGACTCAAGGTGAAAAAACTCGAGAAAACCAAAGGAAAAGCCGAAATTGGGTGTACAGCAAAGAGGATAGGAAGAAGGGGCAGGGGTGCAAGGGAGAAGTCAGGAAGAAGGAGGCCGTACATGGTAGCACGGAGGCTCTAAATTGATGGTGGTTATTCACCGAGGCAATGGGCTCACGAAGACGAGAAAGGAGTGAGGGGGTAAGGGGGGAAAAAAAGAAGCAGGCAACCTCCGGACCGGGAGTTGGAATGAAGAAAGGAAAGGGGTTAAAACACCCTCAATGCGGAACATTGGGGCCGAGAAAGTTGAGAAGCGACGGGGGGGAGTCAACCCCCAGGGGATTGGAGCGAAGAGGAGAAAAAGATTGGGATCCTAAAATCCAGGAGTAAGCGTGGCGAGGGAGTGGGGGTGTAATACGCAGCCTTGGGTCAGAAAGGAAAACAGGGCTGGAGTACATGGGGGAAAGGTGTGGCAGTGACATGTGACTCCGGATAAAGAGTAAGATGGGGGGACCATGTTGTTTTACCAATGTGAAACCAATTTTTTCACGATCCAGGGAAGAACCGGATGGGCAAAGGGGCAGCTTGGTGCGAAGGTGGGGAGGGGGGCATAAAAAAGATCTCAGATCATAAGGGTGGTCAAGGTAATGAAAGTCTCAAAGGAGGAAACCTCACTGCCCGAAACTGACCAAAAAGAAAAATCGATCGACATAATGAAAAAAAAAAGAGACAAGGCCCTAAAACGAACGGGGGGGGGAGAATCCTAGGGCGTCAATTTAGGCAAAAGGGGTCACGCTGAAGTAATCATTGGGCATGACGCATCCCTGAAGGCAGTGCCGGAAAAGGAGGTCTTGGGGGCACGAAATAAGAAAAACAATTAGAGGGATTAACTGTGGAAAGGTGGGGAGGAACGGTGCTCAAGGGTCGGGACATCAGCTGAGAGCGAACACTCCGGGGAAGATCCAGGTGAGCTGGAATAAGAATGAAGGGAAGGATCAGGAAAAAATAACAGGGGGTGAAAAGTACCTCCAGTTCGCCAGCGACAAAAAAAAGGAGTGTAAAAAGGTTCACCAAACGGTTTGATGTAGACGGGGGGAAGTAAGAAACACCATACTGAAAAAAGGGCGGGAAATTAGAAACAAAACAATAGGCAAATGACAGCAAAAACTGAAAAACAGACAGGGACCACGGAGGAAAAATTACAAAGTGCCGGTGCACAACGGTGGACTCCCAAGGGTGGAAGGGGGGGCCGCGGCTGTTGAAAAAGAACGGAGGGCAGGTTGTTTTTCGAAATCCACCAGGACGAAACTCATTGGGGAACGCCAATGGGGCCGCGACAGAAGGGAGGGTGAAAAAAAAAAAAAGGCCCAACCGTGAAGCCGAATGCCTCCGGTAGACGCGGGGGACCATCAAAAAAAAACAAGCATGGGGGAGGAAAGAGATTTAGTTGGGGAGATGGGAAAAAAAGTTGGTACAACGGGGTTGGAACGGCGGAAGAAAAGGGGGGAGGGAACTCGTAACTTGCGAGAGATCACAGTGTTGGGGTGTTTTGAAGTCGCCCTAAAAAAGGGAAAGGACGAGCGAGAACTGGTGTGGGGGAAGACAAAAAGGAAGCTTACGTGACACCCCTAGGGAAAGAAAAAAGGGAAGGGTTGGAAAGCAAAAAAAAGGGGGGGGGAATAGCGAAAATGTGTTTATCGCAAGAAAAAAAGTGGAAAAAAGGTAACAAAAGGGGGGGAGGATGTAAGGAGGACCTGACGGGCCAGAAGCAGTGCAAAACGAAGAAAGGGGAGCGCCCAGTACCCCGGGTGAAAAAAAGTTCATGAAGTTTGATCAACTGGGTAAGGGGGTTGGGGAGGGGCGGCACGAACAAAAACAAGGGGAACACGCCTGGGGTTGAAGTGGCGTCAGGTCAGGCAAAAACTGAAGTGTTGAAATGGTCTGAACCAAACAGGGTAGAAAGCCGCCGCCCTCCGCGACAAGGGGAAAAAGGAACGGACTCCCAAGACGGGGAACCAAGGGGGGAGCCCAGAATGGTAGAAGCAACAGGGAGTCGAAGGGGAAAAGTCTGGAGGGGAAGGCTAAAATGGGGAAAGGCCACAAGAAATTTGTCGAAAGGGACCCGAGGGAAGGTGACAAGGGACCCGGTCAAAGAGGTGTTAATGCTCGGGAAAAGAACAGTGTCGGAAAAAAAAAGTAAGTCGGAAGCAAAAACACAACAAGGGAGAAGGGAGGGGAGAGAGAACCATCTTGTCATTGGTGGTCCGACAGTGTGCTTAGCAGAGCAAAGTGGGGGGAAGGGACCCCGAGCTGCACGAACTTAACAAAGGGGAAAAAAAAAGCCCTCGAGCAACAGGGACAAAGCGGTGCCCTGCCCCCCTGAACAAAGGGGTGGACGATAACGACATAGGCAAAAAATACACAAAGTCAGCATCAAATCACAGGGGAGAAACCTCGGGGTTCCGTGAGTCCGTTGTGGAGGTCGTCGTCAAAAAACGTTCTGTCCTATCCAACTAGCGGCGTGCACTAAAAAGTGGAAAAAAAAAGTGAAAAAGGACTGCCGATCTTTGTATGTAAATGAAGGAGGACTTCACAACCACAGGGGGCAGGCAGGGGGTGAAGGGGAATAAAAAGGGCAGGCGGACCGAAACAAAACGAAATGGAAAATAGAAAAAGATTAAAAAGAAAAAAAATTCACCAATTGGCGGGGGGGGATAGAAAATCGAGGTCGGACGGTACCGAGGGAAAGCAGCTTTAAAAATCCAGGGTTGTGGAGGACAAAAAAGGTTTGGTCAGGGATGTGGGGAAAGGAAAACAACAAACGGGTTAGAGTCCCAAGTGCAAAGACAAAAAAGGAGGGGTTTGTTGGGAATGCAGGAAAGGACTTGGACTTTCACGAACGACCAAACCAAAAGGTGGGAAAGGGGGAGAAGAGTATAGCCTGGGAGCAAACCTCTGGAAACATAAAAAAAAATGTGATAGAGAAAAAAAAGTAAGCGGCGCTGGGTCCCAAAAAAAAAAATCAAGCAACCAAATTGGTGGGGGGGGGGGTGGTAAAAAATGCATCAAAGCGGCCCAAGCCAAGAAAGAAATTGTGGGTTGAACAAGGGAAAACAAGGTTCATTAGGGGGGGATAAAACAAACGAAAGAGGGGTCTACGAAGCAAAGGGGGTAAAGCACCCACTGCGGGTACCATGAACAGTCAGGGAAAACACAATGGGGATGTATCCCACCAAGGGGGGGAAATAACACCATGTAGACCAAGAAAACAAACGAGCGGGGGGGGGCGGGGGATCTCAAAACTAGAAAGCAAAAGGTGGAGCGGTTGGGGGTAACACCTTGCAAACCGCAGTGGAATGTTGGAACCTCCAAAAAAAAGGCACTGCTGGGAGAAGGAAAAGAAAAAATTTTTGCTCCTTGACCAATAAAAAAAGGGGAAAAAAAGTTCGGGGATCGGGACCGGAAGAAGGACAAAACATTGGGGACCGGAAAACCGTCAGAAACAAAAAACCCCAAAAGAAAAGGTCCGCGAGGTGCACAAACCATAAGAGTAAGGATGCGTAAGGTGATGGGAGGACAGCAATGGGCAGTCGCAAATAAGATGCAAAAGGGAAAAACTCCGAGATCAAAACAATCCACAAGGGGGAAAAAAGGACGAATATGGGGAAAATAGCGCAGAACAAAAAAGAAAGGGGGGGGGAACTCTGGGATGAACAGAATGGAATTTTTCCTTGGTGGGAGGGGAAAGGAAAAGGTGTGCGAGGACAAGTTGGGAAAACGAACGGAGGGAAAACATAATAAGGTAACGTCAACGACACCGGGGGAAGGGTTACTCTTGTGGGGCTGATGGGGGGGGCGACGCACTCAAAAGTGAAGGGTGGGGGGGGGGGAAAAGAGGGGGTAAGATAAAAAAAAAAAAAGGGAACACGTCAATGACGGAAAGGTGGGTGAGCAACGATGGAAAGGACAAGGGGCGGGAAAAAAACAAGCGCAGTCCAAAACCTGTCTCCGGAGAAAGGGGAATTAAGGGTAAAAAGACAACAGAAAAAGACGCAAAGAAGTGGAGGTCAGGGAGTGCCACCACACCAGCACCACAGGGAAAATCAACTGCCAAAGAAACTAACAAAAAAGGGGGAACATAGATAAAGGGGGAATCGATCAGAAAGACGGCAGATGAGGGGCCGAGAAATAAGAGGGGGGGAAAGGTTCGGCAGCAAAGGAAGGGACCAGAATGGAAACTAAAAGGGGGTGGGAAAAGGGGGGGGGACCAGGGACCCGGGAAAAAAAAACGATGCGTTACCTGAGAAGATGGGTCACCATTGAGGGGTGTAAAGAGGATGGACACCGCGGAAGGGAAAAATATGAACGGGGGTGTGAAACCCACATAAAAGTGGGGATCACGACAAAGAATACGCGCCTTAGGGGGGCAGCCAAGGCGGGGCCGACATCAAGGAAAACGAGATTCAACACACGAAGCGGAACAGAAACAAAACGGAGTTGAAAAGGTATGCTGAAACGTCCAAACCAAACCCTGGGTAGAAAATCACAACTCACAAACAAAGGGAAAGCGGGGGTCCAAGGGTTGGACAAGGACTAGAGGCGTGACGGGGAAAAGCTCAGAATAAGAGATCAAAAAAAAACGGAAGGGTTAGGGGGGGAAAAAAAGGGGGCACGAAATAGGAAAAAAAGTTCGAAGTTTACACAGGGACTAGGAAGCAAGAACCTAACAGTTGTTGTGTGTAAAGAAAGGATGAGACGATGGGGGGGGCAGTTGGTGGGAAAGGGGAACGAGAAGGGGGTTAAGAGGACGCAGGGGAGGTGAGTCAGGTTACCTCAGGAGATAGTAGGGGATGATTGGGGGAGGCACCGCGGCTGTGCCAAGACTCAAAGATTAAAAGGGGGGGGGAGGGGGTGAAGACAACCCAGAAACGGGGGAAAACCGCAAACATGTGGGCAAAGACAGAGAGGAAAACGAGGTAAAAAAGATTATGGTTAAAATGTCAGACCAAAAGGGACAAAAGTTCGAGGAGTGAAAACAAACGAACTGAGGTCCAAAAGAAGGTTCGACAAGAGGGAAGAGGGAAAGCTTGGGACAAAAAACAACCGAAACGGAAACTGCAGAGAGAGCTCTGATCGAAGAAAGGGGGGATATCATATGGCTGTCTAAATTAGGTGGGGGTAAAGGGGGGTGGCAAGAAGGTGCAGAATCCAAAGGAAATGGCCAGTCATGGGGAAGTGTTGACCCGGAAAATAAAAAAATAAAAAAAAAAAAGATGGCCGTAAAAAAAGTCTGGGAAAGGCCCCACTGGTGGAAAGGTGGAAACCAGGGGGAAAACATTTAGCAACAAAGTGAAAAAGCAACAAAAAGGTAAGTCAAGGAGAGAAAAACCCGCACAAATCACCTTGCATGAAAAGACCATCACAAATTCACGTTCGATGGCTCGCAACAAGAGAAAAAGGACAGGCAATGTCCCGACATTGGGGAAAAAACGAGAAAGGTTAATTCCCCCTCGCAAAGAGAAAAGAAATCATTTCAGGACGCAGCCCAGGCCTCGGGGCCGCACTGAGTGCTGGGGGGGGGGGAGAGAGACAGTTTTGAGAAAGGCAAAAAAGGGAAGGGGGAAAAAAAAAAAAAAAGGGACGGGAAAGGGGTTGACAGGATGCATCGATGAGAAGCTGGGGAAGCAGCCGTTAAAACACAAAAATTCAGGCACATAAACCAGGAAAGGCACCGACGGGGACAGGCCTGGGAAAAAAAAAAAAGGGACCCCAAATTTCCTTGGATAACATCGGGGCAGGAAGACAACCGGGGGAACGCCAGAAGGTTCAAATTGAGACAAAAAGAAAAGATCGGCGAGATCAAGAAAAGCATAAACCCTTAAAGGTAAAAGGGAAGGCGGTGCACGGAACACCTACTGAGAAAAAAACACACTTGATGCCCAGGAAATTCAAAAACGCCAGATCGGGGGGGTAAAAAAAAGTTTTTTTGTTTTGGGCGGACTGTACGGACAAGGAGCATCCCAATGGGTGGGGGAAAAAGGAAAAATCAAGGGATCGCTAGGGAAACAGGGGAAGAAGAAAGATGAGAGTCCCGATCCGATGGGCAAGGGGCTAAAGTTGGTTAGGGGAAGGAACCAACACAAAAGTAGCGATTTTGTTTTTGCGGGGGGGGACGGCCATGCAGGTTGGGGGGGGGAAAAAAAAACCCGTTGTGACTCCGGGGACAAAAAAAAAGCGGGCGCGGTTTTAAAACAGACCAAAAAAGGGGTTTTTTTGCAAGGGGAGAAGGCCGCTACACAGGGAGCGCAAGGGGGGAGAGCAAAATCTTTGGGTGTTGAACAGCAAATTAAAAAAGGTGGCACTGTCCAGACAAAAGGGAGAAAACACCTAGTCTATGGGAAACAGGTGGTTGGCATCCGCCTGGGGGGCCAGGGACATGGGGGTGGGAACTGCACACTGGGGGGTATAAAAGAATGGGGACGGGGGGAAAAGGAAAAAAAAGACGAAATCGAGGTAATCTGAAAGTGGGACACGGTGTGAAGGGACCCCGGTTGCCGATAGCAACCACCCTTGCACGGTTGGAAAAGGAAGAAAAACAAAAAAAAAACCCAGAAACCTGTTGAAAGCGTACCAAAAACGAAGATTCAACGTGGTTCAAAAGGGGGGGGGGTGACCAAGACTGGGTGTGGGGAAACACCCGCGATAAGGGGGGAGGGAAAAGAACGACATACCAACGGAAATCCAAACCCGAGTGGGAACATGACGTTATGCTACTTAGGAGTCAAAGAGGGGGGAAAAGAGAAAAGTGGAGCGGGGCAGCCAGGTACAAAAAGTGTCGTCTGCAACGAAGGGATAGGAAAACGTAAAAAGAGGTAAAAAGGACTTGAATTCCGGGGCCAGGACAAATAACCGCTGATCACCACAAAAAAAGGGAGGGCGGAAAAAAAGAGGTCAACAAAAGAAAAAAAAGCTCCCAAAACTATACTCCGACAAAAAGCTTAGGCACCAGGAAGGCCCTGTGTCAAAGGACAGAATAATCAAAAAAAAACGCGGTGAAAAAAAACCCCGCTCCACAGGAGACCAGAAAAATGGGAAAAAGAAAAAAGCAAAATAAGCAATAGGCTAAACCTGCAGGGGGCCCAAAACAACTCCCAAAGTCCCGGGGGAGGATGGTCATGGGGGGAGGACAAAAACTTTGCGAAGACGCAACGACGAGTACTATGTGGTGGGGACCATTGAAAAAAAAAAGAAAGAGAAGGCAATGGAACCGAAAATCATGGGAAAAAAACCGGACCGGACCAGACTACCTGGGCTGAAAGACCCTCAAACTGGATGGGAAAAAAATAAAAGAAAAAACAGGGGAAAAATCCCAAAAGGATCGTCTGGAATAACAAGAGAGAGGAAAACTCGGCGTTTACGCCACTCTATAAAAATAAATAAAGAAAAAAAAGAACCGCCCGGGGGGAAAGGGGAAACACTTGGGAAACCGGGGTTTAAATGAGCTGTGCAACACAACAAACTGTTGGAGTCATAAAGGTGGTGCAAAAAGCAACCTAAAGTAACCATGGAAAGACAGGGCTGCAATGAGGTGAAAACAGAAAAAAAAAAAGAAAGGGGACTAATCATATTAGATCCAGGGTGAAGGAGGCAGGAGAAAAAAAAAAAAAAGGGAGAAGCGAAAAAAAAGAAAAAAGGAAAGAAAATTGACAAGCAGGGGGAAAAAAACTTGTGGGGGGTAAAGTTCAAGAAAACGAAAACGCACCAAAGCTAATGGGGGTGGGGACCTTGGAAAAGCGCAAGGAGGGCTGGGAGAAAACCATACGACAGAAAAAAAAAATCGCAGGGGTTGGGCAGAACCCGCAGGGCGGATGCACAAAAGGTCGCGCCCAACATGTGACACAGAAAAGGGCCATTGCGGACAGAAAAAAAAAAAAAAAGAATGGAGAAAAGAGGAAAAAAATGAGTAAAAAGACAGAACAAACGGGGTGGAGCGTTCCCCACGTGAAACCAGTGCCAGCAACTGGCCCCTGAGTCGGGGGGGGAACATGAAAAGCCGCACAGGACGGGGCAACGGATCTCGAGGGTTGCCAGAAATTTAACGTAAGATAAAAAAAGTCACAAGTGGGGAAATTCCTAAATCACGTGGAAAAGGGGAGAAGCAACATTGGTGTTTAAAGAAACGTCCATAAGGGCGGACTCCAACAAAAAGGAGAACGGTCAGTACCCAATGGGTGGTCTTGAAGGGAGAATGCCCTTGAAGGGGGGGAGGCACACAAAAAGATGACAAGGCGAAAACTGGTTACAAGAGTCACCCAAGATATAAAAAAAAAGAACCGCGGGAATAAGGGTCAACATGTCAAACAGTTTCAGTCAAGACAAAAAAAAGTCAAGGGGGAAATCATCAAACCCACCAAGCAGAATATTGCGGACAGGGGGGGCCACGGGAAACTATGGGGGAAAAAAAGTCCAGAAGGAAATGGATCCGAGTTGTGGCAAAAAAGAGTAACCGGACCGTCGTGAGAGCACATGGGGGTCAATAAAGTAAAGGGGGGTGATTTTGTAAAAAAAAACAAAGAACGTAGTGGGAGGTCATGGAAGTTTATGGTCGCAGGGGTTTAAAAGAAAAGTCAAAAAAAAAAATACCAAGAAATTACCACGGCAAACAAAAAGTGGGCATGGGATTAAAAACGGTTTGCAAAAACCGGTGAAAAACAAATCAGGAAAGGGGGGGACCCAGACCCGGGTCTCTACGAAGGATTGTCCGGAAAAAAAGGGGGACAAAGGACCCAAAGGAGGACATGGCCCAAGAACTTGGGATCAAGGCACAATCTTGACAAACAAAAAAAAAAAAAGAAGGGTGGCATTACGGAAAGACCAGAGATAAAGAAAAAAAAAAAAAGGAGGTAGAAAAACCAGCAAGATGCGAGGTGAAAAAACCTCAAAAACAAGCCTGTTAAAAAAAAAAGGCCGCCGGAAAGGAAAAAGCTTACACCGAGTTTAACGGAAAAGACGGGAGAAACAGGAAAAAGGGACAACGCGCCACCGGCGAAAAAAGACCGCAAAAAAAAAAATGTCCATAATGTAGGGGGGGGGAACAAATAATGAGGGAGGGACGAAGTTGCCTCAAGGGAAGGGGCAAAGGCAGGGGAAGTTAGCGCGGGTTGGTCAAACAAAAAAACATGGGAGCACGGGGGGGCAACCCCAGATCAAAAAGCGCCGGTAAGGGCGCAGCCAAGGCCCTCCAGGGGGGGACCATACCAGGAGTATACTACTACGAATTTGAAACCACTCTCAATCCAGAAAAAAGCACGGATCAAGAAAAAACCAATAAAAAGAAAAAGAGATTCAAAAACCCAAAAAAAGGAAAAAGTGGACCAAGGTGTTTCCACTCGGGAGGCCGTGAAAAGGAAAAACTTGCTACTGAGAAAAAAAACATAATCAAGGGGGGACGCAACACGAGGGGGGGGGAGAGAGAAGAATGTGGACGGGAAGGAGCAAAACGTGGGGAACCAAAGAAGGTCCCAAAATCACGACGAGCGAAACCACCGGGGACGACGGGGGGGGGTTTGAATCAAAAAGGAGGAATCCCGGGGGGGGTTGGGAAAGTCGGTCAGACGGCCGCAAAAAAAAGTGAAATCGGGAACTTCGGGGGGGGTAGTCGGGGGAATGGGTTTTTTTAGGGAAGGGAGGAAAACTTAACGCCGATGGGAGGTGGGGGGGAAAAGTGATCAACCGTACGGGGGACAAACAGCGTAGCAAACGATCGGGACCTTGCGTTTCACGGTTAAAGAAAGTAAAAAATTTAACAGGGGGGGATGAAAGGAGAGGAAACCCTAAGGGGAAAAACGGACCGGAAGTCGCTACGAAAAAAAAAATCAAAGGTGAGCCCGAGCCTTGGGACGGAAATCAGAAGGACGCAGGGAATCCAGGGGGAAAGTCGCCGGGCCTGGGGGGGGAGATCGAGAGGAGGAAGTCACGTGTGAAAACGAGGAAATTGAATAATATGGCAAGACGTTGGGAAAGATGGGGGGGGGAAAACCGGGGGGACAGGTCGAGCCGGAGAACGGAGGAACAGGCAAGGGGAGGGTGCGAACTTGTAATAAAAGAAGGCAAACGGACATAAGCGGGAGGGCCGGTATTAAGGTGATCGCAAACCCAAAAGAAAACTGAAAGAAGGACACTCCATGACACGGGGGGCGATGCAAGAACGGCAAAAGGAAAACGAGGGGGAAACGAAGTTGGGGAAAAAATGAGAAGGCGCATGGAGGCGAAACATCGAAAAATCATTACTGACGACAAAAAGGGAGCGGGCCCACTATCAGTGACTGGGGGGGGGGAGAAAAAAGGATCTGGGATGAACTGAAAAAAGGGGGAATTGGTGAGACCTTCAAGGGGGGGGGGGGGGTGGGGGGGGGGGGGGGGGGGGGGGGGGGGGGGGGGCTAGGGGGTTCAGCTGCGACTTTAAAACTAAAACTATGTGACTACCCTTTTAACAGGGCAAAAAAAAGAAAAGCAAGGGACAGAGGAAAATACACAGGGGTCTAACACAACTAACAAAATCCACCGCGGCACGGATGGGGGACTAAGAAATCCAGAAAAAGGTACAGGAAGAATGCATAAATCAGGGAAAAAAGCCCCCGGGGAACGCCGAAGCGTGAAAATGAAGAGAATGTTCGAAAATCGTAAAAGAAACTGCCCAACCCAGGGATGGAACACAAAAAGGAAAGGGTTGAGGTGGGAAAAAAAAAAGCCACAGTTGGGGTGATGGTAACCCATGAGTTAAAAGGGACAAGCTTAGACGAGGGGGGTTGCAAAGGACGGCACAGTACGATAACACCTGAGAAGTCAAAAAGGGGGGCAACAAAGGAAAAAGAAAGTTGGAACGGGAAGTACCATCGCGATTCAGTCTGCTAGGAAGCGGGAGTTTAAGGGGGCTCAAACCAATCCGAAAAAACTTGGGGAAAAAGGGGAAGGCAAAAATGGTTGCAAGGGGGGGGGGCGCAGGGGTTACCCAAAAGGGGGGGACATGCCGGGCTAATACGGTACTGTTGGGGAAGGTGGGCATCCTGAAAAGGGGGGGTTTTTGATGTGTGACCCGCCATGGGACGCAAAAAATAAAAGAGCACGCTGAAGAATGTGTTGGGGGGGGGAAGGGGACCAGAACCGTGCAATAATGTCCAGAAACGGGAGGTGTTGCGGGCAGCAAGAGTGTCGAAGAAACGAACCGGGCATCGAGGGAGCGCCTGAATGAAAAAGCGGGCTACAGGAAGTCAGGGAAACTGAAAGCAAAGACGACAAACGAAAGGCCACAAGGGGGGTGAAGGAAACCCGTGTTGCCATTAAAAAGGGGGGGAGCAAACCTGTAAGGGGGTGGGAAGGACAAGAAACAAAAATAAAAGCAAGACCCTCAACCTGGGTAGAGGGGGGCCCCAGGGGACAAGCCACGAATCCGGGGGGGAAAAAATGGGGAATGGGAAAAAACCAAAAGAATCGGAACGGGGCGCCCGTCCTCTAATGGGTTGAAAAAAGAACATCCACCCTCCGGGGATCAACAGAATGGGGGGGTGAGAGGCGGCGACGGAGGGACAGAGGGGGTGGAAGCAAAGGGGAAGCGTGGCCAACCGAGGGGTCCTTCGGCGGAGGACGTACACAAGGGCGGGAAAACAAGATTGACGTGTGGAAGGACTTGAGAGCCGAAGGGCGGTAGAAAAAGGGAAAGAGG
>Ga0179591_1215539_pt1 | contig 14259 bp, 25 predicted proteins | sample CZOMad2_1_08_16f_FD_182891 | JGI IMG/M metagenome (GOLD analysis project Ga0179591, IMG submission 182891) | Vadose zone soil fungal communities from Angelo Coast Range Reserve, California, USA - CZOMad2_1_08_16fungal (PacBio error correction) | ecosystem: Environmental > Terrestrial > Soil >...
ATTGGAAAAAAACTATGAGAGAAGAAAAACGAGGGGAGAGCATTTCCGTGTTCAAAAAAAGGCAGGCCGAAAAGAACATCATGAAAAGTGGTTAAAAAAAAGCAAGAAGACAAGCTATCCAAACCCATCTGAGAAATAGGAAAAAAGTGAAAAAAAACAAAGGTGTTGGGCAAGAGTTGCAAAAAATGGCAGGGTGTACGCCGGCAAAGCAAACATGGGTCGGGTCGGGGGGTAGACCCGAGGACAAAGGGGGAGTCCCGGCGCACCACGAAGCAAAAAAAGAGGAAACAAGGGAAACTAAAGTCGGGAAAAGGTGTGTGAGTTACGCCGAAATAGAACGGCGGCACATAGGGTGTGTGACCATCAGTGTTCAAGGACGAGAAGAAAGAGCGGAATGGAAGGGCAAGGAGGAAAGGCCAAGATGGCCGTCGCTGAGTTTATCGCCACAGGAGAAGGGGGGCACCAGGGTAAACCGATGAGCTGTTGTAGATAACGAAAGAGAAAAGACTCATCACAAAGTGCGGAAAGGGTGAAAGGAAAACCTGCTTCTGGAATTGACGACGGTTGATTGAAAAAAAAGAATGGGTTTGTGTCAGACTCCAGGGCTGTGGGGAAAAAAAAAAAAAAAAAAACGAAAAGAGGTCGAAACTGCTTCATCACAGACCACGGATTAAGGATTAAACACGATGCGAAGCGTTAAATCAATTGTGGTCAAACTAGGTACAAAAACGAGGCAGGGGGAGGGGAGAAGCGCGAGGGTGTGTTCCTAAATCCCCCGTTGCACCATTAAAAAGCAGACGGGAGTCACTGACTTCCGAGGAAGGAGTGAAAAAAAAAGTGGTAAAGGGACGGGCACAAACACAAAAATCCAGCGACGTTTCGGCCAGGTTTTGGTTCCGGTTTGCACTCGGAAAAGTGCCAGGGCGGAAACGAGGAAAAAGTGTGGAAAAAAAAGAGGAGTGATTTGAAGGGAAAACGGTAGTTGATGATAAAAAAGGCCAACAGGGCCGGGTTGATGAAACTCGATTCCACTTGTTTGTGAGCGACGTGAAAAAAAAAGTAATGCAAAAAACGGGGCGGGAGGGGTAGCCCGTAATAGGGGGGAAAAAAATAAAAAGGCGCCAACGAAAAAAAGAAGCACCGGAGGAGGAGGGAAAGGAGGAAAAAACGAGCTTTCGAGGGGCAGACGTTGCCATCCACAGAGGCCGAGGCGGGAAGGGGACTGTCAACAACAAGGGGGACCAGTCGGATAATTTTGGTTGTGGAGGGAAATTAAGCGCACCATGTCAACAGCTTGCAGAATGAGCCCTGCCCGACCCAAAGAAAAAGTAAGAATCCCAAAAGGAAGAGACCAAAGGAAAACTGCTACCGAAACGGGAAGCACGGGGAGATTCAAAATCTCGAACGTGTCTTACGTTGCAAAAAGATCCATGAGAATAGACGAGTGAAGGTCGGCAGATTACGAAATTGAAAAATACCCCCAAAAGAAATACAAAATAATAAACGATGTCAAAAACAGTATAAAAAAGGGGGGGGATTGAGATTTTCAATGTGCGGACGGCGTACCGTCCGTGTACACGGGACAAAAGAACGACAAAATCATGACATCCTCCCGCCCAGTGCGAGAAGAGGGGCCAGCGTGGGCAGTCAAAGCGAGGGGAGAAGACCAGCAAGGGAACAGAACGGAGTTTTGTCCGGGAGAGGAATAGAGCGAAAAAACGAACTGGGCGATAGCCCCTCAGGGGGGGGAAAATCTTCCATAAGTCGTGTCGAAAAAAAAAACGAAGTTCCTCGGGAAACAAACCAAGCTAACCCAAGGGGAGGCAGGCCGAGTCAAGGGGGGGAAAATTACAAAAAAAAAACACGGCAAAACCAGAACTGACAAAGAGAATCGCCCGCGTCCACTGTAATGGTGACAAGGGGAGGCCGCGCCAAGGATGGAGATTTCAATCCAAGGGAAAAAAAATGGAAAGCCAAAAGGGAAAAAAAGAAAGCAGAAAAAGGGGATAGACGCAAAAGAATAGACGGATATCAACAAGACACCATCCAAGCGATCCGAATAAAAGGCAACACGGGCAATCGGCCGGGCCTTCCCACCTGGGAGGAGCAAAAAAGGTTGAGGGTGACGAAAAAGGGGAATAAGACACAGCGAGGAAGAAGCTTAAAAAAAGGTTTGGGGACGAAAAATCTGCTCTCAAAAAAAAAAAAAAACAAACGAGAGGAAGATTTTGAGGCAAACAAAACGCTTTTGTAAAAGAAGACGAACTCAGGGAGCATGCCCACAAAAGCACAAAGCATTTGTAAACCGCGGGGCACAGCACAGGGGTGAAATTCCGGAACAAAAAACGTGTTTTGGACCGAAGGTTCAGGAAAAAAACGAGATGGGGGAAGGGGTGAATTACAGTCAAAAAAGGGGACATCGCTTCGCGATTTTCGGAGAAGGCGACTCCAGATGCGGGCGGTGTAAAAAAAATCTGAAAAACAACAAAAAAAAAAAACAGCGGATTGACCAGAACCAAAGGGGGTGGCAGACGGACAATTCCCAAGGGGGAAAAAGAAAGCGCGGGGCACAGAAAGGAGATGAAGCCGGGGTGGGGTGGAGGAGGAGAAATGGTGGATTGGCGAAAAAAGGGGAAAAGAATGAAAAGCAGGCCCCTTGCCGAAAAAAATTTGTCAATTCTGAAAGAGAAGAAATTAAATGTTGCGGTGCATCAAAAAAAGAAGAAAAAACAAAGAAAAGGGAAACAAAAAACCCAAAAAAGACTAACTAAAGAAAAGGGGCCAGTGACGCGCCAGAACAATACTCCCGTTCAGGTTTGTTTTCCTGAAGGCGGCTTTAGCTCCCTCGGGGGGAGAGCGCCCAAGACAAGAGGGCCCGCTTAAAGCCGCAAAAGGACCAACGAGGGATTAAATAGGGGGGGGTGTCGGGAAGATTCACGACTTTACTAAACCGAGGAGTCGCAGAAAAGAAAAAAATGGAACCTCAAGTCCTGAAACGCTAATCGTTATTCTTTTGGGTAATGGGGGGGGAAGGGGAAGTCGTGAGGGAAAAGCCGAGCCCAGAGCTAAAAGGGTCAGTATAGGAAAACAAGGAGGGGCAACCAGGGAATACAAAGGAGAGAGGGATTCAAGGCTTCCGCCGGTAGCAAAAAGGGGCGGGGAAGTAGCAAGGAGGTGGGGGAAAGTAAAGGGGATGTCGCAGGGCACCCCAGCAAGGAAAAAAAAAAAGTAACAAAACAAACACCGGGAAGAGCGCCGCATGGGTGGCGCCTGGGGGAAGGACCATTTCAAAAAAAAAGTTAGAACCCGACCATGCCTGGGACGGAAGAAAGGACGTCCCGTGCCGTGAAGAAAAAAGCAAAGTGAGCCGGCCGATGTACACCGGGGGGGGGGGGGGGGGGGGGTTAAAAAAGCACAAGAAAAACTTTGGGCATGCAAACTAAATCCAAAATCAAAACGCCGGCCGATTCCTGGGCCCCGAACAAAGGATTAAGAAAAAAACAAAAGGAAGGGCCCACCGCAGCACCGAGCCCTAGTTTTTTGGGAAAAGGGAAATAGAAGTTATCAGAGTTTCAGCCACCCAGAAAAATGGGAAGAAGAGTCGCAACGTGTGGCCAAAACGAAAAAAAAGAAAGAAGTTAAAGGAACACATCAGAAAGAGCCCAGGCGGCATCTGCTCCGAAGTTACAAAAAAACCGGAAAAAAAATGACGAAACTGCGACAGGAAAATTGGAGGGGGTGGTAACGAAAGAGTTTGGAAAAAGAGGGGAAAAAGAGGAAAGAGAAAAAAATGCAATCCGGGGGGGGGGGGAAAAGATAGTTCGAAACGAAGCAGGGAAAAAAATCTCTCCAAAAGGAGCAATTTCCGAAACTCCTAATGGGCTCGAGGAGGGGTGAACTAAACCAACAGTGTAACGGGGACATTGTCTGGGTCGAAGGGGGAGTTTCCCTCAAATTCCGCTTCTTCGTTTCAAAATCAAACGATCCTCGCAACTCAAAGAGACCAATTCCATCCTAAAAAAAAAGGATTCTTCACAAAAAAAGGAGAAAAAACTGGTGGGGTTTCTCCCGGAAATGAGGCCCGGTCGTTCAGCGTTAGCATCTCCAAAAAGAAAAAACGGGGGAAATGGGCAACCATCCACGAATAAGGGGGAAAGAAAAGAATCGACGCCACACCGGGGCCCCATTGAACGAAGAGTTATGGGACACAGCGGCCGCAAATAACGATGGAGTGCCGCGTGCGAATTGCCAAAAAGGGGAACCACAGATGGCAAAACAAAAGCAGAATACGGGCCAAAAGAACAAAAACACCAAGTCACTAAAGAAGGGCGTCAAGAAACGTCGATCAATCGGTTAAAGGAACGACAAGAAAGGAAGAAGAGGATGACAAGCGGCTAACAAAAAACTACCCTAAAAACAAGGATGCGGCCCGGCAACAAATCCCTGGGAAAGGGAAAACCATTCGCATCAAAAGCCCCAAAGAAAAGAAAACATCAATGTGAAGTACGATAAGCACGGAAACCCTGCTACCAAGGCCATGAGGGGAAAAAGGGACGCCTGCAAAGCAACCAAAAGAAACGAATCACTTCGGACAGTTGGAAATTTAACCCTCGACCCATCTGGGGGGTGAAGAAAAATCCCCTCTTCTCACAACAAAAACAGGAAAGAAGGGATGGCGCAAAAAACAGAAAAAACGACCGAGTAATCGGCAAACAGTGAAAAGAAAAGATGGAGGGTGGGTAGCGGCAGGCTAAAAGACAAAAGAAAAAATGCAAAATTGGGGGGTCGCGCCGACCGCGATCGGACGCCCAGAAGAGTCGGCGATTGGCGAAAATGGATGGTGGCCAGTGGCACAACGGGGGGGGGGGGGGGGGGGGGGAGGGGTTGGGGGGGGGGGGGGGTGGGGGGGGGGGGGGGGGGTTGGGGGTGGGGTGTTTTTGGTTTGGGGGGGGGGGGGTTTGTTGTGTTTTTGGGTGGGGGGGGTTTGGGGGTGGGGGGGGGGGGGGGGGGGGGGGGGGGGCCAGGGTGTCGGCCCAAATAGAAAAGAAGTGACGGGTTCGGTTTCAGCCATTTTCCTGGGGGAGCAAGGTGTGAAAAACAAGCGATCGCGTTTCCTTGACAACACGAAAAACAGCACCAACCAATGGGTGGGTTGGGTGATTGAAAAACCAAGAAGTCCTCCATTGCGGTGGTTACCATAGGGGGAGGGGGGGGCAGACTGCCGACGGCTGAATAAAAAATGAGGGAGTGCTGAAAGAAGTTTCGATGAAAACGTGGAGCGGGTGTGATCAGGCCAACGATCGGGGACATGGCCCCCACATTGAAAGAAAGAAAAAAAGGGGGGGGGAAAAGAAAAAATAACGCGAGAACGGGGGGTCATCCCTCATGGTTGGGAAGGGGAAAAAGGAGAACAGACTGAGGAGGGGGAAGAACCCATATTGTAATTGGTCAGGGGGTTGGCACGAGAACGCGGGTTTTGGAAAAAGAAAGCGGATATAACGCGGGGGAGAAAAGGCTAAGAGAGAGGGTGATAATCACTAATCTAAGCTTAATCAAGGGTGGGGGAGAGAATGGGACGGGTTAGAGGGATCAGCAACCGATAGGGGGAAACCGAAAATCCCACGCTCAGGTTCATCTGCGTTCATCTGCTAAACGAGAGGTTAAATCTTTCTTTTCTTAAAAACAAAAACAACCGGCGGGAAGTGGTCGAAAATTGGGGTTTCAGGGAAAAACATCGGACGCAGAGGCCGCGTCCAAAACTTGTGAAAAGGGAACACAGAGGAAAAATGTGGCTTTCACTGGCAAAACTTGCAAAAGGAAGGGAGAGGGAGACAAAACAGGCAAACGGGGAAAACTAGATAAAAAAGGTGTGCACTACTAAGAGGCAGCGACTGCGGGTAAAGGGAGGGGAGGGAAAAGAAAGGGAGGACCAGGGGCCAGGAAATCGATCCTGCGTCGGACCCGAAAACAGCTTGCACACAGGTTCGGTTAAAAGAGGGGGGTGAAAACCGGCCCAGACAAAGCTGAAGCCGGCGTCATGGGCGGGGGGCGTCCAAACAGCTGGTCGGGAGCGAATGGTTTGTGTTTGCTGAGATTAAGCGGAAAAAAAAAAATGTAAAAAAAACTGGACGGTGTAGCTTGGTTCCGAGAAAGAAAAAAAAGAGGCATCAAATCACTCACCAGAAGGGGAAACTCCTCGGGGGAGACTGCGAAAACTGCAAAAAGACCACGGCGGGGGAGAAGAACGGAGAGTACCTCGCGACGTGGAGGCCTGCACTAAAGGGCAATTTATACGATTCGCGAACTGAGAGAGGGTGAACAACTGAAACAAGGGAAAAAAAAAAGAAACCAATCAAAATAACGAGCTCGAAGAATCTGGAAAGAAGGTTTAAGAAGGGGAAAAGTGAAGGGGGAAAAACTGCGGTAAACTGGCGTGACCGCTAACCGAAAAAAATTCAAAACATCCGCCGCTGCGGAAGGAGCGCAGGGAAGAAGTTTCGAAAAACAGCCGGAACGCTAAGAGCCAGAGAGAAAAGTGTTTGTTTTGTCTGCGCGGTCCCCACGTAACAAGCGACAAGGAAATGACAAAATGGAACTCGCTCGTAGGTTTTGCCCGGCTGACAAGAGTCGTGGCTGCAACGGGGAAGGGGGGAAAACTCGATTTCTCCAGAACCAGGGGCACGAGGGTCGGATTTAAAGAAAAAACAACCCAAGCAGAGCGGGACAAACCCCGCCCTACAATTCGCCTTGACGAACGAAAAAGGGGTACGGGAGGGGGGGGGGGGGGGGAAAAGGGAAAACGTTCCTTCGCCAAGATAAAAGAAAAAGGAATCCGCTTAAAACAACAGTGAAAGACCGCATTGGGCGGCGTACAGTAGAGAAAAAAAACGAAGGGGCGAAAAGATCCAACAATGAACACAACAAAAGAAGAAACCTGAACGTCCAAACCGGGAAAGAAAACGGGAACAGGAGAGGACAGACAGTTCACGTGCGCAAACCGTCCGGTTACAAATGGAATTGGCGGAGAAAGGAGACGGAAACGCCGCCGCAGGATGAAAAAGGAGGGTTTGGGGCCTAAAAATTAGCAGGCGAAAAAAAACAAAAACGAGGCAGGTGAGGAGATTTTCCAAAAAAAAAACCAAACGCCTTGGTCCAGCAGCAAGGACCAAAAAAAGGCGCTCAGACCAGGCGCCAATGACTCGGAAAAGGAAAGACAAAAACGCAATTTGGTTAACAAGAAAACCGGTGCCCAGGGGGGGGGCAAAACAGGCCCGCTGACAAGTGTTGCCCAGAAGGGTCTGCATAGAAGGAAATGGTGGTCAAGAAAAATAACTTACAAAACGATGAGACTTCCTGGGACGGAGAGGGAGTCGAAACGCCAATTCTGTCTTGACAAACAGAAAAATGGGAAATTCAAAACCATCATTGGAACGAAAAACCTGTTTAAAAAAAAATCATTGAAACGATGCGAAGGCGTACGGAAATCAGTTGGGGGGTGGAGACACACCTATGGAGTGTGTGATATCGTCCTAAAGAAGAAGCGGTAAAGCAAAATGGAATAAGACATGTGTGAACCTAGTAATTGGCAGTGTGGGGGGGAAAAGACAACGATTAATGACAATAACTTGGAAAAAAAAAAAAAAACAAAAGAAGGGGGCGGGAGCCGCAGAAGGTAGAGCCTGACTCGCCATCGGGAAAAAACTTACAGGGGGAGGGGGCAAACGCTTTTCAACAGTCTGAAAGCAGGTCCGCCCTGGGTGGGGGAAGAGCAAAACGAAGACGCTAAATCCGAAAAAGAGCGAGGAAATGCCTTTTTGGGTGGGTGCGTTCGCGGTCACGACGGGCACGAAAAAAAAAAAGAGAAACTCACCCGTCACCTTTTCCTGGGTAAAGAAAAAAAGACTAGAAAGAGGAGCGTGATTTGGGGGGAAATTGTGTGGACGGGGTATTTTTTCACAAGCCGAAGGAACGCGAATCGTATAAGGTAAGGGAGAGAAGGCCCGTCACAAACGGGAAAAAAGTAGGGCCGTGCCGTCACAACGGCTGGGACAAGTGGTTTCAACAGGCATTCCCGAATAAAGAGAGGAGGGGGGATGTCACGCGGGACGCAGGGTCAAGAAAAGACAAACAAAAACAAAAAACGAAAGAGGGAGAAGCAATTGGGGGTGCGCTTTCAATCTTCCAAAAAAACAAAGACGCATTAACGGATGAGGTTCATAACGCAAGAAAAGACCCACATGGGTGGACGAACACTTAAATACTCCGGCTTCCACGCAAGGGACGGAAAAAACGAGTACGCACAAGAAAAAAGCAAACGGTTGACGAAGGGAACGCCCTCAACAAAAAAATCATTGACGCGGATCAGAAAAATGTTTATAGATAACACGATTGAAGGGGAAAGTCCCGCAGCACGACAGAGGGGGGTTTTAAAAAGGGCAAAAAAGGTGGTGACCCATAGATAGAGGTGGAAGAATCACCCGGGCCACCTGGAAGAAAATCATCCAAAGAGTCCAAAAAGAAACTTACATATGAAAAAAAACAAAAAATCTTTCAAAACATCTCCGAGGCAGAGGTCCTGCGCCGAGTTCCAACCTGAAAAAAAAGAAGGAAAAAAGCGCCCGGGATTGTTGAAAACCAAAGAAATTTTGAAACGAGAGGACAGAGCACGAAAAAAAAAAAAGAAAACAAGGAGGGGATTTAGCCCAAATAAGTCGGAGCGGGGACTCCAGCTGGCATAGAAGGTGAACTCCGAGACTACCCAAAGGGGAACGGAGGTTGAGGGGGGTCTAAATCCTAGGGAAGCAAAAAAATTGTTGGGGGCAAAAACAGTAAACGGGGTTCTTTCCCTCCACTCGTTGTGAAAACAGGGAAAAAGGGCGTTTCAAAAGAAATCCCAAAATTCGTCTCCGCCCAAAATAGAAAAAAAATGTACCATTCTTCAACTCACCAGAGGAAGGATAGGAAAAAACAAGAAAGATTCCCCTGCACATGAGGGGGGAAAGGACACCACGGGAGAAGAGGCGACGGCAACCAGCGATAACGGTTTCAAGTGAAAACCATAAAAAAGATAAGGGGGCCGAAAAATCAAAAAAAAATTCAGACAGACGACCAGAAGAGACTGTAAATGGCCTCGCCGACAAGAGCAGAGGGAAAAACGCGGAGACAAGCAAAAAGAGTGGTCAAACAACAACCACGAACGGTCAAATCTCAAAGATAAAAAATCACCAAAAAGAGGGGAAAGAAAGGGCAGAACGCCGAGAAAGCAAAAGTGCACAAAGAGAAGGTATGTCAAGGAAGGAAGGAAGAAACTACCAAAAAACCGGACCCACCAGCGGCTTCAGCCAAGGCCACAACAACTGCCATGGGCAATGAAAAAACACTGATTGAAATCAACAAAAAAGGGAAGCTCGTAATGGGGGGGGAGTCCCGATAGCGCCAAAAAGAGACAGGGGCGAAAGAGGCATAAGGTTCGGGCGAAAGGACCGCGGAAAAAAATGAGACGCAAAGGACTTGGGCCTATTACCTCGAGAAAAAAGATTTTTTTGGAGAGATCCGGTCAAAGAAACACAACAAAGGGAAGGGGAAGAGATATATCTTCTCCACCAACGGTGACTAAAGGGAAATCTTCCAACTGCACGGATCGGAGGGGGAGGGTGTCTTCAAAAATCCAGACATAAGGGAAATGGGGAAAAAAAGGCCTCCCTGCTAGCTACAGCCCATCGAGATATCGCGGTAGGGGGGGGTGTGGGAAGCACAACTGAAGGGGGTGCATGCGAAAATGGGTGTCCGTTCGGGGGATGAGGTCAAGGGGGGGGGTCAATGTTCAAGGGACGCCGAGGAAAAAGAGGAAGAGGAAAAAAACTTTTCTGCGAACGGAATTGGAGAAAGGCCTGGTTTGATTTCTTCACCACCAAAAGAGACGGCTGCAAAGGGAGGTGTGGGGGTGGGGGAGAGAGGGGGGCTGCCAACAAAGAAACAGTCAGGGGTGAAAGAGCGGACGGAGGCATTAGGCGAGAATTGGCCGTCGCTTAATGTAGTCAAAAAGGATCGGTATGGCCAAAGGTAAACCGATTCCAAGGGGTTGGAAAAAAGATAGAAAAAAAACACGTCATCCTAGGTGGAGAAGTCCTGCTTCTGGGGAATTTGCGTAGGGGTGCACAGAGGGGAGGGGAAAAAAAGAAGCAAAGGAGGATCCTATAAGCGTAGAAAAAAAAAAAGCGAGAGGAGAAGGAGAAACCTAATCAGAAAGACTAAAAATAAGGGGGAAAGGGAGTAAAATCAGATGACACGGCAGGCCTTTTTACTAAAGAACAAAACGAGGGGGAAAAAGGTTCAATCTGCTGTTACTCAAAAAGAGGCAAGGGAAAAAAAAACTGGACGTTTACAAAAATATGGCTTGGCAGGGGGAAAAAAAAAAGCAAAGGCCCGGGGTTGCTGAAAGGGGGGGGGGGGCCGGTGTGGCACTGAACGCCGCAGATGGACGGAAAGAATGAAGAACATGGGACCTAAGAACATTTAGTTTGTCTGGACGGGGGCAAAAGGCCGTGGGGAAAGAGCTTCCAGGGCCGGTGACGGGGAAAACTCCGAGATAAACTGAAAAAGGGGGAAAACAAAGAAGCGTGCTGCGGGGTAGCGACGGGAAATCGGGGGTCAAAAAGGAAATACAATACGGGCAGGATGCCGAAAAAGGAAGGAGGAGAAAAAAAAAAAAGAGCCTTGCTCAACAGGGTGGAGTAAATAGGGGCCAGGAAAAAAGGAGGAAAGCCGGCGGAAAACTGTAAGTGGGGAACAAGAAAAGTCGGATGTCCGGGAAATGGGGGGTGTGTGGGGGGAAGGAGAAACAAGGTCGCGCTGGCGGGGGCCGTGTGAGCGGGTGAGAAGTGCACGGAACGAAACATCAAAAAAAATACTCCAAGAAAGTTTCCCGGGAAATGCGAACGGATTACCGTGTCCGGAAGCACGGAATATTCCTCAAGGAAGGGGACGGGTATGAACGGGCCAACACTCAGGGACATGGGAGGAGAGAGAGTTTCGCACCCGAAGGGAATGGGAAGAGGATGTACTAAAAAAATGACAAAAAGGAACCAAAGAAAAAGAAAAGAAAAGAGGGGGCTCGAAGTCATCTAGGGGACTTGTTCATTGCGGACGGAGGACGTCGGAAAAGAAAAAAGAAATACATCCCTCGAATCTTTCGTCTGTGAGGAAGAGGGGAGCCACGCAGAAAGAAGCAAAAAAGCTGCATAACGGAGTTTTTGGACCTTGAAGCGTCAAGTAAAAGAAAAAGGGGTCTGCCTTCCATGAGCTCGGGACTGGAAGTGGGGGGGAACCGTTCTTGACAATTGTATCGGGGAGGGAAGAAAAAAACTTTTCCTTACGAGTTCAGAAAAAACTCCATGTCAGGAAAAGGAAGCTGGGTCCACAGGATGGAAAAAGAGGGAACCCAACTCAATCAGGGAAAAAGAAAAAGCGACCATGTGACCGTAAAAAAAAAAAGAAGACTTGATGGGCCCCAAAGTGAAGGCGTCAGCCAAGAGGGAAGGGACAATCCGCCTGTGGGAAACTGAAGAAAAAAAAATGGGGCGTCTCCAAAAATTAGCGAAACAGAGTCCAACGAGAAAAAAACGGGAATATAAAAAAAAGTGGCCGACAAACCATCGGAGAGCAGAACGGCCAGGGAACACGGGCAAAAAAGAACTGGCCAATAACCTGTCGGCAACCCGGGGAAAAGGAAGGAACGAGCCCGAGAGCAAATTAGAGAGGGGCCAAAGACGGCTGAGGGAAATGAGTGGGGCCAAAAATAGGACTACCACAACAAACAAGAGGGATGAAAGAGAAAAGGGGGGATCCCCGAAACTCCAGGACAGCAAGACAGAAAGGAAGGGGGCAGATGAGTCATTCCAAGAAAAAAACTCCAAAGAAAACAGGCATCGTCAAAAATCAATTTGGGAAAACAACCTGCAGTGGGCCGCACAGACGTTTGAAGGAAAAATGAAGGAGGGGGGGCAAAACCGACTAGGGAGCGATAAGAGGGGGGCCCTTTATGACCTTCTGCAGCCACGCGGCGGAGACCTTCGCCAATGAGGTTCCAGGGGCACAAGCCAAGCGTATGGAAATTGATAAACTCGGGGAAAAAAGACAAGAAAACAAAAATTGGCCACCATCCTAGTTAAAAACGCGGCGGAAGAGAAAGGAAGAGGGGGTGTTGAACAGGGTGGGGGGTATAATCCAGTAGAAAAGACAAATACGAACAGCGGCCCGGGGACTACGCCATGCGTTCACTCTGGGGAAAGCTGAGAAAAGGGTTACGTGGAACAGCAACGAAGGGCAAAAATAACTGAGTATAGGCATAATGAAGAAGGAAAAGAAAGCGCCCGGAAACAAAATCCTGGTTCCAAAGGGGTTTTTTCCTTGTCTGTGGAAGGGGGGCCGCTGGGGCGGCTGGGAAGGACGTCCGCGTGGCCGCCACGAAGGAGATGAAAAGACACGCAAAGAGGCGAGATGATGGAAAACGGTGGGGGCAGGGAGCGGTCAAACGTTAAAACGAAACGGAAAAAAGAAAAGAAGGAGCGCCCTGGCAACAAACAAAAACTTCAAAAAAAAAAAAGAAAGGAGAGAAACATCGGGGGGTTATTCTTTTTGTGGATTTTGGGTGGAAGGGGGTAAAGTCTTAAAACAATTCAGCAGAAGCACTCAGGGAGAGAGAAATGAACATGATGGGGTCCCGTGGGAAAGAAAACGGAGAAATGAATATCCGTGGAAAAACGAGTAGCAGTTGATGACCAAAAAAAAAAAGGCACTGGAGGGTTGTGATGTCGCGGGGGAAAAGCAGGCGCCAAAAAAAAACTACAAAAAAAAAGACACCGGCAGCCAAAGCGCGACAAAACCAGGGGCGCAAATTGGGGCATCTTCATGCAAACCAAAACAATGGTCCTACGCCGAACACAATCTGGGGGGGGGAAATGAAAAAGATACAAAGCTTTATCTGACAAAACGATTTAACCGCGAAAAAAGAAGGAAAGCTCGTGGGGTGACTTGCACGGAAGGAACGAATCCTCCGTATTTATGCCAAAACGGGGGGGAAGAAAAAAGTTAAAAAGTGCTAAAACAACTAAAACGCAAAAAAGATTTTTGCACGGAGTGACCAACAGAAGGGGGATGAAAGAGTGTTGGGAAAAGAACAAACCCGGCCACAGTGAAGCGATCCTCAAATGGTGACAAAAGAAACTGGACCCAGAAGGGAACGGCAAAAGTCACAGTCCGCCCGGGCACTCCGGAGGGGAAGAGGAAACCGGACACAAATGACGAACAAGGTGAACAGGGAGTTTGGGGGGGGAAAAACAAAAAAAAAAAAAGACTTGTTGGAAACAAAGAGCAAGAAAACTAAACCACAAAGCGGGGAGGAGGGAAAACGGAGTAAGAAAGTGACGTCGGGGGGATCATCAGCGAGAATGAATTAATAGAGGAAAGGAAATTCCCGAATGCCCAAGGGGAATTAGAGGAAGAGGGACAATGCCAGAAGTTCAACGACCAAGTTTTCCTGAACCAGAGTGAAAGGGGCCAGCCGCGTTCAAATAAAAACCGTCAGTCGGCAAAAAAATCAAATCCGCTGCAAAAATTTTCCAGCGACCAAAAAAAGTCAAACGCCCGAGAAGGATTGACTTTCAACAAACCCTTGTCAAAAAAACGGAAAGGGCACTAAAACCCGTGTTTACTCAGCCGTTGATCCCATCTTACCACAGCAAAGCGGTTTCCGTGGGAAAAAGAAAGGAATAAAAGGGGGGAAACAGAAGAAAAAGAAAAGCAACTCCAAATTTCCTCGAAGAAGGGGACATCAGGCAGGAGAAAACGATCCGATGAAAAAAGCTCAAGTTCCCACGAAACGGGGAAAAAGAAAAACGCCACGCCGCGGAAAAAAAAAAAAGTGCAAACCAATATTCCCGACCTATAAAAGGAGAAAAAAAAGTTACACGATCCCGCATCTGGGAAAGAGACATAAAAGATGGGGGAATCGGCAAACAAAGAAACTCGAACCCGAAAATAAAACGGGCTTCGGAAAACGAAAACCTCCTGGCAATCCAAAGAAATGAGAAAATCGCCAAGGAGATCCAAAGGGGGGAAGGGGGGGGAGAAGCGGGTATCTCACGCAAAGACCAACCAAAAAAAAGGTATCATGCCCTTCAACGACCGAAAAAAAAAAAAAGTCGACTCACCCGGTTGGCCGGGAGTTAAAAAAGGCGAAATCGTTTTGGTGGGAAATAG
>Ga0179591_1208264_pt1 | contig 14258 bp, 18 predicted proteins | sample CZOMad2_1_08_16f_FD_182891 | JGI IMG/M metagenome (GOLD analysis project Ga0179591, IMG submission 182891) | Vadose zone soil fungal communities from Angelo Coast Range Reserve, California, USA - CZOMad2_1_08_16fungal (PacBio error correction) | ecosystem: Environmental > Terrestrial > Soil >...
AATTTGCCACACTGAGAAAGCCAATCTCGTGTCGGCGGTATCCACTTAAGTTCCTTATTCGCCAAAAAGTGGGGTCAAGATGGGATTGACTGGCCTCGTCCTGAATCGAAAGTTGTGGTGACTCCGTGGGACGGGAGCTTGTTTCGGTGGAAACGATAAGGGCAGGGGCCGGTAATCTGTTTAGGGGGTCGCCGGGAAAAAGAGGTCGTTGACAACGAATATCAGACGACAGAACCTGGCGTCTGTGCACCGAACAGGGGGGGCGAGGAATAAGCAGGTTATTCCTGGGGTCACAGGAAGCTCCCGGGGGACCTTTAAAAAAAAAAAAAACTTACCTCGCAGAGTCCGGAGGGGAGTTACAGGGCAGACTGGGGGGCTGAAAAAAAACAATTAGGAAAGTGGGGTGACTGACGCGGGGTGATGAGACTAGCTTGGGCAAAACGGCGAAAGAAGGAAAGCGCAAAGGTGGACGGAACTCCCTTGCGTACTGTGAAGAAAGGCAGGTAGGGGAAAGGACGATCAGAGACTAACACCATGGGGCAAGATGTTGTAGAAAAATATCAATTCTCCGAGAGGTTTTAAAGGCATAAGAATACCTCTCGTAGGGACAATAAGAGTCCAGAGAACTCCGGCAAAGAAAGAAAGCAATACCCACAAAAAAGGGGACAGGGGAAAACAGGGAAAAAATCAGAGTAAACTGGGGAACCCAAAAAGTAAAAGGTATTTTCATTTATGGGGTGGGAGAGTGGGGGGTCAGTCAGCCAAAGAGGGGGACATCAAAAAAATGTTGGTGGGAAAGGGAGTCTAATGGTTGGGTCATTTTTTTGAAGGGGGGGGGGACACAGAGGAGGGGAAAACACAAATGGGCAGCCATGGAAGAAAGGGGGCCAAGAACCTAAAGAAAAAAGGATTGTCCACGAAAGAAAGGCCGTGGCGCGAACAAACAAGAGAAGAATGACGTCGGAAGCAAAACAGTGAACGGCAGGAGAGGAATGGGGAAAATTCCTGGAAAAGGAAAACGTATCTGTCTTCAACAACCGTGTCCCGACGGAGCTAACCTGCAAAGATAGGGGAGAGGGGGGGGAAAAAAATGCCACGAAGTAGACTAAAAGGGGGGGGGAAAACATCGGAAACAGGGGCAGTTATCACTCACTATTTAGTGGACCGCTCCGTTTGGGAAAAAAAGAGAAGCCAGAAAAAATTTGGAATTGGGGAACAGAAAGTGAAAGCCTGCCCAATTAAAAAGGCACAACGAAGGAAAAGAGCGTCGGACGCAGGAAAGGCCGAAAACATTATAAAAAAAAGTAAAGCCCGAAATGTCGAACGGGGAAAAGATGATACCTCTCAAACAGGCTGTGTGCTGTATGTGGGGGGGGGGGGGGGCAGCCGAGTTCACAGAAAGGGGATGCGGTGCCCTCCAAGAGGGAAGTCAAGCTAGTGGAAGGGGAAAAATCGATATAAAAGGGAAAAAAGGCAGTCACAGAAAAAAAAATAGGGGGGTGGTATTGTTTGTGGGTGGGGTCCGGAAGTGAACATTTTTGGAAAGAGGCACCATGTCTCGTCGAAAAAAAGTGTCCCGAATTTAAGGTGGTCAGTGGGAAAGATTTTAGGGGGTTTACAGCCATAAAACCGCTAAAAAAAATGGGAAAAGAGAAAAGGGGTGTGGGGGGGAAGGCAAGCCCATTGTTGGACTGACAAACTTTGAATTAAAATGAAAAGATGCAGCTGGTACCTCCACGGGGAAAGTGGCTTAAATGAAGGAAGCCCGGGAAACGTAAGGGGGGCTTTGCGGCGACCTGCGAAGACCTTCAAAGAAAGGGGGTCTTTTCCAGTGGCGTGGGTGTGGAGTAACGTCAGACAGTAGTCCCTTGGGGGCAGAGGGAGATTTCTCAGCGCAAGCTGGTGAAATTGGTGGAAAAAGAAAAGAGGTGAAAATCCGTGAAAGAGGTCCAGAAAGAGGGGGGAGGCGGGTCCAAAAGATCAAAAACAAAAAAAAAAAAAAAAAAGGTCATGAATCCGGAAAAGGGAAAGATAAAGACCTGGGAGTCGGGAGGAAAAGTCAAGGTAAATGGGAAAGGGCGACGGTATAAAAAAATGATCCGATGATCGTGGGTTCATGGGTTGGGGGGGGATAGGGGGGCACGCACATCAACGTCCCCCCCGAGGTAAGGGTTGCTCACCAATGAGAAAAGGAACATGACTGAAAAGCGGCCATAGAATGATAAAAACAAAAAGGGGGGGGAGGAAGAAAACGAAAAAATAGGAGTGGCCAGTCAATGACTTCCGTGAAAAGGAAAGGCACAAAAAAACGAAAATACATAACAAAAAAGGGTGGGGACTGGGTGGGGAAAGGTACTTGCAAAAGGAACACGAGAGAAAGGATGAGTCTGGTCACACCATAAAAGGAACTTGCTTACTCATACGGGGAAAAGGGAAAAGAAAGAATAGCGATGACGGAAAGTGAACGAACCCAGGGCAAAAACTGGACCTCTACACGAAACGAAAAAATGGGAGCGGCAAGGAGGACATTCGAAAATGGGGAGACTGAAAGCAGAAGTAATTCCGATATGCATAATCGACAGGTTGAATTACTGTAAGAAAAGACCAAGTCCTTACGTGCTAAATAAGCCGGCAACGAGAAATCCAACAGTCTGGTGGGACGCCCAAGTGGCCGGAAAACACTAGACAAAAGGAAAGGGGTAAAATTGCTGAGTCCAATCACAAAGGAAAAAAAGAAGGGGGTGAGGCAATTTTGGTAAGAACAAAAAGGGGGGAGGGAACCACAAAAACGTTACGGTCAAACCTTCTAGGGGGGGAAAGGGGCGGGGTAAAAAGCCACCATACACAGATTGGTGATAACCGAGAAAAAGGAAAATAGTGCTGGAGCTAGAATTTGCTCGGAAAAAGTGTTAGAATAAAAAAATTATAAAACAAAACTTAATAACATATTTAACCCTTGTGAATGAGGGGGGGGGAAACAAACAATCATCGAATTTCCTAAAAATAAAGAATAACAGGGGCTACAGGGCGCGGAAACCAGATGACCTGGATGGGACTTCGCACATACAGCAAAAGGGGAGCCAGGGACGGATTGAATCACTGGTACCGTGTTCATTGTCGGTAAAAAGGAGACAATGTCGGGGGTAAAGGGTGTTTTGCAAGGAAAAATCTTCCGCCGTTCGCAGAAAAAGAAAATTGGACCCTCTGCGAAAGGAAATGTTTATTCAGGGGCAGGAAGAGAGGTGAGAAAAAAAAGGGGAAAGGTGGGGAGAAGGAGTGGTGGGAAAGCACAGGGCGGGGGGGGCACCACGATCAAAGGGAAGAAAAGGTTGTTGCCTGGAGAACCTTTTTAGGTGGGGACGAAAGGAAAAGTGTGACAGGCAAAAGGTGACCAATTATCGCCTACCAACTTGGGAAAAGAGGATGACGCGAAATAGAACTGGGTAAAAACAGAGGGAAAAAAAAAAAGCGGAATCTTGGTGAAGTTACAAAAGGAAATCCCGGACGGCGGACAAGAAGGGGGCAAACTGACGCGAAAACAGAATTACGGGGGGAAAAGTCAATGAAACAAGGAAAGTGGGTTGGAAAAGAGAGACAAGCAACCAATCGAACCATTGAGAAATTGTCGTTCAAAAAACCCGACCCAAAAACAAGGTAAATTGATAGCACAATCTGCTGTGAAAAACGACAACCAATTCCATCAAAACCATAGCGAGCGGAGTGGGTCATCCGCTTAAGGGAAACTCAGGACCGTGCAAAGGGGGGGGGGGGGGGAGAAAACTTAGATGCTTGTCCGGATAAGGGGTGGACGCGGAATGCGAGATTTAGTCGATGACCATAAGCAAAATTCGGAAAAGGGGTAAAGCAAATATATGGTTCACCGAAAAGGAGAGCCAGACGGAGGGGAAAAAAAAATCGTCAGCAACCCGCCGGAGGATGGAAGAAAAAGGACAGCAACAGGGACAAGGTCTGTCTGACTTTGGAGCGGAAAAAAGCGGCCAAGACCAGGAAAATGAAAAGAAGAATTCTCGGACCCAAAGGGAGAAAAAACGCTAGGTCCAATCACAACGAGATGCCGGGAAAGGAGGGGAATAGACGGTAAAAACAAGGGGAAGGAATAACACCGAGGAAATGGGAGAAAGTGCTACAATGATCGACGGGCCTCCCAGACAAATGGGGGAAGACTCCAGTGAAAAGGGGGAATGACGTTAAGTGGTGAAGGAACTAAAAAGAGGAATCGCCAAACTTCGACGAAGAGGGAAGGCCACCACGAGAGTGTGACAGCCCCAAAAAGCCCCTCAAAAAACAACCAGAACAAAATCGAGGGCAACCGGCGCACGAACAAAGGGAAAGAATGAAATGGTCATGACAAATACCCACGAGGGGCAGGGGTTGGGGGGGCAGGAAGAAGGAAGGCAAAATTACAGGAAAAAACCTGGAAAGGGGAAGTTACAGGTGGAGAAAACTGAAAGTCACGCCAGGCCAGGGGAGTGAGAAGCTTCCCGAACATGGATTCTAAACTGCAGAAGAAAAAAGGGGGAGGGAAACTAAAGGGTTCCTCAATAACCCAGCCGGCCGTTGGACGAAAGAAGAATTCATAAAAGAAAAAAAAAACCTAAGACCAACCCACATAAAAAAAAAGAAGGAAAGAAGGGAGAATGATGAAGAAGGACATTCACGATCAAAGGCCGTAGGGATGGGGGGAAGGGAGAAGACAATAATGGGCGTGTACTTTCGACTTTAGGTAACCTTTGATAGCCGACATAGTGACACTAAAAAAAAAAAAGGACAAGAGGGGAAAGCACGCAGCAAGCGGATATATGGGCGACCTCCTAACACATCCTGCCATGGGGAAAAGAAGAAAAGCAAAATGAAAGAGGAAAAAGCAAAAATAGACACGCAGAGGAAGCCACTACCGGGAAATCGCAGGGTGTGTTCAAAAGGAGGGGCGGGTACACGCAAAAAAAAAAAAAAAAAAAAAAAAAAAAAAAAATTTCGAAAAGAATACATGCAAGCGGGGGGGGGGGACCGAACAACAAAAAAAGAGACTCGAAACCACGGGGGAGTAGGACATAGAGACTTTAGGGGGGGGAAAGGCTCAACAGGATGACAAGCAGAATGAAACTTTTTCGAATGGGTGCGCTTGGTCTACAACTTTTGAACCGAAAGGGGGGGGGAGAAAAAAGCAGAATTAAAAAACTATGGGAGTGGACTGACTCGGCTCGTACACCTAAATGGTGGAGTCAAAAAAGGATTTGCCCTTGTTTCCACGGGAAACCGGTCCAACCCATGGGCCGCGCAGAATGTGGGGAAAAGGGAAGACAAAGGACCGCGCAAGCGTGAAAGGCCAGGCGGAATTCCTGTCAAACGGTCTGGACGCTTCAAGGGTCGGGGCAGCCACCCATTATCGAAAAAACTCGGAAATCAACAAAAAGTGGTTACGTTATGACTTACCCAAAAAACGGAAACGGAAAGCTCCAGGTCTTTCAATAAAGAGCGTCACTATCATCACGAGGATGGCTTTTGTGGAGGGGCGGGGAATAAAAAAAGCACTGGGCACACGAAGCCGAGCTCGAAAAGGACACTTCCTAATGGGCTAGTGCTGCAAGGGGGTCAGTAAAAAAACGCACTACCCTTCATGTACCGAGAATCTTCAGGATATCATAATGAGTCGAGTCCTCAGTTTGTGTGATTGTTCCACAAACCTTCCTATAATAACAAGCAAAAAAGCTTCACGAGAAGAAGTTTCAAGGATAAGGTCATCCCACAAGGTAAAGGGGGCAAGACTTAGTGGTGTCGTACGGAAAAAAAGAAAAGGACCTGTAGGGAAGCATGTCGTGGCTGGAAAAAGGCCCGTTCGTTGTTACTGGGAAAGAATTGGAGACGTGGTTGAGTTAAACCAACGTTGGGAAGTGGACAGTGGGGAGGGAGGAATGGGAGGGTCTTCGTTTCACAGGACCCCCAGGAAACTTCGTCCATCGTTAAATAAAAACCGGAAAGGACATGGAAAAACCGCCCTGGTCCCGGAAAGCAAATTGGTGCCAGGACAGGGAAAATACAAAAAGTGAAAAAGGGACATGGGACGGACCGTCTTCCAATGAAGTCAGGCGGCTGTTTCGCTAGTCCGTTGGGGGGGCATGGAATCCGAGGGGGACAAGAGGACACTCTAACTGGTAAAGAGCCGGGGAAGGGAAACAGTTGGGTCGGCAACATCACACTCAAAAAAATACTGTTGGCGAGACGGGATTGGGTTTTCAGCACCTCCGAGGGAACCAGGAAAATGACGGTTCCGAGCAGAGCAAGGGGGGGTGGGGGACACAGAGTAAAATAGGGACAAAACATCGCCGGTTTTTTGAGTGCATACGGCCCACTATGAGGAGAGCGTTGACAAAAACGTCACTTAAAGGAAAAAACGGAACAGCTTCAACCAAAACCAAACCACACAACCCTGTTCCCGTGACGGTGGCATCAAAAAGTCATCGGAAACTACCCCTCGAATTGGAGGGGGAGGGATAGGGGAGGAACTGGGGTCAAGAAAAACGAAAGTCGGAAAAATCTGGTGGACGATTTGTACTTGTTTCAGGTGGTTTTTGAGGGGGTGGTCCGTAAAGACGGGTCGAACATGAAGGGCGAATAAGCGCCTTTGGCTCATGGGGCCCATAACGGAAAAATGGAAGGGGGTATGGGCAATTCAATGTGTGACAGTCGGTCGCCAAACCCCCGGCCGGGGAGGGGTGGGTCGCGGCCGGGACAGGGACGGGTCGGAGACATTAACAAAGGGCAAACGGAGAGGAGTCAACAAGGGGGACCCATCCGTTCCTAGGGGAGCACACCGGTACGGGGGGAAAGTGAGGAAATAAATTGTGTCATTTTCGAGATCACGAAAAGTAGACCAGTAAAAGTTGGGAATGCGGCAAAAAAACCAGGGGGACGTGTCTCCAAAACGAGAGTGGAAACCTCCCCCCTCACTAGGGAAAAACGCCTCAACAAAAGATACCATTGCCGGGTGGTGGTAAAATAAACTCCATGATCCTCAAGCCACGATACATTCATGGGACACGGCAGATGATCGTCCCGGGAAAAACTCCGAAACGGGCCGAAAAAGAGGGAAATTGGGGGCAACACCAAATGGGTCACACTTACCACACGAAAAAAGACCTGTGTCAGAAACTAAAGGACCCAGGGAAAATCTGATGCATACTGGTCAAGGAAAAAAACTGATTCCTTCCCTAAAAGGTTTGGCTCACTTTCAAAAGGGGTATAGGGAACGTATCTGAAAGGGGAAGCAATCTTGGGAAGTCGCCGGGATCTTGGGTGGCCGGACAAATTATTATATTGGAGGGGGGTAAGGTTCCCAGGGGGGGGAAAATGGGTCCAAACCACAATGACGGAGTAGTTGGTGTCATAATCCTGGGTCACGGCCCATGTGTGACAAGTAAGGTTCAGTGACTTGCTACTCACCCCGCCGAAAGGGGGACCGGAACGAATTTGGAGGGGGGTCAGGTACTGTTGTGAGACAAACGGAAATAAAACCAGTCCGAACAAGGGGGGGTGTGGGGGTAAAAAAAAAAAAAACAATCCCGGGGGGACGGGACAACCGTTGGGAAAGAAGAGCATTCACATTTGTCTGGAAACTCGCAGTTTCAAAAAGGGCCCCGTGGAAAGGGGGTTCCTGTACAAAAGCCACGTGCGCAAAGGGGAATGCGGTTAAGGGCCGGACAGGGGACTTTGTGAGCAGTGCAGCAAAAAAAAGCGGAGTGGGCTTTTTCGGGGGTGCGAAACCAACCTTCCGGAAACGGGCCGAATGTCGAGGGGGGGAACGAAAGGGTCTCGGAGCCACATTTGAAGAATGTGTGGGGGGCAAACGTCAGGGGGTAAAAACAGGCAGTGAACACCAGATCCCAGTCGCCTGGGGGGGAGGGCGGCATAGCGGTCAAAAACAGAAGAAAGGTGAAACGCAAACTGTCAGGGAGAAAAATAAAGAAAATTGGGGGGTCCTCACTGGGGGAGGAAGCCCGTAGGGGGAAGAGGGAAAAAGCCGTTTATCAAGGGGGCTGAGGGGTCATGCAGGCCCAAAATTGCACACACACAGGGGAACCAAAGAGTGCATGATTGCAGTGTGGAGCAAAGGGGAACGGAACAGGGGTACGGAAGTCATGACGTAAGAAAAAGAGTTAGAAAAAACCCCAAACAACACTTATGAAGGAGGATAGAGATGACGCATGGCAGTGGGGAATGACGTGACCTGTACGTGGCGGCGGCAAAAAATGGCCCATCATCGATGGGAAAAAAGGTGTGATGGGGAACTTGGGTGCGCAGGGGGAAGAAGAACATCAATCGCCTAATAAAAGGACGAAGGTCCCCCCTTAAACCGGCACCGGTTTCTGAATCCAGCAAAAAGTTAAAGGGGCTTCCTACTAGCAGGAAGGAAGGAGAGGTCACCACTTACAAAGAGCAACCTCCGCCACGAACTGACAGCTTGTACAGGGGGGGGAGAAAAGAAGGTGCCAACACATGCTTCAACCCAATGCTGAGCGAGGAAATTAAAAGACTGTACATCAGAAAGGGGTTAATTACTGGCTTACCGGAAAACAAAAGATCAAGCTGCGGGCCTCAATGAGAAGAAAGCCCGAAAAGCCATCGGGGGACCAACACACGGGCACTGGCCGAAAGACGGGAAAAAACAAACCGTAGAAAAATTAAAGAAAAAATGGGAAGAGGGTACTTGGAAGAAGGTTCAGGACAACAATGGGCAAAAGGGGGTGCTCAAAAACCCCCCGTAGGGGGACACAAAAAGTCGAGGGGGGGGGGCGTGGCCTCAATCAACAGACTTGCAAAAGAAAAAAAAACACAGAAATTCGAACACGGGAAAAAAAAAAAAAAAAATCTGTCGCGGTTGGTTTTCCGACGAAAACGGAGACAAAAACGGTAAAGACACAAAAAGAAGTTCCGAGGGACAAAGGTGAAGGGACTGTGCCAACCCAAATTCAAAGTCTAGAGGACCCAAAACAATATCGGTGGCGACTTCAGAGGGGGGACACAAAAACCCTACGGAGAAAGCGCAAGACGACAGTTAAAGCAAAAGTTGACCGGGCGTAATCAACTTGAGGGACAAAGGGGTTCCTGACAACGAACATTAGGTGGAAAAAAACGGTGGGGGGGGAAGGACAGTTTGGGCTTAGACCGGTCACTGGGATGAGAAAATAATCTGCCGTCAGGGAGGGAGTAAATGGAGTCGGGGAAGGGGGCAATGATGTTGGAAAATCAAACCCGCCAGGTTGAGGGAGGAAGAGGCACGTGATAGGAGGGTGTTCCACTGAGAGTGAAAAGGAAGCAATTTTTTTGCCGATAACACTTTGAATACAGGTATCGTGGCAGGGAAAAGGGGTAACCCCTTATCTCCTCACCTTTTGAATCAAAAGGGAAGGTACGACGCGAACAAGGAAACTGGGGTCCAGAAAAAACGCGGTCGTTTGCTCTGGATGGCAATGTCCCAACTCAAAAAAAGGGGGGCCTAAAAAAAAAGGGGGGGGGTGGCAGCAAAAAGGGAAAGGACCACAAAAGAAGAAGGTGGAAAAATCGCCAAAGGCCGCTCGCACGCAGGTTACGACGATGTAGGGGGAAAAAAACGCAAACGAACAAAGGCCAGGAAAAAAAATAATAAACAGATCGACGATCGGGTGGGGGAGGAAAAAAAAAAGAACACCCAATATCGAAAAGAAACTTTCGCGGTGGGGGAAGCCAGCTGGGGGCACCGTAGGGACCCGTGCCATTGGGGGGGGGGGGGGGAAGTGTGTTCGAAAACGGGGCCAGGGGGATCTTAGAAGGGGGGAAACGCGATGCAGAAAAAAAAGCACGGGTATCGTTTCCATGCCTACAAAGTTGCTAGAGAGATAGGGGGGTAAAAACGAGTGACTAGGAGCAAACGCGCATCCTTTCATAAACGCCGGAGTAGGAAAAAGGTCAAGGGCGAGCAAAAGGCTGGTGCTCCAAAATTGAGCGAAACAAGCGGCAATACCCACTTATCTAACAAACAAAAGTGATAGGACCCCGCGACTCTGGGGGGGGGGGGGCATTTCATCCACCAAACTGAACACTGAGCCGACGCTTTCGACGTTCAGGGAAAAGGAAAAAACCGGAGGACTTTGGAAGCAATGAATGCTTGGAAAGGATCCACAAGTCAGGTCAGACGCAACTGTTCTTTGACGATTAAAAAAAAGGGGACGGTACAGGTCCCAAAAAAAAAGAGAAAAAATCGCCAGAGGAACAACGACATAATACCGGCCCTGCAAAAAGAGGGGTTTTCCCGCCCCAAAGATTCACAAAATATGAAAGACGTAAAATCGAGGCAAACTCACCGACCAACAACATCAGGAGGTTCATGAACAGAAGGAAAAAAGGACTAGTTGCATGTGGTGGGAAATGAAAAAAAGGGAAGTCTTCGCCGTCGCAAAAAAAAGCTCTGGAAAAAGGTCTTGGTCCGGCCACTGGTCGAAATCCCAAGGGGGAAAAACAAAGCGGACGAATCAGGGCTATAGGTTACGAAAAAAAATGCCAGGAGCGGCCTTCAAAGAAAAAAAAAAAACCTTCCTCCATATCCCACGGGGGGAAGGACCAGTTCAGCGCGGCCAAGGAACACGGCCAGATCAAACATCCAGAAGCCAGATGTGATGAGTCGAAAGAAAAAGAAAGGAAGAGAACCCGGACGAAAGGGCGGGGCCACTGGAGGCACTTAATCAAGGCCGTTTATTGAAGCAGAGGGAGGAGAACCTTTGAATCAGACATATGAGAACGAAAAGAGACATAAGCCATCAAGCGGCGCGGGAATATCTCTGAGGAAAAAAAAGAGCTGTGGCTAAAAAGGAAAACCAGTAAAAAAAAACTAAGAAAAAAGCCCCCATAGGTGACGAACAAAGGAAAATCAAAAGACCTAAAAAAAAAAAAACATCAATCTCTGAAAAGGTTGTGTTTTCCCAAAGGCAAGCAAAGGGAGAGCTCAATCGTGAACTTGAACGCTTGTACATCCCCATTAGACGGACCTACAACTATCCCAAGACACTCTCTTCAAAAAAAAAGAGGAAATGAGATATCGGGGTCCTTGTAGGTTTGGGAAAAAAAATCATCATGGATGACCAGCGGTTAGATGGGCAAGGTCGATTGCACAGTACTGAAGTGTGTTGAAAAACCTGCTGCATGCTCTCGTCAGGATGTGCAACTCTGCAATTCCAGGGTCCTTCATAGGAGGGGGGGGTGATTTTTCGTGCTTGTCAAGAGTGCGAAGCATAGGGGAGGAGCCTAAAGATTAATCCCAGCAAAAGAGGGGGAAATGCCGGGATATGGGTAGGCTGGGGGAAAAGGGGAAGAGGTCGGCTCTCCATTGGCGGAAAGCAGACAATAATAACGCAAGTTTTTCCGGCCCTACTTCGCACAAAGGCCCCTGAGAGGAGGTTCCTCAACAGGGAGGAGAACAGATCAGCGCAAGAATAAGGAAGAAAGGTAACTTTTTCGGCAGGGGGGGGGGGACTTCGGCCCTTGAAACGAACGGGAAACGCGCCCGAAGGCCGGAAAAATTTCTAAGGGCCGCGGTTTCTACGAAGGGGAAAAAAAGGCCCGGCAATTCATACTAGAAGAATGTATTCGAGAGCCAAGAACGGGGCGGGCAAGTGAGTTTCGAAACGGCCAAAAAAATGCAAGGCAATGGAAAGGGAGAAGTGGCCAGGGCAGAAACCCCTCCCTGCGGTGAGAAGGGAAAAAAACGGAACACCACGACGTCGGGTGTTGCGGGCAGGTCATGAACTTCCTGAAATGGCGCTGGGTAACCCGGCTGGCCACCGCCTTCGATTGTGGAGGAAGTGAACCAGGGAGCTGGGGGCACGTGGACCAAACTGTTCGGGGCAGTTCGGCCGGGAGATTTGGTGAACGGTGAAAAGGGCGTCGATGCGGGAAATAACAAAAAAAACTGACCGTCCCGTTCAAAGAGTCAACGAGGAACGGGTCACCCTTGGAACAACGAGAGCGATGGAGGCACGGCGGCCAATTTCACATCAACGTATTCACAGACCAGGCCGACGGCAGCGTCGAGGGGAAGGACTTCGCCGGTGGGGGGTAAAAAAAAAAAAAGGGCCCGCGTGGAAGGGGGGGGGGGCACGACTCTTGGGGTTCTGGTCCGGGAGTGTTGGCAGCTGGTGTTTGTCAAAAAAAAAAAACGAAAAACACATCCGACAAAAAAACCTTGCTCGCACTGAAATGGGTTCAGACCTAAGGGGACACGGGGGACCGATCAGTCGGAAAAAGAACCAAAGCAAAATTAACTCGGTTACAAAACTAAAAACTCGCCGTTTATAAAGGGGGGGAAAAGCGAATCACCCGCCTGATGCGAAAGGTGGCATTCAAGAATAAAAATCCGACGCAAATAGGGGGGGGGGGGGGGAAAAAACTAAAACCCACAAGGGGGACGGTCCTGTGAGACGGTGCTGCCCAGTGGTTCCAAGAAAGACTGAAAAACAACCTGCGAAAGTTATCATAGTTTTCTGGAAGGTCGGTCAAAAAGGGGAAGAGGCGCATCTGGGTTGCGATTCATTTAGAAAACTGGTGGTGCGTGTTTGGGGTGCTTTGTTGGCAAAAAAAAAAAAGGGGTACCGTACCTGCTGGGCACGAGGAAAGGCAAACCTTGTGGGACGATTTGGTCAGCACTTCCCAAAAGGCACATGATTGGCTGAAGGAAAGGAAACTGGTTACAGACCACCGGGGACCAAGAGCCATGCGTTTCGGGAGGAAGTGTCCTGACTGTCCGCCTAAGGAAATCAAAGAAGCAAAAGGTGGCATACTAAAGGATCTGTTGAAGGGGGGGGGGACCAGAAGGACGTTTCAAGGTACGCCTAAACTTCACATGGGAATAAGGGGTAGGAGATAGTTTTTAAAACTAAATGACACTAAAAAGGGAGAAGGGGGGGTCAGAAATCGAAAAACGGGCAGTATCACCGATAGGGCATCAAACCGCTCCAAAGGGGGAGGGTGCAAAAAGGACCCTCGCGAAAGAAAACAGTTTCCTGTTGGGTTGAGAAAAATCAAATGAATCCTCTACCGGCCATTCAGCCGCACGAAAGGGAAAAGGAAGTGTCATTCGGAATTACCTAAAAACGGAGAAAAAACAAGGAATTGAAAACAAAAACACCGTTGAACTGGAAAAGGAGGGAAAAGGGTGTCAATAAAATTGGACAAGGAACTGAGAACTGCCAAACCCATAAAAACGGGCTAAAAAGAAAAAGGGGAGAGGTGTGCACGCCAGGTAAAATCGGGGAAAATCCTGGGAGATGTTGTCTCCAAGGAAATTGACTCCGGAATCTCGGGGGGGGGAAAGGGGGGACCCTTCGTAGGAGTGGAAGGGGGGGTCCATTTGGAGTGGGGGGGGGGAACCCCCAAGGGTCCCTCTTAAGGGGAGTTGTGGAGAAGCACCATCCGGTTCGGTCACCCCTTGGAATAGTAACCATTAGGAAAACGCGACAGCGTGAAAGGGAGAAATTTCGGGGGGACCAAGGTTGCACCGGTTGCATAAAAGGGAAAAAACCATACCACGTAAGGCCCTGGACGACCGGAGTTGGGGGTGTTCGTCTCCCAGATGGTTTGGACGAAAAAACATTGTATTCAGAAATCTTCCTCAAGTGGGGAGGGGGGGAAAAATAGAATTTCCACGGTCATGGTCTTAGGTTTGTACCTGGCCACAGCCCGGGGGCGGAAAATATGATGTTTTTTTCCCGGAGAAAAAGTCATAAACCCCCAGGGGGGCATTAAAAAAAAGGGGGGGGCCAGTAAAGCCAGTAAGGAAACCGATTAAATATCTAAAAAAGTTTAGCGAACGAAAGAGGGGTGAAGAAATTGGTTTGGCAACGTGTGGGGGGGAACCCGATCAGAAAAAAAAAAAGTTTCAACCCGGAACCATAGTTCTCTGGAAGGAAGAACGGGTCAGGAAAGGGAAAAAAAAAAAACACCCCAGTCCCCCCTTCAATCGGTAAAATAACTGGGACTCTGGATTTAACGGGCCGGAATTTGGAGGGGAAAGCCCGTTAGTAAAAAAAAAAAAAAATACATAACTCAAAGAAATGAAAACAAAAAACAAAGCTGAAAAAAAAAAAGAGATCGTGTTCATGAAGGGAAGAAAATTCACAGACACGCACACTCGGTGTGATTTGGAGGGTGGGGGAAAAAAGCCAACCCAGTTAAAGGTCCAACGGAATAAAAGGAAAAGGAGAAAGGTCTCA
>Ga0179591_1195540_pt1 | contig 14257 bp, 23 predicted proteins | sample CZOMad2_1_08_16f_FD_182891 | JGI IMG/M metagenome (GOLD analysis project Ga0179591, IMG submission 182891) | Vadose zone soil fungal communities from Angelo Coast Range Reserve, California, USA - CZOMad2_1_08_16fungal (PacBio error correction) | ecosystem: Environmental > Terrestrial > Soil >...
TGTCGTAAGGGAAAAAAAAGAAAGATTCATTCCATACATACTTTTCGATCCAGGGTGGTCATGGCGATGCTACAACGCAGTAACGAATGTATTGTAAAGGAGAGGACAGAGGTAAATTACATCGTTGAAGGGTCATGAAAGTGTTAAGGGGGGGGGGGCAACCGTAAAGTCGCTTTTCAAGTGGCGGATCGAATGAAAGAGGAAGAGAGAGTTTGGACGTGGGAAGCTTTTATTAAGCATTGAAACGCATTTGTCCCTGAAAACAGGACTTGCCTTGCGCGGGGGGGGGTTTGCCCGCCGGCAAGCGGGCGCGTCAGTCGTGGGGGGGAGGGGAAATAAACGCCTAAACATGAAAAACAAAGGAAGGGGGGAAAACCCAGGGAGATCTGAAAGACTCAAGAGGGGGAAAAGGACAGGGTTAACGAAATGCTACGTGCGTTTTTCAAAGCATAAAGGTTAAAGGGACAGGCTTCCCTGTGGGAAAAGGGGGGGGACCGGGCCGATTGCAGACCAGCGGACCGTCCCATCTAAAAAAAGAGGGGTCAGGAAAAATCTACACTGCCGTTTCGCCACTATAAACGAAGGACGTTCCCAAATGGGCTTCGTCCCACGGGGAAACAACGACTGAAGAACGACCCGGACCTCACATCTGTTGAACCCTCCGCAGAAAGACGGGGGAATTTTACAAAGGGCTACGCTTGCCCGTTTCCGACAAATGTAGCACAAAATCGGTCGGCTCCTCCAATGGGAACTTCAGGGCGGCCAAACCAGGGGGCGGTGATAACATCCTTCCCCAGAGAATGGTGATGAGAAAAAAAAACTCGATAAATAAGGTATTCGCCTATCGTCGCAAATTTAAAGAAGAGGGACGGGTTGGGGGGTGGGGGGACCGCGTTCAATCGGGGGGGGGGGGAAAAAAAAAGAAGGAGAAGGGAAAGGGCCCAAAGGGGGGTTTGAGAGGCAGCCTCACGCCGTGTGATGGCAAGAATAAGAGGGACCGCCAAAGCAAAAAAGGAACTCAATGAAATCCAATCGCTTTAAAAAAGGAAGAGGTGGAAAAGATCCGGAGGTTAATAGGAGGGAGAGAAAGAGTGGTAACGAAAGGGGGAAACCGTCAAGGCGGGGCCCACGTCGTTTGGGTGAAAAGGAGCGATTCACAAAGAAACGAGAGGCAGCAAGACCCCTTGTGGTTGACAATGTAAAAGATCACGAAAAAAAAAAAAATGTGAGGGATGTTTTTCCGATTGTTGGAACGCTCAGAGGAAATAAGCCGTTCAGGGGAAGGGTCTTACAAGGAACAGGGGGGAAAAGGCGGGGGGGGGTGAAATCGGGAGGGTTTACCGTATTGCGCTCGATGGAATGGTAGCTGGCAACGAAATTCGTGCAAGGGACTCCAATCGGGGGAAAAGCAGGGAATTGTTGTTCCGATTTTCGAAAAAGAAGCCAACCTGGGAAAATAAAGGAGAAGTCCGGAAAGGCCTACTGGAGGTTAAGTTCTGGGGCAACATCCAGGAAAAACACTAGCGAAGAGGTGGGTTGGCTTTCGCTCCCTCTTTTTGGGGGTCAAAAAAAGGGGGGGGGAGAGGGAACGACAAAAGAAGGTTACAAAGCCAAATTAGTTGTTTCAAAACAGTACGGGGGGTCAAGTGTTGGACCGCAAAGTGCTTTTTTTCTCACAAGGGGGAGGAGGAAAAAATCCCTATTCAAATGGTGATAGTGCTGTCCGGGGCGTTCGGGAAAAGAGGGGAAAGCATTAAAAGTTGGGTGGCCCCATACCTCTGCAAGGGGAAACACCTCCCAAGAAACAGGGTGAAAGGGAAAGAAAGAGGAGGGAAACCTTCACACGCTAGAACTCCACCCTCCCATGTTAAAAAAAAAAAGGGCGGCCAAACCTAAAAGAGAACAAAACTGAAGGAAAAGCAAAGGAGACACGCTAAAACCGACAAGTTCCTGGGATCAATAGGGGGGGGAACCGGAAAAAACACCTCGAGACTTTTGACAAAAAGGAAATGGGAGAAGAAAAGCTGTTCCTTCCTCACCTGAGAAAAAAGGTCAGAGACCTGTTCTTCAAAACTGGGACGTTAAGCAGGAGAAAAATCATCAAGTCACTTGCACTCTGCGAGGGAAAAGAAAAAGGATTCGTGGACGCTAATGATTATGCCGCTGGTGAACAAGGGCAAGAGAAAAGGAAGACGTTCGACCCCGTCAATTAAAGGGGGGGGGAATGGGAGAAGGCCCGCGTAATTTTGCACCAAAGACGCACTGGAGGTCGAAACCGAACGGCAACAGAGAACAGGTGAGCACAGGGATTAAAAAAAAAGAGAAAGGAGAGAGGATTCCAAACCGGTGTGGTCCTAAAAGAAGTAGGGGAATATTGGGGAGAACCAACAGGTGAGAACGCCGGTCCTCGCCTATTGGGGTGGGGAAAAGAAAAAAGAGAAAGAAAGGAACAAGAACAAACACCCAGGGGAAGCGAGGGTTTCAGGGGACCAAGTCCATTTTGGTCAAAAAGGGAGGGAAAAAAGCAAATGGACTAACGTCCAAAGATGTCTCAAACAAAAAACAAAAAGGAGGGATGTAGGGCATGGGGGCAAGAAAAAAGTCGACACCGGGCAATTTGGGGGTGGGGAAGACAATTTGGTTGACTCAGGGGGGATGGGAGAAGTAAGGCAAACAAAAAGAATGCGTGCCGTTATGCTCGTCATGAGGAAGGGAAAAAAGGGGGGAAGAAAAAAAACAAAGATGGGAATTTTTGCCCTGAAGGAAAAAAAGGAAAAAAAGGGAAACACGAGAAAAAAAGGGGGGGTCAAAAAGACCAATTACAAAGAAAAAAACAGAAAAACGATTCCGGGAAGGGGGCAAAAAAAAAAAAAAAAAGCCCTTCAAACGGGATGGGGGGAAACATCTATGACGCGAAAAGAAATTCAAGGGGGGCGGAGCCGGCAAAAAAGGGGGAGGGGAAGAAAAGGTCAATTGCCAGCACAAGTCCAAAAAACAACTGTGGAAAGGTCCACACGCATTCTAGAACAGAGGGAAAGCCAGGAGTACATCACGACCTGGAGAAAAGGGGGGAAATAAAAAAGTGGGTTCGCGGAAAGGGTTCGCAAAAGGACGAAAAAAAAGGTAAGACCTCGGGGGGAGTGGGAGTCGCGACAATAACGACGAGAGGGAAAAGGAGAAAAGACATTGAAATGGGCCCGGCGGGGCCATGAATGCTAGGAACAAAAAGACGGAAAAAGGGAAAGGGAGTCTACCAGACACCGGGAGGGGACCCGGATCAAGGGGAAGAAAGATGGACCAGTGTGACGACTTAGAAACAAAAAGAGAAGCAAGGAGGGGGTCAGACATTTTGGGCCGGGGACCAAAAGAACAAAGGACTGTGTTTGAAGTAGGGACGGGGCGGTCAGAAAAAAAGAGAGCTAAAGCAGAATGCCTCACAAGGGGAAAGGGGTTCCTCACCTAAGTTGACGGGGAAAAGGGGGGAACATTTACCAGCAGAAAAAAAGAGGGGAGGCAAAAAACTTAACCTTGACTTCAAGTGGAGAGAAAGGGGGGGCGAGAATTTTGGTCACAGCCACTCATAAAAACCGGTGTTTAGGAAGAGATCAATTCAGGGGAGCAAAGACTGGGGTAGAAAGTGCGCATAGTTCCCAATCGGGGGCAGCAACAAAAAAACGGTCACCTCCGGTCATAACAAAAAACTAAAAAAAAACGGGACAAGCATCGCGGGAGGAGGAAAAGTCGACACCAATGAAAAAGTAGGGGGGGGGAGAAAAGTAGTGGGGGAGGCGAAAACAGAAAAAGGAAAACAGGAGATAAGGGAGAAAAAAGGGGAGGTCAACCCCTCCTACGGGGAAAAGAAAAAGCGTAAAGGTGACAGAATTGTGTTGGGGGATTTCATTTAGGCAGGGGCTAAAGGGGAAAGGGACAAAAGAAACGAATTCCCGCGCCCAACGAGCACAATGAAAAAAAAAAAAGAAAATTCTATCTGGGTCAACGCTAGAGAACGACAAAGGCAAAAAAAAAAAAAAAAGAAACGACCAGCCTGCGAACGACCAATAAGTAACCCTTCAAAGGCTAACAAAAGGGTGAGCGTGCCGGGAAACGGGAAGTGCAGAGGGTTGGACCAAGCGGGGGACTATCTGACAAAAAAACAAAAGAGAAAAAGCAGGAACCAAAGTTCCTCTACCGCAAGGGTGGGGGGGGGGTTGGGGGGGAAAAAGCAAAAGGTCTCTTCGTCCTGTACCGCGCAGAGGTTGAAAATCAATGGGGAAGCAAAACTTATTTTTCAGAGAAATAAAGGGGGTAAAAAAAGGGATGAAAACGGATGATTTTATGGTGGCCGCGACGGTAGGTCACAAGACGAAAAAAGGGAAAGGAACGCTGCAAGGGGGGGAAAGAGAGAATCCCTAAAACGCAACAAAAAAACACAAAAAAGGGATGAAAAGAAGGAGAGATCTCCGCAAGCAATCAATCTTGGGAAGGGGGAATAAGGGGAAAGAAGGGGAAATCATCGTTAAAGAGGGAAAACATCGACTATCCAAGCAGAAAACGGTAAAAGGGACGGAGCGGGTGGGAGGGGGGTCATCCGAATCCAATAGACCTCCAAGGTAGAAAGCGCCCGAGAAAATCGGGCTGTTCCGAAAAGCCTCTTCAGCCAGAAAAAAAACGCAACACAAAATAATGGAGAAACGGGGGGGGGGTCCGAGGTCAAAACACGTCACTCTGAAAGGGGGGAGGAACGAAGAGGGGTAAAAGGCTTCACTCAGCGGTAAACTTCACTGCCCGTCCGCCCGGTGAAACAAAGAAAAAAACGAAGAAGCCGCGCGGCCGTTCGAGAAGCCAAATCAAAAACAGAATCCCAGAAATCAAACAAAGGAGGCTGCAAAGGGAGAAAGGGGGGGGTTAAGTAAACTCTGACGCCTTCTTATGGAGTGAGAAAAAAGTCAAGGGGGGTCGCCTGCCCTCCCTGAAAAAAAAAACAAAAAGGCCTGGGCTCATGGGTAATAACTTTGTAAAAAAAAAAAAAAAGGAGACAATCTGTACCAGGGCGAGCATGAAGGTCTGACAGGGATTGGGAAATTCGAAAGGAAAAAAAAAGTAATGAGTAGAAGGAAATGGATGGAGGTCCGTACAACCAGCCATAGACAAGGAACGCCGAAAAGAAAAAGCAAAATGTCCTTTAGGGGGAGAAAAGGGGACAAAGGTGCCAAGGTTCACAGCCCGCGACCGTACTGGGGGGAAAAAAAAAGAGGACAAACTAGCGAGTCTTCTAGAGAGAGAATCAAAGAGGGGGGGAGGCCCAGGTCAAACCGTTCTGAAACCCGATCCTTGGTAAGGTAAGTCCACAAGGGGGGCGAGGATACTGGCAAACAAAAAACCAAGGGGGGGGGGAAAAGGGGGTCCAACTGGAAGACGTTGCTGGAAGAAGTTCAACGCCAGGAACAGGGAAGAATAGAGGAGGGGCCGCGCAAGAGGAAGAGTCGACGGGAGTTCGGAAGGAAGAACCTAAAGAGGGAGAACACTCAACTTCAGGTTCGGAAATATGGGAAAAGAAGAAAAAGGAAAAGAGGAGTTTGCAAACCGGAGAGGTAAGAAGGGAAGGGCTGGGGGACCGATGAATGATGTTGCGGGGATATCGAAGCCTCCAAGGCAAAAAGGCAAGGGCCAATGAAAAGTGCTGGTCAAGAATGAGGGGGGGAGGTGGCAAGGATCAGACCTTGAAGAGAGATCGAAGAGAAGAAAGCAACCAGTAGAAGGCCCGGGTAGGAGGTGGAGGGAAGGGGGTGTTGGAGGGATGGGGGCGGGAGGCGGTGGGGGAGAGAAAGGGGAGGGAGGGCATTGGGTGATTCGGAGGAGGTTATTATGAGAGATGTGACAACGGTCAAAGGGAAGTCTTGTTCGTCAAAAGGTACTTATGGCAAAGAAAAAAGGGGGTGAAGAGTAAGACCAGCAACCTCGCCGTGTCACCACCCAAAGGTCTGTGGGGGGGGGGGGGGGGGGGCCAAAAGACAAGGAACAAGGTTGCGTCTGAAAAAGAAATATCAGGCGGTGCCGCGCTGTCCACGTCGAAGGAAAAAAAGGGGGGAAGGGGATGGGGGCCAGTTGGACGAATGGAGGAGGAAGCAAAACCTTTGAACAGCGACATCTGGATTATTCGCGGGGGTTGTCTCAAAGCCAGGTGGGGGAGAAAGAAACAGTGAGGGAACATAGACAAGTAAAAAATCACTTCAGGCCTGGGTCCAGCGGGCAAATTTGGTTGCGACCGACTGGAGGGGGCCCAAACCAAAATACGAGAGGCACAGTCTCAACAAAAAGTGAGCAAAAGGACAAAAAAATTAAGAAGGGGTCGACCACCGGCTGCAGACACCGTTAAAAGGGAACGCAGCTTGAACCAGGGGAGGGGAAAGCAAAAAGCGATTTGGGGGAAAGTCTAAGGAGACGTTCACCATGGTCGAAGCTCGTACAAAAAATTGGAGGAAAATAAGCGCAAAGAAGGAAGACCACAGAAAGAGGGAGGAAAAGGGTGAAACGTTGGTGAACAGCGAAAAAAGACCGGAACTGCCGACTCGAAAAAGCCTGCAACTCAAAGGAAAAGAAAAAGCCGCTTCAAGGAAGTTTTCAAAACTAAACGAGAAAGGCCGTGGGCTAAACAAAGGGAAGGCGCCTATACGATCAGGTTTCGCCAGGGCCACCTCTGGTACAGAAAAGGAGGGGAGGCGACAACACAGGAGGAAGGGGAAAAAGGGAAGTGTCACTTGGATTCCAGGAGAGGGGGAAAGAAAAAGAAGGGAGGAGACCTGGTAAGAAGTTTTGAGTTCCGAGGAGAATCCAGCACTGAGAGAAAAAGCTTTTATGTAATGAGAAGGGCAAGCAAAGCGTTCCATTGGTCCCCGGGTTCCTTCAGGAGGCAGGACCAGAGAAAAATAGAAAGCAAAAAAAACGGAAAGGAAAACCAATCAAAGGGGAAAAACATCCAATTACGGAATATGAATGAGGATAAAACCATGCTCAAAAGGAGAACCAGCAGAAAAGACCCGACCCAAGACACGTCGTGTACAAATAATGTGTACGTCACAAAGGGCAAGGGGAATCCGACACCTCAGAAGAGGGGGAGCCAGGAAGACACAAATGAAATTTGCGACGACTCTGGTTACTGATGCCCCGAAGGTTTCACACAAAGTCTCCAGGGGGGGTCACGACGTCTTCATCTAGGAAAAAATATCTTAAAAGGAAAAACATAAATTTCACCCCTGAGTCGGGGGAAGGGGGGGGGGGAGGGGGGGGGGGGGGGGGGGGGGGGTGGGTGGGGGGGCGGGGGCGGACTTTCACAGCTTAAGAAAGAAAAAAAAAGAAAAAATTAAGCGAGCTTAAAATCCCGGAACAACTCAGGAGTTTAAGACACCCCACCGAACAAAGCCTGGGGAAAACAAAGTCGGAGCAAAAAAATGGGTAAGCGATCTAAATCGTAAACATCCTATTTCGAGGGCATTGGAACAAGGGTGAGGGGAATCACTTCAAGAAAAGGAAAAGTGGTCCGTAGGAGGACAAATAGAAAATTACCGACGAGAAAGAGAGAAGGGGGAAGATTTGATTAAGGGCGTCACCCCCCGGTTGTTTATTCACTGGGAAATGGAGTCTGTCCCGAGAAAAGGTGAGGAGGCAAAGAAAAGTGGGGAGAGGGGGAAGGGTAGCAAACTTTTAGGAGAGGGAAAGCAAAAAAGAAATAACCTAAAAATGACGATATTGAAACGAATACATGAAGTATCCGAAAAAAGAAAAGTGGAAGGGGAGGTCGAGAAACCGAAAGGGGCCGAAGAGCAAGTCACTTTGAGGCTTACGATACGAAAGTCGAAAAAGAGGGTCAAATGGAAAAAAGGAAGGGGAATCTTGCCACGAATTTTGGCACGAGGTTAAAAATCCCGGTTCTGGGCTGAGCGGACCGGACAAAGGTGGGGCAGGATTAACGGAAAAGCTACGAGCGAAAAACAAGGCAAATGGTGAAACTGGAGCTTAATTGCGGAAAGCTGAGAACCAAACGGAAGATAAGCTTACAAGAATGCGCGGCCATTAACGTCTAGGTCAGGGGTCACCGGTAAATAAAAAGGAGATTCTTCTTCAAGAAAATAGAGGGGGGAACTTCTGGTTAAGCTTAGAGGCAGGAAGACATGCACCAACGTGTTACGCGCAAGCTTGCCTTACGGCAGCCGCAAACGGTCCGGTTTAAATGAGAAAAAAAAAAAGGAGGTCAACATCTTGAGGAAACTACAGGCACAAAAAGGAAAATTCAAGAGTAAAAAACTGAGAAAAAAAACTACCGCAAAGGATCGTTATTGAATGTTTGTTACAAAAAAAAGGGAGAAAGGGAAAAAGTAAAAAAGTGAAAAAAGGAAAGCCCCCTGAAATAAACTGAGAATCGGCGTAAAGGGAGAAGAAAGAAATCTCAATACAAAAGGGATTCACGACCACAGGAGGGAACCTACGTATGACGCCTGTCGAGTTGCGAAAGAAAAAAAAACCACCAAATGTACAAGGAGGAGAAAAAAAAATGACATGAAGGAGTCCGTGACAAAAAACCCGAAGGGGAACATTTGAACAGTTAAACAAAAAAGTGAAAGAAAAAAACACATATGGGTTTACGAACAAGATGCCAGACAGGAAGAAGGGGAAGAGAGAGTATTGAATCAAGAGTCGGCGTTATGCGCACAGGGGTCCCCCGCAGGAGGTGCAATAAGCCAAAGCGGGGCAGTTGTTCTTACTCAAAAAACCAAAAAAAACACACGGGTAATTGTCGGAGGAAAGAAGGGTTAACAAAAAGGTGGGGAGAAAAGGGCCTTTGGAGGGCAGCCTCGGAAATAAGGTGGTAAAAGTTGGGACCCAAAAAAAAAAAAGATCAACTCTCACCCCGCCTACAACTCCTGATGGTCAGCATTGGATGGAGCCAGGAAAATCAAGGAGATACAAAGGAAGAAGAACGGAAGAAAATAATCTGCTCCATGAGAGGGGAGGGGGAAACTAATCCTGTTAGAAACGAAAGCCCCGGCAGGAAAAAACGCCCGCTTCTTCGGAATCGACCCAGATGGGCCAGACGTGGTGGTTAAAAGGAGAAAAAAGAAAAAAAAAAAAACAAAAAGGAAGAAGGGAAGAGGAAGAGAGCAAAAACGATCAAAAACAGCAGGGGAAGAGCGCGAAACACAACGAAGGAAAAGAGGAAAACCACAGCGTCCTTCAGTTGAATTTCCGGGTTGCTAAGACGGAATCATTTGGAAGAGAAAAGGGGGGGGTCAGGAAGAAAAGGGAATAGGGGAAAAAATCACGCAACTGAAGACAAAACGACAAACCCATAGGTGTACTTCAAAAAAGAAAAAAAAACGAAGACCATACGAAGCTGTCAAAGGGGAACAGGCAAAGCAGGGGAGTAAATAATCAGTCAGCGCAAATGCATACGACGGTAGAACGCTCGGGGAAGTCTGCGCGAGGGAAGACAACGGGATCGCCTTGCGCTGGGCACTTGCCTCCAAGAATAGACAATCTAAAGGTAAGGAAAGGAGGGTAAAAAGGAAGGAATTGGTGGGGGACAAGACTGGGAAGGAGCGGAACTGAACCAAGGGGAAAAAAGAAATGGTTCGTCAACAATTGGGGCCCTTAGGCCGTCAAAAAACCTCAGAAAAGGGGGGGGTGGGTACGGAAATACAACCGAAAACTTTTTAAAGTGATCCGCATGCCCCGTGGAAGGGCCGTAGGGGTTGAAAAAAAGAACGGGAATCCGCACAAACCTGGAAGAGCAATACCATAAAAACCCTGGCCTAGAAAGGGAGGAATGGGGTTGAACAAAAAAGGGGGAATAAGCGGGGGGGCAAACGCCTGTGTTGCAGAAAAAGGGTGCCATGGGAAAAAGTTGGGTAGAAGGGTGGTACCGGAAAAATAAAGTTCCTTCCAGCATTTGGGCAGAAACATAGGGAAAAGGGTGGGGGGGGACGGCATCGCACAAAAAAAAAAAACCCACTTTCATCAAGTCGGCGGACAAGCGGGCCTCGTCAAACGTTTTATCCTGGTCGATGCTCCTCAGGGGGAATTGAGGCGAACTTGGGCTCACCCGCGGAAGGGCAGAAATCGTGTTGGCGAGCAGCCAGGGAGTGTTGGAAACATTTCACGAATCCACAGACAGTACCCTGGGGGAAAGAAGCAAAAAGAGAATCGTGAAAGTACAGAGGGTTACCGTGTGGGGGAAAAGGGGGGGGGTTACAGGGAAGGGGAAAAAACATGGGCGAATTACTGGGCCGTTTGCAGCGGGGAAGGAAGGGAAGAGGAAAAAAAGGCAATCGGGTGTGTCTGGGGGGTAGGGGAACGGGAAAAATGAGCAGGAAGCCCGAAAAGACCAAGATACAAACTGTGGGACGGCGCAAGGCGCAAATAAAAGGGAACGAAACCCATCGAGAGGGGGGCCTGTGGGAAAGATAAGGGGGGGAAGAGAGCTCCTTGGAGCGTCCTCATTAAAGAAGCAAACATCCCCGACGCAAATCAAAAGGTTTAAAAATCTGACAACACGCGGTGCGCGAGAAAAGACAGCCGGCCCCACACCCCAATTGAGTTCGAGCCCAAAAACCGGAACACTGCACAGACAAAAAAAAACAGGAGTGAGTGTAACAACTCCAGCAAAGGAAAGGGAAAAAGGGGGAAGAGCCAAGAGAGCAAAAAAGCCGGCCGGAGCCCGTCAGCAAAGAGTCGGAAACCAAGAGGGCTTAAGAAAAAACGGCGGGTGATACGACCTTTGCAAAAACGGGGAAAGAGGAATCAATACTAGTATTCCAGTCCTGATTCATCCTTATCTATGGAGTGTGGGTTGACAAGAGTGAAAAGAGAGGGCAAAGCTAACGCCTTCAAGGGAAACCAAAATGGTAGTGGGCAAGAAAACTAAAAGCACGCTTTTCGGGCATAGACCAAAAGTGAGGCAAAAAGGAAAGAAGAAAAACACGACCGCCTGGGAAAGAAATTCTTCACAGTGCGTTCGCTTTCGTAGGTAAGGCGAAGGGAGTCAGACGGTGCAAAAAAGGCCCCAAACGGAGGGTGGAGGGAGAAAGCGGGAGACCACACTATGACAGAGAACTGCCAAATACCCCTCAGGAAAAAATCGGGGAAGGGGGGGAGGGATTGGACAATCACGGGGGATGAAGCTGCCGAGGAATTCCCGGTCCATTCCTACTGCGGGGGGGGAAAAGAGAACGTGGGGGGGGGGGTACTAGTTCGCTATCAAAGCCTTAATATCTGAAGGGAGGTTTGAGTTAAAGAAAATGAGGGAAAAATCGGAATGGGGTGGTGAAGAATTGTGGGAGGGATCCGCTTTGGGAATATAGCTGCCGATGAGGGACAAGTGGAAAGGAGAGTTGAATCCGGGGAATCACAGACAACCTAGGCAGAGAGGGGGAGCTTTATCGTCACCAGAACTTTGGTTGGGGTCGCGGGCGATGAACATAATTGAACGGGAACAAAGGTAGTTGGGGGCCAACACACAGACGGGGGGAACCCCTTTGGGGGGAGGCCGCTGGAACGGTTGGGAGGAAAGCGGGTGGAGGGAAAGAGGGGGAACAGAGCAGAATGCCTAGTCAAGTTAGGGGAAACCTGGCCTTGGGGCTTTAAAGGCAAAGACGGTCTCTTTAGGGGAAAGCTTCCTTTTGCCAAGAGGACCAAAACGGGGGGGAAACCAGGGGAAAAAAGGGAGAAAGAACAATGCCCTAACAAAACCTAAAAATCCGGGGAACGAACAAAAAAGATAGAAGAAAAGGCAAGACAAAACTGTCCCTTACACCCCATACTACAGAGAAAATAAAGGAACTAAAAACAAGTGGACGAAACGGAACGTCGCCAGGGTTGGGGGACACCGGGTGGGTTTGGTGCCACGCCGATAAGAAGGGAGTGACGAAAAAGGACGCCCCCAGGGAACTGATCGGCTCGAAAGAGGAAGAAGAGGGTGAAAAGAGATCCGACGTCAGGGGGCAAATGGACAAACTCCTGGACAAGGCTTGGGGAGCTTGTCGCGCCATTGTTAGGGGGGGTCCTGGGGGAACAAAATCAAAAGAAGCGCCATCGAACCAGGGGCAAACCAAAGTTTGTCGAACCAAAGCGGCGTGTTGAGTCCAAGTGAAGCGGGCGACGATTTCAAACCCCAAGACAAGACCACGGGAAAAAGAAGAAAAAAGGAAAGCACAGGAAAAAACCGGTGAATCGCTTTCGTTGACCGTCAAACACTGAAAAGGGCGAAAAGGCACCGGCAGCCGTGTTGCGACCGTTTTTTTTTGCTTTTTGATTATGAATTGGGGGGGGGGAGGGGCGAGGAACAAAACAAAACGGTGGCTGTAAACGGCGGGCGCACCATCGCACGAGGGTGGGGGGGGGTCAAAAAGAAAGCAAAGGGGGTCAAACGCCACCAAGTCCGCAACAGCCTGGGGAAGAGAAAATGGAGGATGGGGTTGAACTGAAAAGGGAAAGGTTGTGCCAAAGAGGAGGAATAAAAATCCAGCTACAAAAGGCAAAGAGGGGGGCAGCAACGGAGAAACGCTGGACATCAGACCATGGCCGACCCGGCAATGGAAGGAACCCACTGGGGGGTTGGAAAACGTGGGGGGGGGCAACCCAACCAAGAGAAGGATCGGGGATGTCAGCCGAGAACGTGAAAAAGTGAGAAAAAAAAACAAAAAATAGAAAGGGTTTCACCTCAGTTGAATGACAGAGTGCAAAGGGGGGGGGGGAAAAAGGCCGAACTCCGAAAAGTAAAGATAAGTCAGGAGAAAAAAAAAAACGCAAGACCGCCCTTTCAGGAGGATCGATGGGACAAAAGCTCAGAAATTTAAAAGGTGGCGATCGTCAAGGCACGATGATGGTGTCCAGGAAGAAATGGAACGGGGGAAGAAAAAAGAACGGCAGCTGGTTTGACGGCGGGAGATATCCTCACATCGGCCATGGAGGAACCTAGAAAAAAGAGAAATTAACCTCCGAAGGAAAGATGGAAAGAAAAAGAAGAACCGGGTTCGTTTTTGATCGAGGAAAAATATTGGACAGCAGAATTTTGCGGGGCACAGCCTGGCGGGGGGATTGTTCTGCTCTAACAAGAAAAAAGAGCTATAAAAAGAGGAAGGACGAGGGAACGCCTGCGCGAATCGAGACTACGGTCGCGGGACTTTAGGAAAAAGCGAAGGGACAAGGAGGGGGACAAAAGGAATACAAGGGGCCACCAAGGGAGGAGCGTAACTGTCGTGTCTACTGGAAACCGCAAGGAAAAAGATGCGGGTTGCCGACATTTGCAAAAACCAACATCCGGGAGCTTTACGTTACCACGTCATCCGCGACGCAATGAGGCAAAAAACGCTGGGATCAAAGAACCCACCACGACTTTCCGCGGGCTGGGGACAAATAACGAAAACGGGATCCCACGCCCAAAACGACTGCTGCTGAGGGCAGAGGGGGCAATTTGCCAACCGGACAGACGTTGCAGGTGGGGACGTGACAAGAAGGAAAAAGGCATCGAGCCTACACTTATAAATACCAGTCGCAAGAGGTAAAAGCAGGGTTTCAACGGGGACCCTCAAAAAAGGAAGGGGAAACTTGTTTTAAACACAAACAGACAAAATCCGACGAGGGGTTGGTACAGAAAGTCGCGAATTCGACATGAGACGGAGAAGACAAGGGCGGGGACTGCAGGGGGGAGGGAAAGTCAAAAGAAAAGTGGAGAGGTCAAAAAAAAGGACGGTCGGGCATATTCAAAGAAAAACCTCTAAAGGTGACAGCCTGGGGTGGTTTTCAAGAGGCGGTGCGAGGGGAAAGCAGAGACACAACGCCATTCTTGGGCCATTATTCCTAGAGGGAAAAAAGAACTCATGAAGAGGGGAGAAGGGCGAAAAAGAACAGCTGCCAGAAGCCCAGGGGGTATACAACATCAGAAGGATACGGCAAAAAGGCAAATCCTTGAAAGTTAACACAAGGTTGGAAAAGCACCAGTGGGACGCAAGAAACGTGTGGGTGGCTGTTCCTGTAGCGAAGGGGGGGGATCGTCACGCCGGACTGGGGAACGCGCACGGCACTAAAACTACATTGAAGCTTCCAGCTTCAGGTTTAAAAAGGACGCCTCAATTGGTTATCATGAGAAGGAAAAAAAGGGGGGGAAGTCAAAGCTCCCTTCTACGTAAATGTGGGAGAAAATGAAGAAATTGCGGGGGGGAAGAGACCCCTCTCACACAACAGAACGGGGGGAGGGGGAAGAAAG
>Ga0179591_1296297_pt1 | contig 14257 bp, 16 predicted proteins | sample CZOMad2_1_08_16f_FD_182891 | JGI IMG/M metagenome (GOLD analysis project Ga0179591, IMG submission 182891) | Vadose zone soil fungal communities from Angelo Coast Range Reserve, California, USA - CZOMad2_1_08_16fungal (PacBio error correction) | ecosystem: Environmental > Terrestrial > Soil >...
AAGAAAAGGGACCTATGAACTGGGTGGGTCGAACTCCTCGCTGGCAGAGCCTGACGATGGATCGTTGCGGCGTTCCAAAAAAAGCGACAGTTTCGCGTCGAGAACAACAATGCGCTAGGGGGACTTGATCGCTGGAATGAAAGGACTGTGGGAAGGTCGCATCAACAAGAGGAGAGAGGAACGAGGACCTGTGAGGAAAAGTCAAGGGTCTGCACAATCTTCTTCGGCGGAGAGCGCTTGCCGGATCTCGTGAGCCGGAAAGTCGGACTCAAAAACAGCGGCTACTCTCCGACTCGCTAAGTGGGTACCGCCGCAGGGCGATGCATTGGCTCATATAGCAGAGAGGAGCCCAAAACCTGTAGTAATGATTCATGCTCAAAGGAAAGGACCGGTACACTTCGGGTTCACCAGAAAGCCGTAGTGCGCCACATGCGCAAGGCGCGGTTGCTCGGGAAGCAAAGAGATTCGGGAAAGTCGAGTGCGCTTTCAGGGCGCAAGGGAATACATGGTGTTCACGCTATGCTGTTCTAAGGGAAATTCTGGGGGGAAGGGGAAAAAGAGAGAAATACTACGAGCAGGACTTAAGAGTAGAATGCCGCTCTGTCGGGCTCCAGACCACACGAGAGGGAGAGAAGTACTCCTTCGAAAAAACGCGGAGAAAGGAGCGCTGAGAGCCCACGCACCGATAAGAAAGCTGACTAGCTACCAAAGGGGACTTGTTTTGAAAAAGCGAGGAAGAGGAACGAGCTCGGGACCTACCTGTACGAACAAAGGAGGAACATCGAGCCCCGGAGAGAGAGATCAGAAGAAAGGGCTTTGGTGTGGTGCTTGAAAAGGAGAGGAAAGCACCTACCATTGAAGAGAACGGCCGAAGCATCGCCCAGAAGCAACAAAAAAAAAACCCAATCTCAAGACCCGTGAGAGGAAGTCTGTCCTTCGTAACATCAAAGCAAAGGGGCACTAAAGGGTCTTCAGCTAAAGAAGATCCGACGGGGGAAAGAGAGGGAAAGGGGATCAACGCACGAAAGTGAACAGAATGTCATTATGTTTGGGCAACAAAGGTTTCCTCCCGGGGGGGGGGGGCTAAGAAGATATCTCATTTCTGCACTGAGACCTCGAAGGAAGGGTCAAAAAAAAATTCCCATCCCGAAACTTGGGGGGGGAAAATACGAGTAGAACTATAAAGAGCGATGAGGAAAAAAGGAGGCTGAGTATTCGGTCGATAAGAAAAACAGAAAGATCAGATTTCTTTCTTGCAAGGTCGGGAGAAAAAAAAAAGCGACCACAAATCAGCCCACCATAAAAATGATAAGATGAATAGTTGGAAGGAGAGTGCGTTTTAACGAGCGCGTTGTGTCGGCTCCAAAACACGCACGACAGAAGAGCCCCTTCTCGAGCGGGGGAAACCGAGTAGACTGAAATCTCTATTACGGGAAAAAAACTCGAGCGGAGGGAGCTACGAATAGCGAGCAAAGAAAAAGAAAGTGGGGTTTTTTGGGGTGGCCAGGGAGAAGGCTCATTCACTGAGCACAAACCCGCGGAAAAATGGAGGGTGTTGGATAAGGCCAACAAGAAATGAGAGAAAAAAAATTAAAGGATGACCGCCTTGCTTGTTGAGAACCGCTCTATCCGTTACATTCCGACGCGGAGAGAGGGGACGTCAGGGGGGCAGGAGAGGCGGAGTGGATTTGGTGGGGGGGGATTGTTGTACTAAGAGATCAGGCCTCGCGAAAAAAGGGGGAAACAGATTGTTTATCGTCCGCAAAGCGAGTTGGGAGATGCGTCGGCTGTCCGAGAAGAAATGGAGAGACCTGTCCGCGCTAAGGCGGGTAATCAACAAAAAGACAAGACTGGAGGGTTGAGAGCTAGCTTCGCTGAGAGGGGGAAGGGGCTGAGAGGAAAACGCTTCTTTGTCGTACAAATGGGAAAGAGAGCTTTTCTAGATTCTTGAAGAGACGGCAGAGGGTTCGGAGCAGCAGAAGGAACGTATCGGATTTCGGGGATGGAGAAGGAAGAGGAGGGAGAAGCGTCTCATCTGCCGCCAGCGAAAGGTCGGGGGGGGGGACGTTGAGTAAAGAGACTTCTCGAATCGAGGAAAGGGATTCCATCAGAGGACCTCTATGGCCGGCAACGAACCATCGCATGTTATACCATAAAGGGAAAACGTAGCTCGTGCTCGGGGGCACGCGAGGGGGGACCAGGGAAATCAAAAGTATGCGAAGAAAAATTTCGAGCAACTTCCCGGCGTTCACGTCCATCCGAAGGAGTCGGCGTTAAACAGTTCGATTTGAGGAATCCTAGAACTAAAGTGGGGGGGCGCCGCGGAAAAAGCATAGGAAGAGGTCTTAAGATGAAAGTCGAAGTCTGCGAGTTGGGGAAAGGGAACATTTTCCCGCTCTACGCGGCGCACACAGGGAAGAAGTTGGGGGAAAAGGCCAAAACGCGTCTAACATTTCAGACATCTCTAATCTTCCGCCGAAACGGCGTTAGAATGGAAGGGGGAGGGGGGATGCCACGCGAGTCGAACAGTAAACTTCTCGGGAGACCGAGGAAAGACGCCAATGCACTCTCTTGCGAGTAGAAAATAAGTCCTAGGCGCCTGAAACAAAGAAAGAAGGGGTACAAAGCGGAGCCAACGAGAGCCAGTCTGGTCGGTAAAGCGGTTCACTTAGGAAGGAGGGGGGAAGAAATTAAGGGGAGGGAATGTAAGAAAACACTTTGGGCTAACGCAGGGGTGCTAAGGCTAGGGTCAAAGGCCGAAGAGAGAAAAGAGAAACGGTATCTATGGTCAAATTTAACCCGTGAAAGTAAAACTAACTTTCATCGGGATCGAAAAGTCGTGAAAAGAGTCACCTGCAGTCTTCAGGGAGGCGCAACAAGGTTGAGTTGGGGACCCGCCCAGCGAGTGTAGCCAATTCATGTTTTACAACGTCGGGAAAGCTAAGAGGTGACACTGAGTGGGCGAACTGAGGCAATAAGAAGATCGACCGCACCGTGCGCAAGCCGAAGCGGCGGGGAGAGCTAACAAGGGCATCTTTCGACAAACCCGCCAACATCTTTCAAGAGAGAACACGACGGAATCTGCATGAGGAGAATCGCAAAACAAGGCCAAAAAGCAACTTTGCTGGGGAGGAAAAACGTACAAGTTCGCGTACGCCCAGCATAGGAGGGTTTTATTCCATGGGGCATGGACATAGAAAAAAACCGAATTGGGCCTACTGTACGCGTACCATAGCGTTTGGATCGATCACCAGGTTCGCAAAAGCCTAGGAAAATCCTTGAGCAGGGGTTTCAACCCCTGCGCCAAGGAACGCGCGGAAGAGTGCGACGAGAACGGGCTTGCAGTCTAAAAAGTTCAGGGGGGAGATGCAGTCAATCCACAAAAATGAGGAGTGAAAGAGCGAAGCCTGCAGCAGCAGAAAAGCCTCATCGGTCCGCACTCTGGAAGCGCGCGAGCTGCAGAGGAAGAAGTGGAAGCACCACTGATTCTTTTACCCAGGGAGCGTTGCAAAAAAAAAGCGGCAGGGCGCGGAGAATCCGAAAAAATCTCGAGGGGCCAGGAAAAGCAGGGAGGCGGGGTGAACGGCACATTAAAAATTCCCGCTAAGGGAGCCAAGGCAAAACGTGACACAGAGAGGGACCATCACCGTGAAGGCCTGGAGGGGAGATCGGCTTGGCGATGCCGAAAATCAAAAACGTCCTTGACTCAAAAAAGAAAATACGATGTTGTCTGGGTGGGAGGCGGTGCAAGAAGTGATTGGGCGCGCGGAAAACATCGCCGAGAAGACGATGCGCACAATATAGAGCCAGAGAGTAGTAGAGCGATACGGGGTCTCTAGGAAGTTACTCGAGGAAAATATGTAAGGGCCCTCTGCGTCTCAGAAGTACGTCGCAACAAACTGGAGCGAAAACTAGATTTTCGGCCTTTGAAAAATCCACAAGTAGGCGGAAGAGACTTACTGCATTTGAAACTACCGTGGACGCTGCAAGGATGAACTGAACAAAAGGTCCCATAAAAAAAGAAAAGTCTCTCTTCGGCGGTGCCATGCCGAGGATACACCCTGGCTTGATTCTTCTGGAATGGAGGTGCCCACCGTGGAAAATCTTAGGCGCCTCCGTGACCAGCCTGAATCCAGAACAACCCAATCAGTGGCCTCGAAGGTGGGGGAGGGGACCGGGGAAGGGGAGGGAGCCAAAAGAGCTAGGGAAAGTCGGATTCGGACCTCTCGATGGGACAAAACAGCGCGAGCACGTTGATTCAACGAACAGCAAAGTGCGGGACACAAGGGAGGGGAGGACGCCCAAAGGGGTTCTCGCGGCCCTTCACCTGCCGGAAAGCAGCGAAGCTGCTAGAACCCAGAGCGTGTGATACGCGGAAAGACGGTCTTTCCCCAACTAGTCTTAGAAATTCCGGGAGAAGGGGGGGGGGAACGCAAAAAAAAATCCTCGAAGAGTGAGCGGAATTGGGAGTCCATACCATTGCTATAAATTGGTCAGTCTGCAAGCTGCGCCAAAACGTATGGACTGTGGCAAGCCCTGCTCGTCACGGGGAGGACGAATTCGAATGGGACGCCCGTGGAAAACTCCGGAGCGCCATAGAAGGCATCGGGGGGCGACTAGCTGCCCGTTGTAAATATGCGCTAGCGGGAGAGCGGAAAGGCGCTACATTTGGGGGGGGAAGGGCGTTCAAAAGGTCTGTGACGCGCGGGGAGCCGAGGGACGACAGAGGCAGGGCTAATAAAACGAACGGCGCGCTCTGGGCCCGCCGAAAAAGCGAAAGAGTCAGAAACTCGGCGAAATTGCGCGAAGTCAGACGTAGAGAGCCGCCCTCGAAGAAGGCTAAGGCGAGCGACCAGAGGATGAATTTTGGGCGATCGCCGAGGTCGCAGCGAAACGGGGAAACCGACGCTGCGAGATCGGGAGGGCAAAGCTCAGGAAAAAACGCACGAGAAGCTGGGCTGTTTGTGGTACCGCGTCGCGCAAACCGGTCACTACCAGGGGATCGGAAAGAATAGAACGAATCGCTAACCCCCGATCACCGCGCGCTCTGGGCCGACCCGTTGTCAAGTCTGGGGTTAAAAAGGAAAAAAATCCACGTGCGAAACTCACGACTCGGCGGGTCATAAGCGGGACTTGGTACTCGAGCGGGCAACAGCAGCTAAGAGGTAAGGAAAACATTGTGAGGGAGGGGGTTCCAAAACAAAATTGACTCTCTGGTTTAGCTATCTGGGAAGGCTCCTCGTCCCACGGGAAACAAAAAACCTTCCCGCAGCAAATGGAAGGCTCGCAATAAAAAAAAGGCGACAGTGGCCGGCGGAGTACGTACGCTTGCGTATGAAGTCTGAGACGAGGGGAAGCCGAAGAATGTTCTCTATGCTTGCTGGAATGGACGCGCATCTGTACACCACAAAGCGAAAGCAACCTCAACAAAAAAAAGAGGAGAGAGATAGGTGGGGGGATGAGGGAGGGTTTAGGAAGGCGTGGTGTGCACTCATACCTTGGACAATCAATAGACAAACCTTCTGTCGAGAGCGACGTCTCGATACTGCAAGCCGATTCGAAAAAAGAAAAAGAGCGCTTGCAAAGGAATCATACGAACGAATGACAACAGGAAAGGCGGAAGGAAGGTTTTTGTGTTTGGGGCGGTCTCAGTGACGCAAGGAGCTAGACTCAAAAAAAAAAGATCTTGGGTGGCGAAAAAAAAAGAATGCATCAGTCCCTGCCTCAGCAGAAGACCAGAGAGCGAGCCGGACAAGTCGGCACGCGCTCTAAGCAGGGGCATTGCCGTGCTTTTGATGGTGAAGCCCGCGACGGGCCGGGGCGGCCAAAAGAGCTCAGCAACTGGAGGCAAAGGAGTGAGGCTCGGTCCCGGCGTTCCATCAAATGGGTAGTGGCCTCCGAAAGCGAAAAGACCCCACAAACAGCCAAATGCTCGTGAAAGGCTGATCTCGAGTGGCGGGGGGGCTGGGCCCGGGCGTTAGTTACAGGGACGTAGGAAAACGACGAGGGCGGAAGGCGAAGACGCTTTTTTCAAAGAGGCCGGGGATATTGTTCGCTCTAGGGGTAAAGGAGGGGGTGCTCAGAGCCGAGACTTCGCCGCTCAGGAGAAGGTATCATAATGCTGGGAGGGCGCGCCCAACCAAGATCGAAGCGAATAGGAAGTAGGATCAAAATGGGGCTCACAAGCTCCTTTCTCACGAGGGAACCAGTCCTATTTAAAGAGAAACAAAAGTAGCAGGATCGATCTCCAAGACCACGGTCAATTGGAAATAGAAAAAGTAAACAAAAGGAGGAATGGGGCGCTTGACGGCAGACACAGGGGAAAAGGATAGTCGTAGAAGTAAGAAGCAATTCGGGGGAAGATCACAGGACCTGGTTTGGTTCACTTAGGACCCCGCACATCGCCTGGGGGTAACTTTCGGGAAAAGAGAATCTATTTGTGTCTTCGACGCATGTAAACAGGGCACTCGCGACGGAGGCAGAAGCTTGTGCAGCCAGGGAGATCCTCACACAGGGAAAGACTCGGGAGACATCATCGGCATCTACCACGGGAGGGAAGCACCGGAGGAGCTGGCAGGATCAACGGGGATCGCCGGGTGGACTCCGAAACTGGGTGGAACATAAAACCAAACAACGGGGGGATCCGCGTGTCAAAGTGAAAAAGAGGAGGTCGCAAAGATTAACACCTTTCGGCCCTACTGAGGGGTCAGGAAGAGGGGGCCGCAGCCCAAATCGGAGAAAGGGCTGGGGTGTAAGCTAAAGGTCTTTGGTCCGGCAGGGGACCTTGAAGAATACGACATGTTGACAAACATGCGCAACAAGAAGAAAAGCCGGGCTTCGTCAAAGAAGTAAATGCGAGAATAGGAATGAATCAAAAAGAGAACTTGTACAGCGCAGAAAGCGCTGATAATCAAGAAATCTAGGTCCGGCTGCAGTCAGCGAAAGCGTGTCGGAGCCCAGCAGCCAATCTTCTTTGAAAGAAAGGTTTGAGGGAAGAAAATACTGGCTAGACGCCGTTCTGTACGTACAAAGCTCTAGGAGGGGAAACGCTCAGCAACGTGAAGCTCGGACACGACGAGTAAAAGCGGGGCTGGAGGATAACACGATCCTTGGAGACTTTTGGGCCCGGCTCCGCAGTCTCGTGCACCTCCCTCAAACCCGCCAAAAGAGTAAGAAAGTAGAAGAAGAAAAAATACTAATCGAACCGCCTTCGGTGCTACTTCGTCAGAAGATCGAGGCGAGAAGGAAACACAACAGCAGGGTCTTTGCACGCCGATGTTAAAAAGGAAAAGCTCCAGCATCGGGAGTCGCGAAAACCATTGTGACGAATCTGTCCTGGGTGGACGGACCGCCCACAACGAATGACGGCGAGACCATTAAGGAGAGGAGGTTTTGGGTCCTGCAGAGGAAAATCATCTACTTTTTGGAGAGTCTTGCCCGGTACAATCGGTGTTTATCAACCGCTGAAAAAGAGAGCCGCTCAGAGCAATCCGGAATATATGATCAGTGTGCGGCAGAGGGCGCTATCTCGCGAAAAAAAAAAAAGGGAGACGTACCCTGCAGCTCATATGCACCCTTCTCCTTCATCCTCCATCCATTCCTCTAGCTGTTCTTTAATCTCAAAAATATGGATTCTCGGGTCGAAGCTCTTGGAAGACCCCGAAGATGGATGCTTTTACCAGGCCTCTTTTAGGACTAATCTTAGAATTACGATCAAGGGCTCTATTAAGGCAAATTCGTTGGTGAGATGTGAAGAACATGCCGATCTAAGACAATCAGAGGGGTAACTTGCTCCGCTAAGTAACTCCGGCTAGTGCCACTTTCCTGCCAGGTTGTGGCTTGCGGGGGTGAATACATGGGATGCCGAAGGGAGGAGAACCTAAGAAGCGGGGATCAGGTCAGCTCTTGAACAAGAAGAGGCTTGTTTGGGGGGCGCGTGAGGGGCGGGCCGCGGCTAACGAGCGACGATGCGCAGGAGGCCATCAAGCTAGGCCTTATCGGAGCGGGACGGTTCGACCACCAGGTACTCTGGCACGGTACGGCGTCTCGCCGGGACGGGACACCTGAAAAGGGTTGCGACGGGGGGGACAGAGGTTCTGCGGTTGAGCACACCGAAAAAGGCGCAATCGAAGACTTAGTCGCCCTGAGATCATCAAACGGATTGAAAAAGGACCACTGAGAAACGATACACGGTGACAAGAGAGAACCCTTCCGTAATCTTCGAGGGAAACGTCCTGTCCGAAAACTAAGCCCGGGATGCGGCTGACCCCAGCTCGTTCGAAGCTTCGCCATTCCCAGGAAGACGGAGTACAATAAGGGAAACGAGCAAAAGGAAAGCCAAAAAAATGGCGTGGAGGCGTGATGACCGGGATCTTTCAGCCCCTTTAGGGCTCTGTAGTATAAATGCAAAAGACGGTTGGGGAACCTCCTCTCGGGGCAAGAGGGACACAAGTTGAAGGAGGTTGCCACTTGCGGGACCGGGAAGTCTACTCAGGGACCCGTTACCTTGCAGAAGCTTCTGGCAGGAGCGCAGACGATGAAGAGCTGCTCTGAGAAGGAGAAGTCCTGTGCGGACGCGCGAGGAGGGCTGGCCCCAAAGAGATTGGAGTGAGCGGCCTTGGACTTCGAAGGCCTGACTCAAAACTCCGGGCGACGACGAGGTTGGACGGGCCGCAAAAAGGGAGATTGGTGGCCATCAGGCTGCAAAGCTTCTCCCCAAAACGGTGAGTAAAGCTCAACGCCGCTCGTCACAAAGGGAGGGGGCTTGGGGGGGACCTCACGCGCGGACGTTTGGAACAATGCGGTCTAGAGATGCCTCTGAGAAACCTGGGTCAAAGGGGAGAGCTGTTCGCTGGCGAGAGGAAAGAAGGTTGTGGGTAATACGTGCGAGATGGCACCTGATGGGGGCAGTGACCGAGAAAACTGGGAGAGAACTGCTGAAAAGAGAGAAGGCTCTGGGTGCGCGCGAAATAGACCGAGTATAGGCTCATAAAGAAATCTGGTCTAAGCCAAAAGAAAAAAGACAGCAAAAGGAAGGACGACCATAGGACGATCTGCTGGGAAAATAAGAGGCCGGTCGCACAAGAGAACGAACTCACCTTGACGAAACCTACGCAGGATTGAAAGAGACAAGGCTTACTCATAAGCAAGGCTTTGTTGTGGCGTGCGCTGAGCCCTTTCACCTACCATTACACGCCGAATCATCGCCCGAGGTCAATAAAAGGGACTGATCAAAAAACGAAAGATGGAAAGAACCGTTTTCGAGGAGGATCTGTAGCACCAGCAAAGCAAGATCCCGCCTTACATAAGAGCAGAGTCGCCGAAGGTAACGCTCACTAACAGAAAGGGAAACGTTGAATTGAAAAGAATGTTTGAGGGCCGGCGAAAAACAAGAAGGGGTGCTAAGAGAAGTTTGTCTAGGAGGCTAAAGGGGAGGCCAAACCTCGAATTCCTGTTGAAACCCCAAAAACCAAGGCCTCCGAGGATTCTGCTCAGGATCGACGATCGCGTGCGCGGGATCGGAATTAAGGATGAAGTAAAAAGCAGGCGATCAAAAAGAGCGTCGCGCAAAGTAAAAAAAATGTCGGGTTGAAGTGGGGCAGTCGACCCACGCGCAGTCTCGGGGAACCATCAATCGAAGAATCTCAAGAGGAGGGAAGGAAAAGAAAAGAAGAGGTGGGGCTGGGACGACTGCGCGTGGTGGACATAACTCAAAGAAAAAAAAGACATAGAGGACACAAAGACGAGACGACGTCTTGGAAGAGTCTGGCCAGCGCATCGTATCCAAAGGCCCTCCAAAGTGAACGACGAAGACATAGCGAATCAAAGGAAGGGACGGGAAAGGGTTTTGTGGGTGTGTGTCAAAAAGGGACAGAGGTCCCAGGAAGGAAAGGAAGACTAAAAAAAACCCTCGATGCAAAAATTTGTGGGATAAGTACAAAAAAATTGAAGGCCCGCTTCCCGACTGTTGGGGTCGAGAGAGAAGTTGAAAATGACGGGACTGCTTAGATCAGAGGAAAGGGGAGTGGCCGGGGCCTGTGGGGATGGTTGCGAAGAGTCCAGATCTTAAAAACAGGGGACCAATTCAGAGGGGTTATCGGGAGCCCATTTAAGGAATAAGGAGAGAGGGAGAGAGGCTGCGTAAAAGGTCATGGGTGAAGTGTCCTACTAAGACCAAGAGAACAGCCCAGACTGGGAGGTAGATCGAAGTGCGTGGTCCCAAAAAAAAAGGAAATACGTTAGGCAGATAGAGGTATCGGCTACGAATCAGGGGAAAGATAAGAGCCTGGGAGGGAGGGGAGTCGACTTCATAGGGATCGAGTTTGCTCTGAGAAATACTAAATTCGAAAACAAAAAAGAAAAACTTCGGGAGTACAGGAGAAGAGGAGGGGCGGTTGCTCCAAGAAGGCTCGAATCGCGGATGGGGATCCCTGGACGTCGCAGTTCAGAATCTCAGACAGAACAAAAAAAGGACAATGCGCAAGACAATATTGGACAAAGAAGGGACTCGCTCTCAAAAAGAGAAAGCTCTCAAGGAACCACACGGCAGAGAGGAAAGTTGCCGCGAGCCCACTGCCTTTTCGGAAGGCGCCCCCGTCCAGCGTTGAAAAAGGAAATTCTGCAGTAGAGGGGAAGACGGCTCTGGGAGCGGAATCATTCACTACCCTGGCTAGACTTCTCCCATGGAAGAGGAAGAGGAGACGGGACAGACCGCGGATTCTAGAGAAGTAGTGTTTGGTCGCAGGAGGAACATGGGTTCAAAATCATACAAAAGGGAAGCCGACTAATGACTGGACAGGCGGCGCAGTCGTCGAGAAAAAAAGGAGAATCGTAGAACATCGGAATAGGGCTGCTGGGAAAAGAAAAAATGCTGAGCTGGAAACAAGGCACGTTGCGCTCGCCGAAGCTGTGGTGAGCCTAAACTTGCGAGTTGCAAAAAGAGAAGTGCAAACAGTGCTTCTATCTGGAAGAAGGACCAGAGGAAGTCGCCAAAGTAAAGCGAGTTGGGAGAAGAACTACGTAGAGGTCCTCACGCCAGCGTAACGAAAAAAGAGCGGAGACTCGTTTTTTCCTTATTTAATCTTTGGAACGTCAGACTGGGAGGAGAGAGAAAAAGGGGTGAGACAGGGGCTTGAAAAAAAAAATAAAGGATTGGGAGAGGCAAAGTACCCGAAAAAGAGGAGAATCTTGTAAAGGGCACCGTTAACGGAGAGCCGTCACGCTCGTGAAGGGGGGAGTCTACCAAAGGACTGGAAAGAATCGTTCGATCACCTGCAGCAAACAAGGCAGGATCAAGTCGGGGAGGTTTGGGAGCGCACAAAAAAGAGAGTTCGCGCCACTGTTTGGGGGAAGCCGGGGAGAGGCCGTAGGTAAGCCGGAATAGTGTAAATGGAGGGCGAACCTGATACAAGAAAGAAACGAAGCTATCAGAAATAACAAAAGTGAAGGAGCTCACTTCGTGAGGGCGCAGGGGAAGGACGCTCACAAAGCGGATCGTAAGCTACCAGCAAAACGAGTATTGGAAAGTAAGAAAGAAGAGAAGGATCGAAGGTGCATCGACTCGCATCGGAACTCGTATATAAAATTCAGGCCCATTGCACTTCTGAACGTATCAAACGATCATGAGAACTCCATCATTGAAGGGGGGGGCTCTGTTGTATTCTCTTCAGAGTTCTGGGAAAAATTGGGATCACCGAAGTGGCTTACACTCACAAAAAAAGCGAGAATTTGTCTTCCGAGCAAAAGGGAAGCTTGAGAAAAAGAGGACCTTTTTACCAAAAAGGGGCATGTTTTTCTCAAGGCACTGCTCCAAAATCCGGAGGGTAAAAAAAGATAATTGAAGGAGGATTCCGAGTGGGAGATATAAAAAAACAAGGGGGGGGGAAAAGAGAGGGAGACGTCCGTATAAAAGGTAGGCTCGGGAAGAATCTGGATCTCCTAGAGAAAAGTTAAGAAGTTAACAAAAAGATCCAGGGACGGGGAAAAAAGGGAGCAGAGGGGGAAAAAAGAGGAATCTCTGCGGGCAGAGAAGGGAGAAAAATATCCTGTGGGGTAAAAATTCCTCAGTGTTGGCGGGAAGGAAACACATGAAACAAATACAATTCAGAAATGATCCAAGAGCTACTTGAGCGGCAATGCAAAAAGGGGATTTCAAAAGTGAAGGCCTGGGGGCCTTTTCCTCACTGAAAAAGGAGAGCTTGGAGATGAGAAGGAGCACCTTGGCTGGGCCGTCGGAGGCTTGAGTCTCACAAGATCGTTTTGGTCCACAGACTTGCTCGTGAGAGACGGGGCGAGGCAAGCGCGAAAAACCTAGAGAACGCGTAGGGAAAAGGTAGCGCTGCAAATTTTGAGGAGGTCAGACCTCCAGGTCGCGAGCAGGATACACGGCTATAAAAGTCTTACACTGCAAAAGAAGGACGAACAGTGGCTTCGGCCGGGCCGAAAAAAAAAGAGGATGAGCCTGGACAGGGAATGGGTGCCTCGCACCTAGAGGAAAGTGATGGGACTGCCCGAGGGACGTTCAAGGGGGACGGAAAGAGAGAAAAGGCGATCGTAAGAGGACTAGCGACGAAGACGATGACGAAGCCCTTCTTGTCTTCTTAAAACAGAGTTTATCCAACCGGGAAAGGAAAAAAAAAAAACAATACAAACTGAAGGAGTGACCGGAAAAGGAAGCGAAGAAAAAAAGTGCGCGCGTATAAAAAGAGGGAGGGACTCGGAGGGCTGTCTCCTCCCCTTCCGGGTGCAGGAGAAATCCTATTAGTCTGTTATCACTCTCTGGGGAAATCTGCAGGGAAAAAAGGGGGAGAGAAGTGGTTGGCGTTCCGTTCAAAAAAAGACCCGAACCGGTTGGGATAGGAAGCGCTGGGAAAAAGGGAGTCCAATGCTCAAGGGGCGGGGTCCGCCAGCAAAGAACCTCAAAGATACAGACGACTGGGGTTGAGAGAAGGGGCACGAGAAAAAAGCTTCGTCTTCAGCCCCGTGCCGTAAGAAAAAGTGGAACTGGGCGCTAAAAAAGAAGGGGAGAGGAAAAATCTCTTCAATGCTCGTGTCGTCCGCAGTTACTAGAAAAGGATCAGTAATGCGTTCTCCCAAAACCGTTAGGGGAAGGTATTGAGAGCTGCTCTTCACAGGGGGGCAGAATTCTGAATGTGCCAAAATGACCGCAGGGAAGGGCGAGGGAAGGGAAAAAAAAATAGTCTCGGGAAATTAAGAGGCCCTTCAACGGGGGAATAGCGCTGTCTCTGGGCTCGCAAAAGCATACAGTTGGTGGGGGGAAAAACTATAAAAGGGAGTGCGAAGGTAGAAAAAATAGTAATTTTACAGCATAAGGGGGACCAAAATAGCAGGGGGGGGATCTATCCGCTCGCTATGCCGTCATGGGGCGCCAGGAACATAAAAGAGAAAAAGGAGAGGAGATGGCGAAGTAGAATCATTCTTATTCGGGAACACTCACAGGAGCTGAGCGAAAATCGGGCATGAGGTGAAGTCGTCGCCTGAGGGGGAAAGAAGATGACGGGTCATGTAGGAAAAAAGAAGAGGAGTGCAAGCTCAGTCAAAGGGGAAAAAAAGGACGCCTCTAGATAGCTGTGATGTGGGTGTTAACAGGGAGGAGGACGCTCTATTCCAATAAAAAAGGGTTATCTTACACGAGGGACTCATAAAAAGATAAAGCCCTTTGCCTTCCGCCTACAGACTGATGGGGGGGGGCGGGGCCCCAGGTTCTCTTAGACGGATATGGGGGTAAGGAGGAAAATACACACTAAACGTCAAGTGCACGCCGAGCGGAAGAAAATAGCGTCTCAATTAACGTTCGAATTATCAACATCACTTAGTTAATACTTGAGAAGTTGAGGGGGGGGGGAATTAAAAAGACAAGGGGTGAATCCAGGTTGAGAGAAGAGGCTCATCACTGAGCCTCGTAACCTCACGGAACAAACCAACTTGGAAAAAAAAGGGGGGAAAAAATTCCTGATTAGAAATTCAGTCAAGGCCGTCGTATAATGGAAAATTACATGAGCAGGAGAAATCCATAAGATCCTCAAAGCGAGGGAGTGATGCAGTTCGAGGAAAAAACGAAAAACAGGAGAAGAGAGGGGGTACAACACTCAAGAAAAAAAAGGGGAAACCACAAAAACAGGAGAAGATAGGTGGGCTTCGATTGCGGGTGGTAACAAGGGGGGCGGAAGCTCTAACACAAAAAAAAACGACTAAACAGGATGGGAGCGGCTGAGAGGGAGGCACGAAGGAAGCGCGA
>Ga0179591_1327092_pt1 | contig 14256 bp, 9 predicted proteins | sample CZOMad2_1_08_16f_FD_182891 | JGI IMG/M metagenome (GOLD analysis project Ga0179591, IMG submission 182891) | Vadose zone soil fungal communities from Angelo Coast Range Reserve, California, USA - CZOMad2_1_08_16fungal (PacBio error correction) | ecosystem: Environmental > Terrestrial > Soil >...
TAAGTTTCATAGGAGATCAAAAAGTCAGGGGAAGAACTCTACGCTGAGAGCGTTATGAGAGGCAATCCTTTGAGAAAAAGGATCATCGCTGTCGTCTTACGTGGGCAAGAGGAAAATATAGGGGACGAAGGATTTCCTTTCCCCCACAAATGTTGGCACGTGAGACTGGCGGTCTGTGGCAAAAGGTAATTCACCACCGGATAAGAAAAATCATGCCTCTTCGATTCGCGCTCAATCTGCAGCCTGATACGATGCGAAACCCCTTTTCATCACCGGGGAATCAGATAGCGCTCACTGAAAAACTCCACTACGGCCCTCTAGATTGTCACGGGGAGAGAGCAATAACAGGTGGAAGGGAGAGAATCTCGACAAAACAAACCTCGTCGCTAGCCAAAAACACTCAGGCGAGCCGTTCTCCCGGGAGCGCGAGCACCGAGGAAAGCCCACCTTCTCGACTAAAAAAAAAGGGGATATTTTGAGTAATTAGGACGGGGGGGGTTCTTGGGGACTGTTTTGCTATGCTCGAAGCTTCGAAGACCCCCGGAGCCACACTGGGGGAAAAAAAACCTTTGCGAGGGGAGACTACGCGGGCGAAGAGTACGGGCCAGTCAGAAGAAGATTAAGTCGAAAGGGGAGAGGATGCGGTCTACATCGTAGTTCGTCAGACCATGCGCTGAAGATTTTCTAAGGGGATCTAGACTCCAGTAAGAGAAGATCTCCGACGTGATGGGTTCCTGGAGTTTGCTTAAGGGGGAAGTTCGGAGGTCAGGGAAGAGTCTGGGCTTAATCCTCCGTTCACGGAGAAAAAGGTAGCGGTGTGGGGCTACCGTAGTGGGGGCGTCTGGATGACGGGTCAATTCCGCATAAAATTCCTGCTGTCAGGCGGCCGATTCTAGAGATGAGGAGCAGCTCAAAAAAAGGGTGGGTGGACAAGTTTCGCGTGCGTCGTAGACCAGGTGGGTTTAAGTTACGCAGGGTCTCTAACCCCCTCTTCGTCATTCTGTTAGGTAAGATAAAGCGGTAACTCCATTTGGTGACGTGTACAACCTTCGTTATCACCTCTGGTTGGGGCGTTTCGCTTGAACGAGTTGGTATGTCTGTAGAAGTATCATGGTTCAAGCGTTAACAGTCGAACGGCACGACGGGAGGGGAAGGGTTTTGGGGGAATAGAAGGGGGTCATGGGGGGGTAGAGACTATAATGGGTTGGGGGGGGGGGGAAAGGGCAAGGATAGAATCGTCGGTGAGTAGGGAGGAGGGGGAAAGAGAGGGCGTCGGGCCTCACTGGGGGGTCTGCTTGGTGGGGCAAGGAAAAGAGGTCGGCAGAAAGGGGGGGGGACGCTAATTCTTGATCAGGATGAGGCTTGGAGAGGTTAGAGCGGGGGCTTCGGTTAGCCAGGGAAAAAGAGTCTCCCTAGAGGTGAAAAGTAAAGTTCTTGTCTAAACGAGGACGACCCTTCTCCTTCCATGTGCCAATGGGAACGTGAAGTAGGGAACTCTTGTTGCCGGGACGGGGTAATCTCGTTTATATGAAGTAATTGATAGTGGCGGAATTAGACATGGCCCAGTAGACACTACACAAGGATGGAAACGGGGAAAAGGCGAAACCCAAAAACGAAAAACTCTTCCCTAAAAGAAAAGTACCAAAAGGCTCTGTTCACGTTAGATGCACTCGTATCCTATCTCACCAAGGCGAGAACACACCGCTCGTTTAGAGATGTTCGGATGAAGAATCTCGCTATATTTTTCGGAGTAAAAAAACCTTCTCCGGTAATATCACCAATTCAGTCTACAAGTCGCTGATGAAAACTCACGAGTCTCAAGGACACGGCTGTCAACTGAGAAGCGACTTTTGCCTATATCTAAGCTCCTCCTGTTGGTGAGTCCGTTCTAATAACTCTCCTGATGAGTGGAGAGGCGCCTCCACTCCTTCCATGCTCCGCTCTCCCCCTACAAGGGGACTTTGTAAGGTGGGATGGGGGATAACCTCTACTTGTTAATGCGTGCTGGGAAAGCGAGTGCCTAACGGAGATTAAGAGTCAATAAGTCTGGATCTGATCCACCATTCAGAATCGGAGAGAAATGTACGGCGACGAAAATAGAGTGGTCAGAGGGAAGTTGGAGAAGACTATCAAATGTGAGCTCTCGCTCACGAGAGTACCGGGGGAAGGGGCAAGGGGGCACTCTACCTAGCAGGGGCTAAAGAGCTGATCCTCTTCTGACTGATCAGCTTCCCTTTGAGTTTTTTCGTGGGGGAGTCCTGCTGGTGGGGGAGGGTATCTTAGAGGAATTGGGAAAGCTGGGATCCTCTGGCATAACCCGGTCCTCTCTTCCTCTTGCAATTGCACATTAGAGTCGGAGAGGGGATAGGGGCACCGAGGCCCTTGGGTCATACAATGGGAAAGACTCTCGCAAAAAGATTATTGGATTGAATAGATGAGAATGGGGAAGCTAAGGCCAAGAGGTGCAGGGGACGCCTCTTCATTATTACTTAAGTACTACTCTGTAGACTGGCTCTCTTTCTGAGATTCGGGGCGAGGCTGAACTCAACAAAAGAAGCCTCGTCCCTTACCTAATAAGCTTCTTAGCGGAGAAAGGAAGGATCTCTTCGGCACTAGAGAGGAGGAGAGAGACGGCCTTCAGGAGGTGTAAATAAGAGAGTAAATCCCTTTTAGCGCGAACAGTAGAACAGCGGAATGATGTCTCACGGACAAGACTCCCCATCGGGACCCCTGGGGGGACAAGAGAAGGGATGAAACTAGGGTCAGGAGTAGTATTGCTCATCCGCGAAAGAGTGAGGGCAGGAGAAAACATGCAGATAAACAGAGAGTCGATGGGCCGAGACCGTGACTTTACGTCCGCGGTTTTAGAATGGACTCGATTTCCTCACGCACCCAGTCATCTTATTAGCGGAGGACTCAAAGGGATGAGACGGGTCTTTCTTACCGCCCGTGAGAGCAACTAGGAATTCGTTGGAGTAGTAGGGGGGAGACCGTAGCCTTGATTGATCCTCATATCGCTTGCTCAGAGTAAAGTAAAAGCCGAGAAATCGAAAGGGCTTAAATGGGAGATCTGACGGACGTGAGTTTCTTGAATTTATGTGGTGTTAAAGTCGGGGGATTGCACAGTACGGTGTTTCTTTCTCGGCAGTTGTCGGGGGAACATGCATGGGTTTGGGTCGACGAATGGGGGTTTCCAGAGAATAGTCATCCAAACTGAGAAGTACCGAAAACAAAGCGATATCGGACACGGGAGAAAAAAACGTCGCATCGGAAAAAAAGCCGATCTGGAAACTCTCTTCAGGAGACTTTTTCATAATCGAAGGGAATCGTAAAACGTACAAGGGAAGTTTACTCCTCTTCTACTATTCAGGGGGAGACACGATGTGGCCGAATCTCTACCAGTACAGACTCGAATCCTATGAGGGTAAAACTCTGCAATGGGGGGGGGGTCTTGACCTCTCAACAACTGAAATGATTTTGAGCCGTCCTTGCGCAAAGGAGGGGGAAGGAGTCTACTGCAGTTCGCACCAACAAATCAGTAAAATTAAACGGGGAAAGACCTTCTGCTAAAAAAGGAAAAAGAAGAATTCGAGTGAACAGGAGAACTTCCGGGACATCGAGGGTAACAAGATGGCTACTATCAAAGGGAAAGGATCAAATACATTTAGGCTGGAAAAGAGACGGCATTCAACTCGCAAAAAGAATTCACGCCTAAAAAGCAAAGGGTTACAATAGGGGATATACTTTTCTGGAGATCCCCAATAAACTGCGGAAATCTAAAGAAAAAGGAAGTTAAAGGTTGTCCGAATTTCGAAATCTAAAGTCTTCAAGCCTGATCTAGGGACAAGGATGGTACTAGAAGGACGAGGACCGCTCTCTACTTCGGAGTCGCGGATTAGAACATCGAGGGACCTGATTAATGAACATCTGGAGTGGGAGAAGAGAGACTTCAGGAAGAATTAACCTGTCAGAATACAACAGGTCCTTCCGCAGCGAATGAGAGGGGGGATGGTTCTTGAGAACACGGAGGGCGTGCCCCCGATCGTGCTATCAAGGAGTCACTCCCGAGAAGTGTAGGAGGGTCGGGAAAAATAAGAAATGTGACCAATGCCTCTAGACCGCCTGTATCAATAAGCCAGAGGGGGGGGGCACTGAGAAGAGACTGGAGAGGGAACCTATCATTCATTAACCCCGTCCTCACCAGAAACATTGTGAGATAAAAGGAGGTCCACTGGGGTAAAAGATAAGGGGGGTACTTCGATCAAGGATCGGTCGGAGAATGGAGGGAAAGCAAAAGGGCGAGGGGGAGAGGTGGGTATATACTGGTTGGGGTGGGGGGGAGGATATGCAGCTGCAGCACAGGTCGTTGAGGGACAGCGCAATTTAGCTAAATCAGATCAGGGAGGAAGGGTACGTTGGACTAAGGGATCTATCTCCTCGGGAAACGGGCATCGGTATTGTTCAGGGGAGAAATGAGGGGCATATATTCGGAAAAAGGTCTTTCTAGCCCTTTTGGGGGGGGAGCTCAAGGGGAGTCTTTCAAATAACGAAGTTTAAGGCCATCATTGTGGGGGAATCATCTATTACGATCCGGGTGAAATCAGTACGGGGGGAAATAAACTCGATGAAAATGGAAATAATCGCCTTTCCCTCACCAGGATCAAATGCATCGAGGACTGGCCCGCATAGGAGGTAAAGAAGATAAGTCACACCTTCCTATTATCGGAGCACACCAAACAACTAAGGAGATGAAAAAAGGAAGTGGGGTTTCAGGCTGGAATATGCGGAAAAGATCCTCCAAGAAAAGGGAGTCATGACTAGATTCCGAAGAAGGAGACTTCGTTATCCTGAGCGGGAGTACAGGAATGAGGGCAAATATAAAGGAGGGGGGTACCCCAGGTTGGGCAACGGGAGACCGTTAGTGTGGAAAAGGGCGAAAAAAAAAAAGTGTTGCAAAATTCATGCCGATGGGACCTCGGCTTGCTCAAAGATCGGCCGATAAAGAAAGGGACAAAGGTCAAGGCGAAATCGATCCTTTTCCCTCGCCGTTTCGGGGGGGGAAAGGACTGCTTGCGCGAAAGGGTAGAGAATACCAACGGCAGAAAGGAGGGCAGGGAAGGCAGAAAAAAACAACGTCGATATACAAATCTCTAGGAAAATAGTGCACTGAGGCAAGTGAGACTCCCGAGGTCGGCGCAGGCAACCACTGTATTGAAAACGAAAGAGGGATGACGATTGATCGTAGGGCTAAGAGGGTGGTTTCCAATTTGTGGATGAAGGAATGAGGACCTTCTTCGAGCAAGCTATCCTAAGAATGTAAAAACCTTAGAGGAGTTGGCACCCACGGAGGAAGAGTCAGGCGAGGAGGGGGTCTGAGATCCGACGTCTACAGTCCGTATTAAGCGGTGATGGGAGGAGGTCTCATCCGAGTGGGCGCCGAGATATTGCACATCAACAGAAGGTACTCCTGAAAGTGAACATTCCGGATCTCTGTCGTTTGGGATTCTCGTACTGGAAAAGTTAAACGAAGGTCTTCGCTGACCGACTGGACGAAAATCAGGGGGTTAGATAACTTCTAGCTTTAACTGGGGTTTCCTAAAGGCTTATAGCGCCAGAGATCATCCGTCTCTCATGAGCAGAATCAGAAGGGGGCACATCAGGTTGTCAGAGAAAGATGCTATCAATCTCGAAAAGGGAAAAGTCATGGGTGAAAAAGGGAGAGGAGGGCCCGTTTGGGATAATGGGCATTAACTAAACCAGCTTTTGTCCTGCTTTTCGGTGAACAGAGTGGGAAAAAGGCATTGGGGGGGGGAGGGTCTTGGGGCCGGGATGAGGGAACATCTTTAGGCTTGGCCGTAAATTATGTCTGGGGACGATGGGGGGGGGGGGGGGGGGTCACTGACTGGACAAGTCTATGATACTTGCAAAGCTACGGTTGAGTTGAAGATCAAGCCTTGTTGAATTGCGGAAAAAGTTGAAGAGAGGTTGTGAAGAGAAGTCAGAGCGAAGGAAGGGAGGGGGGGGTCGCTTCAGGCTGGACTAAAAAATACCGACTCGTTGTTGACCGTTCAATAGAGAAACGACAGGAAGGAAGATTCTGAAAAGAGGAAGAGGAGTAGGCAGGGCGACAGGTCAGAGGGGGATAAGGCCGCCGTTACGAAGCTCTTCGCCCTTTCATAGGAGAGATTCTATTACGAAACCCGCATCAATCTCCTTTCTGGGGGGACTTTAAGTCGGCTCTGGAAAAGATCAGTCCTGTTGGGTACGCAAGGGTACTAGAGGCGGAATTCTCGACTTAGTGAGGAAAGGGTCTAAGGGGGTGGATTTAAGGGGGTGGGTTCAAGAGGTTAAGAAAAGAAACAATGTTTGAACTACAACTTCGGCACATAAAAAACAGTCCCAAGATTAAATGGCAGGAAAACACGGCATCTATCGCTACTTTATACCTTCGAATCGTGTGGCGAGCCTGCTTAGTTTGATGGGGATTGTCTCTTGAGAGAGTTTTATCTCGAGGATACGCTTATGACCCAAGCCTCCGGCTCAAGGATCAGATAAAGGACGTTCTAGAATCTCTCGACGACGGTAGCCCAATACAGGAGCTGAGTCTCTCAGCTCAGACTAGTCCTATTTCGACTTGAAAGAGCAGAGGGTCACTTAAAACGCCTCAAAAAAACACTGTTTGCCACACCTCTAATCGATTTTTACTTATTTGACTCTTCAGAACTGAGGGTATTCCTGAATCGCGTGCAACCTCACGTGCCCGCGTACCTTCAACTCTTCAGAAACGAGGAGGGTCAAGAAGAGGTGGGGCATGATCATCGCGTATCCAGCACCAAGAATAGGTGGCCGTTAGCTACGGGGAAAAAAGGATTGCTCGACTACATAAAAAACGGCGTAAGTTCTAATAGATATCTAGGGTGAAGAAGAGAAGGAAGACTTGCCTTCGCTGTGATGCGACTAAGGGGGGAATTTCAGGTAAAGGGGTGGAGAAAGGGGGGACTTTTTTTGGCGTGTAGGCGTCCTAAGTTGAAACCAGGTGATCCAAATAAATGCCTCGAGTACTTCAGTCAGGCAATCCATTAATCTGGCGTATCTTTAAGGAGTCCGTTCAATTGAAGGGACTAGGAAAAAAAAACTATGGAAGGAAAAGAAAGGAGGATCGTCATTTCTACAGTCCTGGGAGATCCTATCTCTCAGGGCATTAAAGGAGATAGGAGGAAGGAGGAAACCATCGAGGCACTGGTAAAGAGGTATTAAAAAAAGAAAAAACCACAAACCTGCGCTCTGAAAGAAGTCCACATAAATCACTGAGTGGGACTATAAGTATCCGAAAGAAGGGAGGAATCAGATTCTTCCAAAGAGCTCAGTCGAGTGCTACAAGGGACAAGGCCATGGGGGTCCGCTAAATGACACGGATCAGGGGACGGGAATTATCCTATCTTTGAGTTGGGAGCAGGCTCAGCTCTCCCTGCTCCAATGGACCCCCTTGTAGAAAGGGGGAGTAAAGGGGGGAAGGAGTCTCTTGTGCGGGGGAAGAGAGAAGGACTCCTCCTCGGTGTGCCCGCGACAAGTCTCGAAGATAGGGACGTCTCTTTTGGCGAAGATGTTGAAGTATGGCAAGGACTGAGGGGACCTTCAAAGGACGTGCAGGAAAAGAGAGTCCGAAGAGGAAGGAACTTCGGACCTGGTCTTCAGCTGGAAGATTGGTAGGTACAGTGAAAATCAGATAGAGAAATACCCGATGAAAGTTTGAACTACTCAGCATTGATGAAGTAAGGGGCCGACAGAGACTCCCTCTCTCCTAAACGATCTACATATGCAGCTTTCGAATCCTGTGTGATCTCGGGCCCAGTGAGAGGGGGAACGTCCTTTCGGAGAAAGGGTGGGGGAGGAAAAAACGCTTCTTCATGTTGTGGATCGAACAGGGGGAAGGGGGGACATAAGGGGGGGTCGTTAGAGAAACATGGGGGGAAAAACAGTCCTACTAAACACGAGACATCCAAATCGTAAGAGCTAAAATCGTCAAACAACTGACGTAACCAGCGGCATCCTCGACTCGGGGAAATTAAAACTCTAAAAAGCAGGGGAGAGGACTTTCTAAAATACTACAAGTGTTGTCTGAACTAAGAAATTAGGCAAAAAGGAGGATACTGTCCTGGGGCGAACGTATGTCCTCTCTCTACCTCTGTCCAAAGAAGTACAAAAGAAATAGAAGTCTCCTCGTCCTTTGAGGGGGGGCGGCGCTGATCAACACGCCAAAAGTTATGAGTAAGACGGGGTAATCAGAACACCTAGACGTTAAAAGGTGAAGTGAGGCACAAACACAAATAGTAGAAAGGGCTCCCGTCCCACAAGAAAGGTAGACTGGGTCAACATAACAGGCTCTCTTCCTACTAAAGACTTGGATCAGGGGGGGGGGGGGTGAAGGTACATCTAGTTGGGGGGACGGAAAGAAAGAATTGATACAGGAGAGATGCCTCAACGTGGCTTACCCTCGCCAACTGCCTGACCCGTACGGAGGATGCATCAAAAAAGAACAGATAGGCATAGGGACTCTGTTAGAAGGCCGGAAAAAAACCTGAAAGAAGAGGGAGTCAAAAGGGAGGAAGAGGTCTCCTACTGCTGGAGAACAGCAGGAAACCCCTTATCTTCAGGAGAGACAGTCTTACTCTCTGCTACGCTCAGAAATGGAAGCGGTCAAGAGGAAGAACGAGTCGACAGGAAAAAAAAAATGGAAAGGCGGATGTATGGACATCTTCGGTCCTCTCCAAGATGAGGATCCAAGTGAAAGGAGGTTCAAGTAAACTACTTCAACTAGAGGGCTGGTAAAAGCTGCGGTTTACCCCAGCAGAAGGGCTCATCAACGGAAAAAGGAAAAAGTAGAAGGGACTAAGAGGACTTTTCTCTGGGAGGGGACGAAATGGGACCACCAATGCAGTCAGCCTCCTGGAAAAATTCAAATATCGTAAAAAGGTTGACCAACGGGGGAGGGAGTCGAGAGGGGGAAGGAAGTTCTATTTCATTTCTTCATACCCTTCCTCACCCACCTATTATAGTTGACTCCATCAAAGTAGGGAGGAGAGACGTTTTCGAAAGGAGTAGAGAGACTTGTCAGGCTTTATCCTTAAAGGCTGCTCTTTTAAGATACTATGTGGTGGGGTAGGGGAAAGAATTCCCTGGAACGCAGGGGGATTGGAGAAACCCCTTTCTCCAGCTTCATGCTGGCTCATGAACGCTTTCTTATTCTGATAGCTCAGGCGGTTGAAACGGTGATCCGTTAAATTCCCCTCGAAAGGATGATCAGAAATTAAGCCGGCTGCTGTGTCATTCCCTTGGGTGGATCAGTGTCCGGGGACCTGGGAAAAATCAAGAAAAAGGGGGAATCAAGTGACCAATAGTGGGGGGGTCAATTCATCTCAGGTTCAGGAAATCAGGGATGACCTTCAAGAAAGCTGGGGGAAAAAAAACTGAAAAGCCTTTAACTTCCTCGAGCATCTCCTAGCTATCCGGGAAGGACTCTGGAGGGGAGATGTAAGGGGAAATCCATTAAAGGGCCAACAAGAAAAGAGTAATTCTCAACCAAACAGGAGGAGGTGAACTAAAAATGACTACTCTTTTTCAATATAGGGGATAAAGTGGGATGCAGAGACGACTACATCGACGGAAGGAGCGCGTAAGAATGCCGCCGAGGGGATTGGGGAGGCAGCCGAGGCTCTTCTTATGGAAGCTTCAAGATCTGTGGACCACTGAGGAAGGAAAGTGCCCAAAAATTTAAAAGTTCTATGGCGTTATGGGAAGTGCACCGAAAGGGGGAACCAAGTCTAGAAAAGCATTTCCGACTCGCTGTAGAATAAGGCAGTCCGCGAATGCAAAAAAAAGGGGTCAACCGATCTAGGCTTTCTTAATCCTACCGTAGTAGTTACGCAAAAGCGGTAAGAGGAAAAGGGGGGGTCTCGAAACCGAAATACACAGTGAGGGAGCTTTAGTCTAGCCCACCACCGAAGGAAATTCCCCACCAAAAAGAGAAGAGGGGGGCTACTACCTTCGCCGCTACCCTAGAGATCAAGCCGAACTAGTGCGAAGGAGGAGAATTGAAGAAACGAGTTTGATCAGAATGTTCGGAAGGTGTGATTTTTTTTAAAATCTAACAGGCGGAGGGGGAACATCCGCTGAAAAATCGGGAAACCCGCTGGCTTCTTTGTGGACTAGCGCGGCTGTCGGGCGGCCAGGCTCCCTGAACGGAATAAACCTCCTCTGGAATCGACCTTATTGGCCGGGGACTAGGAACGAAAGCCGTTCTGACCTAAACGTCCCAGACCAGCTACGTGGAAGTCAGCCGCGTTATAAGGCAAGGACCGAAGAGGGACTGGTCTCCACGTGGAAATGCCTCCGGTCCCTTAAGAGGTGCATAAGTAACCGCTGGGAGAAAGAAGATAATAGCTAAGACGGAAGAAGGAAAGAGAATGAACAGTCTGGGGGAAAAAAATACGGGGTCAAAAAAAACGATCTTTATCACTCTTCAAAGGGGATTGCTAGGTCTCTGAGGAGACGTTGGAACTGGGTACGTCCTAAACAAGGCAGGGAGAGTTTCTTGACTCGTCTACCAAATTGGGCTTGGGCTGGGAAAGTATGCGAAATAGGGATTTCTTTGCTTGCAAAGTTTATGGGGAGGAATTGAGGAGGTTCCCTCGGTTCAGCTGCACGTGGGGGAATCTTGCCCGCAGAAGGTGGGAAGTTTTTTCCGAAAAGCAGGTGGGGTCATGCGGGAAAAAGGACTGGGTGAAGAAAACTGGGGGAAGACAAGCAGAAAAAGGTGCGCGTCAACTTCTTCTCTAGCGGCTTTGGGGGGGTACACATTGAGAGCCCAAAACCGTGTACGAGTAGGCAAGGAAAGCGAGAGAAAGGGGGGAGGGACTGTCTAGCTTGGAAATAAGTTTCTCCCGGCGCCGCGGATATCCCTTGTAGGACTCGAAAGGCGGAGGAAAATAAAGAAGACTTCAAAAGAGTCGGGGGGCTTGAACGAGGAGAGGTCTATTCGCGTGCCTCCAGTTGACAATCGATATGGGTACCTTGATTCGGGAATGTACTAATTGGGGGAAAGGGGGATATTGAATAAAAGGGATAACAGAAGAAAATGTTCAACTACAACTTCCCCGGAAACCCCCAAAATACAATATAAAAAAAGAGGGGGCAATCTCCTCACGGGAAGATCGAGAAACAAGGCCGGAAGAAAAAAAAAACCAATCGCACCGGGGAGGAGTGATTATCTTTTGCGCGAGAGCTCGAGAGAGAAAGTTAGGACTTCCACACCCTCGGCGATGTCTGAAGATAGACATTCTCTTCTCTAAGAGATCGAAGAGGCCTTGTAAGCAAACTAAAGGATCACGGGAGATCGAGATAAGGGAGGGGGAATTCAGTAGCCTGAGCAGCAGTAAAGAGAAAGGGGGACTATCCTCTCCCCACCAGCGACGGCAGAGGGTGGGCTGAGTTGTCTAATTTCCATCAAACAGGAGATGACCTGACAAAACGATTAAGCAAGACCAGGGAAAGGAGCTCCTCCAATCGAGGAGGACCCACTTTTCATTCTCATTGAGGCTGGAGCGGACGGAAAAGCACGAGAGTGAAAACTAGTGACCTGGGAGATCCTATCAGGGCATAGCAAGAGAAGCCTAAAGGGCGGGTGCATTGACCTAGAAGGGAAGAACTAGCTCTTTGCGAAGAGTAAGAAAGGTCCTGCCATCTCGAAGGGTACGGGGGGGGGGGGGGAAGGCGTGAGGTCGTAAACTGGGCGCGAGATGGGGGGGTGGAGGGGACAACGTAAAAAGAGATGGGCAAACAGCTTTTCTCCTATCAGAAGAACCATCAGAGGAGGACACAGCAGGAAGAATAACATGTCTCGGTATGGAAATGCCTAGGACTGGGAAAAAACTATTATAAACAGGGGAGGTAAAATAGAAAAAGATCTAAGGGGGGGGAAACTCCCTTCGTGTAAAGGTAGAAGAATATAGACATGGTTCCTTAAGTACTTCTCTTAAGAAATTCAGGGAGATAGGGAAAAAAACCGAAGTTTTGAAAGCCTTCCCTCTTACTCCAACCCGTCTCTCGGGTAAGTAATACAAGGAAACTAATCAAAGAGGAGGCTGCACTTCCTAAATGTGAATGTGCAAGGAAGGGGGGTGAACACGATACGAGGATCTGCTCGAAATGAAGAGAATGGGGGAAGGGAAGAGATTAAGGACCTCGAAAAAGTAAGGAGGAAAAAGAAGAGAAAAGCCCGTTTCTCTGGTCTGACCCGGTGGGGGGGTCAACTCAGGAGGTAAGTCTTTTAGGGTATCGGGAAGAAAGTTCCGCCCTCGAAGCGAGAAAAGACAGATCAAAAAAAAAGAGCGGTCTTTTGCTAATTCTCTTCGCTTCGAACTGATTCTCGGAGATAGGAGACCAGACAGGGAAATAGTCTTCAGGGAAAAGGGATCTATTAATCGGGTCGGGGAGTACCATCTTCGATATCGTCGAACAACCGAATCTTGAAGTGAAAAATCAGGCAGAGGGGAAGTCCTAGGAGAGAGAGAAAGAAACCCATTCCTCCACTCCTCTTCGCATGCTCTCGGAGGAACTCCGGTGGATTGCCGTTGGTAGCTGGAGGGGACATGTTTTTGTTAAGGTTAGGAAATTGGTCGTGAATATTGTGTTTCGTCTACATTTTTGGAAAGGACTCTTAAAGAATCTAAAAAGGCCCAAAATGAAAAGGACTATTCAAGTCGGAAACACGGCACAGAAAAAGTGACCTATATATCATGGGGAGCTCAGAAGGCGAACTTAGAGGGAAGTGAAAGGTCCTCATGAAAGCAGAAAAAGATAGAATTCCTCCTCTGCGGTCACTATGGAGGGAAACAAACGAGTTCCTCAGAGGACTACCTCGTCCGCCTAAAAGATCAGCGACAAAGGATCGGTAGGCAGGGGGGAAGGGGGAGGGATCTGTGACGGCTGAATAAACCGCCTATATGGCACGTGAGGGTCAGAAAAAAGCTTCGAAGCTGCGGGGGAAAACTTCCAACAATCACAACAAAAACAACCAACCCCAAACACGAAACTTCGACTGACCAAACGGAGTAAAACTAAAAATCAGTCAAGTTCCTGCTCCGAAGGGAATCAAAGAAAACCATCGAAGAGACCGAAAGGGAAAGTACAAGCCGAGAAATCGCTTATAAAGATAAGGATACCCTCGGGAGACACATCTTTTCGACCTACGAGCTAAACTGAACTTACACGGGCTCATGAGAAGGTATAAACGCGCCCACGGCTCGCATCGAAGACCTGAAATGACCAAAAAGAAGGAGGGGGCCCATGAGAGAACAATAAAAGGGAAAGAAAGGGGGGCAGTGCAATTAGAAAAAACGGAGGAGGACGCGGCAGGAGCTCACTCCTCTTCGAGGAAACGGCGCGACGGGGCACTGCTGGCATGTAACATAACGGCGATCCGAATCAACGAGAGGGACTGAGAGGGGGACACCAGAGTCCCTCTGCAGTACTGGCTTAACTTAAGGCTCACCGGGGAGGGAACCCTAAACGGGAAATAGCTAGTCGAACAGGCCTAATTCCTGTTATGTCGGGGACTGAGGCTGCCTTGTCTCATCCAGCGTAGAAATGCGCACCCGTAAGACATCATGTGGAAATGTTCTGCTCAGTTCGCCAAGCAGGGGGGTAGGAAATCGAACAAAAAAGTCCGAACCTCTATACCTTTAAACCGCGATCACCCAGTCGAGAGGACCAGGATGACTTTTCTTAGGAGAAAAAAGAAACTATCTCTGCACCGTGTCGCGACAAGATCAGGCTCAGTTGGAGGATAACGAGTTGGGGGGGCGCAAGCGGGAAGCACTTTCAAACTTCTTGCGTCGCGGACCCGGTAAAGATAAAGCGAGAACAAGGTAGTCCATTTGGGGGAGGATTAAGGGGGGGGGGAGAGAACAGGAATTTGAAAAAAGGGCAGAGGGGGATCCTTCCGGAGATGGAGGATAATCTTTAGGCTGGGCGAACACGGGTGGGCAGTGAGGGGGAGGGGGAGACACAGACGCGAAGTGAGGGAAGGGGACTAACTTTTGGGTTAAGAATCTTCGAAAAAGTGGGGGGAAACTTTCCGCTTAAGTCCCTAACGGATGATCCCTAGGGGATCTGAAGAGGGAAGGATCGACTACCACGGAGACAGCAGGGTTCGTGCCGGCTAGGCAATCCAGCCACGACTGCACACGTAAGCTAAAT
>Ga0179591_1136081_pt1 | contig 14251 bp, 20 predicted proteins | sample CZOMad2_1_08_16f_FD_182891 | JGI IMG/M metagenome (GOLD analysis project Ga0179591, IMG submission 182891) | Vadose zone soil fungal communities from Angelo Coast Range Reserve, California, USA - CZOMad2_1_08_16fungal (PacBio error correction) | ecosystem: Environmental > Terrestrial > Soil >...
GGACATTGCACGCTTCATGCCCCAGTGGGACACTGGAACGAAAAGAGGTGCCGCGCCCGAAAACAAGAAAAAAACCCACAAGAAACGGTACAAGGAAAGAGGAGGGGGGAAGAAGTTTTTACCCAATCCGTCCATCGGAGGAGGAAAGAGAAAGTCAAGGGCGTGCAAAGGGGTGAAAGAACAAACCGAAGGGTGGACCCGCATCCTTGAAAAAGTCGTAGGGGGCAAATCAAAAACCGGAGAGAAAATCAGTTCGCGAGGGCAGAGCAGGTGAAGATAGATGTGGGCATTGACGGGTGTAACCCGATCAAATGGTTCGCTTTATCAAAGGCGGAAAAAAACAATGTTGGGGACGAAAAAACAAGAAAATCTAAGAAAATATGGGTGCCTGTTTCACCCAGCTGGGGGAATTTGCGTCAAGTGATGATTAGTACCACAGACGGGAAAAATAATGAAAGTTGTCTCCCCCGGTCGTCACAACAAAAAAAGGGGGGGCTTCGAAAAACCATTGAGAAAATCAAAACAAGGGAAAAAGGCCCGAAAGGGGGGGAAAAGAGCGGAGGTTCCCCGACGAACAGTTTTTTCAACTGGACGTATCGAAATGGAAAAAAGAAATGATGGGGAAAAAATGGAAAGTGACGTGACAGCTACCTTAACCGTCAACGGGAAAGGGAAGGAAACGCCGATGGTGTGTCAGCTATTAGGGAAAAATAACGGGAAAGAGCGGAGAAAATATCCTCAATGAGAAAGTGGGGGGTAACGGCAACGATCCTTCCTTCAGGGAAGTCAAAAAAACAAGGGGGGAAAAAGAATGAAGATAGGGCGGAGAGGACCACAAAATTCCAACCAGCCCTCCACGCAATAATGGGGGTAAAAAACAAAAAAAGGGAAACGTACTCGACAGGTGCAGAAGCCTACTGAAGCGAAGGTGTAAAAAAAAGAGGGGTGGGTGGGAACCCAGGGGTTAAAATCCCAATGTGGTTTCCCATTAACGTAGCGCGGCCGGGGGAAAACAAGTTCGGGCACAGGCAATCTCCAAAGACGCGAAACAGTCCCGAAAAGGGGCCCTTGAAATGTTCGGAGGTCACAATTCCGGGCACGGATCCCCGCCGGACGGGGCTCATCTGGCGGCAAAAGGAAAACGTGTAACAAAAAGGATCATTCCCGCGCTAAACGCCGCAGTCCTGGGGGTAAGACTCTCAGTCTACGTCGCTCTGGTATAGAAAAGAGTTGGTCCAAAAAGGAGCCGGATGCCATTACGCCTACAAATCGGGTGGCGAAAGGGGAGGGGGAAGTCGTAACACGATCGAGTCCCAAACGAGAAAGCTCAAGCGGAGCCCGCCGAAAACCTTTTTGGGGGAAAGGCACGGGGGAAAAGTCTGGAAAATTAGAGGGTAGAAATCGGCAGGGAAGGGGGTAAGAAAACTAAGTCCCGTGGATTAAAACGACGGGGGGGCCTCAACGTTCTCGTGAATTAGAAAACCCCGAAAAAAAAAAGGAAGACAACTCGCAAATCCAAACAAATACACCAGCAGGTGGGGGAAGGGGGGTCCAAAGGGGGGTGACAGAAAGGGGTCCGACGAACCCCTAGTAAGCAGACGACCCTCCAAACCCATAAGGACCTTCTACTTCCCAGAACCAACTGAAACAGCGTAAAGTGAAGGAAAAAGCCCTAAAAAACCACCGGGTGTTCTGAAGAGTTTCTACTGAGAGGGTGGCGGGGACCGAAGGTTGGTCACCCTTCTTCCTGAAATAATGTCGGTTCAGGGACAAACGGGAGGGGAAAAACTATGGTCGCGGTAAGGGTGGGAGGGTAGGTCCGGGCAGGGGACGAAGTCAAAAGGACGTAGTCATCGTCGGAAATTGTCCCCAAGGCAAGCCCAAAGGGTCAGGGGGGGGAGTTCCAGTAGCCAATCAACATCCAACGGGAACTGCAAATACATCAGTTTGGGACCATTGGTAGAAGGAGAGTCAAAAAAAAGAAAATCTCTGAATCACCAACCGAAAATGGTTGCACAGTGGGTTGGTGGGAGGGGCGAAACTGGAGAGATAACGTGCCGGGGGACAAGCCTTTATGAAGAAAAACTAAAAAGAAGTTGGGAAGGGTTGAGAGTCCCTCCAAGGAAAACCAAAAGGAAGGGAAATTATGCAGAACTCAACGCCAAAAACGACGATTCACTGGGAAAAACGAACAAAAAACCTCTTGTTCTCCGTTACGGGTAAAGTGAAGGGGAGCGGAAGCGTGCCTTGTCAGGGGTAAACGGAGGGGGGGTCTCCCGCGTCCCTGTAAGAAAGGATGGGAGGGGGGGAAGCAAGGGGTTGTTCAACCATCAAACGGTCAGGGGGTTACCAAGTGTAGAACACACAACGTACCAAACGGCCGGGCAACGAAATTGTTTTCTGTTAGCCAGGCAGGGAGAACAGGAAAAATCCAACGAGAACTACGGAGGAAGTTCCAACCCAAAGCATAACCTTACAAAAAAATTTCCCCAACATCCACGGAAAAAGGGACACGCATTCCAGGGAGTAAAAGGGTGGCAAAACGAAAAATCTCGTACCGATTTGGTTACGAACCAAGGGGAATCACTCAACTGCAAAAAATACGCAGCCCTAAACATCCAGCCGGTTTCACCCAGGGAAACAACATCCCAAAGGGGTGAACAGAAAAATTGATAAACGAGACGGCTGATGTTGCTCTTTGAAAAGGGGAAGCAAGAGAAAAGGAAGGGGGAGTGTTCAAACTTTCCCTACTCAAAAAAAACGGTCAAACAAAGTCGGGGGAGGGAAGACGGCGGGTTACACAAACAAACACAAAAGGAAGGTCAAAGGGGGGGGATTTAATCCTCATCGGAGGGGAAAAAAGCAAATGCTTATACTATTGCAAAGAGGAACAAAAAAAAATCGAACAGAGATCAACCAAAAAAAAAAACAACAACGGAGGAGGTATGTAAAAATAATAGGTTCCGATTAGTTGAACTAGATCAAGTACATGGGGGGGGCAAAAAAAAGGAAAAATCTGTAATGAAATTAAAAACCAATAGCAAAAACCTCAACTGTGTCCACAAAAGGGAAAAGAGGTAGACCCAAACAAACCCGAAAAATTTGTGAGGGGGGTCTGGGCCTTCGCACGACATTAAGGGTCCCTGGCCGATTTTAGGAGCGCCAAAAAGAGAACAAAGCAGAGCGAGTGCTGAACTCCCGGACACAGGGGGGGAGGAAGCGGCTGGAGTGTAGCCGTCGATCTTCACCGACAATGATCAAGAAAAAAAACTGAACGGTAAGAGGGGGTGAGACTTGCCGACCTTAGATTGCGGCCCTTTAAGGGGGTTGAAGGATAGGGTGGGGAAAAAACTTAACCGGTCGTCAGGAGTCGAGCAACGCCCTTGGGCTAAAGCCAAGGGGGAAAGCGTCGTTTGGGGTTGGGGAAATGGGGAACAAAACAATTGACAGCACAAGACAGACTAAAGGTAAAAATCCGACAACGCGGAAGGACGTATCACTGAAAAAAAAAAGGGACGAGAAAAGGACCAGAAAAAAAAAGGAAGTTTTTGACACAGGAACGAAGAAAGGAAAAAAAAAAAAAGCAGAAGGGGGGTGGGCCATACATATGCTCGGACGGACCGATAGGGGGAAGGTTCAATTTGGTGGCCGTTTCAAAAGATAAAAACTTTCATCCACACTGTAGCATTTTTGGTTGGGGGGGAAAAACGAAAATGCGAAAAGGGGAAACTTTGGTTAGAAAACAGAAAAAGTTAATAAAAAAAGGGGGACCAAAACAACCTCCTCCCTGTGGGCTATTAAAGGGGGGCTGACTCTCGGAAGCAAATGAAACTTGGATAGGTGGGTGCAAGGAAGAATTGTCTAAGAACTCATGAACAAGAAGAAAAAAAAGACTAACCCTACTAATTCATGTACTACGGAGAATAAGACTTCGTCCCTGGCTAAAACAAAGCGCGACCGGGGGGTCGACACGGAGAGGAAAATAAAAACCGGGTTAATTTAGTTTCAAATGCCAACTCGAGGGGAACCACGCTCACCGGAAGTTTAAAAAGTGGGGGAAACGGATATGGAGCCAAAAGCTCGCGTCACGGGTTTTCGTGGTCTGAAGGTAGAAAGAAGGACAATTGGGGTCGGCGGAACTTCCCTCTTGTGAAAAAAAAAAACGCCTGTGGGAGGTGCAAAAGGGAAAAAACTCAAGAAATTGCAAAAAAACAAAGAATTTTGTAGCGTTCCTTTAACTAGAGAAAAAAAGCGTAAAAATAAGTGGTTGGACTCTTTTTACAAGAAACCAGCGAGTGGGCCGGTCCCAAACCAAATAGACGCTGGGAGGGGGAAGAGGACAAGTCGAAGCTGAGGGGAATCGTCCTCGTGCAAAGTGCAAAAAGAAGAAAAAACCAGTTCTCAGTGGGAGGGGATCTTCTGGGGGCGCAATCGCCGAAATTACTCCGGAGGAAAAAAAAGATCAAAGGCTGAAAAGGCCGCCGAAAAAAAAGGAATAGAAAGGGTAGGGGGGGTATCCATGCCGAGAATAAAAAAAATGTTCCGTGGGGCCCAAAGAGGGAGTAAGGACCGGGAGTCCTAACGTTCAAAGAAACTTAACAGCCGATGACCGAGGGGTCACTAGGAGGGGGGAAAAACAAAAAAAAGGGGGAATACAAACAGCTTTAAAGAGTGACCAAGGGGAAATCTCTGATGCTTTTCAACCCGGGCACCTAACCTGGGAATACATCAACAGAATGATCAAAACGGTTCTGTCAAAAAGATCCACGGGTTCACCCACAGTCTGGAAATCGCACGTCAGAAACGAAGAAAAAAATCCCTTCTGTGTTGAGCAAAAAGTAAGTTTTTTTGGGAAACAGTCATGTGTTTGGGAAACCGAAACCGAAAGCGGTCTGAATTGTGACCGGGGGAGGAAAAAAGAAGTCTGCGACAATCTAAATTTGCCAAATCGCCACGATGCAGAGCAATCCGTTCGCGACAAAGAGGCGCAGCGGGGAGAACGGAAAATCAGGATGAACGTCCAGACGCAGCTCCGCAATAAAAGACTCGATAAAGAAGAATGAGGCGAACTCGACGATTTAAAAAAAACCATGAAAGGGAAAAGGAGAGAGAAAAAAAAACACCAGGTCGAAGCCACCCACTTGGGGGAACTAAGAGGAAACAAATGGGGGGCCAGTAGTCCCCCGCCGCGTAAAAAAAAAAAGAAGAACGGAAACAAGGAGAAAAATGAGAGGACAAACAGGGGGTGCCGCCCTTGCTTGGGGGGTTGCATCCATAAAAGGCAACGTCGATCGGGGCCACAAATGTGGAAAACGCCAAACAGAGACAGAACTACCTCCCCCGCCAGGGGAAGAAACAGGGGAACCAATTACCAGGACCCCGTATCCGTCGAAAAAGTCAACATCAAGGGTTAATAACCGCACACACGAATCGGTAGGGGGGAACTACTCTATGACTTCCTGTACAAAAAAGTGCCAAGAAATCGGAACAGAAGGAACCCACCAGGCCGGGCCCTGGTGCTCAGAAGGAGGGGAAGAAAACGGGGTCCATGAAGAACGAAAATGGAAGCGACGATAAAAAAAAAAACACAAAAAAAACTTAGGGGAAAAAGAAAGAAGACTCTGAAACCACTGAGTGAAAAAAAGCCCTTCGCCCGCAAATAAAGCGCTAACCAACCCGACGTGCCCAAAAGGTGAGGGGGAAGATTGCCGACGTCATCTATTGATTGAAAAAGGTGAAGGAAGGCCCGGGGGCACGAAAAACAAAGGAGGACAGGCGAGAAGACTTTCGGACCGGACAGGGGAGGGGAGAAAACGGGCAAAAACGGGGGGCGGGTCTGATCTTGGGGAAGAGTGATACTAAAAAAGGTGCCCTCGAAATGGCATTGACCTGGGTGGCCAACCAAAAAAAGTCCGGAGGCAGCAACCAGAAAGGAAGGGCGACGAAAAAAAGCACCGATGGGGCCGGTTCTGACCAGCAGGCCAAAAGGGAAAAGAGAAAACTACTAATTAAAAAAAGGGAAAGGAACCGAGTGAGACGCCTCCCGGTAAACCCAAGGGGGTGACACCTTCTACCATGTGCGCGTAGAGGGGCATACGAGGCAGGGAAAGGCCGGAAAATCGAGAAGGAGGAACAGATCCGTTTTATTGAAATGGGTTCAAGAAGGGAACGGAAAACATCTCGAGACCTTGGCTCAGGGGGAGGGGCAAAAGGAAGGACGTGTAAGCGAACTGACCGTCCCACGTAAAAGCGGGCGCCCGATGGGGGGTCGAGAAAGGTGCAACAAAAAGATTAAAAAAGTCAGTCATAACCGCTTCCCCTGGCGCAAAGCGGGTCCGCCGAAGAGGACGGTCGTCTGGAAATTTCAACCGTGTCATCCAGAACAGAAAGAGAAGCGGCAAAACAAAAACATCCAGTTTCCAACGAAAGGAAAAAAGGTACCACGAAAAAAGGGCTGAACCCCACAAAAAAAAAAAAAAAAAAGATTAAAAAACCAAAGGTTCTCGACCTGGAAGGACGAAGAAGTGGTGAAACCAAAAAAAAAAAAAAAAGTGGACCACACAGGGGTAATCAATCTGTGTCGAAAGAACGGATTCAAGCGGAAGTTGGAGAAATCTGGGACCTGTGTCCAAAAGGGAAAACACGAAAATCATCCTCAAACCAAAAAAGGGCCTAAAAAGGCAGCTTTTTTGCGGCAATGGGGGGAAAATAAGAAGGGAGGTGCAGACCCGACAGGAGCAACGTTTGAAGCCCCGGAAAAAAGGAAGCACGGGAAACTAAAAAATATAGAGGAGGCAGCCGAAACGCACGAAAAAAGCATGAATCTGGGGGGGTCATTCTGACAAAACCGCAGTCTTTAAGGGACCGTGTCGAGAACGAGAGATGCCTTGCGCCGAGCATCAGGGGGTTCGAGGACGGTAGGAAATCGGGGCGGGGAGAACACGGGAGAAAAAAAAAAAACATGATCTAAAAACGCACACCGGGGGGGGGAAGACCACGGTTGAACGGGAAAAGGCTCAGAAGAGCAGAAAAAAGAGCGGGCGCCGAATCCTAATTCCGAGGACCCACAAGCTCTTCCTCGTTCTCGGTGAAAAACACGGTCAAAGGGGGGATGTGCGCCGAGGGAAGAAAAAGGCCTAAAAATCACGAAGCGTCCACTCAGGGGGTTATTGGTAGAATAAAAAAAAACTTTTGAAAAGAAAAAAAAAACGAGGAATTACCTCGACCCAAGAAATGGAAAGAAAAAAGAACCCGAACCTGACAAAGTTCAACCGCAGTGGGAAGAAAGAATACAGGGCCAACAATGGGCAAGGAACAAAAAAGGAAAAATGTCTCACTTTGGCCAGGAAGGAATGAAACTCACATCCCATCAACACTCCAGGGGTTACGGAAAAAAAAACAAAATCGCAGGCGAACCGGAGAGGAAGAGTGGTCCGGGAAAAAATATAGCAAAGGGGACGTGAATTCCAAAAGCAAAACAAGAAAAAATCGGGTCGGTCGTCCAGCACGTCAACCAAAGACATGCCGACCCTTTCGGGGCCGGGAAAAGGGGGACCAGAAAAACGAAGCAAAGGAAAGCCAAAACTGAGAGGGGGGGATTTTGTCAGGGGAGAGCAGGAGGGGAGTCAGAAAAGAATCTCGAGCAAACCCAACACAATGCCGATTGGCTGAAAGTTTTTAGTAAAAAAAAAGCGAGCAAGTGTCCTTGAGGAATGAGTGAGAAGGGGTAGGGGATCCTGGGTCGATGGGAAAAGAAAGGCAGCCAAGAAAAATAGCGCAAGACCCTTAAACAGCACTTAGGTAAGCAAAAAAAAAAAAAAAAAGGCTGTGGAACAACTATCACGGGGAAAGGGTGGGAGAAAGGCAAAATCGAAGCGGCCTGTACAGGACGGTCAAGATCCGTGGAAGGCAAAAGAGCTGTTGTGTGGGAAAGCCGTAAAGGGGAAAAAAGGGTTTTACCTTGGAGCAACACCAACGCAAGCGGAAACAGGGGAACTCGGGTTTCGTAAGGCACCTGAAAAAAAAACAATACCGTTCCAAACCCGGAAAGGGGGCCGAAAGGTGGACAAAAGATCGCCCTTCAAAAGACATCAAAACAAGAAACAACGTAACCGGCAAGGGCACAACAGATCCCCGTCCCCAGAAAACCAAAAAACGGGAAAAAAAAGGGGAAAACCGTCATCGAAAAAACACAAAAAAAAAGGAAAGGGGGGGGGAAAAAAAAAAACACGGAAATCAACCGCAACATGACGATCACGGACGGCATCCAGCCAAAGGGGGGAAACCCAAGAAACACCTGGCCAAGCTGAAAAAAAGGCCGCTTGTTAGAAGAACTGACCGAACACACTCGCTGGGGAAAAGAAAGTTGGTCGTAAACCAGACGCCGAAAAATTAAAAATAGGGGAAGAGGTGGCCAGAAAAATACGGGGTTGCAACCCGGTTGGTGAACAAGGCCCAATGGGAAAAAAGTAAATCATCATTGGGGGGGGAAAAAGATAGAATGGGAAGGGGGGTCCATCCAACTGCGGATAGAAGAACTGACACGGCAAATGAACTTCTCAGCCACAAGACACACCTTAGGATGATGAAAGAAAAGCAAAAGGAGGGGAAGAAGGAGGGGCACCTCGCTCCGAGGCAGCAACCAGCCCAGTCTGAGATTCCCAGAAAAAAAACGGCAAAGTTGGACCCACCACAGGGGGGACCCGGACCGATCACGCCAAGCCAGTGGGAAAAGGGGGTTGGGTTCTGGAACAAAGGTAATCAGGGGGGGGAAAAAGGACCAATCCGGTGTCCGTTGTGGCAAAAAAAAAATTGAAACGGCAAAGGGGCAAAATTAAACATCAGCAGAAAGGGGACAAAGGAACGGCGTCCACATGGTGTTGGGGGGGGGTAACCCATTAGTGCCTGTAATAAGTAGTCGGAAAAAAAAGGTGTGAAGTTCCTTTAAAAAACAAACTAGGAGGAAGGGTTGAAACCTTGCCGAACAGAATGAGGGGTGGCGCCCCATTTGCCATGGTGAAATGGGGGTTTGAAAGTTCATCGGTTATCATCCCAGTCTCGCGTTGGGGGGGGGGGGGGAAGGGGAAAAACCGACCAAGGCGAACGAAGCACCCAGGGGAGAACTGGGAAAGGTGTAAACTCACGGTAAGAACATTAAAGCAATGGTGACCGCTCTTCCAAAGAGGAAAAGAAAGAGACGGCAGGTGAAAACCAATTAGCCATACAGACGAGAAACTTTAAAAGGAACCCGATCAAAGCATGGGTGGGTGGTTACGGGGTTGCGTTCATTCGGGCGCAAACAGGAGAAGAAGGATGGGGGGCAGGGGCAGTTGGCCGGAGGTAATGCGACCAGGCTTCACAAAAAGGAGCAGGGGGGGGTCCGGAAGGGACTCAATGCACGTTGAAGGAGGGGAGAAAGTCAAAACTCGCCCAGGTTGATCGAAGATTTACATTTTCGAAACTAGTGAAAGGGAGAAAAGGGGGTTGTAGTTTGACCGGAGAGGGCTAACTGACCGCAAACAAAGGGGGGAGAAAATGACGAAAACCGACCCGAAAAAAGTCTGAAAACTAAGCTAGGGGGAAAAATCGGATCACGGGCACGCGACACTAAGACACCAAGGGCGCCTTTCGCCGGGAGAGATCAAGAACAGAAGGGGGGTAGTAAAAGGGCAACGCAGAAAAAGTTATACACGGCGCCCGGAGGGGACGCCAAATGGTGGGGCCCTGCGGTCAACAATTGAAGGCCCACGTGGGGGACGGGGGGGGGGGTGTTAACAGCGAGGCGCAGGGGCAACGGGACGTCAATCGGTTTCGTCGCACAGGGCAAACCAACCAATGGGGGAAAATTCACCCCGCCAGTGGAGAGACGCGAAGAGGAGAAGAGCGTACTGGTGGGAAAAGGGGAAGCGAAAGAAAGGGAATTCGACGTGATTTCCTCGACGAGACTGAAAAAAAGAGGACAGAGCAAAAACTTAGACAAGATCACGGAGTAGTAAAAAAAGGAAGGAGGAAAAAAGCCTCGGAGCGGAACAAAATGGAGCTTGCTAAAAAAAGGAATCGCAAGAAGAGTTTCGACCCCCCGATGCTCGGAGGAGGCATCCGGAAAGGACGGGAGAAAAACAAAAGGAAATACATATAGCGAGCTGCAGAAAAAAAATGGCCAGGGGAGGGTTTTCTCAAACCGAGAAAAGGCAAACGTCAAAAAAAAAAAAGGGTTTGCTCCTCAAAATCCAATTACTAAAGATCAAAAAACGCTGGGGGGATCCGAAGGTTGGGGAAAAAGCTCACAGCATCTTCAAACGCAAGAAAGAAAGGAAAATCTTTGCCCCAAGGGAAACATGGAGCTGACAAACGGAGAAACTTTTTCCTGGGAAAACACTGGATCAAAACTGGAAAAAGAGTCGGTTAACGACGCGGCGCCTCTGGCACGGGAGAAAGGGAAACTCGGGGTGATCAAACGGGCCCGTCGCGGATCGGTTTGGAAAAAGGGGGTTGTTGAAAAAAAAAAGGGAGGTCACGGGGGGGGGGTGCTACAGGTTGATCCCCGGAAGAAGGAAAGAGGGAAAGAAAACACAACAAAAACAACCAAGAAACACAACACCACACAACAAAAAAAACAACACAAAAACACAAAAAAAGAAAAAAAAAAAAAAAAGAAAACAACAAAAACACAAAAAAAAAACCACCACCCACAAACAAAAACCCCAAAACAGAGAGTCGTCTTCTAACTGCAGACAAACTACCTCGCGAACCAAAAAATCAGTTCTGCGACCTTGAAAGTAAAAAAGAAAACTTCATTCTCATCTCCGCAGCGTCACAGGGACGCGAGACAAAGAAAAGCAAGCTCGAACCCGATTTACAGGGAGGGAGGACAAATCGATGGCAAACGAGGCAAAAAGGGAACTAGAACCCCTTTTTGAATGGGAGAAGGAGGGAATTCCGTAGCCCGCGGTATCCAAACAGGAAAAAAGCGGTCAACCCATCGGCATGACCAGAGGGTCCAAGTCGCCACGGGGAAGGGGACAGAAGAAAAAACCGTGATATCCGTGCCAACCATGTAAGGGAAGAAAAAGCAAGACGCAAATCTCAGCGGAAATAAAGACAGGCGCAAAAACCGTACGAATCAGGTCGGCCAGGAAATCGAAACTGGGGAAAAAAGGGGGACTTTACCCTCCCAGCCAGGACACAATGAGGGTCAAAGCCCAGAGGGCTTCGTTTACATCGGCCCCCGAAGTAAAAGGGGAAGTTCTAAAAAGGGGGCCTGTTCGCTTCCGATTAAAAGAAAAGAGGAAGAAAAAGTGAATAGCGTCAATTGAATCTCAAATTCTCAACACCCAAGGGGGAGGGGGAAGTGAAAAGGAGATTCAAATTTGCCGCATCAAGGCACGGACCTTGGCCTCAAAACAGGAAGGAGACCAAAAAGAGACACTCAAAGACTTAAAAACTGAAAAGGGGGAAACACTGTAATAGGGCGGGCCCAAAGGGGTTGAAAGGATAAGGAGGAGTGCAGGTACAGGCTTGGGAAGTAGGGCAGGGGAAAAAAACCACCCCGTAGGGACCCCGTCGCGAATCCGGACGACCAAAAGGAGGGGCTTTGCCGTACTCGGGGCTGAGGGGAAGGAGAAGTGGACTCCCAAGAAAAAAAAAGAAAGAGCCGGGGGCCTCCGAGGTCATTGGAACCGGGGGGGGGGGAGACAGGCGAACGGGGTAATTGGGTGCAGCCGAAAAAAAAAAAAAAGAGTAACACCCCGAAAGAAGCACTATGTGACCAGGTCGAAAGAGTCCGGGTCTTCCGTGAAAATGATCCTAACAAACGAGGGGGAAAACTCCTGGAAGGGTTGGGGTGCGCCTTCGTCATCCAAAAAAGGGGGTAACTTTCGACGCAGGGGGCGAACGGGCATCAAAATCCGCCGGGGAAAAAATCGAGAAGGGTGCCGGCACAAAGGTTTTCTGTGTACTTGAACGGCAGGGGAAAAAAACCTGGGACTGCGTGCTTTTATCTTGATGACGTGGAAAAATCCTAAAAAAAAAAAACAAAAAAGAAAAAAAAAAACAGGTTAAGACCGAAGACGGGTGAACACCATTTGTGCCGCGAAAGGATTGCAGGCTAAAAAGAGGAGGGGGGAAAAAAACTCATCAACACTAAAAACGAGGAAAACGATCGGCGGGTCTGTATGGGATTCAAACAGGGCCATAGGAAACGCCGTCGGATTCCGGTCCAATACCAACAGGAACCTGGTGGTAAACAAGACGAAACAGTCAAAAGCACACCAACCGAGGAAAGGCATCACCGCCTTGCATAAAGCGAACAAGGCTAAAGTACCCGGAAAACTAATGAACACATTGATCCAGGTTGGGTAAAAAAAACAAAAAGGGAAAATCCTCCCGTTGGTGAGAAGAGGGGGCACAGGCCATGGAAAAAGCCTCGGGGAAACTGAGTCACTCCAGGGCCAGGTAACCGGTTTGCGGGAGGGGGGCACAATGAAGAAATCCTTATCAACCAACAAAAGCGGAAGTCCAGCGTTCAATTTTAGCAAAACCGGGGACAAGGAAAAAAAAAACGGAAAAGACGGGTATAGGTCTAGTACGAACGCAGAAATGGAGGGGGGGGGGGGGGAAACTCAAAACAAACTCGCCCTCAATGTGACGGTTGTACGGCTGGAAGCGGATGGACAAAGCACGCAATCGTGGTTTTCTAATCTTCAGGAGGCGATCCAGTGAAAAAAGGCCCGAGCAACTCCATACAAAAAAAAATACATTGGGTTTTCGCACGCACGGTGAAAGACAACTTCCGAGAGCGAGAGGGGAAAACGAAGTAAGCACACGAGTTAAAGGAAAGGGGACAAAAAACGCCCAATAAAAAACGGCCATCGGTCAAACAAACGGGATAAAAAAAAACCTAAAGTAAAAACAGTTAAAGAGCAGAAGGCGCAGCCGCCACACAAGAATCGCACACTAAGTGGTTAATGGGAGTCTCCCAGGTTTGGGCAAGCCAGGCAAACGAAAAAAAAAAAGAGGGACAGTTTCACCATGGGAAAGCCATCAAGGACCCATAAACCAGAAGAAAACCCGTTGCCGTTCAGGGGAAGTGCCGCAGCCGGGCCAAACGGCGTACACCCAAAAAAGGCGCGGTCCGATGTAAACACAGGTGGGCAAGTGGCAAGGAATGAAAGCCATCACAAGGAGTGGAGGCCACAATCAGCGGCGAACGGGAGCGAGTAGGGTCGTCTTGACGCGCCAGGTACAAATGTGCCATGAGGAAGAGTAGGAAGAATCGGACGGTTTTCACGTGGTCGGTGTTGGGAAAAGCTCAACGCGTCCTTCTGGGGGGGCGGGGGGCAGTAGCAAATCATCCTGGAAAAATCAAAAAAAACAAGGAAGAGTGGGAATTTTATAGGGATGTCAGAAAAAGGAAATCTCGATCACCCCAGGGGGGAAGAAGTTGCAAGTGAAACTTTTTAGTAAACTCTGAAGGAAAGGAAAACCCTTGGAGCCGGACTTCAAAAATTTTCCTAAAGTGGGACTGGTTCAATTGGCCCTCACTGCCAAAAGGGGAAAATGGAAAAGGAAAAGATGCTCGCAAAACCCACCGCAAGGGATTTCGGGGGCCCAAAACAAAAACAAAGAAAAGGGCAACTCCAATCACACGGAAAGTCCTTTGATAGGGCATAACGAAAAAAGAAGGCACGGTCTGCACTGGGGGGAAGAAAGCCGGAGAAAGCGAACCTTAGGAGGGGGGTTGGAGGCCGTGGTCCAAAATTCCTGGGCAAAGGGGGGGGGACAGCAACAAAAAACCAGGCAACCCCGGCAAGAGGGTCTCCAGCCGTGCGAAAAAACCAAAGCGCCGGTTAGAGTCCAACAAAAAATAACGTTAAAGACAACCAAGGCCCGGGGGGGGGAAAGAAAGCACAACCCATGTCGTCAACGGTAACAATGTTCTCGGAACGATGTTTGTGCAAAAAAAAGAATCAGCCCCGGGAACGCGAGAAAAAGAAAAATTTTAACCATCCAAAAAAAACTGGGAACGGCAAGGAAAGAGGCCGCGTGGCTGAGGGAAAAACGATGGAACCGGAACGACAAATCTGGTTCAATGAAACCAGGTCAGAGGCCGACAAAAACGCAAAAGGAACTGGGAATGGGGAACGGCTCACAGGGGTGGTGGTTCAAGGTTGACACTGTGGGCCTGGGGGGGGGAACGGTAGTGGGTCATCCACCTGCGGATCGTGAAAACAAAGGGGGGCAAGAGGGAAAA
>Ga0179591_1176545_pt1 | contig 14250 bp, 13 predicted proteins | sample CZOMad2_1_08_16f_FD_182891 | JGI IMG/M metagenome (GOLD analysis project Ga0179591, IMG submission 182891) | Vadose zone soil fungal communities from Angelo Coast Range Reserve, California, USA - CZOMad2_1_08_16fungal (PacBio error correction) | ecosystem: Environmental > Terrestrial > Soil >...
TTAACCAAAAGTTAAAAAGCTTTTACCACGTAGAAGGGGGACAAATGGAAACGCGTGCAAAAAGTCATTTTTTTCCGACAAACGCAGGACAAAAGCTGAAGACGGATGCTGAGGGGTGCTGGACCGCAAGAAAAGAGAGCGCGCACTTTTGGGGGGGGGGAAAAAAAAAAAGAACCACAGTGCTGTAGAGGGAAACCTCATGAGGTAACAGTGGGAATTAACATAAAGAAGGGGCGGCCGCCGGTGGCTTGGGTTAAAGAAGTCGGACCGAAATTGGGAAGAAGGAACTAACGCTGCAAACGGACCTAAAAAAAAAATAAAAAAAAAAATTCCAAAAGGGGGACCTGCTGTCTAAAAAGGAAAAGGGATGGGATCCAGGAGAACAAAAAAATCAAGGGAACCCAAAGGTAGGGGGGGAAAACCGTACAGACGAGAAAAAAAGCACGCAAACCCAACTTGAACGCCAACAAACACAGAATCGCCGACGGTGCTTAACGGGGGGGGAAAAACCGAGGGATCAGATCCATCTTTCATAAATCGCGGGAGAAAAAGGAAGGCGGGGGGGCGGAAGCTGGCGCCTGCACAAGGGCCAGGCACGAAAAAAGGGGGCCCGTTTGAAAAAGAAAGAGGACAAACCTGTGCCGTCAGGAAGGCAGTCCCTTTGAACTTGCCACACCTGCAGGGACGCCTGAAGGATATCAGAGGATCAGGGCAAAAAATCACTAAAGACTGCGGGAAAAAGGTGAAACTGTTGAACCGCTCAAAAAGAGGAGGACCTCCCTCATGGAACCAACTCTGGAGTATGCTTCGCTCCGTGGCAACCACCCAACCCGAGGGCTACTTGACCATCTTGCCACCGAAGCACGAATCCGACCTTATGGCCTGGAAGAAGGGACCCCAAGAAAAATTTTACAAAAGAAACGAACGGGTCGGACGGAGAAACCGGCCATTGATCGGAAAACAAAGGCTGGGGAAAAAGATAGAACGCATGCCGTGCACAGTGGCCTATTGGTACGCACCGGGAACCCTGGTCGTCGGCAGCTCAAAAGGAAATTAAAACTTCTTGAGGAAATCTGAAGGGGAAAAAAAACCGTCGACCGCCGTGAAGGATGACCCGCAAAGGAGATGGTGTGGAAACATGCCGAAGGTCGGTACCAAAGAAAGCCGCAAGTTGAGAATGGGCGAATTCAGCACACTCCAGTGGCAAAGGAAAAAGAAAACCGGAAATGGGAGAAAGGGAAAACTGGGAACAACGCTGAATGTAGGGGGCAACTTGCTCACTGTCAACAGAGCACTTACGGCAACAGGGGGCGAAGGATCTCAGAAAAAAGCGACATAAAAAACTGAGACACGCCCGAAGTGAAAAGAGGGGAAGGGCCGAGGTAAAAGAAATGCCAGGGGCAAAGGAGAAGATACACTTTCCTGAAATGACCCTCTCCCCCGACGGCCTAAATTTAACTCAAAAACTTACCCGGGGCTACCTAGCCGCCCATCGGCTAAACGCTAGAAAAGAAAGGAAAGGAGCCATCAGGATGATCAGGCGGAATGCATTAAATTACATGGAGAGGGAAGCACCTCGGCAACCAATTGGAAACCTACCAGGCACTAACCTTGGCCGAATGAAAAAGGTGAGTGAAGTGTTGATGCGGAGAGGACAACGAGGAGATGGTTGGAAGCAAGAAATCGATTACGAACGAAAAGGGTCACAAACCAAGGAACCTTTTATCAACGGTCAAAACAAGAAAAAAAAAAAACCCAAAAGAGGAACTGCACTGAGGGAAAGGACGCTAAGAGTACTAAATCCTGAAAGACAAAGGTCCCCTTTAACGTGAAAGCAAAAACGGACCAATAAAAAAAAAGAAAACAGATCTCAAGACAACAACAACTAAAGTAGAGGATAAGAAGGGGGGATGAATACCGGGCAGGCCCCTGCACAGCTGTGACGTAAATGGCGGCCCATCATACAGGCAATGATTTTGCTGGGAAAGAAAAAAGATAATCACCCGGGACCCACAAAAGGTGAAAAAAAATCAAAGAGCACACACGTCCCTGTGGGTGCAGGGGCCAACGCGCAGGCCAGTAGTCCTGTAAAGACCCGATGGTATGAAAAAAGAAAAACGCTCTCCTCGGCCGTACCGCCCTGTCAAGAACATAGGACCATGAAAAGGGTCCGTGCCGTTTTGGGGAAAAAGGGTGCCGATTGGGGGGAAGAGGAACTTGTAAACTCTGAAAAAAGCAGGAGTGAAATCATCTCGCCGGTAATTAGATATCTCTTTGGATGATGCTGGGACAGGAGGTGAGGGAACCAGAGGGGAACCGAGCGGTTAAGAAGAGTAGTGTCAGAAAGGCCCGTAAACTTCAAGACCATGAAGAAGAAGTCTTCCAAAAGCGTGGGGTCCAGGAAAGAGAGCGTGCCCTGGGCTGGAAAAACGCACCATGGGAAAGGCATTGTGCAGAGGCGCAGAAAAGAGGTGCAGACTGCGCTTAAAGGGCCATAGAGGGCCATCAAATCAGCAGGAACAAGGTTCCCACGGGGCAGATACCAGGGAACAGGGCGGCGTTCAATGGGAGAAAAGAAAAAACCCGGAAACAACGGGGGAAATTGAAGCCAATCGAGAGGACAGGTAAAGAGGGGCCCCGTGGGAGGGCCCCAGCCAGAAGGCAAAAAAAAAAACGTACCAAAGAAGGGAAACAGGAAAAAGAGTCTGGGGAGGATCATAGGCTGCATCCGCCGGGGGAAAGGGAAAAAGAATCCGTAGGTATTTCACCGAAAATGAGGGCGTCAAGACATTGGTGCAATGGGACAGTCTGGAAAAATACACGAGCCGCCGGCTAATATAAATGAAGAATCCAGAGCAAGTAAAAATAGTGAAAAAAAAAAACAACCCTTTCAACGGATCAAAATAGGAAGACGTGTTTGCTGTCAAAAACGTTCCCCGGGGGGTCACGGGGAGAAGAAGGGGAATGGGGAGGGGGAGAGGGATTTCAGACAGAAAGAGTTTACCTTAACCGCCCCAGAGGTCACGATCAAGATACCGGTCTTTCATAAGAAAAAGGAAGAAAAGAAAGCCTTGAGTTTTGTGTACTAGACGAGAAAAATAAGACAAGGAAAACCGAAGATCAAACGGCACGGTCAATAGCCTTTCTTCCACCGTCCGCCCTAGGAGCAGCGAAAGGTCCAGGAGAGCACAGGAATGGATTGTTCCACAGCCGCCCTCGAGGGAGAGTAAGAGACATAAAAATCGGCTCGTTCATCCTCTGAAGCGGTTCCCAAGGGAACCGGACGGATACTGAAGTTGGGAAAAAAAAGGGAAGAGACTAGAACCAGTTAGAAAAAAAAAATCAAGAAAGCCCCTTAATCACTCCCCATTACTTAGGGAAACCAAAATGACGAGACGCAAATTCCAGTTCAAAAAAAGGGGGGGAGGACTAACCGAGGGGCAAAGTCGGCAAAACAACACGGGGACCAGCGCAATCTTCTTAATTGAGATACGAACGCAGCGTGAAAAAACCTTGGGAAAACAGACCTAGAGAAAAAGGGGACCGGAAAACGTATCACAACATCCATTCACGGGGGAGGAACCCCGGCCAACAAGGGGGCAGGAAAAAAGGCCCAGGAGTTGCAAAAAGGGGGGAAAACCGACAAAAACTGTCGTTGTTGTACTAAGCAAGATCTAAAAACAAAACAAGGACGGGGGCCCTCAAGAGTGAAGAAGGGGGGAGAAGCCCAACCACGGTTGGAAGGGAAAGCGGGTCCCGCTAAAAGGCGCCACACGCACCACCAGGCGCACGGGGGAGCGGTGGAAACAAAGGAAGTGAGATTCCATATAGAGTCAGCAATCACAAAGAAGGAAAAAGTCCGCTGCCGCTACTAGGGTTCTTAAACGCTTAAACCACCAACAACTGGGTGAGAAGAACAGGGGTGACAATGAAAGCACGAGCCGCGTTGGAAAACTCCCGGACGGTGGAAGATCGACTAAAAACCAAAGTTTAGGAAGGAAAAGTAGGATTCCAACCGTCGAGGGGGAAAGAAAAAAAAAAAAATTAAAGAACCTTGTTCTTTCTGGTAGACCCGGGAAACGACAACCCTGAGGAAAAGGGAAAAGAGAGAAAAAGACGGGGGCTGCCTCAGAGAAGGACGTACCCCCATGGTGGACCGCGACCTGTGGCCCGGAGGGTGCACGCGCTGCCAAGGGGTGAATGAAGGGCGTGGAGTTAAGGAAAGAAATCACTACGTCACGTCCCTGGTTGGATGGCTGTGGTGAGGAAACTGAGAAAAAAAAAGTGAACCCCGCGGGTTGCAAAAGGGATGGCCCAGACCGAAGCGACGGAAAAACCGAGACCAACCGGGTTGGCGGTAGGGGGCAGAACCTGAGGGGAGGGGGGAAGTCACCACCAAATAGTACTCGGTCTGGGGTTGTAAAAAGGGGGACTCTGCCGTCAAGGGAAGCCTTGGACATGAGCAAGACGCCCAACGTTCACTGTTGCACTACACTGGCCCCCTAAAAAAGGGGAAGGGAACGGCGGGCCTCGAGAAATCAGGGGGAAACGACTCAAATGGGGACCATTGGGACGTCATTGGCCTCACCTGCAAAAATCAGAATTCCAAATCGCCCTGGGAAAAAAGGAGGGGAACACCCTTGGGCTCTACGGGGTCCAATCAACTTTACTAGAGACGGAACGCCACCACGGCATGGGGATTGGGAGATAATGATTGTAAATGGGAGAGGGACATCCCACTCCAAGGGGGAAATCACCTGGATTTCTCATTTACAAAAGCTCGAATAGGAGACAGTGCAAGGCAGACCCAGCAAAGCACCGCCGCGGAGGCTGTTCCGTTCTACGAGCCGGCACCACACGAAGACAAAGCGGCTACTGCCTGCAAAGCAACAAAATCCGCGAAAAAAGGAGGGGAAAGTCCAGGACCCGAGGTGAAAAAAGACACTTGTCTAAGGCGGCTACGGGACCGGAAAAAAAAACAGACCAGGGCCCGGCGCGCCAATTGGAATACGACACAGGGGGTCGGCACCAAAAGGCCGGTGTAACGCCACCGAAAAATGAACCCGCCGCAACCAGGGGAGCCAACATCCGGCCTGTAAGAAAAAAATACAGAGGCCGCCTTTAAAAGAAAAACATCTGTTAGCATGCTGGAGGCAGACCAAAACGGCAGGCTGTGAGACCCCGGCAACCATTAGAAACATGGAGAATCCGGGCGGCGGGGAAAAACAAGGGAAACATGAAAACGCAATCTTCAGTTGCTCTGCACTACCGAAATGTAAAAAGAGGAGCCAAGCACTGCCTTTAGAAGGGGCGACAGCGTAAGTAAGGAAAATATGGGGCCTCGGCAACCCTTCCTGAGTCCGGCCACAGAACGGAACGCTCCTGGCAGTCCATGCAAAAACGTTGGGGGGGAAATCGTCCGTCAAAACAAAGCGACGATCAAGGACTTTCGGAAAAGAAAAATGGCCTACCTGGGATAGAACAGTTCGAAGTAGGCAAAAACAGCGAGAAGGGGGGAAGGGAATGAATCTACCAGACTATTCTTCACACAGTACCGGCTATAGGCCCATGGGCCCAAAAAGGGGACAAGACTTCCCACCCCCAAAAAAAAATAAGGTCAAGCCAGAGATGGTGGACAGAAAAGGGGGAAGGGACAGCCCGAAGACCTTACCTCCATGTCATCGGAAAAAAAATAAATTCTTCGCTTAAAGACACAAAAAAAAGGGAACGCTTTGGCCCAAGAAAAAAAAGGAAGGGAAAGTTGAATAGACCGGGACCAGTACTACGAGAGGACAGAAGCTGGGCCAGAAGAAGTGAAAGGGGCAGAAACCGCATTGGGGGAAGAAAAAATTCACATCCCCATCTCAAGGAGAAGGAAACAACACAACGTGAATGAGGTGAATGAAAAAGAGAGTAGGGGTATTATCCTTTGCCCAAACGAGCACCCTTCGAAGCGAACATTGGAAGATGTGGGGACAAGCGCTGTAGACTGATTCCCAGCAGTAAGATTAATACAAGGGGAAAATTGGGAGGCAGCGAAAAGAGTTTTACCCTGTGGGGACGGTCAAAGCGAAGGAAAGCGGTCGGAATTAGAGGGTACAGTACCTCGGCAAATGAAAACTCAAAAACATTACAACGCGCCCCAGCGCGAGGGAAAAAAGGGGTCTGCCGGGGTCCAAGTGGTTTTTCAACGATGTGGCAACTCGGACCAAGGGGAATGGAATAATCCTGGATATAAGAAGACCATCGCCGGTAGATACAAGGGAGAGGGGAAGGGAGTCCCTACGTCCGTCGCCACCAGGGAAAAAAAGGCCCCATTTAGCCTCGGAGGGTCATAACGAACCGGAGAAGTACGCCGGGCAGGTGATTCCCTGCTAACCCACTTGTCTTGAAAGAAAGGATAATCCCGGGGAGGGGGAACTTCGCAGCCGGCAGACGGGAGCAGAAAAAAGTGAGGCACTACGTGAAAAAAAACCTTGAGCAGCTCCGGAACCCAAGAAGCAATCGCCGGACCATAAAGTGCGGACGAGCCCAAAGGAGAAAGTGGCGCAAAAGTGCAAGTTGCCGACCTGGAAAAGAAAGTCATGTGTCACGGCCAAAAAAAAAGAAAAAAAAGTGACCAGGGGAAGAAAGGAAAAGGGGAGCGTTAACGTTTGAGACTCCACAAGAGGGAAGAAAAACCGAGGTAGTCCCACGGCACGGAGGGCAACTGGGATTAAAAGAGCGCAGGGCAACCCCCAAGAAAGGGAAAATTCGGTGCGGGCTTACCTACCAGGGCAAGGTTACTGACTTGGAAAAAAAAACGGTCCAAAAAAAAAAAGAACCGGCGGCGGAGGAAAAAAAAAAAGGGTTAGAAAACCCGGTTGTGAAACTAATCCTAAGCCGGAGAAAAAACCTCGTCCAATAGTGGACGGGACGGGAAGTGGGGTCTTTGACCGAACGGGGAAAAACCAGGGCAAAAGTCGTCGGAGCGGCAAGGAAACATCTTCATTAGCACAGATAACAGAAAAACGTTGGGGCCGGCCATAGGAAGGGGGAAAAAAAAAAAAGACAAAACAGGGGGCAGGCCTGAGTGCGCACCGCATACCCGCACGAAGAGAGAGAGGGGGAGCCAGCGAAAAGGTGGGAAAAAGTGGCTCCTGCCCAATTGGAGGGGGGATGGACGCGAAAAAGGTCCCGGGAAAGTAAGAACATAAAAGAGAGGGAAGGGCAGCCTAGACGAAGAACCATGAAACGTGGAGCCCCATAAAAAAAAAGGTGGGGGGGACCAGCAGAGAAACGGGGAGGGGATCAACAGGTGGGCGGGACAATGTTCAAGCGCCATGCAGCTAACAAAGAAAAATGGAAAAGTTGATCTCAGGTCGGCGCTTTAAAAACTTCACCGGCTACCCTTCGGGGGCCAGGTCGCCAGCAACTGGAGCGGAAAATCAGGGGAAAAGAAGAAATAAACGCTTTGAGCTAGAGGAAGATTGAAAAGACCCAAACTGGGGACGGGTGTTAAATGAAACAAAACCTGGGTTGGGGGGGGACGGAAAGGAACCCAAATCCAAAGGAAAACAACCGGGCAAACCCCCCAGACCACAAAGACGTTGTAAAGCGCCTTCAGTCGCAAACGCGTAAGAGGAACTCACCAAGAAGGAAAAAAGCGGGGGGGTGGACATCTCCTAGGAAGGAATACAACATCAAAAGGCGGAAAGCGGACGGTGACGCGGGGGGTCAGGAACTCACCCCACGTGACCGGGGGAAACAGGGAAAAGCGGCAAGAAAAAACGCCCGAACAACGGGGGAGGAGGGCAAAATTCCTGCGCGCAAAAAAAACAAAAAATGAAAAAGCCGAGAGCAGCAACCCGGGAAAGGGGGGGAAGGCAAGATTGCCCAGCGGCGCGGTGGTCGGTCGCCCGACCCAAAACATAAAAGGTTATCCGCGTGTTCCCGGGGGAAAATCCTCGCCGCTGGAAAAAACGAGACGTGGGAAGAGATCTCAAAACAAAAGGAGAGAGAGATTCCACCTGACTCAGTGAAAACCGGCGTCCGCGTTGGAAGACCAGGGGACCGCCAGACTACAAGATTTTGGGGGACACGTAAAGAGAAAGAGAAAAACAGCAGCTGACCAGAAAAGAAGGGGAGAGGGAGTTTTTCATGCGCAGAGCTCAAAACAACCGGTAAGGTGACAAAAGAGGGACCGTGGCTTGAAAGGCGGGACAGCCATCAGCGTTTGGAGTTTCACGGGGAACCTCTGATCCAAGCGCGAGGACAAACCCACGGGTCTTCTGTTGGGGAGACGAAGCGCCAAAAAAACTCGGGGCAAACTTGGCGGCGTCGACGATAACCAAGAAGAAAAAAAAACAAAAAAAAACACCAAAAGAAACCCCGTTCCCAGAACTGGAACCTTTTGGCTTCGGGGAAAGAAAAGGGGAAATGTTAGGTGCGAAGAGAAAAACAGGGTACACAGGGAAAAAAAAACCGCAGTATGGACCCGGTACACGCGCGCTGAATGCGGGAATAAGACAAACGCTGTGAAAAAACTAGGCATAAAGACGTGCACTTTAAGAGGGAACCACGAGTATCCTATCCCGCACGGGGAAAAAAGAAAAGGATCAGAATATGTCCCCCGAAGGGTTGTGGGCTGGAAAAGTAACAGAAGGCACTGGCAAAAAAAGAACCTGGCCGGCCCGCCGAAAAAAGCTCTCCCTGGGAATCACCCGAACGGGAAACTTTAAGAAAGGGATCAGGGTATTCAACTGGAACAGTGGCGTTCGGGAGAAGGAAGGCCTAATCTTGATGGGATAGAAGGTAGAAGGCGCAATCAACTCAAACGGTGCAGAAAGCCAAACACCTGGGAAACCGTTGAAGGAGGCCAAACTCAGGTCCGGGGCCGCCCGCAGGAACAGAACGAAAAGTAATAGACTCTGGGCCCAGTGTGCTTGAGGAGAAAAACCCCCTAAAGAACCCCTGGCTACTGCATAGGGCCAAACAAAAAGCAGACGGATGGGAGAAGAAAGTCAAACAACCGGAAAACAACGGTGAAAAGAAAGAAAAAACAGGGGGAAAGAACGGAGCGTGAGACTAAAAAAACTGCAAAAAGAGCCTGCCAGGAATAAAGGATCCCGCACCGGACCACTGGATCGTACAAGAGCAGGTGAATACCCCGCCCGGCGGCCGGGGGGCAGGAATTTTACGACGGGAAAAGGGCGACAAGGGAGGAGCCAAGACGAGAAACCCGCAGTGAAGAAAAAAAATGGCCGGAGAAAACGCTTCGAAGAGGAACTCGCCCCAGAGGAAGAAGGGGAAAAGAATTTACAGGCGCGGTCATGGGTAATGGTTCAAAAACACCGTGCGGCCCCTAGGGGGGACCAACGGGAACGAGAAAAAACCGGGGCCGGACCTGGAGGAGGGCCGGGCGGAGCAAACATTTAACTCCATCATCGACCGGAGCACTGACTACAGGAACCCGGACGATTCGTGAAAACGCAGCACGGTTCACGCAGGATCTGAAAACCGAAAAGGAGGCTGGATAGTATCAGGGCCCTGTCTTGCCCTTCCCAGAATAACTCATGTCCATCGTGGGAGAATCTTTACTTCCCCGGGGGGTACTAAAGATCACAGGGGGTAGTGACCCAGAGAGGCGGAACCGGGGGAGGGCTGAACCATTTTTCCCTAGTCAATCATCTCACTTTGGAGATAAACCCTGAATTCTTAACGCGGAAGGATGACAAGCAGGGCGAAGCAGAACATTGTACTATGACCACCTCGGGACCCCAGCACCCGCAAGAAAAACACCAGGGACCACCTGGCTCTTTTGGCGGCAGGAGGGGAGATAGGCCGAGTAAGCGTTGGACCAGCTCAGAGATTAGAAGCCGCTGACACCGGGACCAACCGACCAAAGGGTAAACGCAGTGGAGCCACGGGTCCCAACCTTTCCACCAGGAGAGAATAGTTCCTGTCGGGCGCGAGGGACTAAGCAGAGGAAAAAAAAGGGCGAAAGGGGCCATTGACTGGGAGGAAGAAAAGGTGCTCAGGCAACGTATCATCACAGAGAGCAAAAAAAGCAACACAACAACGGAGGAGTGTTAGAAAAAAAGATATTGGAAATGAAAACCAAAAATCCAAAAAAGGAGAGACGCCAGGAAACGGGGAAAAAACTCGTCCCCCGCCACTTGAGGAGAAGCGGAAAGGCACCGAAACGAAAAGCCGTCCATGTTGAAAAAGGGGCCCCAAATCGTGGGTTCAGGGTGAGGGGCCAGGAAGCCACCACGCAGCCCGGTTTTAACGTCGCGAAAGCACTTGCGTTAAACAGCTCCTAAGGAAGTTCTGCCGGCCCTTAAAACGGAAAAGGCAGAAAGCCAGGTTCTGGAAGGGGCCAGGTGCGAAGCCGATGGTGGGAAATAGTCCCAGAAAAACTTTTCGTCTAGACTCTGCGGAGATTTTCCGTAGAGATCGAGAAAAAGCGTTCGGCAATCCAGTGTTTTAGAAAAACGCCGCCCAGAGGGAGGAAACTACTTTCTTTTCAGACCGGACAAGTATGGAAGCGGGGAAAGGAACCTGAAAAAAACTCCACGCTTGGGACGCGCCGGGAGCTGGAAGAACACCTTGTCCCTTGCGGGGCAGCCGACCAGTCTCACGAAAAAGAATAGGTTCGGAGAAGAATGAAGTGATCAAGCCTGCCACCAACCAAGGATTCCAGGTCGGCAAAAAAAAAAACGGAGATGGGGTACAGGGTGGCGAACCTGAGACCTAATAACAAAGGTCGGCCATGCCGCATGGGAAACGGTGTCATGGACAAAACGTTCCCGGGGGCCCCAGTGAGAGAAAAAAAAAGAAAAAGTGCGGGCGAGACCTTAAAAAGGGGCGGAGACAAACCCAGACGGATTCAAGAGAACTTGCTGAGAGCCAGCAACGATGGCTTTTGTTCACGGCGTGCGTGCGACGGGGTGAAGGTTACTGAAGTAGAAGAAAAAACGGTAGAGCCGAAGGAAAACTGAAATGGGAGGAAAGCATCCCCGGGGCAGAGAATATGACGAGGAATGACAGGTTCAGGCCAAAGATCCCGCTCCTTGGTCTGCCCTTGTTTCTTTGGAAACCGGGGGAGTGGCGAAACGCAATAAGGGATAGGAGCAAGCCTGCATGCACCATTCACCGGAAAAGCTGTGTGGCTTCGAAGAGGGACAAAAAAAAACCATCAGCAAGGAGCGGACACTTCTTTGGGCCCAGCCTGGGAAAAGAGGGAATCGTCCAAAAGGTGCCCAATGGGGGAAAGGCAAACCTTTGGGATTGGAAAGTCCGGTCCGAACAAAACGTCTCCCACCGGGGAAACAAAGGAAGAAAAACGGGCGCGGTAATCTCGACAGCCGTAAGGACCTGGCCTAGAAGCACAGGCAAAGGGGGAACAGCCGGTGCAACTAAAGTCGAGCAAATATCCAGAGAAAAAAAAGCAGGTTAAGCAAAACGCCATCAAGAGCAAAAAAACCCGCCCCATGGCTGGGAAGGGGGAACAGAGAGCGCCCAAGCTGTCCCCTGCAGGACCTTTAAATCGGCCTAACCCGGTAATCTGTGCCAGAAAACATCAAAAGGTAGGCCGTCAATAGTGAACTTAAAAAAGACGCTTGGATCTCGGAAGCGGGGAGAGAAGCACCCGGGGTTACCCCAAACATTGGAGGGTAAAACGGAAACTGTGGTTGAATCACATCAAAAAGCCGGTGGAGGCCCAAAACACCCAAAATTGGGGCCCTTAACTGGCTCTAGTGGTCACGGTTTCTGAGGGAAAATCAGACGCAACGCGGTGTGTGGAAAAACCTCCGGAGGAGCAGACCAGCAGAACAAAAGGTCTTCCCTCCCGTGGGGAAACAGGGGCATTACCTCCCGAAGAATAGAAAGATCCAGGACTCAGGTCGGGATCGGTGTGAGGTTGGGGTTGTAAGGTTGCGGACCATAGAATCAAGGAAAATACGGGACCAGGCCAGGTACGGGAAAAAAGAATTCACAACTGTATCCTGCTGACGCCCCTATCCAGGAGGCAGTGACGGCTCCAAAAAACGAGAAAGAAACCTCGATGATATCAAGAATGGTTACAGAGGGAGCGGTGGCCAGGGTCCACAGAAAAGAAAAAAAGAATAACAACCCAAGAAACCCCGGACAAACATAGGGAAAGATGCCGAACAGACCTGTCGAAGTTCGGGGGGTGAAAACGGACGAGGTGGAAACAGCCTCACAACAAAAAAAGGGGAAGGAAGGAATTCCCCGTCTCAAGCAGTGGGAAAATGGACGGATGGACGGGCTTGCGGGGTATGGTGGGTCACCGGGGGAAGACAAAGCCCTCTCATAAGAATGACCATACACGGAAGGCGCGGGGGGTTGCAGGCTAAAAAGTCTTCCCGCCCAGTAGAAGGACGGATGGCAAGAGTAAAACGTGCTGGGAATGTAGAGCGGGGACCCTAGCGCAGGACCCGGGAGTTTAAGGTGGGAACCGAGGTCACTATCGGACGCCGGTGGGAGGAGGTTGGGGACGGCGAAAACAACCCTGCGTTTCTGTCTGGTGGCAAAGAAGAAATCTGCCAAGAGGGAACAGTGCCGGGAAGTGGTGCGCGTGGAAGAACAAAAAAGCCGGTATGTTGATCGGCAACCAAAAAGGGTCAAAGGACCACGGGGGCCTTTCTTGGTAACCAGGTGACACCTCAAGGGCCCCCGAGCACTCAAAAAAGCCAAGGAAAAGAGGCCCTGCGGCACGTGCCAAAGACATAAAAACCGAGAGGGGGACTCTTTGTTTGCCCAAGGCGGAAGGGGGAAGCCCGAGCATAACCAAAAACCGCCTGGGCAGGACTGCAAAAAAGGGCGGCTGCACCTGGGGAGCAAGCCTTTACCTGGGCTCCCACACCCAAAGTGGACATTTGCACGACTATAGGAAGAGAAGGAAAGGGAAACGGCGGTCGAGCTGCCAGCAGGACCAGATGTAAGAGCGAAGGTAGCAGGGAAGGGGGAGGGAGAAAATCCCAATTTAACCATTGGTAACAGAGCCTGGAAAACGCGCCAGCTGCGTCCACGGATGGGAGACTGTCCTAAATTCCCGACCTCTGGAGAGGGGGCTTTCGCCGGATTCGCTACCCTTCCGAAACACCAACAATAAGAGAAATGCCGGAAAATGAAAGGGACCCAGGATCTCGGCCGACCCTTCATGTCCCAGTTCAAAAAAAAGAAAGCCGACACCCGGTCAAAAAAACGTTTCACCCAACAACCAACACGGGTGAAGGCTGCGGAATGCCGCGAGGAACACCGGGCCTTAATGACACGATCAGAGCAGACGTCCACACCGGAGGGGTGGTACCGAAAAGTTTCAACCGTTGCAACAACAAACCCCTGTCGTCGCAACCGAAAAAAAAAAAGAACACCACATCACACGGGGCTGAGGGCAGCGAAAATGCCCACCTGGGGATAAGCCCACATACTTTCATTGAGAACCGCACTTCGGTTATGACCGACAAGGCTTCCGAGAACAGCCGGACCAAAGGTCACCGGCCCGGAAGATGGTCAAACGACCTGGTCGCCTATTAGTGGCACCTCAGAGAATAGTGAGAACCTACAGATAACATACCGTCAGCCGCACCTGGAAAAGCACTCAGAAATTCAAGGGGGGTTTTTCACCAGGACCTTCCTCCAGACCCTCAGTAGAAGGAGGTTTGACGTCGGCTCGAGGGCAATCCTTCCTTCGTAGGCGCGGAAGATCGGGCTTCCATCGTTCTTTGGGCAAGCCGTCCATCCGCGCGACTGTCAGAATGTTTGGGAAGAAAGGTAACCCGACTCGGACTCTCGTAGATGGGTTCCGAAGCGACAGGGGGGGGGTTAGAAAGGGGACGCATCCGGCTACCCCCCTAAAGTAAACTACTCGCGAGCTACAAAGATCAGCTCAGGGAGCGAGATTGGCCAGGGGAAAGGGACAGGACGAAATTCACCCTGGCCCCATCCGACCTGAAAAAAAGGGTCGCTCCCGTCTGGTGGGGGGAGGGGTCAGGTGTCCTTTAGGAAGGTGAGATGGCCGAGGGGAAGCGGGAAATCAAAGCACTCATTCGGGGGGAAGGGGCTACCTCTTTGGGCCGGACACAACCGACCAACAATTAAAAAAAAATGGTGGGGCCCCCGTGGAAAAGAGGAAAAAAAGGATGATCAGGCCTTCGTGGGTTCCCCTAAAGACGGAAGCGGCGAGCCGGACGAAAGGGGAATTAAAAGAGGAAGGGGGTTGACTCGAAACTCAAATCACCA
>Ga0179591_1296634_pt1 | contig 14250 bp, 22 predicted proteins | sample CZOMad2_1_08_16f_FD_182891 | JGI IMG/M metagenome (GOLD analysis project Ga0179591, IMG submission 182891) | Vadose zone soil fungal communities from Angelo Coast Range Reserve, California, USA - CZOMad2_1_08_16fungal (PacBio error correction) | ecosystem: Environmental > Terrestrial > Soil >...
AGGTCGAGAAGGATTCTAGGGGGACCCTCGGAATGGGGGAGGGCCCCGTCTAGAAAGAGGGGGGAAGGGACAAACCAGTGGTTTGAGGACCACCATCGCTCCCGAAAAAACCAATAAAGATCGGTTGAGGCTCCCAAAAAATCTAGTGGGATTATTCACAGGACTGCTGCCATAACACTGTGTGGAAGGGGGCCGGTCGAATCGCTTTTGGAGCCATCGGGGATTTCCTGCATCGCTCAAAACCGTAGGGGAGGAAACCAGGAACGCCCACGCACATGGAAAAAGAGGAGAAGGTGGGACAGAGAAGGTTCGTCAGTGTTGGGATTCGGGGTTATGGATGTTGATTGACAAAACCACATGGAGCTGGGGGGATGACGAAAGAAGGCATTCGATAAGCGAAGACTGTTCCGACGCAACACGCCTACTAGGCAGGAGTCTCAAGTTTGCGGGTAACGCAGGCGATCTGCGGCCGGAACCTGTCTCTCATAAACTCACCTGATTGCCCATAACCCTCAGTCTGGCTGGAAGCATGTAATGGAAAAGGGTGACGAAGGGTGGGGTCCGCCACTTATGCCGAAGAAAACGGGCGTAACATCACGGCTAAGGCCCCCAAAGGAAGGGGACTTTTTCTTGAAAAAAGAGGAGGGTCCAAAGGGCGTACTTAATCAACTTCGGGGAGGGGTTTCATACGATACGGGCGGAGTTTTCGGAAGGGGGGGGTTGTCTACTGATGGGAAAGGAAAGGGTTACCGGCTCGATCTAAGACCACTCTGTGCAGAGGAGGGTACTTCTTCCGAAGGGAGGTGGGCATTGCAGGAAAAATCAAGGGGTGAGATCGGGTGAAAAGAGGGGCGCCTTCGACTCTGACACGCCGTCGCGTGTACGGTATGAAGGACATAGAGCGAGGATGGCAAAGAAAGACAGGCATGTGTATCCAACGAAAAGTATTTGTCGAGGATGGGGAGAAGTCCCTCTGCGGAGCGTCGGAATACGTAACCCAGCTTCGGGGGGACGGCTGACTGTACTGTGGAGGGAAGGAATGGTGTCACGTTCAGTGGGGAACGGTACGAAGTCTTCGGAGAAGAGGGCAGCCCCACGGGGAAAAATAGCCGGCAAAAAACGCGGCAAGGGGGTGCGGGGTAACATTCTTGGAGGCACTTAAAGGGGCTCCGATTATGGGCAAGGGCTCGGGGCTCATCGAAGGTAAACCGAACACGGGGGAAGCGTGGTGCGAGGCTAGAATACCCTTATCGATACATCAGGGGAAGTCTCGCGTCGCGAAAGCGCACTTGCCACGCGGCCAAAGGGGGGGATTCAACGGGATAAGAGAGGGTGGAGACGAGGGTCGGGATTTTGACAAGTTACGAAAAGCGGCGCGATCATGCGGGTGAGGACGCGGCTCGAAGAGCGTTGAGGTTGGGGGGGGGAGCGGGGGGGAGGTTGTGGCGATCGATCAGAACTACCAGCGCAAGGGGGCGGGATTCGAAAAGCCATGGGACGGCACATCACGCTGAGGGGGATAGGGTCCGCCATTGTTGGGGGGGGCAGGGAGAGGACCAAACGGAAGGTGCAAGAGGGGACGGCCGAATCACTGGGGCGACACGCCCACCCAAAGGGGGAAGGTTCTCTTTTCGTTTTAAAATCTCTATAAAGCTGCGTTCCAACGGGGGGAGGAAAAAACATCACTGCAGCCGTCAAGCGAGGGGAGACAAGCACCCATTCTCGTCCGGGGGAGAAAATCGATCCTCCATTGAAGGGAGCATGGAGGGATAAAAAGGAGAGAGAGGAATGAGCAGCAATGGTGAGTGCTAGCACTGGGAAGGGATCTCGCTCACAACTTTGGCACGCGCCGCTCCGTTACGGAGGTTAAAAGGATTACCTTTGAAGGGTCTGGGAACGGCTGTCAAATCCGGACACAGCGCCGGGACGAGTGTCGCAGGCAAGAGATAGAAGGGAGGAGAGGAAAAAAAAGTTATAGGAGCACTCTACTTGTGCGAGAGGGGGAGGAAGGTACAGCCAAAGAACCCGCCTCGAACTCAAAGGAAAACTTCTTAATTTATGAGGCTCGTGGAGAAGCACGGCGAACGGCTACACACGAAAAAGAAAATTGTCTGCCGATGAGCGTCTGTCTCTGCGGGGCGGGGAACGAATGCTCCATATATCAAAAGGGGGAGGAAGAAGGGCGAGAATGAAAGGACGCTCTCGCTTGCGGATGCCTTTGTTGGGGGGGGATACCAACACCCGTGTGAAAGCCGAGAGATTGAAAGAGTAGAATCATCCGGGGGGGGAGGGGAGCCATTGTGTGTATTGGGGGGGGGGGAGGTGGTGGGGTACATATGCAAGGCAAGGGCCTTTGGGGGTTGTGTGGTGTAGGGATGTGGCCGAGTCAGTGACTGCAACCAAATGGCGACACAGGATCTGGAAGCTGGTAGAAGGCTTTCTATGAAAAAGGATGTGCCGCACATGGGAAGGGGACAGCGCCACATGCGATGAAGAAAAAGAAGAGAGGGCCATAGGGTAAAAGCTAAAAAGAACGGATGGGACGAGAGAAGAGACCGCCGAGGAAAGCGCGCCGATGGGAGTAGAGGGGGATCCGTGGGAAGGGAAAAGACCGAAAAAAGGCGGCTAGAATCAGGAGGGGAGGGGGGCCCTGAATGGAAGCGTCGAAAGTGATGAAGGGAAGGCAGCGAGACTTGCCCAGGATTCTCTCACGTCGGAACTAGTGAGTTGCCTGGCTAAAGAAGAAACACCTCGAAATGAGCAGTTGGGGAGAAGATTTGCCAGAAAGACCCAACGGCAAACCAGGCTAAAGGAAGGGAGAAAATGGTAATACCGCCTCACAGTACCGATCAGAGCAAAGAAGACGCTCACGGGGAGGGAAAGGGAAGGCACAAAAGTGGGAGAGGAAAGGGAAGAACGGCGAAGAAAGGAAACCCTGCACGGGGCCCAGGGTAGGCTCTGTTCGGCAGGTCTGGTCTCAGGTTGCTCGCCCAACACGAAGCTGGGGAAAAAGAGACTCTCCGCAAGAGTGAAGAGGAGCACCCAGAATCGACAGGAAAGAAAATCCTGAGTAGAAAGGGGGGACAAAGGGGTGAATCAGTAGAGCACACTAAATGGAAAAGCGCTCTGCATGGAAAGGAAAGGAGAGTACGAATTCAGCCGAAAGGCCTGCGGGATACTGGAAAGTATACTCTTCTCTCCTCAGCCTGCAGATAGACTCAAGAAAAAAGGGGCGGTGCGCCTGCGCTGAGGAAAAGGGAAGAAGATCAAAGGCAAGGAGAAATCCAGGAAGACGTACATAAAGCGGCCAAAGATGGTTAGATCATCATCGCGTAAGATTCGTGGCCCCCCTAGGGGTCCTTTTCCTGTCATAATAAAGAGAACCGCTGAAAAAGAGAAAGCCAGTTTAAGGGACCCTTCCGTTCTTAACGTTTCACGAAATCGAGGAAAAAAGAGAAGGGACCATCTCGTTGGTCTCTACTGGAAACGAGAACAAGTCACTCGAGAAAAATGGAATCCGTGAGGGAGGGGCGGAGAGGGTCGTCTGTTCAGGACGGAAAGGGGAGTGAGTCAACCATGCTGCGCCCATAGAATAGAAAATCAATCGTCCATCCCAGCTGAGTTATGAAATCAGGGGTATCGCGGACGGAAAAAAAAGGTTGGATCGTGACGAAGGGAGGGTTGGGGAATAGAAAGAAGGCGACAATGACAGAGCAGAGTAGGCATTGGTTGGAGTCCCGGAATTCGCGTGCTGGTCTGGTCTGGTCGCGAAGCAGTACACACAAACCGGTGTGGGTCAGGCCATTGTCTTGTTCATCTCGTCTCTACGGAAGAAAAAGAAAGAGAGGGAGCAAGAATTTGTTGACCCCCTCTCGGGGTCTGCGTGACTATACTGTCCCGAACCTTCAAAAGGCCATCTGACACCGAAGAGAGAAGGGGGGCGTGGGAGCGTCTCATGCAGAGTTGCACAAGGCGGTGTGAACTAGTCGGGGGGCCGAAATCCTGAGGAGAAAAATTCCACCGGCACTGGGGTGGAATGGCCGCACGGACTCACCCCCCACTTAGAAGGAATGTCAGAAGGGGAAGAAATCGAGGAAGAGCGGGGGGGGGAGGTGAAGATCCTCCCGAGGGTGGGATGGTTCCGCTCTCGGTAACGCGAGAAACGGGCTCTCGGGCGGGGGCAGCGGTCGCTGCTAGGGTGCTCTGTATTGCTCGGGGTGCCCGCCATTCCCGCGGAGTAGAAAAAGATTACGATCAATAGAGGAAGAAAGACAGTGAAGCACAACAAACAAGAAAAGGGGTGGGTGGGAATTCAAGAGAGGATAAACCCAACGCCCCTGGTTCTCTTATAGCGTCCTCTAAAAAGTAGCGATGACACCCTGTACTCAAGGAGGCACCGCACGAAGGAGAGGGAACAGTGGGGGGAAATCTTATACCGATCGCAAAAAGCACTCTGGTGGGAGGAGAAAGACCACTCTATTGCTCTATAAGACTGGAACATTCAAAGAGGAGTCCGACACCCTTTGTGGAGGGAAGGGAGGGGGAGCCATGAGATTAGTCGTAAAGCGCTCAGAAAAAGATGCTTCGTCATGTTAAAGGCGTTAAAAACCCCTTCGGAAAGCTCTAGCATGTTCAAATGGGCGTAGGTTCGGAAGGGTTGATGCTGGGAGGGGGCTGGGACAGTAAGAATCCGAGTGTTTGGCTGACGGAGGTGAAGCTTCGATAATTCGAGTCTGTTAAAGCAACCAAGCCAAGCCAGGACGTCTGAGGCAGGATCGCACTTTTCGTGGACCTTGGTTGAAAACGGATTCGAAAAGCCCCTATAGGGCAGGTCGTCGAATAGGGGGTCCCATCACCTCATCGGTGAGGGGGAGGATAAGAGTTTGGGGTTTACGCCCAAGGAGGATTTAGCGTGTAAATCACCTGATGCCCGCCGAACCCGGGCTGAGAGGAAAGGGAAACCAAAAGCTGGAGGCTGGCACACGGCAAGGTCCCGATCCTTCAAAAGCGGCGCTTGAACTGAAGCCGGCGATTTCCAGACGAGACCATGTTTCGAGCGGAGAGTGGGGTAAGGGGGGGGTACAATAAGGGTTTACCATCGCTCTACTAACCAATGGGCGCGGCTGTATCTTCCGAGGGGGGGGGGAGGGCAGGAAAAGGGGGAAAGGGGGGGAAGTCCATCGGTAACGAAGCAGGCGCAAGTGGATGTCGGAGAGTGACGCCGGTCGCGTGTGCTCGTATGAGGGAAGGCATGTCAGATCAGGGAGAAGAGATGGGAAAAAAGAGATTCAGGTTATCCACGGGCGACAACTCAGGGGTCGAATTCCTGGGGATCAAGGACCTCTGCGTATCGTCGAAGAAAGAACCCATCTTCGTGGGGTGTGGGAGAAGGAGTCCAGAGGGCATTTGAGGATGTTGGGACTGGATCTAATTCTAGCTGTGAAGAGCATTCCCACTTTGTGCGGCCCATCTCCGCCTCCAAGGAGGGGGGGGCGCAAAGTTGAGAGGTAATGACCATGAAAAGGATTTTGCGAAGTTTGCACTGAGATGGGCGCATCTAGCATTGCAGAGCAACTTCCTCTGCTCTCGTAGACGTGTTTAAGAGTGGTTTGGGTTCGCAGAGAGTTATTTCGAATGAGGATCCTGTGCATCTCGAGAGCGGGAAAGGGGACGAAACGTTCATTAACTGGATATGCCTAGGTGAGTAAGTTTCGAGTGGGCGTCTTTGACACGGAAAGAAAAGTATACTAAAAGAGGAGAGGAGAATAACGGCAGCTCGCGGCCGAATGCCGTTGAAGTTGTTTGTTTCAGAGTCTTTGGAAAGGAGGGGGGGGAGGAGAGATCATAAAAAAATGGAAGCCGTAGGGTGCGGAACATCAAGAAGGGGTCTTCTGTGTCCGATGGGGTTGTGCAGCACAAGGAGCGGTCTCGTACAAGGGAAAGGCAAAAAGTTTCCGGTCCGGGATTCACTGCAAAGGGGGAACCAAAAAACTGATTTCGGGTCTCTTGTCGGGGGAAAAGAGCGGAGGGACAACGTGGGACCATAAAGCGGCAGGCAAGCCGAGGCATTACACATCAAATCGTCTCGACAGTTTAGCTCGAGAAACATTGATCTCTGAGCATAGGAAACGGGACTGCCCTCAGGAAAAGACCTGAGAAATTTCATCAATGCCTCGAGCAACGAGAGAATCACCCTTTCCCTCGCCGCGCAAGAGTGGTACGTGAGGGGAGGAGGATGCAGTCTGCGGGAAACCCCAATGAGAAAAAGACCTGCCACGTTATGCGCAACGTATTTCAGAAAAGAATCTCTTCAAAAAAGGAGGAGGAGTAATAAGTTTCTCACTCGAAGGCGGCGCTGTGGCGGAGAAGGGACATCAAGAAGCTCGGACAATTTTCAGGAAAAATGAAATCGGGCGCGGGCGAGTGCATGGTTCTGCGAGCAAAAGTTTCGAAGATTTCACACTCAAGGTGGCGGGAGGACCTATGAGGGTCGGGAATAGGGGTACGAAATCAGAGAATCAAGGGGATCGAAGACACGAAAGGATTTTATTGTCATGAACTCGCTCTTGAGAAGGGAGGTGTTTAAGAAGAAAGGGAAAGTCAGAGAAAGATAAAGCAAAATCGTGTGTTCTGTCCCAGGGGGGACAAGTAATCAGAGGGCCCAAAAAACCCTTAAGGAGGGGGGACTGACCCTTTGGGGGGGAACACAGGGGGAGGCCTCCACCATGTCGGACAAGAAGCAGTCCCTCGTGATGTGCAAAAATGGCTTTCAAACCAAAAGTCCTCGGAGAAGGAAAAGGAATCGAGAAAACCCCTAAAAGGAACAGTCGTAAACCATCCACGTCCTCGCTCGAGCCTAGCAGGCAAACGCATGAAACCGAGAGGTCACAAAGGGAAGCAGACAGAACGCCACGCTAAAGAAAACGCTCTATAAAAGTGAATCAACAGGGGGGCCGGAGGAAAGTTGAGAGTCACTCGGCAGAAGGCGACAGATATAAGTCGCTAACTTTTATTCCGAGAACAAACACCACGCGGAAGAAAGAGGAAACTGCAGGAGAAGTCTCGGACAGTGTCAACAGAACGCCCCGCATACCGAGTTCCGACAAGAAAAGGGAGAAACACTCAAATGCCCTCTGAGACGCTCAGGGCTGGAAGGGTGCCTGCACAAGGGGGGGAGGGAGAAAAGAGGGACTTAGGAACCTCCAGGCAAACAGAATCCTCCACATCCATGCAGAAAGGAACCAACACGAAAGCGTTTCCGGGGAAAAGAAGCCAAAAGAAGGGGAAGAAAGTAACATAATCAGAACTGGTTTCGCTTGGATCAAACACATCTACCGTGAATCGGGACCAATCCTAAAGAGCTGAGGGGCCCGTAGGAGAGAAAAAAGCGGAAAACATTTTCAACGAATCCCTTGCGCATGGAGGGAAGAAGTCTCCGGATGAAAACTGGCTGCCACGTTCCATGCGGAAGAGGAAAAACGCGGCCCAGCGTGTTAGATCGAGCAGCGAGGGAAAAAAAAGTATTCAAAAAAAGCCGGCGGGGCGAAGAACCGCAGCTCGAAAAATCCGCCATTGTCTCGAGGAAACCCGACGCCGTGCTCATACACGCGCCCTGAGGAAAGGGGAGGGGGAAGCATCTAAGGGGAAAAGCAATTCACTCAGAGGTGGACCGGTGTCCGCCCGGGAGAGGGGTTGGTGCGGCATCGAGCTGCAAAGAAGATCCACTTGAAAGGAACCCCAAATGCTAAAGAGACCCCGTCATACCCAAAATTAGGGAAAATCAGGTGAGGTATCTCGCCAGCACAGTGTATCTTAGCGAGATCAGGAGTTTGCAAAGGACAGAGGAACCGCATGAGCCAGGAAACCGTAGCGGGGGGTTCGGAAAGAGTCTCTTTAGAGCAGGAAGGTCCGAGCCACCATAATCGGGGGGCCACACAAATCAAGCCCCGCAACCTGGCCGAACATTCAGAAAACAGCTTCACCAAAGAGCGAAATGGGGGCTCCCTCCGGGATTCGAAAAGAAGGGGGGGGGGGAGTCCTAGTCCTCGATGCTCCCAGGAGTCGACCGGAAGGGAAAAGGGGAATGGCAAAAAATGTCAGGCTGAACCTGGACCCTACTAGGATCCTAAAAGGGAGGGGTTCTATCTGAGCATGGATCGGGAACAACACTGGGGGGGTGACCCCAGCGATAGGGAGAGGGGGAAGGGGTGCCCGCCGGAAAGGCCATGAAAACCCGAAAGATCGCACAGGGCTTGGGTTTTAGCTAGAGAAAAACAACAACAGTATGAATTATTAAAAAGAGTAAACCCACACCCACGCCTGAGAAAGGAAATTCCGCTGATAGGAGAGGGGAGACAAAGGTCAGCAAGGTCACCGCATACGACTCTGTGGACAAAATGTGGGAAGATCACCATCCTTCTCCCGGGAAGACGCAAACCATCCAACTAGGCCTCCCTTCAGAGGGGCTGGAACCGGACTCAGGAAAAGCACCTTGTTCATGCCGTGTCTTAATCGCCGGGGAAAGCTATGATCTTAAACATGCCTAAAATGCTGCTCGGAAGGCGGGAGCTCGAAAGGGCGCTGGCCGTGACAGGAGGGTTCTGCCATGTGATGTCTGTGATATTTTCTGTTGGAAGAAAAAACGGGGGTTGACGAGAGGGGTGGGTTCCTCTCAGTCTCTAAAGGATTCTTTTTCCGACGCAGAGATACTCGGCGCTATAGAAAGAAAGAGGGTGAGCAAAGATGTCCAGAAAAGGAATCGCTCCCCCCCAGTCAAAAAAGAGATACTCACCTATGAACATCACCGAGAGGGGGATTACTTGAGTGGGAGGAAAGCATTGTTACGCAAAAGTTGCGGGGGAGGCGTAAACATCTCACCTGATGAGGAGCCCCGGGTCGGACCAAAACGGATTCCATCGGCCCAAGAGAATTGTTCGTAGAAAAAAGGGTCAAAAAAAAGGGAAAAATGCCAGAACGAGAGCGTCTGGTTTCAGACAGACCAGAGGTTTTTCTAGCGAAAGAAGTGTTTCAGAAGGAGGGGAACCCGTCAACCGAAGAAAGGGGGGTAAGACTGCCTCAGAGCGATCACAAATGGGCCGCGCGGGGTCTCTTCAATGGAACTGGGAAGGAGTCAGTCATCAATGGAGCGGATGGCACGCCGCCTTAAGGGGTTTAGTGACGGCAAAAAACGGAGCTTGTGCGAGTATGCGACGACGGGCGAGCATATCGCTTCGAGGGGACTGATTCCGTCTCTTTGTTACCACGTCTAACAAAGGGGGGCGAGACCCTCTGACGGAAGGAGTCCAGTGCAAAGGAACCCATCGTTTTTGTGCAGGAACTTTCGCCTGGACTGGATGATGGCACTTTCAGGGCAAGGGAAGGGATCGAAGTCGGAGAGCAGAAATCAAATCCCCGCGTCACGGCCCGCGGGTCCTTGGCGGGAGGTATCCATGAGAAAAGTCCTTACTGAAGGGAGGGGCCGAGAGCTTGGAGAGCAAATTGAAACACTCGAGAACTGTGGTTCCGTGCACTTGAAGGAGGGTGCGATGAGCAGGAAAAATGAACGACTTTCCTGTGCAGACCTCGCGTCGCGGACGCACTTGCCGAAAGAACAACAGGTGGAAGAGGGGAAAAGGATAAGCCGAGGGGGACTTGACTCATGGGCGCGTGGAAGGGGTTTTGAGGGGAAGAAAAGGTACAGAGAAACGATCAGAAGGAGCGCGGGCGCGCCAGCCGTTGATGTTTTTTGGTCATGCGGTAAGGGTGAGGGGTTGGGCGCTCGATCATAAAAGAAACAGCGCAGGGGGGGAGGGATCGGACAAGAAAAGGGGCTGTCATTGTGGGGAAAGCAGCCGCTCGGTCTAAGAAACAATTTCATTATTGAACAGGAAGTGCCTATGTATACCATAATAAAAAAAAAAAAGATGTCTTAAAGCGCTCGTCAAAGCATCTCCATCGGCTGAATCAACGTTTTTTGAGAGTAACCACCATCAAAGACGCAGCTTCAAGAGGGCAAGAGAACATTCTCGTCCGTGGACTCGAGGGCGCCATTGATTCTCGGAGGCCAGGTCGTAGATGCCGCATCGCTAATTCATCGGGCAGCCAGCATTTCAGGGGGGGCGGAACTTGGGAAGGATCGCGCAACACGGGGATAAAGTTGAAAAAATGGGAGTTGCGAGCGGGGGGTCCTGGGGGCAGTGTCCAGAATGCTCACCTCTCCAACACTTTTCGAGTGCGAGGAACCCGAAATCTCTTCGAAAAAAAAAAGGGATAAGGAGGAAAGGGCGGGAATACGCACTAGAAGGAGGGGGGGGGTGTCGGGCAGTTCGGGCGAAACCCATCCCTCCTCGAACTCAAAAGGCCGTAAAATTGAAAGTGAGAGGAGAGGAAGAAAAAAGTGTTGAGGCGATCGGCTAAAAGGCTCAGAAGTCTGAACGCGCTGCCAGGGGAAAAAGGGGAAGATCTCATAGCCAATCAATGGCGTAGACGTACGATAATGTTTAAAAAAAACGAGGATTGAAAAAGGGGGGGTGGTAAGAACAAAGGTGGAAAGGAAGGACTAACGAAATCATCCGTTGGGGTGGGCGTCCTCCAGTGATGCCCAGTAAGACATAAAAGGGAAAAAAGGTTCCCTACGAGGGGGGAAAGAGACAAGGAAAGGAACCAAAAAAGAACCATTCATCTTTAGTGCCGACAATGGCGTTAAAGCCCTCAACACGCTTTTTAGATCTATAGGAAAAAAGAACCGAAAAGCCGCCACATCAAAAAGGGGAAATGAGCTCCTATCCTATCCTCAAATGATCTCTCCTAGAGGCCTTGTTCTAAGGGAGAAGAGAAGCTCAGCGTAGCCACTCTGCGATCCCGGAATCAAAGGACGAGGCAAGTGCGCTTCCGAGCCGACGAGTATCAGTAGAATGAAAAAAAGGGGGGGGGCAAGGGGGTAGGCTTATCCACCGCGGCACCACCTTCAGCTCGACGAAAGAAGTGCACGGTCTTGGGAAAATTCTCCAGAGCTCTTTCCAGGGGAGTCTCCACAAATTAAAGTTCAAAGTACTCGCCGACGCAAAAGGAAGAGGTCCGGAGAGGAATAGGGAACGTGGGATTTTCCTAAAAAGGGGGATGCGATAGACTTAATGACCCACTGCCCGAAATGGGCCAATCATCCTCCACCAGGCAGCAGTGGCAAAAACAAACGAAGCCGGGTAAAACCGAGGAAATCGGGGATCCGCAGAGTGAATATTGAAAGAAGGCAACTAGTGGAGGGAGGGGGGGGGGGAGAAAAAATGCCAGCGAAGGAGACTCGACGGCGCTAAAAAACTCATCACAACGCGATTCGTCAACGGGACAGACCAGACATCCCGCTGCTCCTGAAAAAAGCCGAAAAGCAGAAAAATGAGGGAAAATGCAGAGACGTGAGAGGCAGAGGGGGGTTATTAATCTATCAGCGCTGTAAACAAAGGGTCTTACCCCCAAACTTGAAGGGCGCATCAGCGAACGAAGAACTCGAACCGGAAAGGCGTCAAGAAAGGCTGAGCGTTCGCGCCCTCGCGAAAAGGAGCGGACTCTTTTCGGCCGAAATGGGGATAAGGCGGGGGGCCGATGAACAGGGAGGTCCGAAGGGAGAGGTGCAAGGAAATCAAGAAACAAAAGGGGGAGTCCACGGCGGGCGGCCACAGCAGGGCGCCACGGCAAGAAAAAAAGACTGAGGTGATTGGCCAAATGAGGAGCGCGCCAGGACAAGATGGACGCGGGAATCCGGGGGGAAAACATGACATAAGAGTAAACGGGGGAGAAAAAGGGGCGGGGCCGTGGTCGTCGGAACAGGAAGGCGCGGGAACTGCAAGGAAAAACGTCAGCCACTCGAGAAAGGTGGCAAGGGGGAAAAGAACATCAAAACGCAGAACACTGGAAATAACATTCAATAAGGTCCAGATTTCACCTTCTGACTCGCGCATGGGGATCAGCCCCGCCGGCTGAGAAAGAAGGGGAGAAAGGGGAGGCCGGAAAAGATTGCGAACAGACGGCTGAACAGTTTTTATGGCGCAGAGGCAGGTGAATGTAAAAAGTATAGATCACTGGGGACCCGACTGCCGTGAAACCCGATTGTGAGGGGGGGGAGGGTGCTCGAAAAAGGGGTTTTCCGCGTCGTCTAATGCCGGTGCCCAACAGGAAGAGAAATGTGCCGAGATACGAGCATAAGCGGAATCAGCTCCCAAAAAAAGTGGTTTATCTCGAAAAAAAAAGGGAGAAAATTGAAAAAACACCGCCGAAAGGGGCAGAAGCATGCGATCGCGTGACACATTGTACTCAAAAAAAAGGGAAGGCATCACTACGATCGCTGTTGCAAACCAGTGTTTGTTCCCATTCACCAACCGAGCGCACCAAGGAGGATACCGGCAGTAAAAACAAATCGCTGTACAACGAAATTCACCGGCCTGCAAAGCCATATACACCGTGTTCACAGTTCCGGAAGCCTGGGGACGAGTGGGAGGGGAGTTGGAAAAACCGTATGGCTGCGCGACCCGGCGGATCCAAAGACCCATTCCGCGAAGACGAGCCATGTAGAGAAGGGAGGGGGAAGGAACATGGGGGGCGGGGTGTCTTGGCTGTTGAGGGACAGTAAACTTTATCCTAGGGCTGACGGCCAGGTGGGAAAGACAGCGAGAATAGGAGGAGTCGAAACGAAAAAGAGGAAATCAGGCTCATGCGGTAATCTCACTTTTGCGATGTCATGTCCAACTCAGGGAGATCTCTCTTCCCGAGAAGTGCCCTTGCTCGAAGAGAAAATGAATTGAAAAAAAGGGCTGTTGATGAAGGGAAGGGGTCAGGTGGGTGTTGAACGACCACTTTTCTAGGAGTGAGCGTGTCAAAAGGTTGCCGGGAAAGGAGAAATCACACCGCCGATTGCGGGTCTTTAGGTGCTGGGCCCCAACGAGCATGAAAACCGATCCTTCGCCGACCTATTGAAACGGACGAGGGGGGGGAAGACGAGAAAAGTTGTAAGAAAGGCGGGGGACTTTCGCCTGGGCAGCCCGGCAACTTTTGGGGTACGACTGGTTTCCCCGGCGAAAAAAAAAGATCTAGGAAGGACTGTACGGAGGAAGGTACCTGGGGCAGAAGAAGCATATTGCTCAGCGGTCGATTTCCGAGAAAAGGGCAGCGGGCTTTCTGTCAAAATCGTGACGAGCGTTTGCATCGAAGAGGAAAGGCCATAAGGGGCAAAAAACCGCTTGTCAATTGGGGGGTATCCACGCGACAAATTGGTGCGATTCTGGCAATCTTCCTAGGTAACGTCGATTTCCGAAAAAAGAGAGGGGGGGGGGGTGCTGCTGGACTGGGCGGATGATGGGGGTGCTTTCATTTTTGCATCGGCGAATTCTACGAGGCGCACCCACTGGGGAAGGAAAATCCTCCGCCTCCCCGTGAAACGCTGCCGCTTGGAAAGTTTCGGGCTGGATAAGGGCTTCACTTAAAACTTTCTGCTGGTGGTCGCCGCAGGTTCTGAGAAACGCTCTCCGAGCAAGCGCGAGCACTTTACGGGACAGGGGAAAGTGAGGGGGTTGCGAGGGTGTTGGGGGAGGAAGGGAATTTCGCGAATTCTAAAAGCAGTCTCGGGAAAAAAGGCGCAACTGTAAGAGGAAAACTGGGGGAATCGAGAAGTCGCATTGCGAGGGGTCCTGATTTGACACTTTACAACGGAAAAAATGCGCTTCATAATGGGGGAGCTCGGCGAGGTTTAGGGGGGGGGCATTTACATGTCACGGTTATGTTATGGTTTTGGGGAGGACCACGCAATTTGTCGAAAAAAAGAACAGCATTTTTGCGCACAGCCCGGAAGGGGGGATGCTTTGTCTAGGTGTGTGCAACAAAAAGAGGGCTGAGAAAGGGAAAGAGTGAAAAGCGGTATTCCTGGGAGAAAAGCAAGAACTCCAAAACAACGGAGGGACGAGTTTCGAGTCATCTCTCTGGAGAAAGGGCACGGTTTGGGGGGAAACCAATCAAAGCGAGGGAAAATAACTAATGCGTCCTTGTCTCTAGAGAGGATTGAATTCTCGGAGCAGAACGATGCCCGCAGCGCGGGAAAAAAGGTCATCCGTCACGCCATCATTTCAGGAGGGGGGAGGGATCGAACGGAAGAAAAACGGGCACGCGAAGCGCCCGATAAATGGAGAAGGAAAAAATGAGTTCTAGGCTTTGCCAGGCTGTCCCCGCAGAAAGAAAAAACACAGAAGACAGTACAACGTTGTAAAA
>Ga0179591_1330969_pt1:0-5000 | contig 14250 bp, 9 predicted proteins | sample CZOMad2_1_08_16f_FD_182891 | JGI IMG/M metagenome (GOLD analysis project Ga0179591, IMG submission 182891) | Vadose zone soil fungal communities from Angelo Coast Range Reserve, California, USA - CZOMad2_1_08_16fungal (PacBio error correction) | ecosystem: Environmental > Terrestrial >...
CTCCGGTTAGTGTTTGGGGTGCGGGTCCATACAAGGGAAAAGCGCGCGAAAGAGCGAGGGGGCTGTAGCACGGGAGGAGATGCGCAAGGTTCAGATTCAAGTCGGCGAATTTGGGTCGAACCTCTAAGGTTTCGAGCAATTGGGCGAGGCCGCGTCGAAAAGCAACGCTTGAGAAGTTCCCAAGCTCTTCAGGAAGGAGGGCGATACGAATATACTCTAGGGCAAAAGATCCGCGCGGAGAAAAATGGGGCAGCATTCAGGGAGGGCTATAATATCTAGAAGATCCGCCCGATCTGAACAAGAGGGGGGGACAAGAGTAAGCTAAAAGGGGGCGTGTTGACGTGAATATAATCGATTCGGGCGGGTCGGCGATCCTGAGCAGCTGAGGTTAAGACGAGGCCATTCCGTCATCAAAAAAACAAGAAAAAACCAAGGAAGAGTCCGAAGTTTGGTTGTGCGACTCGAGGGGCAAATGCGGTGGCCGAGGCGGTCGCGATCGAGGAGTGTACGCGCGAGTCTCAGCAGCAAAAACGCAAATAAGAAAAAAAAAAAAAACCCTTATTCTGTAGTCTCTGGGAAGTTCGACCCGTACGACGCCGGTCTAGAAAGCATTGAAAATACCCTCGGTTCGGATCGAAGGTATGCCTGAAGAGAAAAAAGTTAAAAGGGTGTCGTGGATCGCTTCGGAAGGGAGAAGTACGTTTCTGCCGTGTCGGAGAAAATACTAATTGGCGAAGGGATGGAATACGGGGAAAGTGCATCCTACAAAAGCATGAACCAGAAAGGAAAACACGAACCTGTCGCACTCGGGAGGGGGGAAGGAAGTGCTTGCGGAATAGGATGTCTGTGGGTCAAAGGACGCAAGTTTCTGAACATGAGAATCAGGGAGACATGGGACGATAGGGCTAGACGCTCTAGAAAGTCCATCGTGCGCGATCAAGTTTTCCTAGTCAAGAAGCTGAAATCCAAAGAAAGGCTTGAATCCTGGGATACATTCCGAAGAAGACCAAAGTGCGAGTACATCAGAAGAGGAGACTAAAGTTTCACGCAGGGATATGTGCAGAAAACGGCGCAGTCAGGCAAACGCGTCCCTAAGTCTGGGGAGGAGCCTTACTTAGGAGGCCCCCTCCTTTGCGCAGAGCCACCGCGACAACAAAAGACTGCAGTCTACGGATTGGGGACGGCTGGGCGGTTATATCGCACTCGGAAAACGCGTCGTCATAATAAAAAGAGAAAAAAGCAACTATTGAACAATGACCGACTAGACCGTAGAGTCTAACTCAGTACAAAATGAACTCGACTAAGAAATGTTTAGGAAACGTTACGGCACAATAAGGCACTTTAGATCGCACGGAGGAGGCAATCAGCAGAATACCTAGCACCGAGCAGAAGAAAGTTCTCAGGTCAGATTCTATCGTCTAAAGGCACTACTGAAGGTGAGGACGTGGAAAAAATCATGGAGATAATTCTTCGACACTGAGAGGGAAACATTTTCAAGGGGAAAATGGGCGGGGGGGTTTCGCTTTCTCTCCTAGTGGGCTCTACATGGAAAACGATGTCGCTCTCCTTTACTCGAGTTCACTCCTCCGGACGTTTTCACTCTGGACGGAGGGGGCGTCAAAAGTTTGGTGGGGCACGTATCGGGTCACTAGTCCCGCCGAGCTCCTATTCCGGTGATCACGGTGAGGAGGAAGCTCGCCGGTATCTGTTCCGGCAGAGGAGGATCAGTCAAGTAAGGTTATTACTAATTTAGTACTATATTCTCCTAACTATAGGTGGATGCTTGTAAAGAGGAGGGGTATTTGTAAGGTTGGAGGGAAGGGTTGAAAGCAAAAAGGCTCAATGTAAAAAAGCTCCGTCTCTTAGGAGAAGGCATGGCTCCACAGAACAATAAACTCGAAAGAGCCAGGAAATCGTAGGATTGCAGGATTAGCCCGGAGCGAGGCTGGCGCACATGCACCAAAGGAGCAGGGCAGACCTGTTCGGCAAACTGCCAAAAAGAGGAGGGGTCGGTACACTAGATAATAACAGCTGGGTAGTTAATCTCCACGATACTGGACAGCCTCAGGCTAGTAGAGAGAGGAGAACTAGTTCGATGGGTGCCAGGCTCCTAGGCGAATCGCTACAGGAGGGGGAGAAAAAAATCGGATCGGTTGACTCTATATCGAGCAGGTCCCTCTACGGGTCAGTCGCCGACACTACATGTGGAAGCGCGAACGTAGTGTCGGAAAAAAAAGTCGATGCTGGGATCTGAAAAATCCGCTCATCGACAAGACAAGGAGAAAGGTTCGAGACGAATACGGCCGGAGGAAAGAACGTCGGGCGTTGGCAACCCGTTAGGGATCAAACTCTAAGGAAGTCTTCTGAGGGCGAATAGTCTCCTAGGAAACCCGCTAACAGGGAGAGGCGGTGGGGGAAAGTGAATTAGAGGGACTGGACTGGAGCTCTCACCTCGAACGGAGCTATGGGGAAATGAATCTCCTATCTGAAAACGGAACCTAGCTCTCTTGCGTGAGAGGGAGAGGAGGGTTCCGCTAGTATGCTACTTCGGCAAGTGGACATAGCCACGATGTAATGAAGGATTCCTTGACCGAGTAGAGAGAAGCCTATACCGTTGGCGCCGACAGCCCGCGGTGATGGTCGTGAGGGGATGGGGGGGGAGGACGCTGCGTTCGTGCGGGTCGCGGAAAACGGGAATAAAAAAAACAACAAGAGTAGGAGGAAAAATAGGGGAACCTTCTGGAAGAAAAAAACTAGCTAGTTCACAAACCAGAAGCTTGAATGTTCCCGCCCAGGGAGCTGGCGGCTCTACGAGGCTCAAGAGCACCGTCCTCGGCAGATACAAACCAGACGTGGCAAGCGCGAGCAGTCACATCCGAAAAAAGGATCGCGCAAAAACGACTACCGGCGAGTTGAAGCTCAAACCGTCGATCGCTCGGGCCGGAAAGATCGTGGAACTCACTAAATCACAGGGTATCTAGGGGACGTATCTCTATTTGCAGGGGCGGGAGCAAGGACAAAAGGTCATACCCGAGCTGTTCAAAAGGATAAACCTTTTTGGAAAACGCCGGATGTCTTTTTCGACAGTATCGATGGCGTCAGAGCAACTCTTCTACGTGAGAGCTTAGAGAGGAGCGGCTTCCCTGAAGACAAGCAAAAGAGAGGAACAGAGGGTTCGGGGACAGAAAACTCAAAAGCGCGACGTATTGCGACTAACAAAAAACGCTCTTGCATTATCGGGAGGCAACAAACTCAAAGATGAGTGGAAATCACTTGAGGAAAAAACAGCCGACAAGCTCCTGATCTTACAAAGGGGGAGAAAATAAAGAAAAGAGATCTAGAGCCATCAAAGTCGTGTCTATACGTAAAAGAACCTCATGTCAAAACTAGCTAGGTTAAAAATCATGCGAACCTCTGGCCTTCTAATGCAGGGTGGTGCCGCAAGGGAATATCCTCTGGATCACAGAAAGAAAAGAATGATTCCGGCGACCGGGGGAGAGCGGCGGTAGGCCGGGCGGGAAGATTATCAAATGAATGATACGCATCCGAGCGTCTCGAGAGGAAAAACTCCGTCAAAAGAGCGGAAATGAGAACTATCCACATGACGGCCGAAACCAGATTGTTCGTCATGATAAAAGATACAGGAGATAAAAGAATATTAGAGGAAGACTATCATCCAAAAATCCCCTCTCGTAGCGCTCCTTCACGGTCATCACAAGAGGAAATCTTCGAAACCCCTGGGGAAAAAATCCAAAGAGGGGCGGATTGCGCCCGACCCTGGACTAATAGAAAAAAAGTATGCGAACGCTATGCGGAGAGAGGGACAGCGTCATGTTGGAAAAACTGCAAAAATCATCTTCGCAAACGGGGATGAAAAATCGCCTGACCATCACGGCAGACTTACGAACCGCCGCGCCATCCAGGTGAACGCGACACGAAAGGGGGGGAGGTTCGTATAATCTAAAGCCCGGGCTTCCGGGCTTGGGCGTTGTCTGAAGCGACCGGGAAGACGATCAGAGGGGGGAAGCAAAATTGGGAAATAGGTTCGCACTGAGGAGACGGGTGTGAGGACATGGCATCTAGGGAACCGAAGTGCGGACGGCTGGAGAAAGGGGCTGCAACTCTGGGAAAGTAGGAGCAGTACCAGAAGCACTTCTCGGGCAGGCGCGATCGATCAAAAGAAGAAAAAGACAGGCCCTCGTGCGCGGCTCATGGGGGAAGGGGAAGCGACGGCTGTGGCCGAGAAAGAGGTAGTCTAACCTCCACTCAAAGGGAAGCGGAGGAAAGCGCTGATCAAGTAACTGCTTGAACTATGCGAGCATGAGAGGGGGTGAGGGAAACGACATCGGAGTCGTCGTGCGAGATTCGATAAAAGTACGGCAGGGGGATCTGGTTAATGAAAGCTGTCGAATCCCTAAAAGAAAGAGAGGGCAACACGGGTAACGGGTAGCGGCACGCACAACTTCCCCGAGTAGTACGCGGCAAAGGAGGGTCTTAAAAGGGGGTAACCAATCCACCATCTGGAAGGGAAATCCAAAGTGGCACGACGGGTGAAAGGGGTCAGATGTCAGTATTAGGGAAGAGCGTCAAGCAAGACAGTCAGAAAGTTAAAAATAAAACTGAAGGTTTCTCGAACACGATCGTGCTCTTTACGAAAAAGCGCAGAAAAGCTAATGAAAAAGGTGGGCGACATGTGTCAAAAGTACTTGTCTCTCCCTCAAGAGCGGGCTGAAAGTGGGTCGAGAAAGAGCCTGGGGAAGGTCCGGGAAGATTCAGACAAGTCCCAGACTGCCAGGGAAGCGAGGGTACTGGGTTGGTGGGGACTCTACCTCTCTAATCAGAAGGGAAAGGGGAAGCTCGACCGGGAGATCCTCATAGCATGTGAACCAGCAGCGAAGCCGGTCACGCACGCGTTGTTGAATATCTGAGTTTGGTCAGAGGAAGGCTGTCCGAGGACGTTAAAAACTTCAATTAAAGCGACTGTAGACGGGTCCGGGAAT
>Ga0179591_1330969_pt1:10000-12500 | contig 14250 bp, 9 predicted proteins | sample CZOMad2_1_08_16f_FD_182891 | JGI IMG/M metagenome (GOLD analysis project Ga0179591, IMG submission 182891) | Vadose zone soil fungal communities from Angelo Coast Range Reserve, California, USA - CZOMad2_1_08_16fungal (PacBio error correction) | ecosystem: Environmental > Terrestrial...
CGGCGGCGCGAAAAGCGCTTCGACGCAGACCATTAAAGAGAAGTCCCCATGGAGCCGGCAAAAAACATCAAATACCAACAGAAAGAGGGTTGGGAGCTTCGGGTATCCGTCAAAAATCACTAGTTCAGAGATCGGCAATCCAAATGGCGAATCGGCTCGACTGGGCGATAAAAGGGATCTTCATCTGGGACTGGGGGGCCCGGCTTAGTCTTTAAGCAAGCGCTTGCCCTAAAGGGAAAAAAGCTGAGAAGGACACGAGGGGGGAGGTAGAAGCGATCACTTCTGCTATTCTACAGCGTAAGGTCATCGCGAAAATCAGAGTCGGAGTCATTTTCAAAAGGCCAGCTTACGCCTTGGCACAGTCGGTTTTAGGAGCTCCTCGGGAAAAAGAGCCTAGCTCAATCGGTGATGGAAAAAAAAAAAGGCTAACCTACTTTGCGGGGGTACTATAGACCTACGTGAAAATGTGAGGGGGGGAGAACAGGCCTAAAAGAGGGGGCTCGAACCGGCGTAGGAATCGCCTTTCGCATCACTTGAATAAAAAAATGGAGTGGGAAACACGTGCGCACACTGCAGAGCAGGAGTAGAAGCCTTTGTGGGAAGAAACTTCACATTTATTTCTTCGAAGCCTGGCGGCACTCGGGGGAGAGAGCAGGCCAGAAGAAGGACATGCAGCCCGGGCAGGGGTCCGCGACGCACTCCCCTAGGGTCCGGACCTCGGGAGTCGAAGGGTGTCTTTGGCAGGGCGCCCACCTGCGGAAAAGAGAGAAGGGGGCTCCGAAGGACAGACAGAAACCAACTCTTATAGCGCGCAGTTTGGAATGTGCAAATGAAAGGAAAAGGAGACTCTGATCTCTTCTCGTCAAGGGGGGGGAGGCAGGCAACGGCATCTTCACGTCCTAGCGGAGAAATCCAGGAGTGACTAATGGGGGAGTGGGCGAGGAATCTGTCTTTAGGAAACACGATCGCGCAAGTAAGGGGGTTCGATGCTTCGAAACCGGAGACCCGATGTGCGAGCAAGACTATGCGCAGGTCAGAGACCTGTGTTTTCAAACCAAGCCAGACAAATGCACTGTACAGCAAAAATGAGCACGACCAGCAGGGGGAGGAACAGCCTTGTCGGCAGAATTGGCTGAGGACGAGCACTACCATCTACCTGCAACGACTTAGTAGGTCTCATAACACGGGAATCTCGACAGAGAGGGGAAAGGCCAATCTCCTGCAAATGTGCGCCCAGGAAATACTGGTAGGATCGAATCTCCAGCGGGTCGGGACCACGTAACGATAGCAGGGGGGTCCGGGGGAGTTCAAACAAAAGAGGTCTTCCCATGGAAGGCGGATTCGTTTAGTCGGTAGGGTGCGCACAGGGGCGCACTCGAAGAAAACTGGTCCACCGTCCGAGGATGGCAGAAGAAAAGTCCTCCCGGACACTATATCATGTGAAAGCGGGGATGCTGAACCGGCACCAATCTTGGGGTGAAGATCTTTGGTCAGGAGGGGCCGACTCCTTAGGGAGGAGAAATTACTTGCGAAGTGGCTCGGGGAGGTTAAATCGAATCTTTCCTCTTCTCGGAACCGTCAGGCGAAAAAAGTACTCTTTGGGGAGGGTGCAAACTGGGATTCGTAGGCTTCGGGGATATGAGACTACCCGTTGTCAGGGAGATAACCTTTTGAGTACGCTGAGCCGGTCTATGAGCGCTGCTTCCTCGCCAGCCGAAAAGAAAGGGGGGAGAATTAGAAGTGCCTGGCCACTCTGAGCGCAACACGGAAGACAGTCTTTGAGAGAACGGTTCCAACCACGATTCGCTCCTTTTCAGAAAAAAAACAGAGGGAAGCGAAAAGAGGGATAAACCGCCGCTCAGTCTCGGCTTGTACGTTCGTAAAGCGAGCCGCCTCGGGTTTCAAACACCGCCGCCCAGGGACGGAGCAAGACGTAAGGCAGAAGGGAGGTGCGGAGATAGCCGAACTTGAGAGATGGAACGAGCTTCTAACTAAAAGCCAAGGTGCATGAGGACCAGGTCAAAGGCTGCAAGTCGGTCCCAGACGCTCCCGCCGGGGGGAAAGCGCAGTAGCGAGAAGAACAGGGAGACGTTAACACGGGCTGGTAGTTATTCTTCTTGAAGGAAAGATATCTCCATCAAAAACAAACGGGGGAAAGAGAGAGGTAGCGCTTCCTCTTCCACCTACAAGACCGGCAACAAGGCAAGCTGGGGGGAAGGCAACATGGATCGAAAGCCGCGCGATTTACCCAGGGCGGTACCGAGGCGACTATGGAAAAGGAAAGAGGCCCGGCGAGGAGAAGAATACGGGTACAGGCTCCCGTGGCTATCGAGAGAACTTCTGGTCTCTTCGGCAGTTGGTTTTCGCGGTATACCGGGGTCTTACGGTGCACATCTATGGGGGGGGGAGTAGACACGGACCGAAGGGGGGGGGGGGGTGTGGTGTGTGGGGTGTTGGGGTTCTCGACGGATATTCGGGGCTTACGCCAGGGAGAGGTGCG
>Ga0179591_1338195_pt1 | contig 14249 bp, 12 predicted proteins | sample CZOMad2_1_08_16f_FD_182891 | JGI IMG/M metagenome (GOLD analysis project Ga0179591, IMG submission 182891) | Vadose zone soil fungal communities from Angelo Coast Range Reserve, California, USA - CZOMad2_1_08_16fungal (PacBio error correction) | ecosystem: Environmental > Terrestrial > Soil >...
AGAAAACCTCTATGGGGAGAGAGCTCATAACAACACCGGAGGAGAGTCTATATCTCATACCGTCCAGAGGCTGAAACCACCAACGTCTTATAAGGGAAGCGGGGAAGTGTGAAAGACACGGGCCCCTGAGACTAGTCTACTCCACGATGGCCCGGACGGAAGCGCGATCAGAGAGGAGGACCTGCAAAGTCAAGAAAAAAAATCACATGTGGGTCTTCGGTTGAAGTCGTGTTCGTTGTACCCAGAGAGAATCGGGATATCGAAGTCTCGATGTCGGTGGGGCATCGAGAAAAAAAGGGGGACCTCAAGGGGGCAGACTCATCAGGGGGTCTTGAAGGAACTAGGGGGGAAGAGGGGGGAAATCGCGGCCTATTCATCACTTACACCTTCGAGATCCCATTCGGGAAGGCGGCTCGGGATAGGGGAAAACAATCCTTTACTGGTCTAGAGGGGGGAAGAAGAAGAGCCGAGATTTGAATGACTCCGGTCGCTAGTCCGTTCCGTGTCGCGCCTCCGAAACCACAAGTCTAGGGACTATGGAAAGGAGGGATCCGATTGACTTATTTAGAATCTAGAACGTCAGAGGGAAAAACTTTCTGGCCAGAAGCCCCTGGACAGGGATGTCACAAGCCGTGCAGAATCTGCATTATTCTCATGGAGAAGTCAAAACCCCAGAGGGTGTAAAAGAAAGTTGCACTCAATCCGAACGGAAGACAGCAGGTCCCCGGTGGCGCGGAAATCCCTAGATGGAAACATTCTCGTCGGTGAAAAGGGGCGTCAAGTTCGCTAATCAAAGGAGCCGGGAAGATGTCTACTGTGCAAGAAGAATGTCTCCAGTGGGGAAGCAGGGCAGAAAATTTAGGGGGGTGCGGGCGGGGACATTCTTGGCGCAGGACCAGATCGAATACATCTGCATGGGGCGCAACTCGGGACCTGTAACGTAAAAGGGGGTCTGAGTGCCGCTCTATCGACTTCAAGAAGAAAAAAATCTACTCGAAATATAAAAAGACTGCCTTACAACAAATCCATCGCAGGGAAAGAGGCGAAGCTGGCACTTGCCGAGTTAATGACTAGCCGAGCTCTGGGACTCACTGCGTCGGAAGCGATCCGAAGGTCTGGTGACCGAAGGTAAGTTTCAATCCTTACGTGGTGGGTCACTCAGATTCCGATGCTCAGCACTGAAAAGAGGGGTCCCGTAACTGGGTGGCTTCGATGGGATAATAAATTACTGGATACCAAGTTGAAGGCTAGGGAGGAATGGGGTGTGATGTGAGACACCGCGCAGGGGTCGCAGAGGAGGAAAGCTTAAATCCCTACGCAGAGAGGAATACTACTTCTGTCCTGTACGGGTTCGCGAACACAAGGTGGGCAGGGGGCCTGCACTGGCAAAAAAAGAAATATAGGACCATATCCACAGCCAAGGAAGGGATCTAAAAGGAAATAAGTCAAAGACGCAGCGTACTTCAAGACGGTTTGGAAATGGCATAAAAAAAAAACTTCGATTAAAGGACAGAGTCAATTCCTCGGAAATTACCACGGCCTGTAGTAGAAGAGACTGGGATCAGGCCAGGGATCAGGAGGCACCGTAACAACCGGGATAAGCTCTGCGATGGCTAAAAAGGAAAAACTGCAGCTGTATGAAAAGACGCAATTTTTCGGCGACTAAGCCGACCCGTTCGTCCGAGAGGGTACTTAAGGAGGGGCGGAAGAAGAATCACACTGAAGTCAACTGCAACCTAGGTAGCCTTGCCTTTAGGGAAAATGAAATTTTACGAAAACCTCGATAGTTCGGGGATGCGGGACGGTACGCAGGTCCGTGAGTCCAGAGGGGGGTTAAAGTCAACAGACCCACTGCTGCCGCATCGTCAATGGAAGAGCTATGGGTTTGAAAATTTCCTTTTGGCAATACCAAGAAAGGATACTCGGGGAAAGAAGGAGGATTGCAAGGGCTCGGGGAAGGCGGATCCACGGAAAAGGAAGCCAAATACAGCTCCGCGAACCGCGCACCTAGACGGGAGTATAAAACTGCGATCAGAAAGAGAGCAGGCGTTCTCCATCGCAGACCGAAAGGTATAACGGTGTGGATGGGGGCAAAAATGGCAGGAGAGTTCGAGGCGGCGCCCTATTATTCGGGAACCTCGAGCGACAGGCCGTGGGGTTAAAAAAGACGCAGAGATGGGAGGATTGGTAATGGAAAAGGGGAAACTATCCCTTGGAAAAGGGAGTAGAGGAACTCGGCGGAGTGAGGCGGATCTGCGTTGAGGGAAAGATCGTGGAGACATGAGGGTCTAAAGAAGGGGCGACCAGGACAAGAGGGCAAGGCTTAGAAGAGGAGGGCGTATTCTAAGGGGGAAAAAGTCACTTACATGCCTAACCCTTAGTCGGGAAGCCACGCAGCCGTAGGACAGGGTAAAGGGTGTGGTAGGATAAAAGACAGAGACAAAATTAGAAGTACAGGGGAGACGCTCCCAAAAACGGGAATACGAGCCAGGAAGAGCGTAGGTCCATAATCAAACGACAAAGAAGGGGAAACTTCATAAATGCGGAGAACCGTCGGAAGAGAAAGTTCCGCCGAACCCGGAATGAAGCATGAACACGGGAATGGCACAAATTGAGTCAAAAAAGGGGACCTACCAACGGTTGGAGTAAGCTGAGGAGGAAGGCCCAAGGAGAAAAAAATTCGCCAGCTGGATGGCAGGCTGACGGGGAAAAACGCAAATTCGTGTCGGACGGAAGAGAGCGGAAGGAAATAATAGAGCTACACTTTTCACCGTCACCATAAAGTTCGGGGACTAATGCAAGTGGAGCTTCTCCTTGAATGGTCCGCTAAAGGCCAAAGAGAGGAGCTCAACCTATCGTACAGACACCCAATACACAGGCCGCTTTTCAAAGTGGGAGGAAAAGAAAAAGGGAGACAGGAATGGAGAGAAAGGTTCTGCTGGCAGTGGAAGCGAGGTTTTTGCGGCGACGCGCACGTAAGGGGTCAGGACGCCTGTTAATCCGAACAAATTGGGACGAGGGAGGGTTTGTTCCGGGCGATCTGCGCCCTTAGTGTGAAACAACTAAAAATTCTTTTGGGGATCTAATTGAAGAAGAAAATAAGATAATTAGGAGAGAGGTACCTGGGGGCCAGAAAGAAAACTGGACATGGAGATTTTTCAGAAACTTCAAGTGAAAGGAAGGAGAAAGAAGAAGAAGAAACTAAGCTTTCGATGGTACGAAAAGGATGAACGAGGAGAAATTAGCTATCTCGCGGGGTTGGGCTACTGTCCGCCAACGAAGGAATTGTATAAAATTGTCATGCGTCCAATCCCGTCTCCTTCTCTGAAAGGAAGCGATCGAAAATGGATCGACTTCTCGTGCTCGGAGAACACTATAGTCCAAGACTTAATAAAAGGTTCAATTGTGAGGAGAAGCGCTATCCCTCTGAGCTGCACTTGGCTGTAAAATCTGACTCCCAGGACGGATCGGAGATATGCTTTGAGGAAGTCGTAACAGGGGGGGGTGAAGTCATCGTGCTCCACCACCACATCGTTCGCAATCGGCACGATACGGGGGATAACTGGGAAAACGAAGACGACATCCCACATCGAGCAGAGTCTCGAAAGATGCTAGATTGCAGGGAGGGTATGTAGGGCCGCCGACCAGAGAGTTCGCCTTCCGATCCGGGATCAAGGCGTAACGATAGAAGAGGGACGGGGTAAAGGCATGACTGGATGACACACTTTCAAGACACAGGTCATAACGGTACAGAGAGCTAAAATACTCAAAAAAGAGCCAAGGTAAGTAGGCTCTAGCATAGCCTTAAAGGAAGCTGGACCTTCGGGGTGGTGGCCTTTAAAGACGCCTTTACAAAGCTGGGCTAGGTCTACCCATAAGAGGGGAGAAACCCGGACGATCGAAATCGGGGGGTATCTTCTATCCACGGCAATCCATCAGGATCCCAGTGTGTCTGGGGCGAAAACATGCGGATGAACTGTGGGTCCGCAGCGAGTATCGATCGGGAAACATGGGAACTTGGAACTTGGAAGAACCCCGGTCAGAAAGAAGTGTCCCGACCAGCTTCTTCAAGACGCGGACTCATAGCCGTTGGGTAAAGAAAAGATGGAAAGAAAAAAACAACGCCATAACGACCATTAGCGCGGGGCGGAAACTCATCACTTCCCTGGAAGAACGCTATAAAAGGGAGGACTGCGAAGCTGAGATAGGCAAAAAAGAGATGCCAGGGCTGCTCGAACTGGAGGGAGAGACAGAATGTGGAGGAATCTAAGCAAAAATCAAGAAGAAAAGGAAGGTTAAATTTGCCGTCACTAACGAGATAAAAAATACGCTCCGAACCGGCGTGCCTAAATTCGGAGGTCCGGCAGCCCCATAATGGAAAAAAGGGTAATCGTGAAAAGTCCGTTTCTGAAAAAAAGAAGAACTGCAGGGGCAGGGAAGGAGACCAGGGCAGGTGCGTAGAAAGAGGGGGGGTCAAACACAAAGAGAAGGGTGTCCTTTTGCTACGCAAAGTCCGGGAAAGGTCAGCCCCGGGGCAACACGCCGGCCGTTCCAAGGAGGAGGGGACAAGCAATAAAAGTACTGGTACTAGTCCGAGTCTGGAAAGGACCTAAGTCGAAGCTGCAGACGCCGTAAAGTCAGAGGAGTCGACTCAGGGAGATGCTCGGGCCTGGGGGAGAGGGGAAAGCTTGCATGGGAGAGGGGGGGTCGAAATAGTGGGAGGTCATTTCCAGCGGAGGCCGCGCAGGAAAAAAGGAAACAAAAGCAAGTCAAGAAAAATTGAATTCGGAGAAGGGGGTTTCTCCTGTAAAGGGGAAAATGGTCAGAGAGTAGTTACGGCTCTTCAGGGAGATACATTCATCAGAAATAGAGGAAAGAGAAAGTATACGGCGGGGCGGACCCACAACAAACCTCAGATAAAAACCGTCCAAAGTGGCGATGAGTAGCGAGCGTTTCCCGGGCTGCCTGACGCGGGAAGGTCAGGAGAAACGACAGAACTCACCGATAATCAAAGGAAAAACTCAGTAGGCAAAAATGGAATGATAAAGGGTTTCATCGGCTTCTACATGCGGGAGAAACAGAAAGGGTGAGAAGAAAGGTAAGGAACATTGGAAGGGGGATTCTTTTCTGCGGGCCGAATGAGATCGCCTGACAATTGGCTCGTGACAAAAAAGGAGATGGTCAGTCGGAGGAAACGAATGGCAATATAAAGTGAGGGTGGACAAAAATGCTCCGCTTCTTGAGCGGACAGAGAGGGGAAAAACTGGAAGCCAGCAGCGAACTGGCGCCGCGACGGGGGTGGAGGGGGAAGGAAGTTACTAACGACAAAGAGTGGAGACGCGCAGTATTTGCATGAAAAAAAAACCTACACCAGCCGAGCACAGCAGGTAAGAACACAAAGCACGCAGAAACGAAGGCAAAGCGATCGCCGGGAGGTTCTCCGTCAGATTGGAGGTAATTACAAGATGAAAAGAAAAGAGAATGCCGTGAGTGGGGGGAAAAAAGCCGGAAAACATGCGAATACGAAGGGGATCGCTACTCGTCACGGCCTCAACCCGGTCAGACCCGCGGTACACAAGGCTACCACTGCACTAGAAATGGAAAAGAAAAGAATGAAGATAGTACGGGAACACGTTAAAGAAATGGGGGTTCTTCGCCTACGAAAAAAAAAAATCAGAGTCTGGCGCTACATGAAGGAGCGGGGGGGCAAGCCCAGGTGAAGAAAAAGCCTTTGGGAGAAAAAAAGGGTATACACCAGAAAAACCAGAAAACTTCTCACCGGATCCGATGCCGGGAGGGCCAACGGCAAATGTGCCAACATCCAGATGAACTTGATAGGAATCCGTTGTCGTTGAGGGTATCAGATCAATCCTAAAAAAACTAGGGAGGGAGATAGAGATCCGTCAAGGGGAACGGAGACCCTAGAAAAAACCTCATCATAGAAGTCATGAGGAAGTTATGGGGAGAAGGGTTGCACCCTACCGGCATAGGGGGTAGCCGAAAGAGGAGGAAAGGAAGTAAAGGCAATAAAAATCAAAGCCTGAGTAAAATCTCGGCCGACCTCACTCAGAAGAAGGGGAGGAGGAGAAGAAAAAATCTGCGAGGGTGAAGAAGGACTTTCTTGTAAGAGGAAAAGGGGAAGAGAAGAACTGGTAGAGGGCGAAGTCACGGGAGGAAGAGTTTTACCCGGAGGAGATCAGTCCCTTTAGTCTTCGCCTCAAGACGCCGACGCAGGCAAGAAAGCTGTACTTAATCGACGTTTGGTAAAAAGGGAGAAAGAAGGCAGAAAAGCTGAGAGGACGCGGGGAAAAAAGGGGGAGGGGGCCGAGTCTGGGGTCGCAACAAACTCGTGATCGGCTGGCTCTTCTGACGAGGAGGATACAGGGAAGGAAGGGAAGCGTCGTCCCCCAGGGAGGAGGGGAACCTGAAAGGCAAGGAAGGACGACCTCAAACAGTGGCGGCAAAAAGGAAGCTTAGTACTAAAGACGTGTCCCCGCTGTTTGGGGGATATGAGAACGCGGCTCAGGCCGAGGATCGTGCGAACATAAACGTGGACTAGGGAATAAAGAAAGACTGTCACAAAGACAAGGTTGTTCTACTAAACGAAGACCTTCTTCGCGAGAGCGTCCATCGACCAATCCATTACGGAACTGTCCTTTAAGGTGGAGAAAATGGCATCTTGGAAAGGAACCGACAACCACGGTAGAGGAATCGAGGAACTATCTCCGGTTGCCTGAGCTAGACTCATGAGAGGATGTCCCGAAAAAAAACCAAAAGGGGGTAAGAAGAAAGGGAAGTGGACTACTGAAAAAACGAAACTTCGAGAAAAACTGGCCAGCCTGGAAGGGTCCTGGAGCTTTCCTGTTTTCTTCCCAAATAAAACGTCGTAAGAAGGAAAAAAAGGCGGGTGGGAATGTCGCTTCCTTCAGAAAGGGAATAGGAGAAACTGTCATTTCAGACATCCCTTGGAAAAAAACCAGTCTTTAACTGGAAAGGTCTCAGGGATAATCTACAAACAAACTGGGTCTAGGGACTGAACCGAGAGGACTGACAACCGTAAGGCCGACAAACGCAAGAAAAGTCGTAGAAAAGGGGAAATTGAGAACAAGGAGCCGACCAGAGAACACTGATGAGAAAAACCCTTTGAAGCCGGCGCGCAGTGTTACGCGCTCCGACGTACTCCAATCGTCACCAAGAGAAAGACCGCTCCTCAGAATTGAAGTCGTGTTGCATGAAAATTGGTAGCAAGGCTTTGCGTCTGCACACATTACTACCATGGGGTGGTTTTGGAAAATCCGGCTCTAGAAGAAGAACGCTCGGAGCAGGCAAAAGTGACCAACCACAAAAAAAAATACCCTACGGCCAGGAAAAAAAAGAACGAATGAGAACCACGAAGGAGGGAAGACCTCCTTAAAAGCGGAGGCGAATGGAGGGAGGAAACGGAGGTTGAGAGGTGGGAAAACTGACGTCACTGTGGATGGGGCCTTACGGATTACCAGCTCAGGGCTCACAGCCAGTCTTTATCGAAGATTAGAGGGGAAAAGGTCGTCAGGGGAGAGGGAGCAAGGAAAAGTGCCGCCGCTTAGCCGAAGAGGCAACTCGCATGTTGTAAGTGATGGAGTAAAGAGCTAATAAGATGATCAACTGGCGGGGGACATCAGCAAGGACAAATAGGAAGAATAGAGGGACAGGGACTGCTTGGACCTTAAAAGGAACTTAATGGGGTAACTGCTCCTTCCACATCGGGGGGAAAAAGAGATAATACAGAAGTGCTAAACCATGGAAAAGGGAGGAGAAGCAACAATAAGACATCCGTCACTAGTGAGAGAAAGGCGGGTGTTGATGATCGGAGTGAGGGGGAAAGTAAAACGACATCAGAGTGAAAAGAGTCCCCGTTGCTCCGCTGTAGAGGCTATGATAGAGTTGTTGAAATGAGAGGATTGGGAAAGATAAACCACGTAAGAACGGAACTTTCCTCTTCTAACTGGAGCTATGACTATCTCAAAAACAAAGTAGGAGATACGTAAGCTCATAGCCGTAAAGGATAAAGAAAAACGTTCGTAAAGGGGGGGCAAGGAGAATGTAGGAATGCGAGCATGGCAAGTAGTTCTCTTCACTCCATCCGCGATACCGGACGGAATCAGGTGAAAGAGGATTAAAAAAGTACTGATCAAAAAAATCGAGGGCCAGCTTCGAGAATCAGTGGGATCGGGGGATGTGTCTAGTATTTCTTCTATTGGGGAGTAAAAGAAATTACAACGGAATCGAGGACGACCGCTATGTGAGGTGGAGGACAGCTGATACACCACTGGGCAGAAGTGTCCGCTCAAAAGGGCAGAGGGAATCTATGCAGAGAGGTCACTCCTGGTACTACTAAATAAAAGTGCAGTCGCCATGCGGATGGCTTGCTCATGTACAGAACTTCACAATGCAGGGACACTCGAGAAAGAGAAGGGGCAGTAGTGGAAATTACATAAGGTACTAGCCATTTCTATCGAGGGGGCTATCCTATACTGGTTAAACTGTAAGCAGCGTCTAAAAAAGGGAAGTTCTCTGTTGGTTGAAAAAAAGGAGGCAGGGGACAACGACCAAGATCAAAGATAGTAAACTATCCTCCGGATGGACAGGAGGCCAGCGCCCGCTTGGGCGACGGATGTTCAACGGTAAGTGGAGGGGAAGGAAGCAGGAAAATAAGGGTGGGAACTTCAGGCTCCTGCATCGCATTAAGTCGTAGAGAGAGGCTATTCAACAGTGAGAAAGGTTTGCGAAAACGAAAGCGGTGGAGGAGACTCCTAGACCGGCAGAGTAAAAGTCTGGGAAGAAAAGAAGGTCCGGGAGGGGAAAGAATGTAAAGCAACAGAGTCCAGTTAGACCTCCGACACATTCAAAGGGAGTGTATAGCATGGTCTAGAGGGGCCTTGAAGAGGGGAAGGAAAGACACGGGGGATCGGGGGTCGGACGCCCTGTCATTTCAGAGAGGGGCAGGGATCAGTACCAGACGCGACAGAAGAAGAAGAGAAATCTCAAAAGCAGAGGACCTAAAGAGGGGTTTAGGCGACTGTGACGGGAAGGGACATATCTATTTCCGTCTCTTACAGCGTCCCTCCCAAGGAATATAGAAAATGCGGACCAGGACGCTAAGGGGAAAAGAGTCAAAGAGACCAATGTGAAAATCAGTTTCTGTCTCCTTTTTCGGGCTGGTTCCTGAGCCGTTCCGCTTTACCAGATGGTAGTACGTCAGAAGGAAATAAGGAAAGAAAAACAGTCGTGGAGAAAAAAGCTCCGTGTTCATGAGGGCTTCATTACCGTGGGGGGGGGGGAGGGGGATGCCACCTCTCTGCAATTGCGCATGCAGTAATCAGGGGGAAGCGGGAGAAAGGCAACGGAAGTGATAGAGAGATAAGAGCTGATACCACGGCGAGGGGGCGAGCAAACGAAGGTTGAATATGATGGGTTAGAAAAAAACCAGAAAGAAGAATGCTAAGGGGAACAAAAAGAGGACACGAAGTCACTAAGCACGCGGTCAGTGGCGGAACTACAAGGTCGTCCCTTCATTTCAGGGAAATACTACTACCAATGGGCAGAGAGAGTTAGCCTTCAATTAAAATCGAGGAGAAAGAAGGTCAAAAGGGAAGAAGAGGAAGAAAAAAGCAAAGAATCCGCCAAGAACGGCTCCGGATATCTGTGTCAATTCATTTCAGGTCAACACGTCGAGACATAAAAGCGTCGATCCAGTGGAAACTCCTGGGGAAAGAAAAGAGAGAAATGGCGTTAGCCGGAAAGAGATAATGAAATCACACAACATCACCCGACATCACTACACCGGCTAAAAATGCATCGTCGGCCGATTTGATCAAAGAAAAAGAATCCTCATAAGGGAGGAGGACAGAAGGGGAGGCTAAGAAGGAAAAAAAATATTTCTCGAAAATTGATTCATGAGGGAGCGCGGAAAATCAGCACTGCTACATAAAGAGGATCACATAACCGTGTCGTCTACACCGACGTAAGACCGGTAGGGGCCAAAGCAAAGAAAAAAACATCAACCTCGAGGCGAGAGGCTGTACTCAGGTCCCGGAGAAAAAGCACAAAAATTCTAATTATCATTTCACGGACCCCAGAGCGTGAAGAAAGAAGAGAAGCTCTTTTTTATTTGAAGGGCGTTGGGAAAGACCGGCATCGTACCGTTAGCGACCGGGCGGAAGGACACGTTGATTATCTCCTGGTTAAGGAAAAGAGACTCCGGAGGAAATGTACAGAAATCGAACTAAAAAGAGAAGGACCGTATAGCAACGGAGAGCCTGACAAAATGCACTTACTTTCTGGGATCGCCATCGACGACTAAGCAGGGATCATCTGGAGGGGATTCCGACTTGGGGGGTCCCTAATTTGGGGAAAAGAAAGGAAAAAAGAAGTGGGCGCCCTCGAGCGGACGGACTGGGAAGTAACGAAGGCGTACGCTTCAATCTTGTAATAAGGTTGACAACATGTCCTGTTCCCGAACAGAAGAGAAGGGGAGAAAAACTGAAAAGGGAAATGGAGGAAAAGGGTCTTTGAAGGGGAAAAGCTCAGTGGGCTGCATGGCGGCTAAATAGGCTGTGCGAAGAAGGGGAACGCGCGTGGACAAACGAGGAGTGGTAGGAGTAGGAAAGCCGAACATCAAAAAGAAAAACAGTCTAAAAAAGGGGCATCAGGAGTCAGGACTGAGTGTCCCAGCGGTTGTCGAAACTTACGAAGCAAGCCGCACCCCTAGGATTGCACAGTTGGTGGCGAACATAACGGGGAGTAAAAAGGTCTGTTAATGGCCGTGCACCAAACCAAAATTGGGAGAAAAGCCGCGAAGAAGTCGTCTGGGGAATCATCCCCTCGGCGCCAAGAGGATTGAAACTTTCTTGGCCGGGCTGGGGGGGCTCCAAGGGAGGCGAACGTGTCTGGGTGGCAGGGACCACCACCCACTTCGGAAAGCTATAACCCTGGTAGAAATAGGGGAGGCCGAAACAGAGAAGGAAATCAAACGACGCGGGCGGATAAAAAGGGAGGGTACTCTGGCGGAAGAGTAGACGAACACCCGAAAAAATGCTCTATAAAGAACATTTATGTCCTGCGCTGAGGACGGTGAGGGACGGCTTCGTTAGGGAGCTGACAGGGGAATGGGTAGGGGAAATAAAGCAACGGAATAGAGCTTACAGACCCCGGGGAACAATCATACCGGGGAAACCCCGCGTTGCGGGAGAAAGTCATTTTATGACTTCGAAAAGAAAAGGCCAAGAATTTCCGAGGCGCACCCAATCTGAACCCACCATCCGAAGGGGAAAAAAAGACCCAGGGAAAAAAAAAAAACGAAACAAAAAAAGAGAACACATCGCGGAGGGACGACATCCCTTTTACGTTTCGGCGGGGCGCAGTGGACGGCGCTCGTGCTTAGGACACTCCCAGAACTGACAATGGGGCGACTCCGAACCTTAACGCGCCGGCGGGGTGTCCGGTAAGGGGGAGTGCAGGCGGTTGCGTCGGGAAGGGAACTAACTGGAGGGGGGGGGGAAAAGAGAGCGACCGAAAAAAAAAACCGATAGCGGTTGCCATCCCTCACTGCTTTGGAAGAAAAAGTGGTAAACTACCGTCGCACAATGAAGCTGCCGGAAGAAGAAGTTAGGGGAAAAATAAGTCGGGGGAAGAAGCGGGCGTTGTTTTTTGATCTTCCCCATCCATAAGTGGAGCGATTGGGGGGCAGGATTAATTCACTGAGAAAGGTCCGGGGGGTAGCAAAAAAACGTCGACATGCATCGAACTGAGATGCCTCTTCCACGACGAACTCGCAGCCTTCCGGGCGTGGGGGGGAGCGAGGGGATGAATAGGACGGCAAAATATCCAAGCAGGGCAAGGGGGCGGGTCATCACGATATTCTACACAAGATTACGTCCGCGCTGCCGACGGAGCTGGTCCTGCAGGGAAGTGTCTAAGAGAACAAAGACCACGGGTCGCAAACGTCAGAGTCCTCTACGGCAACACTGGGAAAACGAAGAGGACCCTGCAGCCAAAGAATAAAAACTTTTTCTCGGAGGGGTCCGGAAGGGTGAGGGAGAGCTGGGACCGCCGATCGAGTTTCGAAAACGCTGACACCGTGATCCAGCAGTTTAGGGGATCATGGGGGAGAGAGGGGACAACGTCAAAGATAGAGGCGCGGACCACTTTAAACGTCACTGAATAAGAGATCAAGTAAGGGTGAGGAGGATAAAGAAAAAGAAGACCAGAAAGCTAGGAGGGGAACGAGAGATCCGCAAAGAGAACGCGGACAGGCCGTCTGCGTAGTTGTTGAAGCGCCGGTAGGGGCAAGAGCATGTTCACCAGGGTCGTAACCCATCCCAAATCCGAAGGACTCTAACTCAGAGCAGGCGGCTCGATCACCTCACTCATAAAAATCTGAAAGAGGAGTCCTGAGACTGAAGGGGTCGTCGTCAAGGGTTTTCCTCGGACAGTAACGTCTCGACTTGCGAAATGTCGGTGGACAGGGAGAAAGACACCCTTGCAGACTTACAAGACACTAGGACTAAAAAAACTTAACGGGAGAGGGGGGCAGGTCTCCATCGAGGAACGCCAGGTCCAGTCGCAGGTTATCTCGCGCTTACTCCACGAAAACTGCGGAGCGAACTCTCGGGAAGCTCGAACGTTTGACTTAGTAGACAGAAACAGTTAGAAGGAAAAAAAATCGAGGTCTCTACTTGGGGCAGACGTGTTGAGGCCGTAAAAAAGAGGGGGACTTTGAAGGTGGAAAAAAAAGAAAGACGAACAAAGAAGGAATCCGGCTACAAACTAGGAACACTAATAGACGGAGAGGTCAGGAAGCTTCTGTCTCTGAGTTCACGGCCGTTTTCTGAAAGGAGAACCTGCATGGATGTAACAATGGGAGAATTGAAGAGAAAGATAAGGTGGAAATCCATAATGTTCCCTGGGTTGGGTAAGAACGATCTTTTCATAGACCCAGCAACACGCCGGCAGGGAGTAGAGGAGTACTGAAAGCTCATTAGAGTTAAGAGGGGAAAGAGGAGAGGAAGAAAACCGAATGCCACTGGCCAGTACACTTCAAAGGGAGTCGAATCGTCAGGTCGACTGGGCGAAGTCTCCTTGTGCGAGGTAAGAAAAAAGGGGATGTTGGGACAAATCTGAGGGGGGGGAGAGTAAGAGCTGGGCAGGCAATCGCAGAGGACATTATTCATACTAAAGATCAGGCGCGGTCAGAGAAAAAAAAAAAAACGGTTGAAAAGAGGGGAGGAAAGGTGAAGGGTCAGAGCGATTTACGCGGCTCAGCTACGTCCGCGACAAGAAGCGGAATATCGCCGGACCACGCCTGTTGGGGCCAGCAAAAGGGGAAAATGCGAAAAGAAAAAGAAGAGTTATAGTGTAAGGGCGGGGGCCGCCGCGAAGAAAGCGGACCTATAATCGGGTCGTCGAAGACCAGGGAGCCAGGCGAAGTTCGTCGGGGACGGCCCACAGGAAGTTTCCCGAGGGGAGAATACGTGGCGGGATCAACATCATCAGACTGTTCGCAAAAAAGGGGGAGGTACGGGGAGGCGTCATTCAGCGCCTAAGTCTTCCTTGCTCGTATACCAAACGGCGCTGGGGAAAGGCGAGACTGAAAAGAAGTGACGAGGTTCTAAAAGAAGATAAAACGGCGTAGCCTGGAAAGAGGGCTGGAACATCAAACCGACGAAAGAGGCAGAAGATGGGAGTCACGTGAGTACAGTCGGCGGACGAGGCTACCATGGGGGGCTAGAAAGCTAAAAAGAGTCGATTCTGCAAGGGGTCCGCAAAGGAAAAAAGAGCAGCAAAAAGAGAAAAAAAGGACTCAAAAGATCCGAAAAACGACGGCAGCTTTCTCACGACCGGATCTTTTCGAAGGGGGTCGTGTCACAGTCAAGAAGGAAAGGACAACTGCCAGGCCTCCAGAAAAGTCGGGCAGAGCAAGGCGAAGATACTGGCTGCGCTGACGAAAAATTCGAAACACTCTTCGACGAAACCAGCTACCACTGCATACGATTAATACCAAGGGGCAGCGAACGATCAGGGAGGGGGTCAGGGAGAAAATAAGGCGACCCCGAGGTGCGAGTCTGCGGACGAGGTTTTATTATCTCGTTCTCCTCAAAGAGTACATCCACCGTGAATAAAAAGCCCTGAGAAACGTCGTACCGTTGACGGTAAAAGAAAAAAGGGGTACCACAGAAGATGAACTAGGATCGCTTTTCAAAATAAGGATG
>Ga0179591_1260183_pt1 | contig 14248 bp, 7 predicted proteins | sample CZOMad2_1_08_16f_FD_182891 | JGI IMG/M metagenome (GOLD analysis project Ga0179591, IMG submission 182891) | Vadose zone soil fungal communities from Angelo Coast Range Reserve, California, USA - CZOMad2_1_08_16fungal (PacBio error correction) | ecosystem: Environmental > Terrestrial > Soil >...
TGTCGGGGAAAGAAGCAAGCTAACGCATGTCCCTCAGGAGCCAAGAAGACGGGGCAGGCCTGGAAGAACGGGATGCACCGGGCGGGGAGCGCAGCAAAGAAGGTAGGACGAAAGGAAGACGGAGGGAATAGGTGTTCCGGAGCACTGCCCAGAGCTTCGAATAGGCGGCGAGAAGAGGCTCACGGCACCATGTAGCCTTCAATCCAGAATGGGTAGTTCGATGGCAATAAGCCGGCCCATTCCGGAAAAGGATGATCTGGGGTTCCAGAAGGAACGCCGCAAACTTTCAAGCTTCCTCCAGTCGCGGAGGAAACCAACTGCCATGCTACCGAGCCGAGAAGTTAGGGTACGTGTTGCGTTAGACGGAATGTTTAATCCTCGGCGAAAAAATCGCTGAGCCACTTCACTCTCAGTCAACTCGCCCGTCAAGGTGGTCTCACACACCAACGAAGAAGGAAACCCAGAGGATTCTCATAGGCAGAAGAAGATCACGCGAGCGAAAAACGTCCCTTCCCTCTTTTATCTCAAAAGAAACACCGACTGATGTAGAAAAGAAATAGAGGGGAGTGCTTAACAACGGTATTAAACAGGGAGGTGCTGTGCAACCGATGTCCCTGCGATCCTCGGGAGCATCAAACAAGCAGGGCCAACCAGAAAAGTAACGCAAAGACAAGCGTTCAAGGGAAAAGGAGAGCGGCTTAGTGCACCCGGCATCATAACGGAATGTAAAGGAATCGACGTAAGAGGGAAGGACCGTCCTGAAATACCTACTTAAATCCGAAGGGCCCTTAAAAAAGGGGAACCCACTAACTCGGGTTTATAACGGGCGACATGCAAGACAGGAGCAATGAGAAAAGAGGAGGGGCAAGGACTAAACAGGGGGGAAGATGGACCCTCAACGTACATAAAAGGAGGAATGACGGCCGGAGTAGCTTTCGTATTTCAAGCACGGTCGAATCCTCCCGAAGATAAACGAAATCGAGTGGGGCGAGGGGCGGAGAAAAAAAGAAAAGGGGGGTTCCTGAGATGTACCTCAGAATCTAAACGATCGAAAAAGAAAAAGAACCTTCAGTTGAGTCCCCCATCGTCGACAAAAGGAGGAGAATTATCGAGGAAAGGACGAGAACCTCTCCTATACAATTTTTCTCATTTCGTCAAGACCGGGATCCACCGAAGACGAAAGAAGGCAGGGTCAATGAGGGGGGAGGAAAATAATGACGCTCAGGGCGAAGAAAAGGGATTATAGTCTAAAGGAATCAACTACTTGGGAGGGTGGGAGTACGAGGAAATCTCATTCAAGGCACCTTCTCGTTAAGTCGGCTTCCTCAAGATGGAGCCAGAGGAGTAACCAAAATCCTGGCGTCGAAAAGTTGCGCCGCAGGAGGGAGAAAAGGTTGAACCAAAACGTCGGCATGGACTGGGGAAAGTTTTTCAGAAGAACGGGGGTGTTGAAAGCCAATCCTCCTTAAGAACCAGGAAGAATCTTTTTAGCTCATCTCATAAGTAATCTCGAGCAAACCGCGAGAAAAGAGACCCTCTGGGTCAAAGGAGGCAGTTTTTACCACCACGACCCAATGTGGAAAAAAGATCACCTGGGGGAGAGGATCTGACACCTTGGGGGGGACCTCCACTTGCGATGACGCAAAAAAATTGTAGAAGAAAGCATAATTCTGTTAAACACACAGGGACAAGAAAAAAAAAAAAAAAAAAAACACACCGACTCGGAAAGCGTACCTCGGCGAAAAGCAGAGGCAGCGAAATCAAAAGGGGGAAGGGACAAATGGGCGAGGAAGAACGACTGGAGAAAACCTCATAGGGGTTAAGGGGCGGAAACGCGGGGGAGGTTGCCTTCCAAGATAATCTGAGAAAGATTCAGAATTACTGAGGAGGGGAGAGAACTTAACCTGCCACGATGATCATTTTCAAAGGCGGAGGGCAAGTCAACGTCAATCTACGTTTGAGCCTAGGATCATTTGGTGAGAAGAAGATTTCAAGCGTTTGGCGATTCTAACTCAGAGGGAAGGCTGGGAGGTCGTAAGGACACTTTCCGTCCTAATAAACGTTGGAGAAAATCAGAAGTGTGGGAACAGGAGGAAAGGGGTGTGATGACAGGAAACAGGAAATGAACTGAAGTTCGAAGTTAAAGATGGAGAGGGAAGGAAAACATAGTATTTTCCTCCCAAGAAAGAGAGAAAATCAGGATTCTCAATCTCAAACATCAGTCTCGAGCTCTTACAGATAGAGAGAGGGAGGAAAAAGAGGGGGACTACGCATCGAAAAAAAAATAAGGGTGGGTCGCATCAAGGTGGGTTCACACTACCGATCTTGGGACAGAAACAGGGCGCCAGGAAAAGGGGGGAGGAAAAAGCGGGTCTCGGCACACTATGAGGTTTCTACCAGGGGAAAGAAGTGCACAGAGAGAAGGAGACCAACGTGGAAGAGCATAACTAATAAAAAAAGAACTGGATGGGGGGGGGGGAAAAAAGGGTCAAGACAGCTGAATCAACAGAGTAAAGAATGTCTGTCGCCGGAAAGAAAAGGATTGGACTAGCATTAATACTTCCACTTCAAAAATAACTTCACAGAAAAGTTGGGGGACGATTTTCGGGGAAAAAAAGAAAGGAGTGCGTGCGGGTTTGGAATTCTAAGGGGAGGGAATCAAAATCAAAACTCAGCGGGTCTGTTCTTCGGAAAACCCCTTTGAATCAGGGAAAAATCAAGAGGGGGTCATAAAAAGGGTCAGTTCTCTTTTTCGGTAGGAGGAGGGGAGGGTCCTCAGATGACAGCGGGAACGGTCGCGGTTCTAAGGGGAGTCAAGGGGCCGGCAAGAAGGACGGAGGCCCTCTTCTGCCCCACATTCTAAAGAGAAGGGACTCCTAAAAACAGTGATTAGGAGAAGGGGGGGACGACCTGAGAAGAATCGTATTAAAAAAGGCTCCTTCAATCATCTACAAAAAAATCGGACAAGAAAGAATCCCCCAATTGAGGAAAAAACGGTTCGGGAGGCGGTTGCAAACAAAAGAAAAGAAAGAAAGTCGGGGTAACGACAGTTCACTCCAATACTTTGGTGGGCTGCAACCAGGACTCTTTTAATGAGGGACTTCAACAAGATGAAATACCTTTGGCTCAGAACTATTACTGACCTTCATCAAAGGACCAGAGTGTCAAGAGAAAGGGAAAAACGACAAAGCAGACAAAAAAAAAGCGGGCCGCGGCGTAAACATCAGGGACAACTGTGAACGAGGCAAGAAGAAGGGTCCCTGGGGGGGTTAGGTCTTGAAACATGTCACTTAGGAAAAGAGAGGCGGAAGGGACTAGAAAAGTCAAAAAAAGGGGGGAAAGGGGGCGCTCAGAAACCTCGAAAAACGCCCAGAAACTTTGCGTCCTCGATCTCTCTCACAAAAAACACCGGATAGGAAAGAGGGGGGGAAAAAATGAGGAGGACCCAGAGGGTAAACCATAGGGGGGTCAAAAATCAAAGCTCACACTCATTTTCCTTAAGGAAGGCGAGGCAGGAAGAGAGGGACATATGAAAGGGCCCGGGTTCAAAGCAGCCGAAACAGGGAAACACGTCTCTTCTGAAAGAGTGGGGAAGGAGACGGCAGGGAAAGTGCTAAGAGAAGTTAGGAGAAGCGAGGGGAAAAGAAAGGAAAATCTAAAGAAAAACCTGCAAAAACAAAGTACCCTCTTCTACAAAAAGGGGAATAAAGCAGCGGGAAGAACGAACCGTGAACCTAGCCGTGTTGCAAAACACAACTTCTTTTAAAGGGCAAAAGGGAGGAAAGGGAACGAAGGCAGTGGAGAAGGGAAAAGCTAGAAAACGGACGACGAACACGTTTCGCTTCTGGTACGGGAGTCCGGGAGAGCTGAGCTGCGGACGCCTAGAAGACGATTCCCTCGAGGAAGGGTGAGAGGGGGGAAGCAAAGGTGGGCGCCCTCAAAGGGGTGATCGTGTGGACCTCAAGCAGCGCGCCTTTAGGGAAAAATTTATGCAGCGCAATACCTCCGGGAACAATCAACAACGAGGACAAGAAAAGGGGGAGGGGCACAGACCCTACGTAACCCGCGAATAGATCCGTTTTGACCGAAAAGGACTTGGGGGGGCGCCGCAAAGGACCAGTGAAGAAAGCACCTAAAGCTTCTTATGTCTATTGGGGGGAGCTTTCAGGAGGAAAAAACCTCCAAAGCAGGGAATTGGAAAGCGGTGAAAAACGAAAAGGACAATATTTAGTTCAAGGGAGTACTTCCTAGCGGAAGAGAGGCGAACTCAGAGGGGCAGAAAGGTGAGCTTGCAAAGGCGATTTACTCTCCTTGCTGCAGCCCATAAAGGACTGGGAAGAGCGGTCCATGCGAACTACTTTTGGGCTCACGGGGGGGGTCTCTCAACGGGGTAAGGAGGAACCGAAAGCGAATCCTGCCCCCGGAGTGGCCTAGAACGATGTTTCACTCCCGATAATCCTCCTTTGGGAAATTTAACATAGTAGTGGAAAAAAAACATGGGAATGCGCAAATTGAATGATCAGTTACTAAAGGGGCGTCGGGGGGGAACATAGTCTTCTATACGGAGAGGCTGGCAGAGAGAGGGAGAGAGGGGGGGGAGGCAGTTGCGCAAAGAGGGGGGGACCACGATTCTTAAAAAAGGGGGGACCAGGAGAACCAGTCGAAGGAATGGGGAACACGGGGAGAAGGAAGGGAGACGGAAGGGGGTCAAAAAGGTCACCAAACCATCCTCCAAAAAAAAAAAAAACGTGTAACAAACTGGGTCGAGACAAAATGAAGGACATCAAAGGCGTCATACCGAAAAAAACATAAATCCAAGACCGGCGCGAGGAAAAAAAAGCCTCATTCGACGGGAAAGACGGGGTGGAGGAAGGGGGGGCAGACACGGTAAGGAGACAAACCGGGCATCTGACGGAAAATGATGAGAGGATAAGCCTACTGTTTAAGTGAGGCGAAAGAATACGGAATCAAAAACCGATGGGCCCCCTCTGGGTAAGAAGGAAAAGGGGGAATCCCAGTATTTTTCTCCAACACTCCAAAAAAAAAGGGGAGGAACAAGGGTGGAAGGGGAAGAGGGCCTGATTGAAATGGTACGCAGGTCGATATAAACCTAAACAGCACTCTGGGGGGGCAACGTATCCAACTTCGGGTATGTAATCAGAGAAGTGAATGGAAACAAGGTTGAGATGCCCAAAAAAATTAACAGGAACGGAGACTTGTTCAACTTTTTTTAGCCCGAGAAAAAAGAAAATCTGGTGCTAATGAACTGTTAGAGATGCTGGAGGCCGAGATCCGCCTGTTCTGACCACGCTGGCAGGGAAGTGAGCGACGGCGAAAAAGGAGGAGCAGGGAAAGAAACACCGGCGTCAACCCTGTCTCGAAAAACGGGGGAAAATCCTGGCAGGGACTAGCAACAACCTGAGGGGCAAAAACGGTTGGGAAAAAACGAGTGCACCTTGGGGTAGGCAAGTAAGGAGGCTACAGTACTATTAGAGAGCAGTGGACGGAAAGGTGACGCAGGGCGAGTCATCCGAATTTCTAAAGGAAAATGGGAGTGAAATTCTAGCAATCATTAGCCTGGCGACACGGGAACTAGGGGTCGAAGGGGGCGAAGGCCCTTGCCTATCTTAAAAAAAGGAATTACTTCAGGGGGGGGGGGGAATCCCCATAGCTACCAAAGAGGGGGGGGAAAATGGGAAGAGTCTCGGCAAAAATAGCATGTTCCGGCGGGAAATAGGAAGTCTTCTCTCCTAGTTTAAAACCTTTTCAGGGAGGGCAAAGGGGAGGAAAGAAAAATCAGGAAGAACTGAAAGTAGGACCTTAAAGAAAATTCTTCGCTAAGTGGTTACAACTAGGGGAGGAGGGGGGGGGAGATAGGTAAAGATTCTGGACCCGTTCTGGGTTTCAAATCCCAAACTGGAAGTAGAAGACGACGGAAAGAGGGCCACTGCGGCTCCTGCGGCAAAAAAAAGAGTCGTTGCTATTGGGACAAGATATAAGGACTGACTCTCTATTCCCTCCTTTGGGTAAGGGAAACGGAAGACAACGATTATCAAAACAGAGGTTAGGGGAAAGTGGGGGGTGGGCAAGTGCACGGCATCCTCCTCTATTATGGGTAAGGGGCCTGAGACAGAACGGAGGAGGAGTCGTTCAGGGGAAGAGGACCTCGGGGGCTTACTCCTTCCTGGGAATACTGGCGAACGAAAAAATCTCAGGGAGTCAGGGAGGGGTCGGGGAAGGAATGGCGCGTGCGTCAATCTGAAAAGAGCGAAGCGGAAGGGAGTGGACTAAGGGGAACAAAAACCCTCGGGGGAAGACCAAATCCCTCATCAGAAGGATCTAGGGAAGGCATGATCTACAGGGGTTTTAGCGTCCCAATAAGGGGACGTGGAAAAGAATAGAAGGGTGTAGGATTTTTCAAGCGAACGAATCTGGTTTCCCATCACCGAGGGGGTGGCGTGGAAGACAACTTTTACTGCGATTTGGAGAGCGATATCGAAATCTCCGGAACTCGTAAGTCTCCGAGGAAGAGGGGAAAAAGCCTTTCTACAAAAAATAACTGGGATGACACAATAACCTAATCGGAGGAACTTTGATTCCATTCAACGCCTAATGTGAAGGAGTACCAAAAGGAGGGGACGGCGTCTCTGCTTATATCAGACGGGAGCGAAATGAAATTATACTGAGAAGTCTTCTTAAAGTACATTACGACCCCCGCACACAGCCAGGGGAAAGTTCCAGCCATCTGTCAAAGGACGGGGGAGTAGGGAAGAAGAGCCGGTAAGAAAACCCCCGCTTCTACGGAAGAGGTCTACGCATCGAAGAGCTAAAAACGAAATGGGTCCCGTTTTCTGCGGAAGAAGGGAGGGGTCGACTGAGACGTCAGTAGACTGGAAGACGGAATCCTCAAAACGACAAAGAGAGATCAGTCCGAAAAAAAAATTATGGAGGTATAGATTTGGTCGGGGAGGGGCGGGGGAGGAACTTCTTACGTTTTGCCTTCTAGATAACCGCCAGAGCCACGGGGGGAAGAACGGACACCTCTTTTGCAGAAATACTGCGAAGGGATAAACAGCTCTAAGACTAAAGTGTACCCTTTTGAGTCGCCTCTTCGTAGGAAGACGGAGGATAAGAAAGAGGGAGCTTCAAAGACAATGAAGCGGGGAGTCAGCGGGGGTAACAGAATAAGACTTGAATAGAGAACGCTTTAGATTCCAGAGAAAAGAAGAAACCTGACTACTAAGGGTCTATGTAAAAACGAGGGGGGGAGGGCGGTGACGCCTTCTCACCGACCTAGGTATGTTTAAAGAAAAATGTAGTGATGGGTTCGCAATCGGGTTTGGCCAAAACGAATCGGCGACAGCGCTGAGGGAGTCCGTAGGGGAGAAAAAAAAACGCACGAAAAAGAAAAGGAAAACCCCGTTTGTTTTAACAACACAAGGAAGGAGCTAACCCATCATGAGGAGGGAGGGGCGCTGAGTACAACTAGAAAAAGGATCCCAGAGTAACAGGATACCGTCTAGGGGAAATCGTTACCCACTAGCAGAGAGAGGTCTTCCTGGATGAAGGGGAACTTGTGATAACACTGAGGTTTCGACCGGGTGCAATCGGAGGGAGAGAGAAAATAAATTACTTTGAACCCGACACGCAAAAGGACCTACGAAGCAAACACCTTAGGGATCAAAAAAAAAAGTCTGCCACCCGGATCTCGTTAGGCTGAGGGGAACATTTCTTAGTTCTGAAAGCGAAGAAGAGGCAGAAGGCCTCGAGGAATCTCGCCCTGATCAAGGGGGGAAGGTAATAAACCCGGTTGAAAAGAATCGGGAAGAGAGGTATGAGTTTACTAACCGGCGCATAGTGAGGGGACGTACTAGACTTTGAACCCCCAACAGGTGGAACGTACTGTCTAGAGTGGGGGGAGGAACGGAGAGAAAGCTACGTCTTCCTTGGCACACCGAAAAAAAAATGGTCCCGAATATTCAATCCAGGAGAGAGACATGTGTACCAATAAGCGAGTACGGGACTGAATTACTTGTGAAGGGCTAGGGGACAGGAAGGAAATCTACCATGGCCCTCTCCAGGGTACGGAACCCCATCCGACCTAAAGAGATAAAGATTTATCCGCGCGATTTAAGAAGGGGCCGAGAAGGAAAAGAAAAATGGGATGTCGGGGTAAAAAAGGTCAGCCAGAAAACCAGGGGGGGAAAAACTAAATCCGCGTCTTCTTTCTCAAGGCGGGGACAAGAGCTGGGGGAAAGGGCGACAAGACTAAGCATTAACGAAAAAGAATGGCCTTTGGGTACCTATAGAGACGAAAAGGAACGCAGGACGTCCACGCGTCGCCAGCGGATCGCCGCGTCCTGCAGAAAAGACAGGCTGGAAAAATCTCCAGTTCAAAAAAGGGGGGGGGAGGGAGAGGGGTCACACTTCACCTTCACTTAGTTATTATGAGTGTAAGCATGTGGGGTGACGCCAGAGGAAAAAATGTAAAAACCGCCTGTCACAAAAATCATCTTTTCGACTCCCTGCGGGGAAGGAGTCAACTCGTAACCCTCTATCATGTAAGAAAAAGGGTGTCTCTGGGGAGGGGAGGGGGTCTGACCACGTCAACGAGAGGGATGGGGAAAGAAACATTTTAATTCACCTGTTGGGAGGAAACTTAGGGACTCCAACAAATCGCATTGGCTAGCGGACCAGGCATCTTGTTCAAACAAGGGAGGGATAAAAGTCAAAGACGCGAAACCAGCTTCAAATAAATCAATGGGAAAAAACACCAGGGGGAGGGTGAGGAAGAAATTCTTAACATCTCTGAGGGCCTAAGGACCATCCTCGACCTTCGTCAAGTAGCTTCGACGAACGGACTGTACTGTAAGGAAGACTACAGGGTCTCAGGGAAACGGGGGGGTAACGGGGGAAAAAAAGAGTGCATTCTTCCTTCACTTCCCTTCTAAGAGTACTCAAGGGAGGAGAGGGGCCGGTATAAAGGGCCGTGAAGTCGTGCGACCCGGGGCGAAAAAATCTTAGGGAGTGGGCGTACGACAAGGGTCCTTCTAATACAACGCTTCTAAACGAATAACGGTGAAAGAGGAGCGGGTGGTGCGGAATTAAACAACCGGCGCCCAAAATAGTCTACCGTTTGAAAAAAATATATAGGAAAAGTGGGAGTCACCATTTTCTCTCAAAAGGGGAAGAGAATGGAAAACCAAAAAGGGGCAACGAAAATCCTAGCTATATCAAAATCGATATCATAAGGGGGGTGCGCTCCTACAGCGAACCTTCTCAGTACTTGACACAGCCGGGAAAAGCGGGTTTGGTTCAAGAAAGATGGGGCGCCTGGAAAACCGGAGGCCCTTCCCGGAGGGCGTGCCATTGCTTTACACTGATCCAAGAGTCTTTGGGATGAGGGAAGGGCAGGGTCGGTTCACCCTAGTAAGCCCACGTCGATCCAAAAAAACGTGGGGAAAACTCCGCGGGAAAAACGGCTGTTTCTTCCTTAAGGGAAAAAGAGGACGAATGAGGGTCGGAAAAGGAGACAGATACTCTTCAACTAGTTACGTCCACAAAGGACATCACCGAAGATCAGAGAGTGGTGAGAACCAAAGACCTTTTGGTCTGGGTTTCACTAAAGAGGACACGGAGAAAAATCAAAAAAGAGCCTCGCTGGTCGGGTTGCCGTGCGCAAGGAGTTTCTAAACACAAAAGGGGGGTAAGAAAAAGGATAGGGTAAGTGGTCTTCGTCGTGTTTCTTTCAGCTAGGGGGGAAAGCGGGGGGGAGGGGAGGGCGGTCAGGACGTAAGCAGAATCCTTCCGGCCCGGCAAAAATCACTGGGAAACCTAGAGTGCGCAAAAAAAAAAAGAGGAACCCTCGTACGGTTACTCCATTTTCGTCTATCACGACTCAAGGAGACGAAACATCGTCTTCGGGGGAAGTCGAAAAAAAAAAAGCAAGATTCTCAGACACCTAGAAGGGTAACCAATGGAGGGAGCGGGAGGGAGAAACGAAACGACGACGAAATGTCGCGCTTCTACGACCTTGATGTAAACCATAAGGGGGGGGGGGGGCTTCCATTAAAAAGGCTAGGGTGAAAAAAAAAAAGTCCCGATTCTTCGACCTGTCTCAGCGAAAGAAGCGAACGGTTGTTCTCTCCTCGGGACAAAAGGGAAGAGGGAAAGAAGAAACACGAGCGTTTCTCTGCTTCCTTACCGATCCAGGAAAAAACTGGGAGGACTCGAGCAGAACAAAGTTGCACTGTGTTCAAAGCTGAAAAAGAAGTGAGTCTGCTCGCGGGGAAGGCGAGCAGAAAACTGCGGTGGGCGTTCGACTAACTCCCTCCCAAGAGGGGAGGGGAAAGGAGAGCACAAACAAAAACGATTAGGAAGAAGAGAATCGAGGACGCCAAGGGTCCCTCGGGCGTTCGCGAGATCAAAAACCGAGGGGGGTGGGGGAAAACCGTTCTTCTATCATCACGCACGAAGGGGAAAGGGGGAGCCAAGAAAAAAGGAAGGGGAGGCTTTCATCGCTCGTTGTTACTTCCGGACCGCCTACGCGCAAAAGGGGGGGAGAAGGAAGGCGTCTGGGAAAGCGTCGTAGTGAAACGACGGCATGCAGGTGAAAACTGAGAGGTCTCGGAGGCAACAGTGCAAAGCATCGAATAAGCTGTAAGCAAAACCGCCGACTGGAAGAAGTCCCCCCACTTCTTTGAGGAACATGAGTAGGCCGAAAGGCGAAAGGGGCAAAGGAAGGAAAGATCAGAACATAAGACGTTTCCGCCAGAGGGCCGGTATTTCCTGAGATCGGGGGGGGGGAGCAGAAAGAAAGGGACCGAAAATCGTAGACGAGTCGTGATCTTCTTCCCTTTGATCGGGAAATCAAAGGTGTGAGGACTCCACTTAATAGGGGTAATCGGTGGGTGTGCGCCGTGCTTCAGGGAAGAGGGATAAGAGACACGGGAGAGAGGAACGCCTCCTGCCCCCCTCAAACGCTTTCCATCAAGCGGAAACAGCCTCCGAGAAAAAGGAAAGCGACTTGTTCGACCGGTGCGGGTTTTTAACTCCTAACAAGAAAAGCGGAAACCGCAAAAAAAAGAAAAAAAGGGGTCGATTTGTCATGATCGGACACCACCGGCAAAGGGGGAAAGTGGGGGGGGGAGCGGGTGGAACAGAGCACTAAAAGGGATGAAGAAGGGCGTTTCCTTTTTTACTTTTCAACAAGTGGGAAGCGCGGGAGCTGAGGAGAAAAAAAGGATAAGAGGTCCTCTCCGTTGGAACGCAGAGTCGGGGGGGGCCCGCTCCAGGGGGGAGCATTGCATCAAGAGAGGTGTCAGAAGAATCGGGGAAACAGAAAAAGTCCAAACCACAATGCGAAAAGTGTAACCATACTCATTTCACTGCCCGCTATTGGAGACGGTTTCAAGGAAAAAGAGAGGGGGGGAAGAAACCCAGCTGGCGGCGATCGCACCTTACCTGAGAAGGGGGGATGTCGAGAAAAACGATTTCGTCTCTCTCGTCTTAGGTCACTAGCTCGCGAAAAAGGATGGGACGCTCGCCTCTGCCTAAAAGGCGGGGGGGAAAAAGAACGATGGGGTGAAGAGAAATGACGAATAATGTAACACGGGTCTATCGGGAGATTCGCCTGTTTCATGGGACAGAAAAGCCGCTAACCAAAAAAAAAATTGAGATGAGTCGAACGTTTCGCGACAAAGTGGTAAACTCCATAGGGGAGAAAAGAGGTAGCTCCGGGTAGCCACAAGAGGCCGCCCTTGCTCAGGGAACATCAAATAGGAGGACCGACGGTCGACCGGGCCTGCCGCGCAAAAAGGAGCCAAGGACGCGTGGGGAACGTCTAATTTGCAGAGCTCGAGAAGGGAAATTGAGTGCGTGAAATGCTACCTGCGGGACAGCCACATGCCTATCTGACTCCCGAGGAAAATAAGGGAAAGGAATCCGGCGTAAGTTCTCGAACCAACACTCTTCAATTTGAGTGAGAAGTGAAGATGAAGGGGAGAAAGTCTACTCCGTCCGAGGCCTGGCTAGGCGTCCTCTATCCAAAAGGGGGGGTGGTCGGCAGGACAAATAGAGGGTTAACTTCCATCTATTCCTCGAAATGGGGGGAGAATGCGCCCTTAAAAGCTCAGGGGAACGGGTGGTCAGCCCTCCCGAAGCAACTCGTGCTCGTGGGCATGAGACTAGATCTCCTAGTCGATAGTCCGGGGAAGGTGGACGGACCAGGAGAAGTATCAGACAGGCATGAGACTTCGCATGGTCCCACTGGGGAGACAAGATACGGCGTGCAACCTTCATTTCCTCTTGGGGGGACAGGGGGAAATAAACACTTTTTCTCTGGAATCAATGAGGGGGTTGGGGGAGTAGTCCGCGGCGACATAGAAAAGGGAAAGTAGAATCTGGACCTTAAGGTGGTGACTGGAGGATCGGATTCACCTGCCAAAAAGTTCTAAAGACAGAGCAGGAGAATGGAAGACAATTCAAACGATTAAAGTCTCAATAACGGGGGACCGGTAAAGCTAAAAAATCGCAATCGTTTATCAAAAGGATGCCAGGCCGCAGAGGGAACAAGGGGAAAAAAAAGGAACGCCTACCCTGGTTTAACTACCTAAAATAAGGAGGGCGTCGGGGAAGGAATGAAAAAAAAAGAGGGTGATCATCAGGGAAGGACGATAGGGAGAACGTGGCCTTAGACCTTCTGGGAGGCGAAGTCAGAAAATCTATTAGTATCCGCGGTGGATAATCGGAGGGGAAGTTCGGGGGAGCCAACAAAAAAAGACCACTTCTACGAAGGAAGGAATGTCGTAAAAACATGCTAAGACGTGCCTTGGTGTCGTACCATTATAGCATTCCGGAACTCAGCCAACTTTTTTGAAAGGGGGGGCAGTTGTCGTGGAACTCTGGAAAAAAACGAGTTCGTGTGGGAACTGGGTGTTATTATGTCAAGCGGCATCGTCCAGGAGGGGGAAAGGGCCCGGGAGGAGAAGTCGAAGAAATGAAGGAATTACTTAGTTCCGGTCGATCCTCCTCTAATGCCGGATAACAATGCCCTCGCGAAGGGGGGGGTTGGGCGGAAGGCTCGAATTGCCTGAGAGGGACGGGGAAAACGCGGAAATGCGCGAGCTCCCGCGTAAAGCTGTGAGAAAAAAAAAACTAGGGAAAGACCAGACCACGGGCCCACATCAGCAGGAAAAATCGAGATTCTAAATCCCCCTTTGCAGGGGGAAGTGAGCGCGTGAGAAATGGTACTTCATCACCACTAAGAATGCTGGGGGGGTCTCACGAATAGAGTTGGATGGCAGACCAACGGTGACTGCATTTCAGAATGAGCGGGAGGGGGGAGAGCGAGGCAAGGACCGGCAACTACTCTTTCCTAACAGAAAAGAATTGAGGAACAAAGAAAAAAAGGAATCGTTTCCTGAGTCCCTCGAAAGCTTAAAAAAAAAACTGCATGGGGGAGGGAGAACACTGTTAAAGAAAGGCTCGAAATCGTTGGGACCTTGAGAAAAGACACAAAAATCCCTGGGGCTTGGAAAACTGGGGACCGAGAACTAGCCGCGAAAAGACGCCCGAAGTGCTAAAACGGAAAAGGAACGGCAGCAAGGGGTCGGGATGCGCGCCAAAGCAAACCGTTCTCACTTTCTGGCCGGACTGAAAAAAAAGGGAATTGCTCCTTAGCCTAGGCATTCATATTAAGAAAGTGCTCTAACACACAAAGACAGGGCTAATAACAACAAATAGTGAAAGGAAAAAAGAGAAAGAGTATTTGGGGGGGGTCTTGTCTCGCTTAACTCTTACTGGTTAATGGGGGGAATGGATCCAGGAGAAAAGAACCAACATTCAGTTCCGAACAACTTGGGCAACCTGGGACGGGGGAGAGAATCAAGGAGGTGTTCTACTCTCTCCTCTGGGATCTGTTCAATCTGGTATTCAAGAGGACGTCTACTTCTCTAATCCTCCCTCGGGACTAGGGGGGAAGAATGGCGCCAAGTCCCCGTTTTTATGTTCATCTGGTCACTAAGAGATTGAGGCCGGAAAAGAGAAATTAAGACGTCTCTAAATCTTACTGAAAGAAGTGTCAGAGTCAAAGAAGAGGGGGAGGGTCGGGGAGAAAAAGCTTAACCGCGTCGCGGTATTTTAAAAAGAAAAGGGGGTAAAGGGGCTGGTGCGGAATGTGTGCATACCTTCCTCGTGCCAAGTCGGAGTTCCCGGCGAGAGAATCGGGGGAGCTCAGTCACCTGGGGGG
>Ga0179591_1295552_pt1 | contig 14248 bp, 24 predicted proteins | sample CZOMad2_1_08_16f_FD_182891 | JGI IMG/M metagenome (GOLD analysis project Ga0179591, IMG submission 182891) | Vadose zone soil fungal communities from Angelo Coast Range Reserve, California, USA - CZOMad2_1_08_16fungal (PacBio error correction) | ecosystem: Environmental > Terrestrial > Soil >...
AAAACAAGGAAATGGGGGTAAAGGAGAAGGGAGGAGTGAGGGGAAAAAGTTTTAGGGGAAAATAAATACATCTGTGGGGGGGGAAAAATAATAATGGGACAAACTATTTGGGGCAATTCGGAAGGATATGTATAACAGGGGGAGATGTCCCTGAGCAGTCTTAAGAGGTCAAGGACTCAGAATCATTACCAAAGAAGGGGGGGAACGCTTGGGGGGGTAATTGGGGAGGCACTAATTTCAGCAAGTAATGGGGGGAGGATGGAGTGGCATTGGGGGGGGGAAGGAACGAACGGAGAAGGGGGAAAAAAAATTGAATTTGCTAGGGTTTGTTTTTTTGAAACTTATGGGACGGGCCAAAAAAGTCTTGTTTTCATAAAAGGGGAAACTCAAAACAGGGAGGGAAAAAAAGCATCCGGGGAAGAAGCAGGAAAAAGAGAGGGGGGAACATGAGTGAAACCGAACACGGGAAAAGACGAGAAGTGTACTTCGGTAGAGGGTTTTTCGACTGGGAAAAGAAAAGGAGCATTTGTCAAACAGGAAATATTTGAAGGGGGGAAAGGGAGGAGCTGTGATTGGCATGGCTGTTGGCAGGGGTTAACCGTATTCAGTTAGTTCTGGTGTGTGCGCAAAGGGGGGGGGGAAAAGGGCAAAAAAAAAGGGGGAACACATTCCCAGAGGTGTGTGAAAAAAAACTTCGACGGGGAAGGGGGAAAACAGTGGTAATCCTAAAAGAGTGAAAAGATTGGCAAGTGGGATAAAAGGTCACCTAAGCTGGGACCAAGAAGACGCGATTTGCTTGTCGGGGGTCCTACGGAAAGGGGAAAAAAAGGCTTGCGCATGGGTGCACTAAAAAGAGAAAGATGTCGGAAAAAACGAAGGAGGAATCAATAAGCCGCAAAAAAGAAAAGGCATTACTGGAGAAGATCGTGAACGGGGTGGGGTTGAAAAACCGGTCCGAAGTGACAGGGGGGGTGGAAGAAGAAGAAGGGCGGCCTGCTCGAGGGTGCTCGCGAAAAAGGGGTTGGGGGGCGAGGCGAATTGGAAGACAAACTGAAAAAAAAATAGGACGGTTGAAGGGGGGAAAAGCTAATGGGGATTTGCAAAAAACGGCCTTGGGACGGTGCAAGTTGCCTGGAAAAGCATACCAAAAAGGAAAACACCGGGTCAAATCGGGTTAGTAGAAAAAAAGGGTGGGAAAACGACCAAACCGAAACAAAGGGCCCTACTATTCACCGGGGGGGAAAAGAGAAACTCTACCTGTTGTGGTCGAAGCCGGGGAAAAGGATCTAAAAAAGTGAAGAAGCAGACACGCTTGACCCCATGTTTAAACGAGAAAGGTTTGCCAGAGAAAAAATTAAAGGAAAAGAAACTAAAGGGGGGAAGAAGGTGGATTCTCAGGTCATAAACAGGAAAAGAACATGGGACTCCGAAGAGATTGTCGGGGAAAGGGGTATTGTTCAGCGATGCAAAAAGGGGGGAGGATGTTGGGGAAAAAAAAAGACAAAAAAAAATTAAGAGGTCCCTTCAAAGGGGGGGGGAATCTTGGGGAATAAGGCACAGATAAAAGACTAAGTTCTGTCGCTGGAAAGGGGGTGAGAGGTTTTGATATTAAGAAGGGCTCTAAACTGCCGTGAGAGGGGACCTACTCAAATGAAAAAAAAGGGGAGGGATAGTGCACAAAACCCCGGAAAAGAAAAAACGAAGATGGGGGGTGTTTAAGACGTTAAATGCCAGAAATCAAATCGTAGTGGGAAGAAATGGAACTAACAACCGGGACAGTAGGAGAAATCAACATAACAACAGAATGGGGGGGGGAAATTGCTGGGCACAGGGGGAACAGGGGGATACTCGAAAAGGAATTTGATGTTGTGGGGGGGAAAACGGGGGGGTTTGCCCTTCAAGGGTTAAACCAAAGGAAGATTGGAGGGCTTTGCCCACACAAACAGGCAAGGCCGAAAAGAGAAAAAAAATGTCCTACTTTGGGGGGCTTGAACTTTTGTCGGAAGGGGGGGGGAGGGACAGAATTACCGAGCAAAAAAAAAAAAGGGTACTGAGAAAGAATGTCGTAAGGGGGGAAGGAAATTACAGTTTGTTCCCCCGCACAATGTGGGGAAAGGGAAAAGGAAGCAAAAAAAAAGGCCAATATCTCTGGGACAGAAGGGGCACACGGGAAACGCACCCCACGCACATGCTCAACAGGAGTTTTGATTTTAACAAAGGGAAATCGGGGCAAAAAAAAGACCGGAACCGGGAAAAAAGTCCCAGCCAAAGGAAAAAGGCACTCAGGGGGGCGTTTGGGAAAAAGATGGTCAGAGGGGAAAAGGTTCTACGGGTGGGGACCTCAGCGGGTAAGGGGAGACCTAAACAAACAAAAACGAAAAAGGAAGATCGGCCAACAAAAAGGGGAAATGAAAGAGAGTCATAAGGGAACAATGTTGCGAGGGAGAAAAAAGCAAGTCCAACGCCGTAGGGTTGCGACTGGGTACGGGGGGACGCCGAAGCGAAGACAACCGCAAGGGCTGTCATGAAAAAAAGGGCCGGGGTGCCTTTCAAAAAGGTGGTTCCCAGGGAGGCCTCTGGAACATTGGAAAGGAGGGGAAACTTGGGGTCGAAAGCCAATTTAGGGGAGCAAAAACAGGGAGAAAAAAGGGCGCACAGGTCAGATTACTCGAAATTAAAAGGGCAAAAAACGATCCTCCAGGGAAACAGGGGTGGGCAGGGAACTAAAAAGGACTGGGGGGGGGAAGGGAGGAAATCACCTGTATGAAAAAAAAAAAAAAAGGCAACAATCTGAGTCTGTTTGCCGGGGGGCGATAACCACAACAAGAAGAGTTTCACTGGCATTTACGACCAGAAACATTGCGCAAAGGGGGGACCTTCATGGGGGGGGATTCTTCGGGTGAGAGGAAGGAAAAAACTAATTTGGTCACAAGGGAAGGGCAACTTCTCAAAAGATCGTAATTCCCGGAAGGGGAAAAAAAGGGGTGGACCTTTCGGAGTGTGAGTAAACTTGTGTGGAATCAAGATCAAAACCCAAAGGCACGGGGAAGGTCGTGCGTCTACTGGACGGGGGGAGTGGTCGTGGTCGGAAAGGGGCAGAGAAACCGACCTTAGTGAAAAAAAGAGGGCCCAAGTCTTCAAAAAACAAGGGAACGATTTCCATAATGGGGGGGTTTTTTTTACGGAAAGGAAAAAAACAAAACAACAGAAGTCAAAATGACATACCGGCACAATAGAAAGGGTCAGGGGGGACGAATCCTCTTGGGGGAAAATTTTTGGGAGGGGTGCTGCCTTCGAAAAAAAGCAAAACTTCCACACTGGGACGCTTGGGGGAAAAAGAATTGCTGAGCGGGAAAAGGCTTTGAAACCTTGGCCAAAGAGTGCAAGGGAAGGGGGCAGATCGGGGGGAAAAAAAACGCCAAGGAGAATTTTCAAGGAAGGTCCAGAAGGTTCGGTGCCGCGGGGGGAGGGGGCAACAAGGTTTCTGAAGGACTAACCTGGAGGAAAAAGGGGTGCATAAGTAAAAGGAACAGTACATAATGCAGACAAAAACACCACAACTGCAAAAGAAGAATATCTGGGTTCTCAGGATAAAAGTGCTCGGGGTAAAGAAAAGGGGGCCCAATGGGGGAACGCCACATCTCAACAAACGTCTGAACACAGTCCCGCGAAAAGAAAAAGAAGAAAGGGAGGAAAGATAAACGGGACTAAGAGGGGACGTGGTTCAACGGAAAAAAAGAAGTAGAAAATATAAAAAACGAGCTTTGGAAAAAAGGTCGTTGAGTCCGGGGTTTTTATTCCGGGGGGAAAAATGACTAGGCTACGGCGCAAAGCAAAAAAGTGAGGGGAGGGATGCAAAAGGGGAAAAAAAGGGAGGGGTTCGAGTTCCGTTAAGAGTGAGAAATCGAACAATTCTTACGCGGGTTGGGGAGGGGAGGGAGGTTAAAATACTTCTATTTGGAAAAAAAACTGGGGGGTCAGCCTCTGAAAGGGGGGGGGGAAGGGGGCGGTACGACTCAACGTTTGGCAACCACTAATCCCGGGTTTGGCAATGAACGCCATAACAGCCCGGAAGGGCAAATGGGGAAAAAGACGAGGGAGGTCAGGAGGGGGTTGGGGGAAGAAAGGGAATAGTTTCAAGTCTAAAAATAGCGAATAAAGGGGCTTAGGATTAAAGGGGCTTCGGTTGTCCAAACTCATTGGAGGAAAAGCTGAAAATGGGGACTCTTGGAAAGGAGGCACGTAAAACTGATTGTTGGGGAGGAGGAAAGATTAACACAATAAGGGAAAGTGCAAGTCAGTCCCAAAGAACAACCCAGGGAAAAACTTGGGGGGCAAAATAGTGAATCAAAAAGACAAAAAAAAAAAAGGGGGAAAAAAAGATGCCCACTTGACCGGGGAGAAAGGAAACACGCAATCGGCAAGTCGCAACTTGTGCACCCTCAACCAACATGAAGACGCCACTTCCAAAAAAGAGGGGGGGGGGGGGGGGAAAGGGGGCACACTCGTTGAAAGGAACATGCCGCGTCCCAAAACTTGGAGGGGGGAGTGCATGATTACATGAAAAAAAGGGGAAAATCAAGGAAATGTGGTCTCGGATGAAATGCGCATCGCTCGTTCTGTTCAAAAAAAATGGGGGAAACAAGAGGCCTCTTAACGACACCTTCAGTCGTTGGAGTTTCCACACCGTCCAAAGGAAAGGGGACCTCTCCAGAAACAGGGAAAAGAGAGATAAATCACCCAGCATAAGGGGTGGGGGGGGGGGGAAAAAACAAAAAAAAACGGCGAAAGAAAAAGGGAAGGTGGCACTAAAGGGAAGAAAAAAAAAAAAGAAAGGGAGGGGGGTCAATGAAACCCCGACGATGGGGGTCCCATGAGAAGAAATCATCGAAAAACATTAGCTTAAAAGCCGAAGAGCGATATGGGGTATCAAAGGGGGCACGACAGTTCAAGAGAAAGGAGAAAAAAAGAGCATTAAAGCACAAAGGTTGAAGCGCGTCAAAAAAAGGGGAAAAGGGGGGGGGGGGGGGGGCCGAAGGGGAAAAGAAAAAAGGGGATGGCGTGTTTAATTTGGGTGGAAACCATGGGGGGCAAGGACGATCCCCAGAAGAAAGAGGGCCAAGTGGACTTTGTTGGGGGGGGGGGGGAGACTGAGAAGAAAAAGGGACGAATCCGCGTTCCTGGGTTTTTGGTCGCAAGACTCCCACCGGTAGGGGGAGCAAAGAAAGGGGATCTGGGAAGGACTTAAACCGAAGCCCCCGCAACAGAAATACGTATGAAAAAAAAAAGGGGTGAAGGATTTGAAGGTGAACAGGAGGGCAAACAACGGAGAAAGTATTTTCCGTGCAAAGGGGGAGAGAAAAGCGTGGCATGGGAAGAGGTTTTCAAAAAAAAAAAAAAAAAAAAAACAGGTGGGGTGACTGAGGGTGGGCCGTGTAACCTGATTGGCAGGAGGGTTCGCAAAAAACTGTTGGGGGGGGAGGGGAAAACCCTTGTTCTAAACAGTCCGAGTCTGAGGGTTTAAACGACTACTGGTCCACTGTACGCAAAAAAAGAACAACCGAGGGTGAGCTTGGAAAAACAGGCTTCACATGAACCGAAGAAAAAGAAGGAGTACATCTGGATTGAACTGCTTCAAAAGTGCGAATTGAAGCGGCAGAAAGGGCTAGCAAAGGGGGGGGGGGTTGAAACACATACCCCAAAGGGGGGAGAAGGACAAGCCTCCAAGAAAACAATGAAGTCTCGTCATGAGGGGGAGAGTTTCTGAAAGGTAATATGAGGAAAAATTTGGGGGGAAAAAAGGGGGGGTGGGCTAGAGACCTCTCTTATGGGTTTATGAGAAAAACTTTTTTTGACCAGGGGGGGCAAAAAGCGACAACTTGTAAAACACGGGGTGAAGATTTGCGACGAAAGAAGATGTTTGAACCAGGGAGGTTTTCTGGGGGGGGACTTACGGGGCTGTGGGGGGAAGGCGTAAAAAAACGAAAAAAACCGGGACAGCGGGAAGGCAGGCCAAGGGTTGAGGGTCCACGAAAACACCAACCGAATCCGTGGGGAAAAGAGAAATTAAACTCGAAACGAGGACTGGGGACCTGGAGGGGAGGGAAAACAAGAAAAAACAGAAAGGGGGTCGGTCGGACGGCGGGGGACAAGTTGATCAAAACGCTCAAACCATTCAGAAACCCTGGGGTTTGTTGTGGGGGGGGGACACCGATTCACAGACAGGGACGAAAGCGAACGGAAAAATTGGTTGATGAAGAAGGGGGGCATAACTCCCAACCCAAAATGGGGGGGAAGGGGGATTTAAACTGAAGAAGTAGGTTAACTGTTGTCCTGGAGGGGGTCACGAAGAGACCGCCAAAGGGGGGGTGTCCCTCAGAAAGGAGGAAAACCAGGAATGGCAGGTACCTGATTCTGGGGGGAACGGAAATTCCTAAATCAAAACGCGAAAAGGGATTGGCCGTGGAAGGTTTGAAAAAAAAAAAATATGAACAGGAAAAAAGAAAGATACATTCTCAATTTAAAGGGGGACGTAGCTCTAAAATCCCGCTACGGGGGAAAAAAGGAAGAACCTGTTCAAAAAACAACAGAGGGGGGTTTTCCGGAAAAAGGGAGTCACTATCTATAATTGGGGGAAAAGAATTGGGGAACGAAAAAGTCAAAAAAGGGGGAAAAGGGGTATCAACCTCCAACGAAGGGGCAAATCAATGTCGGGGCAGACGACTGGAGTATTATTGGGTTCAATGGGGGGGGGGAACACGTAATGGGGGGGGGGGGTAAAAAAAACACCTAATAAGAAGTGTCGCGGGTTGCCCATTAAGAAAAAGAAGAAAAAAAATCAAAAAATGTCATGTGAAGGAGGGGGGAGGCCTTGAGATTACAAATTTTTTTTAGCGGCTGTCGAAAGGGGGAATTGACGAGTGAACAAACTATAAGGTGGGGGCACCCTGAAAAAGGTTACTTTAGGGGGGGTCGTAAGTACTTTTTAGGGGGGGGGGGGAAGGAAAGGTCACTAATTCAAAGATTGAAAAAGTACTTACAATGGCAAAGACGGGGGAAGAAGCCTGTAAAAATTATTTTCCGGGGGGAGGAAAAAACAGAGACTTGTGCTCAAGAACCGGCCCAGAAGAAATAGACACAAAGTCGGTACCCGGTTCATGGTATACGAGGGGAAAGAATGGGTTCATTATTTAGGGGAAAAAAAAAAGTGGTATAATCAAAACTGGTTTCTCTAGGAAGCGGCTGAACAAACAAAACAATGTACGAGAAAGATATATAGACAAAAAAAGAAACTGATAAGAAAATCCCCTCGGGGCACAGGGTTTGGCAAGCGAAGAAAAGAAGGGACTGTACAGACTTTGGCGAATTCGGGGCTTGTGTGCGCTGATACGAAAAAAATCCTACGGGGGCGAGGTCCCGGGAATCGTGTAAAGGAGAGGGGCATATGAGGAGCAAACTGTGGGAGAATTCTTACAGGTACAAAAGGAAAAAGATCCGTGTCCTAAGGGAGGAGACAGTGCAAAAAACAGTAAGGAGTCACCCCGAAATAGAGGACGGCCAACCAAATGGTGGGGGTAAAGAACTAATACCGGCCAAGGCGATGTGAATCAGAAGTCCCAGGGAATAGAAAAAAGGAGGTCATGGTAGTGGTTGTAAAAAAATGACTTAAGAAAAGAAAAAAAAGGGAAAAAGAGAATTGGAACGTACGTGTATACCACTACATTCAGAAAAGGAGGTTTGATTCTTCGAAAAGAATCGAGGGGGAACTACGGGTTTTCGTGAATTAAAAGGAGAGAGAGGGACCAATTCAGGATGAAAAAAACCATTTCAAACTTCGTGTGGGGGGCCCCGGGGTGGGTTTTTGAAGACGTCGTCAAAGGACAGGAGGGCGAGTGTGAAGGCATCTAAAAGGAACCGAGAAACGATACGGTCGTCTCCGGCAATGAAGGAGGAACCAGTAAAAAGAGGAAAGAAGGAAAGGGAACCTGGTTTTTGGGGAAGAAAAAAAACAGAACAACCTTCGAAAAAGCCAGAGCTCCTGGCAGACAGGCCAGCGAGGGGTTAATCAAGACTGTTTCATTTAATGGGGGGGGGGGGGGGAAGTGGTCTTTCACAGGGAAAAGACACAAAAAAAAAAAAAAAAAAAAAACCTTCACAAAAGGGTCGGGACAATTGATTTCGTGGAAAAAAAATGGAAATATGTGGCACAAAGAGTGAGGGGGAAGGCTGACCGGGGGGAGAAAGATCGTGGAAGCAACGCCCTTAGGGCCAGTGGAAGAAAAAGGGTGTGGACCGGAGTAAAACGCTGTGGATTGTAGAAAATTGTGGAAGTTACCGAGGGCTGGGAAACCGGGGGAGTAGGGGGGGAACTGCCAGGTAAAGAGGACTATCAAGAAAACAGATTGTGAAAAGAGCTTCCATCCAGAACAGCTTTCAAGGAGTCCTAAAAGGTCAGACATCGGGTCAAAACAAAAAGGAGGGGATGAAATCCTCGAGCAAACATTATCGAAATGAAAACAAAAAGAGACGACTCGAACAAGGTTCACAATCACAGGAACGGACACTATGCGAAAGGGGGCTGTCTTCGGTTGGATTACCTCCTTTGGGAGGTACAAAAAAAAGGAGTCAGGGAGGAGAGGAATGCCAGTGGCAGGTTCCGATCCAAATGGAAGGGGAGGGGGATGTCTATTTCATGTTTCGCAGAAGAAAAAAACACAATCGAACGTTGGGACCACGGGAGGGGGGGGGAAAGAACAAGTCGAATTGACAACGGGAAAAAAGAAGACAGGGTTGGTGATGTTTTAAGAAACTAAGGGGCACGCAAAACCACTAAAAGGTGGACAACCTTGGCCAATATCCCTGCCAATCGCCGAAAAGACGAAGATTACTCCTCAAGGTTGGTAATTGGTAAAGTCGACAAAAAGTCGAAAAAAGGAAGATGGTCACAGTGATTTGCTTTGGGGGGGGAAGGCTGAGGGGTTAGAAGGGAGTGCAGAAGCTGAGTCAAGAGGGAAAAAGGGGTTTAGTTTAGGCAAAGAGAAAACTCGAGGGGGGACAGAGATAATGGGTCTAAAAAAACTCTGGCCCAAGTGAGAAGATACGGGAAAAAACTAAAAAAAGGAAAAATACACTAACTAAGACTAAACATCCCTTCTTGAAAGTCCAACCATGTCAGTCCTTCCAACGTGGGAGAGGTGAAAACCAAAAGAGACTAAGACTTGTCGTGCAGAATGACACTTATGAAAGAGGGGGATTAACCGTAAAGGCTCTAATTTATCTTGTAAGGAATCAGAGCTCAGGGGGGTCTTATGGGGGGGAAAAAAACTGAATGATCTGAAAAAGGTCGACGCGTTAGGGGTTCAAAAAGGGGGAGACAATGCTGAGTGGAGGTAGAGATCAAACAAAGGAGGAGGAGGGATAAAAAAACTCATAAGAGGGAGCGGGGGGGGAAACTAAAAAAGATAGAATGACAGGGAAAAAAGAAGATACATTGGAAGAAAGAGAGAAGCGAGGGGAGTTTTCAAATGAGATCGACGAACCGACATTACGCGAATGGGGGAAAAAAAAAAAAAATCAGTGAATGGGACAAGAAAAGGGTACGGAAGAAAGGGAATAAAGAATCAATGAAAAATAGGGAGAGAAGGGAATGGAAAATGTTTTTGGGGACACTAGGCCCTTGCTTTTTAAGGAGAGGGGAAGTGGGCTTTTCTGACTAATCAACGGAAAAGAGGAAACAAAGTTTGAGCTGGGTTTTTTTTGAGAAAAAAAGGGGAAGCCCTGGCCTAAGTCTGGTGTTAACAATGGGCGAACTCCAACTGGTTGGAAAAGGAAAAAGAAGCCAAAAAGAAACCCAGAGAAGGCAATGAGTGAAAAACGAAGAGAACACATCCAAAAGACAAAGGGATTCTCCGTCGGAAGGGGGTGTCCGACTAAGAAAAAAAAAAAGGTGGAACCGAAGAATCCGTGGGAAAGGAAGGGGGTTGGGATGGCGTGCTGGGGGTGAAGGGGGGTGACTGTCAAATTTATTCGGTGGGGCTCAATGGTTGGGTCCAATCCCTGGGGGAACAAAGGGCTGGAAATTGGGGAAAAAAAGAAAGAAACGGGTGGAAACAGGGACGCCCTACCATCTGAAAGGAGGGGTCTCGGGAAGTCACTCTCAAAGGAAGCCGAACAAGGAAGTGAACGGGGGGCGAAGGACCACCAAGGAGCATTTCCATTCGTGGCGAAGTGAGATAAAGCATTTTTTTGGGGGGAAAAAGTAACAACGATTAAAAGCCAAGCCCGCAAAAGGAGGGATACGTTGTCTAGGCACGGGAGGGGGGGTTGAAAACCTGGGCCGGAGTTCTAAGGAAAAGGGAGTTAAGGGTAAATTTCGAAAGAAATGTTAGTGACTTCTCCAGGATGTGTAGAGCGCCCAACGGTACTAGGGGTAAAAGGCGAAAGATACAAGGGGGAAAAAAAAACAGCGGAGGGGGGTTGAGAAAAAAAGTGTGCTAGGGATTTTGGGTGGGATTGAAGGTTGGTCTGAACCAATTATGTAACATTCGTAGACAAGAACTGCCACCATCAGGGTCAAGGTCAGAGTGGTACTCATCGGTTTGCTGGTAGAATCTCACACCCAGAACATGTTTTCCCTAATATAAGAGAGGGAAAACTTCATATAATTTCGGTAAAGTTTACATATCTGAGCAACAACTCACCGGAAGCCGAGGGAGGGGGGTCAAGGTATCAACCGAGTTACCCCTTTTTATGGGCACAAGACAATTCTAAAAGCGATAGGGGGAATGCGCAGAAGACTGAAGAAAAAAGAAAAAAAAAAAACCAAAAAGGGAAAAACAAAGGAAAATTACTCTAGAATAGGGAAGGGGGGGGAACCTGGAAAAGGCCTATATCCCAGGGTGGGGCGAGACAGTCGAACCAAATAAAAAAAGCGGGAAAGGGAATCCGGTTTGAAATAAGGTGAAGGCGAGCCGAGGGGGGACAGGCGTCTGGAATGGGGGTTAACGCAGAAAGACAACGCTTCGAAACATAATTCCTGAAGACGGAGAAAAGAGGAGGAAAAAATAGCAACAAAAAAAGAAATAAAAAACCTTCAGATAAGGGTGGGGTGTTAAAAGAGCCTTTAATGAAATTCTATAACTTGAAAAAGAACTACAAAAAAAAATACGGAAAGGGAGAGGTAAAAAAAAAAAAAAAAAACAGTTAATCAAAAAAGAATGGCACTTTCTGCTCTGTTGGAACATTAAGGTCACGGGGTATTGGTGGTGGGTCAAATTTGTCACCCCCCTAAGGGGGAAACCGGGAAAGAAATTTATTGTTCCGTGACTGACAGAGGCAAGAAGAGACTGACGGAAAAAAGGGAGGAATGGAACTTAAAGGTGTTGTCGCGAAGAGGCAAGTTACGGTTGCCAAAGAAGATTTTTACGGGAGGGTCTGAAGGTTAAAGGGCTTCAGCAAAGGGTAAGACCAAGGCAAGCGCCAGCAGAGGGCAAAAAAGGAAAAAAATAAACGAAACAAAGTTAATTTGGCGTTGTTTCGCAATCATACTGGTCAATTCAAATCAAATTCCTTCTCGGGGGAGGAAGAGAAAAGTGGACAACAAACAGGGTGGAAAATATTTCTCTTTCAAACAGGGTGTACTCTACTATACAAAAGAAAAGACAAACAACGATGTAGGGGAAAAAGGAAAAAAGTAAGAATCAACAGGATGAAAGAATAGGCAACATATGAAAACATGGTTGGGTTCAAAATCTAGATCAAAGTTTATAAGTTGTTCTTAGGGCCTGGTGAGAAAGTGAAACTCAAAAGATAGGCCATTTAGATGGTTTCCTTTTCCCCCTAGAATGAAGAGGGCTTCCTTTTACAGGGCGAAAAATACAATCGGAGGAGAACAAGGACAATAACTGGAGGGAAACTCACTTAACTGATAAGAGCTCAGAAAATTTAAAGGCCCGCGCCGAAACAAAAGTTGTTGTTGTTGAAATTAAAGAAAGGCACATTAAATCTGCAGAGAAGGGGGACTCAGTGAAAAAGCGAAAATGGGGTTTGAGTCTCTACGGGAAAAAAGAAAAGGGGAGAGAACAAGGAACATAATACAGGGGGAAACCGTCTTAAGGCCCCGAATTTGAAGAAGGTGAAAGCTGTGATAAAAACACTGGTGTGGTTGTCCGTTGCCGATATGTGACACGGGGGGAGTTCACAGTATGAAAACATTAAGATGGGACAGTGGGATGGGGGAATTTGTGTCGATCGGGAGACAAAAGTGTCTTCAGGAAAGGTGAAGTTTGGGGAGTTTTTTAATCCGAAACTTCAAATCCAAAAGAAGTTGGAGCTTCTCGGTAGCAAAGGAAGAAGGAATGGGGGGGGTTTTCTAGAGGAAGCAATCTCCAAACAAACTATCTGATTCCTAAAAGGCCACAGACACTATCTAGTCAGAGAAAAGAGGGTGTCTTTCAGTTGGGGGGGGGGATATTCTCATGCCATCATACCCAGGCGAATGAGGGAAAATTTGGAGGGGGAGAGAGGGGGGCCCCCAAGCCTTGGCCCAGCTCCGTAAGAACACGAGTTGTCAAGACGCTTCAAAAGGGGAAGAAGAAAGGGACTCCAGAGTGAGGGAAAAGTTCTGTGGTAGGTAAAGTTGCTCAACCCTGGGGGGGGAGGAGGGGAAAGTACCTAGTCTGGGGACCGTTGGAAGTTCAGTTACGCGAAAAAGAGGAGCAAGCCAGAAAATCATAGTAGAAACAGACTTCAAAACCCGTAGGACGTTAACTGGAATAAAAATGGGGAGCCCTAGCGTTCCAAGGGAGCTAATAAAAAAAAAAAACAAAAGAAAAGAAAAGCAGGGAGAACATTCATAAAATATGACGTTCTAACTCGACCGGGAGAACCAAAGAAGGGGAAAAAAAAAGAAAAACTTGCCCAGAGGGGTGGAATTGTCGGGACAGGACTCCTTGGGGGGAGTGGCCAGAAAAAAAATTGAAAGGGAGAGACGGTCAGTGAAAGTAGGATACTCAAAAATCCGTGAAGTGGGACTTGGTTGAGTGTAAGCCCTCTTTTGATCCAAGGAAAAAATCGTACGTGGTTGGGGGGAGTGCGTAAACCAGGGGAGATGGGACACTTAAGAAATACTGGGGTGGAGCACTGGAGGGGTGGACAAAGGGGGCACCACCAGAATAAGGGGGGAAAAGCGATCAAGCCAATAAAAAAAAGAAGTTCCATGAGAAGAATTGGGTCCAAGTGAATCGGGATCAACCGCTTTTTGGGTCCGGGGAAAGGACAAAACGCCTAGAAGAAAATACTGCGGTAGGATCTGCTTCTACGGGGAAGATGCCAAATTGCCGATCGAAGAGAAGCTGTGGAAAAAGGTGGAAGGAGAAATATGAACCACAAAAGATTCGGAAAAGTATCCACAACCACGCCGAAAAGTTGGCCTAGATAGTTGAAGCTGACCACACTTGAAATTCAAACCCTACTACATAAAAGAACCATAAGGAACAGAGGGGTACAAAAAGGGGAAACGGAGAGACGACAGTTCAACAGGTTTAAAGGGAGGGAGCCGGGGAATAGGGCCACACCAGAGTTACATATCTCCTTACGAGGGCAGAAAGGGGGGAGAATGGAATAAGGGATAGAAATAAATCGCTCAGGTTCAGGGAGGGTCAAAGAAATGGAAAGTCTTCTTCATGGAAAAACAACCGGAGAAAAAATGAATGATCTTTAAAAGGAGGACAAAAAAAAAAAACGGGAAAATAGGGGAAGAACGTCATCATTGGAAAGACCGGGGTGGGAAAAAATACTCGAAGAAAGGGAAGAAGGAATTCTTCTGTCGAAAAGAAAAGAGCGATGAAAGATCCAGAGCGACCAAAAGGAGAACTTAAGAGAGATATAATCAGTTTTGCCAAAGAAAGAGGGGAAAAAAGGGTGAGATGTCCGAGAGAATACCGGAAACTTTTAAAAGGGACAGGGACGTGTGGAAGGGAACGAAAGGGGGCAAAGGGGGGAATGCGTGTTGGGAATGGAGTCAGGGGGAAGGCATTTGAGGAAGGTGACCGATACTCTTAGAAAAAAATTTTGCGGGGGGGGTTTGTGGGTGATGCCGATGACCGAAAAGGGAAGGAGGGGTTTTCATAACTTGACTACTCACAACGGAGAGTTGTGAACTGAAAGGAAAGAAAAGCGGAAATCATACCCGGGAAAAGGGTGAAACCGAAAGCCCCTCAAAAATCCAACCCATAACCAGTAAAAGGCA
>Ga0179591_1200597_pt1 | contig 14247 bp, 11 predicted proteins | sample CZOMad2_1_08_16f_FD_182891 | JGI IMG/M metagenome (GOLD analysis project Ga0179591, IMG submission 182891) | Vadose zone soil fungal communities from Angelo Coast Range Reserve, California, USA - CZOMad2_1_08_16fungal (PacBio error correction) | ecosystem: Environmental > Terrestrial > Soil >...
CAAAAGACGGAAGCCCTACCCCCCGAAGGCAAGAGGGAGGGGAAAAATTATCTAGGGGGGCAAAGTGGGGAACAAAGGGGGCGAGTTTCCGAATCACAGGCTCTATACAAACTTATAAAAAATCCTCCGGCAGCGACATCGGGAGGAGGCTCGTAAAGAAAAGATGAATCGGGCTTTAAGAGGGGTCTCGATCCGACCACAGGGGAAGGGGTGCGGGACTCAGTAGACGTGCAGTAAACAAAGTAGTCGTATATCCGAGAAGACACCGTGGGGGCGGGGCCGGAGAAAAAAAGACCCCTTTAAGGGAAGCTAAGGAAGCAATCATCCACCGTCAAAACTTCGAGCGGCCAGTGGGGTTATGTGTAAAAAAGGGAGTAAGGCAAAAAACGGAAGACGAGCATGCCGTGGGGAAGGACCGGTGGTTGTTGCAACCGGGCAGACCACGGCAGAAAAGGTCTTCCCAGACGAAGGTAGTCAACCACTTACACACGGGTAGAATCCCTATCAGGGGGCAAGGAGATCCTTGGCGAACGAACTCCGACAGGGGGAGTCAGGGACCAAGGGGGGTGAACAACTCAAGGATGGGTTCTGCCAGTGGTCAAGAAAAAACGACGGTGTAGCCGCTGCCACTTGCGGACGAACAGCGGAAGGGGAGGTCCGTACAGTTGGCCTGCCGCGGTTAGATCCCTCGATTGAGCGGAAAATGGGGGCTAAGGGGGGGGGGGGGATGAAAGGGGGGTGGGGGTGTGTTTGGGGGGGGGGGGGGGGGTGGAGGTGGGAGTTCGGAGGGGGGGAAAAGAGGGCGCGCAAAAACGCGCCTCTGGTCAGGTGAAACCCGGCCATGGCGGAATTTGACGGACGGGAGAAACGGCGTCCTTCGGTATGGTGGAGGGGTCAGGGAAACCGTTCTTCGTCGTAAGGGGAGTCGAGATGGCTTCTGGCCGGAAGGAAAACAGGTGATCCGGGCGGCGGGGACTCAACGCGCGCAGGGACGGGACCGAAAGGAATTGCGCTTAGTCCAATTGAAACTGGCAGTGTTCGGACGGAGAGGTTTACCCTGAGCGGTAGACGTAGTGTTTCCTGGCTGCATGGAAGCACCGGTGGATTACCTAGAAAGGGGAATGGTGCAAAGGGCCTTGCTTCCATCATAAAAAAACTGCGGGAAAACACTTGTGAAAACTACAATATGGCCTGATCGGCCCATGGGCGAGGAGGCAGAAAGAAAAGGAAAAGGTGGGCACAGCACCCGAGGTTTTTAGAGAACCACGAACGTGAGAAAGCCCTAAATTGTCGCAAGAAAGAAAAAGGCGATCCTTTGGCCGTCCTACATGAATAAGGGACGAGAGAGAGAAGGGCTACAAAAACCTGACCTCCAGGGCGCCCCACCGGGGGAAAAGGTAAGGGAGAGACCAGTGGTAGGAAAGGGGAAAGGAGAGAGGGAGGAATCCTCAGTAGACAAAGACGACTGTGGCTTAGCATGCCCCCTGGGCCCCTCGGTGTGGCGTCTGCCAGTCAGGGGGGAAAGGGGCAAGGAGAGAGGAGGGGAATCAGGTTCGGGATCAAGAATAGGGTGATCCTTTGTTAAAGGGGGGAGGGCTTTAACGAGAAAACATTCCTGCAGACGGGAAATCTGTCCACCCTACGCGCAAAAAAACGAATAAAGAAAAAAAGGTCACCGAATTAATGTCCTGGCTATCGGGGTGACTACGTTATGCGCTCAGACTAACGGAAGGAAGGTGGAGGAAACCAAAGGAGGAGAACAGTATTAGGGAAAATACGTGTGAAAAAGGAAGTCTCCATCTCGCACCTCATGGATGTACTTAGTGTTATCTGTAAAAAGAGCCGGGGAGGGGGGGCATTATTTAAAAACCTTAGATCGGCCAGCTCATATCCCGGAAAGGAAAAGGGAAGATACATGATTTGATCCCTTGCAGAGGAGGGTGAAAGACCTCTAAGAAAGAAGGACTAAAAGGGTCGGAGCTGTTCTACGGTACGCGTCCGCGATGGCGGGGTCTACCTCGGTATAAGATCAGAGCAACAAAAACAAAGGGGTAGGTAGTAAAAGATGATTACTCGATGGTATAAACCAACCAGAGCGGTACGCCATTTTTCACAAGAGCCATCGCCGGAAAGGAGAAAGCCTTGGCGGATCAGGTTCGAGGTTCTCCGTTCACCAGATCAGAACTGGGATGATCTCAAAAAGACAAAAACAAAAGAGGGAGGCTGGTCCCATAGGGTCTCCGGGCCCGAATCCTCCCCCAAAGGATTAGGTGGGAAAAATCCCACTCAATTAACAGAAAGTCCTTCGGAAATGAAAAAAAATCTACCCCTATCTTTCCTAGAGGTCATCCGGGAGTGAAAAAAGGGCAACCGGAAGGAGTCGATCAAGAGTCTCACCCCAACCACGCCCGATCCTTAAGAAGGAAGTCGTGCATCCGTTATTTATAAGAAAAAAAGGAGAGTCGGGGGGGAAAGAGTCAAAAGTCTGAGGCCGGGCGAGGCTTTCTCGGAATACATACAACACGGACTAACCGGAGAAACCGACGATTACGATCACGGACCGATTCAGATAAGCTAAGCCTGAGAAAAGGGACGCCACAAGGGGCAGAGGGAAGGAAAATCAAAACCGGGCTTGCCCAGGGGCCTGCTAATCGAACAAAGTCAGAGCGTCGGCATACACTTGCGAGGAACACTGGCCTACCCTGTCGAGCATTAAAGGTCCTTTTTTTCACCGGGGGGGCAGGGGATTTCACCAAGGAGCTCGCGGACAAGTCTTCCTTTCGACTCCAGATCTCCGACGCCCAGCTAGGGACGAAAAGGTCGGGGAGGCAGTTCGGTTCATCATCCCAACTCTTTTCTCAAGGGGACCACATGGGGGATAGCGGAGGAAGGAGCACATCTCCCCAGATCGCGCCATATTTGGGGGAAGAAGGGTTCAAAAAAATGTTGTGGGCTGCCTTCTGATTTGAGGTGATACTCAAGGACCCTCATAACAGGACGTCGGAGACGGAGTCTAAAGGGGAGCAATGAAAGGTCATACGAGAAAAGACTGCCATTTCCATCCGGCCCGAAAACAAACCAATGAAAAGCCCATCCTGACATTACTTACACAAGCGTCGGCCCAGGTCCCGGGGGTTAAGATTGTTCAGGAATCAGCAAAAGGGATCCAAACTGAAGAAGACTCATGCAGGCAGCCTCGCAGCCCCTGTTCCGCGAATTGCTCAGAGAAAGAAAAAAAATCAAAAAGCCCCTACTCGCCAGGAGAAAAAGAAGACTCACGCATGGTAACTGGAAAAGGAACCTGCATATTCGCCGCGCCGCGTGCCTCCATCTGACTGCAAAAAGCGACCTGACAGTATCCAACCAGGAGCCAGCCCTTTCGGGGAACATCTATTCTAAGAACTACAGGGGGGGAGAAAATTCCAAGAAGGAAAAGCCATTCCACGCCTACGTCGTCGCAAGGCAGCAAAAAACTTCGCAAGACCGCAGACCAATGTGCTACCCCCTCAAGGAGGTGGGAAACAACAGACCAGCTTGCGAAAGGGAAAAAAAAGGCTGAGAAAAAAAAACGGGGCCTGCTCCTGCTCGATCGGCTTCAAAAAGGGGGGGGTGAAACCTCCGCCATGCGGCCGCCCTCAAAATGCCTTTGTTCTGCAAAAGGGAGGGGGGCAAAAAAAAGGGTCAGGAAAACAAAGGCAAGCAGTCTACTCTGCTTCAGAAGGGGAAAGGGGGACGGCAAAACTGTTTGTCCCCGACACCGTGGCCTGAAAAACGAAGGGGGTCGTACTTCTAAATGTGGGAGGCTGCGGGGGAAAAGGAACAGATACCGGGGGGGGGAAGGCGGCACGGGAGGACCCTGATCTACGCCTCCTGGGCTAAAACCAAACGGAAGCAGAAAAAGGGTTATCTAACCTACTCGCTGCGTTTCGGGGGAGAGAGACCAGCGGCGCATATTCCCTCTTTAGAGACGGGAACAAAGGAAAAAATCTCCAGAAAAAGAGGCTCTACGTGGGGAGACTACGCTGGTGCTTCGGGAAAAAAAGGGGTGGATGGAACACAATCCAAAAGTGTAGCGGTGTCGGTGGATTCAACCTGCTTCATCTACTAAAAAAAAAAGAGAAAAGTATTAGGAGGGAAAAGAGAGGATCCAGCAAGGAGAACCCACGCGACGCTGCAGAGGGAAGGAAGCGTAGGTTGCATCCACAAACCAGTTCCGCATGCAACCAGCTCGGATCCTCCACTTATAGGGCCCACGGCAAAGACGAGTCCGTCAGATCCCCTCCTACGGGAATCAGGAGGGAGTATGTAAGATCCCTAAGAACACTCGCGAAGGAGGTCGAAGAACCACAGGGGGAGGACAATCTACGGGAAGGTAGAAAAGTAGTATATCATGATACAAAGGGGCCGCTTCCAAACCGAAAACCAGTATTGAGGGAAATGAACCGCAATCGGGCCCACCGTCTCCTTCCTCCCAATTAGTCAGCCAGGTTTATTTTGACCACCCATAGGAGGCCAGGGAAAAAGAGCTGCCGGGGCCGCCCGGTTGCTTGGGGACGCGAACGGCAACCACCGTCATCAGGACGGGCGCACTGCCTAGGAGAGGGGACCAAAAAGGAAACATTTATACCGCGATCGACAGAACCGGCCGTCGGTTTCTAATGAAAACGAAGCCGCTTCCTCTAGAAAGAGGTGGGGGGGGGGACAAACCTAATTAGGGGGGGAAAAAAACTTGGTCCCCGCCGGGGAAAGGAGCGGTGTAGCCGCGCCCCTTGCTTAGAATTAGAGGTGGAAGGGTCTTTTTAGTTCCAATGGCGATCGTTATTATCTCCTCAAGATGTCGAGAAAAGGGATGTCCTTTATGTGTAAGAAGGGAGGGACCTATGGGAAAAGAAGAGGAGAAAAGCCGGCGTGCTCGGGCAGGTGCCGAAAGGGCGTCGTTGATCTAACAAGGGGAAGAAGACGGAGGAGAGGTGGGGATTTTTGAAGGAGGCTTCGCTCCGTCCGTCGAAGGGGCGTCATGCGGGGGGGGGAGGCAGGGAAGGAGTCAGAAAAGAGAGGGAAAGGGCTTCGTCGGCAAGCAATAAGCAGACCAGAGGACAACCGAAAAATTAAAAAGGGAGGACGTAAAAAGAACAGGTTTGAGGGGGACAGGTTTTCGGCGGGGACGGCGTCGGGGGGACAAAAGCCGGCTTCGAGTCGGAAAAGAGTGGGGAGGGTAGCAAGGGGCGGAAACTCCGGTATGACTTCCTGAGAAAAAAGCATTGTTCGGAGGTCTTTCGGAAAAATCTACCAGAAAAAATTAGGAATGCAAACCCACTTTGGGAACTAAAATATTGTGAGCGATCAGGCCCGGGCGATAGACTCCGACATCTCTAGGAACAGGGTTCAAAAAGGGAAAATAGTTTAGGAGGAAAAAAGCACGGCCCGACCTGTTCGACAGAACGGCCCGCGAGTCCTGTGGCGTAAAGACAGGAAGAGACACCCGCGAGATCGGCCGCGGGGCGCTCACCTGACCGGAAAGACACCGGGCCCGTATATGCATCTAAAAGGGTCGGAATGAAAGGATATCTGAAAAAAAGAAGAAAACTCTAATGGCGATTAGCAGGCCCACCGCGCCGGTGTGGCGTCGGCAAGAGGAAGGGGAAGGTGCTCGGGAGCCATGGGAAATCGTCCGGGATCAAATCTGTCGGTATAGGGAAGGGAGAAGGTGGATGTCTTAAAAAAATACGAGAAATTCCTCGACGGGGAAAGAGAAAAAAAATCGCGCGCGGTCGCTCATAAAAACCGGATGGCACCCGAATTATCTGGATGAAAGCGGCGGGTCGGGGGAAACTGAGAACCAGACGACGGCCGGAAGGGCGCACTCCCTAGGACTCTTCTCGCCAGATCTTGTAGGAAGTGGGACGAAAGAGATCCGGGAAAGAGGGGGAAGGGAGGAGGGGATAGTGTACCACTCCGAATGGAGATTCGGCCGGCGGAGAGCCCTCGGGTTGAGCTAAAAGAAGCCCTCGTGGAAGAGCGTGAGAAAGATACAGGCTGGGAGCCAGTTGATGTGCTGGTGAACGTAGACACCTCGAAAATCCACCCCAAAGAAAAAGAGAATTGCGGAAAAAAGACCCTGTCGGCCGAGATGGCGGGGCTACCTGCTCGTTAATCAGAAGCTCGCAAAAAAAACAAAGTGAGGGGAAAGAGAGATCATGATTAGAAAGGAGGTAAGCCCCGCCATCGCTGAACAATGGAAAGAAAAGAGACCTCAAGAAAGAGAAAAGAGGAGGAAAGGTGTCTCCGTCCCCAGAAAACAATCAATGGGCTCACATCCGTAGCGACGCCTCCCAGCACGGTATAAAGGAGGAAACTTCTGAACTCCCGGGCCGAATCCCTCCCCCATTGAGAGGGGGGGGAAAGAAACACTAAAAAATAAATCATAGGCCGGCGAGCGGGGCACCACGGAAGACCCGATCTGTCAGAAAATGGCATCCGGATGTCCCCAAGTAAACCGGCCGCGTCTTATGCGCATCCGTCGTGAAAAAAGGACCGGAAAAAAAGACTTGGAAAAGGGAGGTACGGGTGTTGCTCGCGGTGAGGTAGAAAACGACCCGAGGCGCGTCGGGTGGCATCAAGCGTCCATTAATCAGCGGCGAGAACTTTCTCGTCAAAGAGCCATCCCCCCTGACAACAACCCGATCACCCCGATAACAAAAGGTCTACCAAGGAACCGAAGGGACAAGAGCCCTCTAAGTTCCACGGGAACAACAAGGAATCGAGGCCGACGCCACACGCGCGGCCCTAGGGTTCCTAGAAACGCCCTCCTTCTATCTTCTTTCAAGGGGAGGGGGGATCTATAGGGGGAAGACAGAACTGTCGAGCATCTTCAAAGGCCGGTGGGTGAGAACTGGTAGGTCATTGTTTCGACCTCGATCTCCGGGACGGTCTTGTGGTTTTAAAGGGGGTGGGGGGTGGTGTAAAGGGGACTAAGAAAGGATCGACAGTCCCGCTTCTGGGAAGTCCGGTCCGGAAAACGCAGTGCGGTTCATCAAGAACCGCACCTCTGTTCTCACGGGAAAAATGGTGAGTCGAATATTTTCTTTTAGAAAGAGGAAACAAAAGGGGGCGAAGCGCCAATTGGGTAATGGGGTCAAGTTCGGGGGCTGACATACAGAGGGTAGTTATCAAGAAAAGACAATCCTCTTTTTATACTTAGGTCAATCAACCGGGGGGGAGGGGGAGACCTGTACAGGACCCGAAAGAAGATAACGAGAGTAATGCAGGCCAGGGAAAACCACGCCCAAAACCGAAACTCAAGCCCAAATGGTTCCAGGACTAAATGCGCAAGGCGTCTGAAAAAGGTAAATACGGGGAGATGGGTAGGGGGAAGACGCTCCCGGTCACCTCAATGCCGACGACTGCCAGCAGGCTCCTCTACAGACCAATGGACAGACGAAACTGGGAGACGAAGGAAAGACCATTGCCACACGACAAGACTAAACCGTTATCCAACTCAGCTCAAAGCCCTGGCAGGGACCTGCCCTAGTCCTAAAAGTCGCCTCCAACATAGGCTGCAATACCTTGATCCCCCATCACTTCCCATTGAACGAAAATAGTGTCTTGAAAAGATACCGCGGCACTAAGGATGAACCAGCCACTTCCCCTACTCTATCCGCAGGGCAGCGGTAAGCAAAACCTAAACTCAGGCTAGACAAGGGGCGAACCATCAAGTATTTTTTTTAAAAAGGGAAAACTGCATGACTCAATTAAAAGGGAGGGAAAAAGAAAACGGTCCTGCTCCTTCTCGAATCGCGGGCTCTACAGTGTGGCTCTTGTACGCGCCTCCCGCAGCTTTCATCCGTTCTAGAAGTGGTCGGTTTCCACGGGTCGGTTCCCCATCAAACAAAGAGGAAAAAACGGGAAGAGAAAGGAGACCTTACCGGGGGAAGAAGAGTTGACACCACACCTGGACACGAGAAGGGGCGGCGACGTGTCCAGGTGAAGTGTCCGCAACTACCTGAGGTGCGGTTTTCAGCGCGTGCACAGTGCGTCTTGGGGGGGGGGCCCAGCTGAGAGAGAAAGTCAAGCACTGGAGAAAGAAACTGTCGCCGACTAAACCGTTGGTGCTCGACCTTAACTTCGAGGTTTCGAGATACCAGCTACCGCCAGATTTCATGGGGGAAGGAGAAGGAAGAAAGAGGAGAGAAAGGCCGGTCTGTCTAAAACTACTTGGGCTCAATCGCTGGTGTTGTAAGGGGGGCGTCAACCTCTTGGGGGAGAAAATAACAAGGGAAGAAGAAACGGCGTCGCGGGGTCGGGATGCTTGAACTAAAGACAAAAAAACAACGGGGAGAAAGAGAGATATTCCACAGGTACCAAAAAAGAACAAAAACTCGACTCTGGCCAAGAGAGATTATCGTATGGTTCAGACAAAAGGGTTCCTGTACATCTACCCACGTATAGCATGGCAACGGCCTTTCTAAAAACGGAGGAAGGCCACCAACCCAAAAAAAAATATACTCCCCTCGACATCTGCGTTACTGATCGTCCCGAACCGCATCCGGGAATTTCGATAAAAGGCCCTCGCAAGGTGGCCGTTAAGGCCCCGGAGGGCGAGAGAATTCAGCCGGGAGAAAAGTTCCGCTTCCGCAGACCCCTTATTGGGTCGGCACTTCACTCAATCTCGACACCGTCTTCAGTCCGCCCCTTCGCTTCGGCCAAGTGAGGTTTACCAACCAAGTCGAGTAGGAAAAGCCGAAGAAAGAGCGGGGGAAGGGGGGGGAAGCACGGTTGCTTGGGGGGACCGACCGTGGCAGACACAAGGCACAGAACGGTGATCAACTCCTAAAGTATTATCAGACCACGACACTGTAGAAGCTCTATCTGCAGGAAATTCCCTGGAGGGCCAGAAGAAATACGCGGCAGGACCAGAGGCGGTTGACCATCCGTGAGGGTGCCCCTTTCACTCAGGGGTCGAGAGAACGCAGAGGAACAAACTTGCGGACGACGTAGCGTGTAAAGGGCAGGGGGAACGGAATTGGTGGCCTAAGAGGGAGAACAGTCTCTAAGGCTGCCGTGATGGGATCAGGTCAGGTCGATGGCCAATCTAGGAGAGGAGAGGCCGAGGTTTCATGGGCAAGGCCAGGCGCGTGGAAGCAATTGAGCACGCACGAAAAAAAGGGGTGGCAGATTTCCTCAGAAGAAGGGAGAGAAGATAGCGTAGAGGCGAACTGATTAGAGAGGGAACCGTGCGGACGGACCGACGAAAGACGTTTTCGACGCGGGAAAATTAGGCATGACTGCAGGTGGGAAATTGTCAGGTGTTGCGGTCAACGGAAGGGGGGGAACCGAAGGGAGGGAAGATATTTTCGGGCGGCCTGGCTCTAAAGAAAACGTGATACTAAAAAAATCATGGGGGTCGAAGGGTCCTAGTACATCTACCTCAACCACTTCGGAGATCCCATTGTAACTCCTTGAAAGAGGTAAAGGAGAAGAGAGTCCAGGGGGCGAGGGAAGAAAAAGAAATATGCTAATTCCTCTGTGGGCGCACGTGAGCACAAGGGGATGAGGAACATCTGAAAAGCGTCCCAAACCTGTGAAGGGGGGGGGGGACCGAGGCGGCTCGATCTTTGCGAAGGGAAAGGAAGAACGGAAAGCGCGTCAGAAAAAGAAAATACCGACAATTTCGCCCCCACCGGGCCCGGGAAAGAATGCTCGACGCGGTCAAAATGGAACGGCTCGAGCCGCAGAGGCAATACACAGAAATATATGCACCCTGGGCCAGGAGGAGGGGTGGAATTAGCCTCGAGCGGTTTTCCAGTGCTCTTAGAAGGAGGGGGATCGGGGAGGCAGAGGAGGGGGAAAGGGGGGAACGTGCATCATGGTGGATGGCTGAAGGCTCGCCCTGCCTGATCCGGGCTAAGGCCAACGACGACTACATCTTGTCTCTCATACCTCACCTGTGGCAATGGTGAATGGAAAAAAAAAAAGAAGGGGGTTCAACCGGGAAGGAATGACGAAAGGGGGAGGGCGGGTCGGGTTGACGACGAGCGCTCATAAAACGGAGGGGAGGGCACTCAATATTACCATTAAAAAAAAACTCAATATCGGTGTTCGACTGTCGCCCAGCTCGCCTTCCCTCGGGGTGAAGGAGGGGAGGGAACAACCTACGGGGGGACGAGGAAAATCAACCTCGAGTTGCCCCTCACCGATTCGGCGAGGCGGCGAGCCGGATGTAAAAAAAGTGGAAGGTGGCTGACTAAACTCAATCAAAGCACCGGGCGGCGCGTCGGGGCTGAAAACCAACTGGCGTCCGCGATTGGGTTCTACCTCTAGAAAGGAGACTAGACACAACAACAGGAGGGAGGAAAGAGAGATCATTACCGACCGAACCGGCCATCAACGCCATGGTTGCAGAGATGAAGCTCTCCCTCAAGCAAGGAAAAACGAGGGAAGGATGGATAGGAGGGGGCGAAGGGGAAAAACATCAAACAGAAACCTGGGGGGGGGTACACTGTATCACGCTCGCCCGCAAACTTTCCCCAAACAAACCCCAAAAAAAACCCCCCGTCCGCGGGATCTGGAAAGGCCAACTCGGTCTCTCAACTACAGAGGAAACGGCAACCCTTCAGGGGTGGTACAAAATACGCACATCATTACATAAAAGGCCGTAGCTTGAAGACCAATCGACCAAAAATATGTCCGAAGGTATCCGGGAGGACCCCCCTTAAAAAACCGGCCTTCTTCTTATCGCGCCGTAGGAAAACCCAACAAAAGGAAAAAAGAATGAACGTCGGTTGAATCCGGGAGTATGAATGAGGCGACCATAGTCGTCGGGGACCTAGATTCTCAGTCTGCAGTCCTGGTTCTATGCTTTCGAAAGAAACACCAAACACTGACCGAAAAGGAAAAAGGGGATACGTACCGAGGAGAAAGAAAGTTCACTCCGGATCAACGGCAACCAGCTCGAGCCACTACAAAAACCAGGTAAAAAAAAAAAAAAAAAAAAAAACAAAAAACAAAAAAACCAGTGGTCAGAAAAGCGCACGAGCTCTTGCCGAGGCTTTCCGGAGGAAGGGGGAATGAGGTAAGGGGACCATCCGGTCGGCTTCCTGCGGTGGCGCTAGGTCAGTTTTATCGACAAAGAATATAGCGGAACGGTCCTTCCTTTCACGACCCAGAGCGAGAATGGGGTTCCACGAGTCAGGGGGAAAATTACGGGCCGTGCCGTCATTGAGGTTGAACCACCAATTTGGGTCATCACTTGGCCCCCATGACTAAAAGATGAGAGGGATCTAAAAATAAGGATAGCAGCGACATATTGGGGTGGGTTTCAGCTCCTTTGGTGTGCAGCGAAGGGTTGGGGAGGTAGGGCCGGACCCTCCGAACAATGACTTAGACGGAGTCATCAAAGAAAAAGACTCCCGAACAATAATCTCTCGACCGCCGCAATCAAACCACTCGAGAGCACGAACACCTGCACCCACCTTCATTTCCAGTACTAAGCGAAGGAGTAGACCCGGAAGAGGGGAGAGGGGGGGAGAGGGGCATCCGCCAGAAAGGATCACCTCGCTGGTCGACGCAAAAACCAGAGGGGGGGGGAACCCCTTGTCGCTACTGGAAAGGCGAGAAGTACCGCAGGGAAAAAGCCCCCTGACTACGCCTGATCCAACGGCAGCTCACCGCCGCCCTGGCAGCACCTGCCCGAGGCGCAACTCCGCACTGACCAGAGGCTGGAAATCTACAATTACCGTGATCCCCCATCAACTTCCATCCTTGTCAAAAGGGAACATCGAGGAGGCGACGGGAGCACAAAAAGGAAAGGCAGCACAGCACTTTCACACAAAGGCGTCTCGCAAAGAGGTACAACGACGCCTTACCATTCTGACAAGGCGACACTCAGACAATTGGTGGTCCAAAAAGGAAGGATGAGCAAGGGGGAAAGGGAACAGTCATTCAGACGACCCCGGGCTGAATCTCGACGGCTTAAGAGACATTTTGCCAGTATCTTACCTCCGTCACGTGCCCGTCCTTATTCTTTCGCCAAGGAGGGTAACCCAAAGCAAACAGGGGAAAAAGAATTAACCAACAGAAGCTTCGTCTTCCGAAAGGGAAGACGAGCGGTTGGTCAAACTACACCGAATCGAAGGGGCGGAAAGCGACGGGGCGTGAAGTGCCAGCCTGGGGGATGGGGGGAAAGAGGGGAAAGGAGACATGCGACTGATCTAACATTGGGCTACGACGGCCACCTGCTCCTCCTCGTTTTAACTAGGAACCTCAGGCTGCGGTTCTTGATCTAGAACACAAAACAAGAAAGGACAAGAGGGTCGGATCCTGACGACGACGCGGAAAAAACCGGCCTTCTGCATTCTCTAAATGGGAAACGCTCTGTTTGGCAAAAAGCCGAGGGGGGGGGATGAAAAGAAAGAGACAATCAAAAAAGACCGCTCGCGGGGCGTGATTCCTTGCTGGAATATGAGTCTCACAAAGACAAAAAGGGGAAGGGAAGGGAAAAGGAAAAAAAAAAGAGAAAAGATCACCCGACCCCAGCGCGCTCGAAGGATGAGGTGTACACACACGAAAAGTCCTTCATCACCCGCGAGCCCCACGTAGAGCAGTTAAAGGAAAAGGAAGGTCTGACTCTTCTTCGTACATCCGCCCCTCGTGCATATGCGTAGATTGGGGGACGATGAGCCGAACACAGCACGTTAGTTCTAGGACACCGATTACAAAAGAGGGCCGGTGGGGCAGGAGAAGACCCAGGAAGAGTAGATCAGGCCAAGCCTGACGCCCGTGAAACTCAAACGACCCCGGCGTTGCTGGCAACTGTCACTCGATAGGGAAACCGTCGGGTCCGCCCCTTCTCTTCAAAGACAAGGTAGGTGAAAATCTACTCGGAAAGGGAAGAAGGGATAGAGTCCGTTGGGCACAGGCATTGCTTGGGAACCGACCGTGCAGACACGGAAATAACAGTACGGAGGCCGACTGCTGAAGCACTCACGTCCACACTGTAGAAGCCGCAACGATCGCAGTAGCAGCTCCGCAGAGATAGCTCGCCTGGAGGAAGGGCATGCGTTGAAACCACAGAGGGAGGGGTCGCCCTTGGTCACGCGGTCAGGAGGGTGTACCGATACACCTTGCGGCGACTTAGTCGGTGTAAGTGGCTGGTGACCGTCATGGATGCCGCGGTATTATCTCCTCTAGTCAGAGGATGGCCAGGGGTGAGATACATGGAGGGAACAGGTTCAGCATATGATTAAGGCGAGGCAAATCGGGCAGTGGGGCCTCGGCCTGCGGTTGAAAGCTGCGTGGGAGGATCGCAGTCGATTGTGGGGTCCAGGAGGGCCTTCTCGCAGTCTCGTCGGAATTTTCTTAGACGGAGATGAGGGAGAGGTCTTAAAAGGGGAGAGGGGGAGATGAGGCTGCGGCCCGCCCAAGAGACCGGTCCTTAAAAGACGCAGTGCGCTTGTAGTCTTGAACTGTCATTTGAAAGTTTTTTCATGAGGCGTGGCCCTTCCTGCGAACGAAAGTAGGGAAAGGGTTAGGTAAGCATGCTCGCCCTCCGGTGATGAACTCCGTCTACAAAACATTGTTCGGAGGAGAACAGGCAGACTAAAGAAAAATTCAGTAAAAAAAGAACAAAGGGGGGGACTGAAAGTAACCAATATGGCAGCAGAAACTGGCGATGAGCCTAACAAAGCGAGCACAGTGGGCCAGTGATACTAGAGTGGGGAGGATGAACCGCACTGCGGCCGGAAAAACCGAAGGTGGAGGAAGGAAGTCTTGAAGAGACGGGAGAAGGGAAGGAATAAAGTCCGAGAGAGAAAGCCTCACCTGACCTGCAGGGCGACCCCACCGGGCCCGGGCAGATGCCAAAAAGGTCGGCTGGAAAAGAACGCGGACCGGCAAGTACGCTCTAGGGGGAGAGGGGCAGAAAAAGGGGCAAGCTCTGGGTGGGAGAGGGGGGGAGAGAAGAGTGGGGAGTTACGGACGTAGCCGGAGAATGGGGAAAGGGGTCCGGTACATCTTTCGGTATAGGGATCCGGGGAGGAGGGGCTGATACGAGAAAGCCTCAGCCCGGCCTGAAGATTAACTCGGCCACCCCGACCTCCTCCGATAGGGTCAGGAAAGAACGGGGAGGAAAAAGGGGGAATTCATTCTTGGTATCGGGCGGGGGGGGGACGACGGATGGCGCCAACGAGGGAGGGGGAGGCACAACCTATGACCGCTCGCCAGAAAGAGGGGGGGTTCGCGTGGTCGCCC